>VFQS010003904.1_pt1 | contig 11107 bp, 10 predicted proteins | sample 3512361 | NCBI WGS metagenome assembly VFQS01 (sample SAMN10412375, study PRJNA504923) | tailings metagenome | isolation source: Relicate 1 Philex TSF3 active mining | place: Philippines | reverse complement strand
TCCTAAACCGTAGGTCGTGGGTTCGAGTCCCGCCAGCCCCGTGGATGTTGGAGTCGGTAGCAGGCACTACCTGGAGTGCCATGGCGGCATCGGCCGCCGCCGCTAGCGTTGCCCCAGTCGCCAGACCGGGATGACCCAGTTGCACGACCTGCGCCTCAGGCTGTTGGTGCAGCAGGAGAGCGAGCGCATCGCGGACAGTCAGCCCCAGGAGCTCGACCTCTCGGTGGTGCAGGCTCGCTGCCTCTGCTGGCTGGCCCTGCTGGCTGAGGCCCATGAGGACCAGGCCACCGACGCTGAGCGCCGCGGCGATCTGGAGCAGGCCATGGGCTGGTTTGCTGATTCGATGCGGCTGCGGGATGTGATCAACGTGGTGACCTCGATCGAAATTCCGCTGCCGGCCGCCTCCGATCTGACAGCCCAGGACCCAGGCGATGACGACGAGGAGCGGCCGCTCGCTGCCTGATGCCATGATGGACATCGACAGCACTAGGGAGTGCGGTGCCAGAAGAGCCCTGCCAATGCCCTGATTGCCAGCGGTTCTATCGGGAACACGACCGGCTGATCCGTGAGAATCCCACCCTGCGACAGCAGCAGGAGTTGAGCTGGGCCTCGCTGCAGGCGTTCCGCACCCTGGCCGGTCGCGTGCTGGACGAGCTCCAGAAGCAGCATGGCGATGGCGAGCCAGCCACCGCGTCAGGCCTGGAAACCGCAGGAGCCGGAGCACCTGCCGGTGCTCCTCCTGAAACCGATGCCATCCAGCAGGCCATGGCCGACCTGGAGAACATCACGGCCCACCTCTTTTCGATCGAGGTGCTGATGGAGCGCATCTTCGATGTGCGCGTGCCCGATCAGGTGGAGCAGAAGTTCCGCGAGCTTGCCGGCGAGCTCGCTCCCGATCCGCTCAACGCTGACCGGCTGCGACTCAACCGCCTGCTGCACCAGACCCCCGACCTGCCCGACCGGGGCTGAGCTGATCGATCCAGGCGGGTCAATCCAGTTCGCAGGTGATCGTGACCGGGAATGGCTCGGCCCGCCAGATGCGGCTGGCATATTCCCGGATCGAGCGATCGGAGGAGAAGTAGCCGGTACGTGCGGTGTTCAGCAGGCTCATCCGGTTCCAGCGGGGCCGGTCGGCCCAGGCCCGGTTCACGGCATCCTGAGCGCGCAGATAGTCGCTGAAGTCGGCGAGCACGAAGAACGGATCGCGGCCGGTGAGGTTCTGCAGCAGCGGTTTGAACAGATCGCCATCACCATGGCTGAAGTGGCCCTGTTCGATCAGCTTGAGCACCTCACCCAGCTCTGGCTGGTTGGGGATCAGCTCCCAGGGCCTGTAGTTGTGGCGCAGGGCTTCGATCTCCTCGGTGGTCTTGCCGAACAGGAAAAAGTTCTCCGCCCCAACCTGCTCGCGGATTTCCACATTGGCCCCATCCAGGGTGCCGATTGTGAGCGCACCATTCATGGCGAATTTCATGTTGCCGGTGCCGGAGGCTTCCAGACCCGCCGTTGAGATCTGCTCGGAGAGATCGGCGCCCGGATACACCCGCTCACCCAGCTTCACGTTGTAGTCCGCCAGGAACACCACCCGCAGGCGGCCATCCATGTCGGGGTCGGCGTTCACCGTTTCGGCGATGCCGTTGAGGAAGCGGATGATCAGCTTGGCCATGTAGTAGCCCGGAGCTGCCTTGCCGCCGAAGATCACGGTGCGCGGCGCCATGCCATCGGCCAGGCCGTTCTTGATCCGCAGGTACTGGGCGATCACCTGCAGGGCGTTGAGGTGCTGGCGCTTGTATTCGTGAATGCGCTTCACCTGCACGTCGAACAGTGACGCCGGATCCACCATCACGCCGTTATGGCGGTGGATGTAGTGGGAGAGCTGGCGCTTCACCGCCAGGCGCGTGGTTTCCCAGCGCTCGAGGAAGCCGCTGTCGTCGGCGAAGCGTTCGAGGCCGCGCAGCTGCTCCAGATCCTTCACCCAGCCTTCCCCCACGGCGTCCGTGAGGAGCTGGGAGAGCTGGGGATTGGCCAGGGCCACCCAGCGCCGCGGCGTGACCCCGTTGGTCACGTTGGTGAACTTGTGGGGCCAGAGGGCGGCGAAATCCGGGAACAGCTGGCTGCGTACCAGTTCGCTGTGCAGCGCCGCTACCCCGTTCACGTGATGGCTGGCCACGGTGGCGAGATTGGCCATGCGCACGGCCTTGGGACCGTCGTCATCGATGATCGACACCCGGCGCAGGATCTGCTCGTTGCCCGGGAACTTGAAGCGCACCTGTTGCAGGAACCGGCGGTTGATCTCGTAGATCAGTTCCAGATGGCGCGGTAGCAGCGAGCCGAACAGCTCCAGCCCCCATCGCTCCAGGGCTTCGGGCATCAGGGTGTGGTTCGTGTAGGCCACTGATCTGGTGGTGATGTCCCAGGCCTCCTCCCAGGTGAGGTGCTTGTCGTCGAGCAGCAGCCGCATCAGCTCGGCCACGGCGATTGCCGGGTGGGTGTCGTTGAGCTGCACCGCCCAGTGCTCGGGAAATTCCTGAATCGGGATGCGACGGGCATCGAGGCTGCGGATCATGTCCTGCAGCGAGCAGCTCACGAAGAAATGCTGCTGCTTCAGCCGCAGGCGGCGGCCCTCATCGGTGCCGTCATTGGGATAGAGCACCTTGGAGAGGGTTTCGGAGCCCACCTTCTCCTCCACGGCGCCGTAGTAATCGCCGATGTTGAAGGCGTAGAAGTCGAAGCTCTCGGTGGCATCGGCCCGCCAGAGGCGCAGCCGGTCGCAGGTGTTCACCCGGTAGCCCAGCACCGGCACGTCGTGGGGAACGCCGATGGAATGTTCGGCGGGGATCCAGCGCACGCGGTAGTTGCCGTGCTCGTCGCGGTAGCTCTCCGTGCGCCCGCCGAAGCCCACGAAACAGGCCTGATCGGGATGGGGGATCTCCCACGGCCAGCCGCCCTTGAGCCACTTATCCGTGATTTCCACCTGCCAGCCGTCGCGGATCAGCTGGTCGAAGATCCCGAATTCGTAGCGGATCCCGTAGCCGGTGGCCGGGATCTCCAGCGAAGCCAGCGATTCGAGGAAACAGGCCGCCAGACGCCCCAGGCCGCCATTGCCCAGGCCGGGCTCCTCCTCCACCTCCAGGATCTCGCTGAGGTCGGGGATGCCGAAGCGACGCAGGGCTTCAGCGGCGGCGTCCTGGATGCCGAGCATCAGCAGGTTGTTGCCCAGCTGGGGCCCGATCAGGAACTCAGCCGAGAGGTAGGCCACCACCCGGGTGGGGGTGGCCCCAAGGGCCTCGATGCCCGCCAGATAGCGGGTCATCAGCCGGTCGCGCACGGCGTAGCTCAACGCCATGTAGAGGTCGTGGCGGCTGGCGGCCGGTGCCAGTTTCCCGAGCGTGTAGAAGAGGTGCTCGGTCATGCCGTCGAACACGTCGTCGGCCAGCAGTCCGCTGCGGTCGGCGTCGGCGTAGCAGCCCGGGGTGGGCAGGCGCAGATTGAGGGGTTGATGGTCCGCCATGTCGCTGAATCGCCCGCCGCAGCCCTGCTCGGACCGTAGCCATGGCCACCGACACCACCCACCGGAGATGGGAGGAGATCAGCAGACGCACACGTTCAGGAGTTCGAGCGGCTGGCCAGGTTCCAGAAGCCGCCCGCCAGCACTGCCATCAACCCCAGGCTGCCGGCCCAGCCAGGACCCAGGGTCCAGCTCACCACCAGCGCACTCACCCCACCCATGGCCAGGGCCAGCAGCAGGCTGCTCACCACCAGGGCCACCTGCTGGGCCGCCGGCGGCAGGGAGCCTTCGCTGAGGCTGGCTTCCAGCCGGTTCAGCGGGCCGCTCAGGGGCAGGTAAAGCGCCAGGGCCCACAGGGCGATGCCCGGTGCCAGGGCACTCCAGTCGGGGCCGACGGTGGGCACGGGACAGCTGCGGCTGCTGCCTAGCATCCACCACCCTGCCGCCAGCCGTGGTGCCGATCCAGCCCTGGAGCCATCTGGGCCATCCCGTGCATGCCCTCCAGGACGCTCCTGAGCACCCTGAGGGCCCGGCGATCCTGCTGGTGCACGGCTTCGGCGCCTCCACCGACCACTGGCGCCACAACATCCCAGTGCTGGCGCAGCGCCATGAGGTGCACGCCATCGATCTGCTGGGCTTCGGCCGCAGCGCCAAGCCGGCTGGCCTCCCCTACGGCGGCGCCCTCTGGCGCGACCAGCTTGCCGCTTATGTGCGCGAGCGCATCGGCCGCCCCACCGTGATCGCCGGCAATTCGCTCGGGGGCTACTCCGCCCTGGCGGCGGCAACGGTGCTCGGCGATCTGGCCGCCGGCGTGGTGCTGCTGAATGCCGCCGGGCCGTTTTCCGATGAGCAGGCCGAGCCCACGGGGTGGGGAGCCATCGCCCGCCGCACGATCGGCAGCGCCCTGCTCAAGAGCCCGGTGCTGCAGCGGCTTCTGTTCGAAAACCTGCGCCGCCCGGCCACCATCCGCCGCACCCTCAATCAGGTGTATGTCGATCAAACCAACGTGGATGAGGCGCTGGTGGAGTCGATCCGCAGGCCCTCGCTGGATCCCGGCGCCTTCGGCGTGTTCCGCACCGTGTTCGACATCCCCCGCGGTCAGCCCCTCGATGAGCTGTTCGCCCAGCTGCCCTGTCCGCTGCTGCTGATCTGGGGCATCCGCGACCCCTGGATCAATGCCGCCGGCCGTCGCGCCGCCTTCCAGCGCCATGCTCCGGCCGCCACCACGGAAGTGGTGCTGGAGGCCGGTCATTGCCCCCACGACGAGGTGCCTGATTCGGTGAATGCGGCCCTGCTGGAGTGGATGGGGGCCCGTTCTGCTGACCAATGACCCTCACACCCCCCACCCGGCCAGGCGGCTCCTGGCAGTTTGTGGCTGCCCACGGCGATCGCCTGCTTCTGGCGCCTGAGCGAGGCGGGCTGGTGACGGGCTGGCGTTGCCAGGGCCCCTGGGGTGAGCGGGAGATGCTCTATTTCGATGCGGAGCGCTTTGCCGATCCCTCCAAGAGTGTGCGTGGCGGGATTCCGGTGTTGTTCCCGATCTGTGGTGGATTGGCCGGCAGTGCCCTGCCCCAACACGGCTTCGCCCGGGATCTTCCCTGGGAGCTCAGCGCGTTGGCGGCCGGTAGCGGTGTGCGGATGACGCTCCGCGACAGCCCCGCAACCCTGGAGTTGTTCCCCCATCCGTTTCGGCTGGAGCTGGAGTTCCGCCTCGAGCCCCAGGCGGTGGCGATCCTGGCGCGCGTGAGCCATCCGGGCGGTGCCGCTGATGACCCACTTCCCTTCTCCTTTGGCCTGCACCCCTATTTCGCCGCGGCGGATCTGGCGGCGGTGCGGCTGGCCGGGTTGCCGGCCCAGGCTCTCGATCAGGCCGTCGGCCAGATCGCCGACACCGCACAACTTCTGGAGCGGTTGCCGCGGGGCGTGGATCTGCTGGCGGGTCCCACGTCTGCCGTGCGGCTGGAGGCCGATGGGGTGGCCGTGAGCCTGGACACCCAGGCGCCCCTGGACCTGGCCGTGGTCTGGACCGATCCACCCCGGCCGATGGTGTGCCTTGAACCCTGGACGGCTCCCCGCGGCGCCCTCACGAGCGGCGAGAGGCTTCTGCATGTGAAGCCGGGCCAACGCCTGGAGCTGGCCTGCCGTTACCGGGTGGAGGGGCTGTAGGCCCAGGCCCCCGGGGCCACGCCGGGCAGTCGGCCGCGAGCCAGCTGTTGCCTGGGATCGAACTGGCGCTTCACCGCCTCGATCAAGGGCCGGGAGGGGGCATCCAGCCAGGCTGGGATGGTGCTGCCGGCGGGCTGGCTCAGCACGGTGAGGAAGCCGCCGAGGGACTGGCAGCGCCGCCTGATCTCCTCCACCCGGTAGGCCGGCAGATCGGCGCCCCCAGCAGCCCAGGCCATGGCCAGACCGCTGGCCGCCCCCAGTACGATCGGCAGCCCCGCCAGCGCGGGTTCATGCAGCAGCTGCGCACCCCGGTCTGGGCGCACGCCCAGGCGCAGCAGCCAGGCCGGTGTCGTTCCACCGCCGCGGCCCTGATCCAGGCGCTCCAGCAGCTGATCGGCCGTGAGTGGCGCGCTGCCGCAACCGTGATCGCTCGCCTTGTCCCCGATGCAGGCCACCTGCTCATCCAGCGTCTGGGGGCTGATGCTGGCCAGGCTCACCAGCAGGCCAGGTTCCGCGTCGTCGCTGCGCAGCCACTCCACCCGTTCGGGACTGAGGCTCGAGTTCAGCAGCCAGCGGCAGAGGCTGGTGAGTGCTCCCAGCGGACCCGTGAGCCAGAGGCCGCGGCGCTCCGGCGGCAGGGGCAGGGTGCGCAGTGTCACCTCGGTGATCAGCGCCAGCGATCCCCAGCTGCCGCACAGCAGCCGCATCAGGTCGTAGCCGGCCACATTCTTTACCACCTTGCCGCCGGCCCGGGCGCTGGTGCCATCGGTGCGCATCAGCTGAATGCCGATCAGCTGGTCGCGGACGCCCAGATAGCGATGGCGGTAGCCGCCGGCCAGGCCGCGCGCCACCAGGCCGCCGATGCTGCCGCCACCCGCACCGCTGGTGCGGCCGCCCCAGGGCCAGTCCACAGCCAGCCATTGCCTCTGCTCCGCCAGTACCTCCTGCACGGCCTGCAGGGGCGTGCCGGCTTCCACGGTGATCGTGAAGTCGCCGGGGTTGTGTTCCACCACCCGGCTCAGCTGGGCCGTGCTCACCACGGTGGGTTGCGTTTCGCCGGGGCCCGGCGAAACGGGCGGGCCCCAGCGCAGCCGGGTGCCCAGGCCGCTGGGAAGCCAGGGGGCAGCCTGCTGGTGCAGCTCCCGCACCAGCTCCTGCAGCTCGCGGGGCTCAGGGGTGATCACGGCACGATGGTGCCATGGCACAGCGGCTCAAGGTCATCGTTCTCGATGACGACCCCACCGGCTCCCAGACCGTGCACGGCTGTCCGCTGCTGCTGCACTGGGATGCGGCCACCCTGCGCCAGGGCCTGGCCCACCCCTCGCCGCTGCTGTTCGTGCTGGCCAACACCCGCGCCCTGGGGCCGCAGGAGGCCCACGGGCGGGTGGTGGAGATCTGCCGGGCCCTCAAGCCGATGCTGGCGGAAGCCCAGGCCGCTGGCCATTGGGATCAGTGGCTGATCGTGAGCCGCGGCGACTCCACCCTGCGCAGCCACTTCCCCGTGGAGGTGGATGCCATCGCTCAGGAACTGGGCCCGTTTGACGCCACTCTGCTCGTGCCGGCGTTCCTCCCGGGGGGGCGCACCACGGTGGATGGCGTGCACCGGCTCCACGGGGAGCCCGTGCATACCACTCCCTTTGCCCGCGACCGGTTGTTCGGCTTCAGCAGCAGCCATCTGCCGGCCTGGGTAGAGGAGAAAACCCGTGGGCGCATCCCGGCCGGGGCGGTGGAGCACCTCTCCCTGGCCGACCTTGAGCTCGGCGCTCACGCCGTGGCGCAGCGGCTGGCGTCGCTGCCACCGGGCATCCTGGTGGCCGTGGATGCCGAACGCCCCCGGCACCTTGAGGTGTTGGGGGCTGCGGTGCGTGCCCTCGCGGCCCCCGGGGCTGCGGCCGGAGGCGATCGGGCGCGGCGCTTCCTGTTCCAGTCGGCCGCCAGCCTGTTGAACGGCCTGGTGGCGTTGCCTCCCCAGCCGCTGGATGCGGCCGGCCTGGCGGCCCTGCGCCGGCGCGCCGGCGCGGGCGCCACCCTGCCGGGGCTGGTGCTCGTCGGCTCCCACGTGCCCCTGGCCGACGACCAGCTCGCCGAGCTGCTGGCGGAACCGGCCTGCAGCGGGGTGGAGATTTCGGTGGCGAAGCTGGCCCGCGTGCTGGAGGGTGCTGCTCCTCAGGAGCTCCTGGCTTCGCTGGAGCAGGCCTGGCTGGAGCAGCTGCGCTTGGCCCTGGGGGCGGGGCGAACGCCGGTGCTGTTCACCTCCCGCGGCGAGCTGCAGTGCGGCAGTGCGGCCGAGCGGCGGCGTCTGGGGTTGGCACTGGCCGGGCTGATGGCGCGGCTGACGGCGCGGCTCGCCCCGGATCTGGGCTATGTGATCAGCAAGGGTGGCATCACCAGCCACACCCTGCTGGCGGATGGGTTGGCTCTCTCCTCGGTGGAGTTGCAGGGTCAGCTGCTGCCGGGGCTGTCGCTGCTGCTCACCCCAGCGGATGCGCTGGTGCCTGGCCTGCCGGTGCTCACCTTTCCGGGGAACCTGGGCCAGGCTCAGACGCTGCGTCAGGCGTGGCGGTTGCTGGAGGCGGGTTGAGCAGCAGCAGCGGCGTGCCGGCCAGCACCAGCCCGGCTGCCAGCAGGCCGTTGAGACGCTCACCGGCCAGATCGCCCACCAGAAACGCCAGCGACACCGCTGCCACCAGCAGGGGCGGCAGCGGATAGGCCCAGCAGGCGAACGGCCGCGGCAGTTCGGGCTCGCGCCAGCGCAGCACCACCAGGGCGGCGATGCCGCTGAGCGGCAGGCACACGTAGAGGAACGCCCCCATGCCCAGCAGCCGCTCGAAGGAGCCGAACAGCACCAGCAGGCCGGCGCCAACGCTGGTGAGCAGCAGTGCGGCTGCCGGAGTGCCGCCGCTGGTCACGCTGGCGGCAAAGCCTGGAAACAGACCATCGCGGCTGAGGCCGTAGAGGATCCGGGGCGCGGCCATCACCACCGTGTTGATCAGCCCCAGCAGGGAGATCAGCGCCACCGCCGTGATCACGCCGGCGCCCAGGGGGCCCACCAGCCGCCGGGCCGCATCGGCAGCGGGCAGGCTGGATCTGGCCAGCTGCTCCAGCGGCAGCACATGCAACAGCGCGGCGTTGAGCAGCAGATAGAGCGCCAGCACTGCCAGCACACCGCCGATCAGGGAGCGCGGCAGATCCCGCGCCGGCTCACTGAACTCTTCCGCGAAATACACCGGGCTGGCCCAGCCGTCATAGGTGGTGATCACGGCCTGCAGCGCCAGCACGGCGGGGAGTATCAGCGCCTGCCAGCTCCGCGGTGCGTCCACGCTGCCGATCACCGGCGCTTCCGCCGGCGGCAGGGGCAGCAGAAAACAGGCGGCCACCAGCGCCAGGAAGGCTGACGCCTTCACCAGGCTGAGCAGCTCCTGGCTGGCACTTCCGGCCCGCACGCCCCCCAGCTGGATGGCCGTGAAGCCAGCCAGGCTCAGCAGGGCAATGGCCTGCGGCGCCAGGGGGTGAAGGCTCCAGGGCGCCGGCAGCAGGGCCGCGCCGTAGTCGCCCACGGTGGTGGCCACCCAGGCCAGGCCGATGCAGTGGGCCAGCCAGTCGGTCCAGCCCACCACAAAACCAGCCCAGCGCCCGAAGGCCCGATCCGCAAACACATACCAACCGCCCGCCCGCGGCAGGCTGGCCGCCAGCTCCGCCACGCACACCGCCCCCAGCAGCGCGTAGAGCCCGCCCAGCACCCAGGCCGCCATCACCAGCGGCGTGCTGGGCAGCTGGGCTGCCACCAGGCCGGGGGTGCGCAGAATGCCGGCGCCGATCGTGCCCCCCACGGCCCCGGCCAGGCCGAATCCCACCCCCAGGATGCTCAGCAGCTGACCCTGGGATGGGGGTGCGCTCACGCCTGGCCGCTGAAGCTCCGCTCGAGCAGCTGGATCGGATGCAGCACCGCAATCGGGCGGTTCTGGTCGCTCAGATGGCGGCGGATTTGCAACGTGCAGCCGATGTTGGCGCTGGCCACCAGGGCAGCGCCGCTGCCGGCCAGATCGGCCGCCTTGCGCTGGCCCAGGCTCGCGGCCTCCTCCGGCTGCACCAGGTTGTAAATGCCGGCGCTGCCGCAGCACACGCCGGCTTCCAGAGGCTCTCGCAGGCGGATGTGGGGAATGGCCTTGAGCAGATTCCGCGGTTCAGCGGTGATGCCCTGGCCGTGGATCATGTGACAGGCGTCGTGGTAGGCCACCGGCAGGGGCCGCTGCGGCGAAGCCGGCTCCCCATCCGGATGCTTCAGCGGTTGGAGGCTCTGCTGGAAGGCAGGGCTCAGCCCCAGCTGGGCCAGAAACTCGTGCACATCGGCCACGGGCGCCTGGAAGCTGCCGCCCACCAGACGCGGATAGGCCTTGAGCGTGTGACCGCAGCCGGAGGCCGCCACCAGCACGGCATCGAGCGGTTCAGCGCCGGCGGGTTTGCCGGGGCCGATGGCGGCCTCGAAGCTGGCGATCAGGGCGCCGGCCAGCTGGCCGGTGTGCGCCTCTTCCCCCTGGTGATGGGTCACTGCGCCGCAGCAGCCCTGGGCCGGCGGGATCACCACCTCCACCCCGTTGGCGCTGAGCACCCGCACCACCGCCTGGTTCACGGCGGGATCGAACACCCGCTGCACGCAGCCCAGCACCAGCCCCACCCGGGCCCGCCGCTCGCCCTGGGCCGGCACCACCACCGGGAAATCGTCTTGAAAACTCTCGGTAGTGAGGGGCGGCAGCAGTTGTTCCATCGCGTCCAGCTGGGGCCCGGCCAGGCGCCACAGGCCACTGCGGCGAGCCAGGGCTTGGACGGGTGATCCGGCATAGCCGCGCACGGCCTGGAGAGCGGTCCGCAGGCGGTTGGGATAGGGCAGCAGGGCAAACAGCAGGCGGCGCCAGGCCCGCTGCACGGGCGTGCGCAGTTCGGCGTTGTTGAGCTTGGGCCGGGTGGCCTCGATCAGGTCGTCGTACCGCACCCCGGAGGGACAGGCCGTCACGCAGGCCAAGCAGCCCAGGCAGCTGTCGAAGTGCGACGTCACCGTGGCGTCGAGGGTCAGATCGCCCGCTTCGATCGCCTTGAGGGCATGGATGCGCCCCCGCGGTGAATCCATTTCTGTGCCCAGGGCCAGATAGCTGGCGCAGGTGGGCAGGCAGAAGCCGCAGTGCACACAGGGGTCTGTGGCGGCGGGATCCGTTGCGGCGGGATTCGTGGCGGCGCTGGCGGTGCCGGGCAGGGTCATCGGGAGAGTCTGCCCGGCAGCGCGGCTGGTTGGGATCAGCCTCCGAAGTGACGCACCACCGCCTCGGCGAAGCCGCTGCAGCTCACGGGCTCCACGGGAGGCTCCATCAGCCGGGCCAGGTCGTAGGTGACCTCCTGGTTGGCGATGGCGGCGCTCAGGCCCTGGGTGATCAGGTCTGCGGC
>VFQS010003903.1_pt1 | contig 11109 bp, 6 predicted proteins | sample 3512361 | NCBI WGS metagenome assembly VFQS01 (sample SAMN10412375, study PRJNA504923) | tailings metagenome | isolation source: Relicate 1 Philex TSF3 active mining | place: Philippines | reverse complement strand
GGAGTTACCCGCTAGTACCTGAAACTAGTGCGTCTACCAATTCCGCCACCTGGGCTGTGCCGCTTCAGCGTTTGCTGAGTTGGTCTGGATGACGCGTTGCGCGAAAACCGAGAGTCTATCATCAAAAAATCCAAGAACACAAGTGCCCTACCTGGGCTGCTGCAGGAAGTGGAGGGCACCGTCCAAGGCCACCGCGATGGCCATGGCTTCCTGATCCCCGAAGACGGGGGCTCCGATGTTTATCTGGCGCCCCAGGAAATGCGTGCAGTGCTGCACGGTGACCGCCTGCGTGTGCGGGTGGTGGGCAGTGACCGCAGGGGCCGTCCGGAGGGCCGGATCGTCGATATTCTGGACCGGCCCCGCAGGCCCATCATTGGCCGTCTGCTGCAGGAAAGCGGCGTGTGGGTGGTGGCGCCGGAAGACCGTCGCTACGGGCAAGACATCCTGATTCCCAAGAACGGCGTGGCCAATGCGCAGGCCGGTCAGGTGGTCTGCGTGGAACTCACCGAAGCGCCCTCGATGTATACACAGCCCAGTGGCCGTGTGACCGAGGTGCTGGGCGAGATCGACGACCCGGGCATGGAGATCGAGATCGCGGTGCGCAAGTACGAAGTGCCGCACCGCTTCACACCCGAGACGCTGGCACAGGCTGCTGCTCTTCCGGAGAAGATCAGGCCCACCGACCGGCGCGCCCGGGTGGACCTGACCGACGTGCCGCTGGTCACCATCGACGGCGAAGACGCCCGTGATTTCGACGATTCGGTGTACTGCGAACCGGCGGCCTTCGGCAAAGGGCGTAATGCCTTCAAAGGCTGGCGCCTGCTCGTGGCCATTGCAGATGTGAGCCACTACGTGAAGCCGGGTGACCCGCTGGATGCAGACGCCTATGAGCGCGCCACCTCGGTGTACTTCCCGCGCCGCGTGATTCCCATGCTGCCGGAGAAGATCTCCAACGGCCTGTGCTCGCTCAATCCGCTGGAAGATCGGCTGTCGATGGTGTGCGACATGTTGGTCAGCGAAGACGGGGAGGTCACCGGCTACCAGTTCTACCCGGCCGTGATCTGTTCGCACGCGCGCCTGACCTACACCGAAGTGGGCGCGGCACTGACCAATACCCGCGGGCCCGAGGCGGCGCGGCTGGCGCCCTTGCTGCCGCACCTCCTGCACCTGCATGAGGTCTATCGCGCGCTGCTGCGCCAGCGCAACCGCCGCGGCGCTATTGATTTCGAGTCGACCGAAACCCAGATCGTGTGCGACGACAACGGGCGCATCGAAAAGATCGTGCCGCGCACTCGCAACGAAGCGCACCGCCTGATCGAAGAGGCGATGCTGGCGGCCAATGTGTGCGCAGCTGACTTCATCGAGCACCACAGCCACCCAGCGCTGTTCCGGGTGCACGAGGGGCCCACCCCGGAAAAGCGGGTGACGTTGCAGAACTATCTTCGGGCACTGGGCCTGGGGCTGGCCGTCAGCGACGAACCCAAGCCTGCCGAGTTCCAGGCCATCTCGCAGGCCGTGCGCGAGCGGCCTGACGCGCAGCAGATCCAGACCATGTTGCTGCGCTCAATGCAGCAGGCCATTTACACCGCCGTGAACAGCGGGCACTTCGGCTTGGCCTACGAGGCCTATGCCCACTTCACGAGCCCCATCCGGCGCTACCCCGACCTGCTGGTGCACCGGGTGATCAAGGCCATCCTGCAGGGCAAGCGCTATCACCTGGGGCCGCTGCCGGCTGTCACGTCCGCGGCTGCATCGGGTCAGTACCGGCGTCCGGCGCGCGGCGCTGCGGCGGCCGACCGAGCCGCCCGCACCGCGCTGCCGGTCAAGCAGGGCAAGGCTTCGGCCGAGATGGCGCTCTGGCAAACCGCCGGCGAGCACTGCTCGGCCAACGAGCGGCGGGCCGATGAGGCCTCGCGGGATGTGGAGGCGTGGCTGAAGTGCCGCTTCATGCGCGATCGCCTGGGCGAGGAATTCGCCGGAACTGTCAGTGCGGTGACCTCCTTCGGTCTGTTCGTGCAACTCGATGAGCTGTATGTAGAAGGCCTCATCCACATCACCGAGCTTGGCGGGGAGTACTACCGCTTCGATGAAGTCCGTCAGGAACTGCGTGGCGAACGCACCGGCGTGCGTTATGCGGTGGGTTCACGGGTGCGGGTTCAGGTCAGTCGGGTCGACCTGGATGGTCGGCGGATCGATTTCCGCCTGGTGCGTGAGCGTTTAACGGAGGGCCCTCGCCCCGGCACTCAGGGCCGTGGGAAGGGGAGCGGGAAGGCAGCGGCTGCCAGCCGCGCCGGTGCCGAGGACCGGCGGGATACCCTGTCGGTCGATGAGGAGCCGAGCACCGCGGTGGACGAACTGATGTCGATCCGGGTGAACGACTGGCAGGTGCGTCAGGGTGCGCGCCAGCAGCGGCAGGCCCTGCAGGCTGGTGCCCGATCGGGCGCTACGTGTGGGCGTGGCCAGACGCCTAAAGCCGCAAAAAGTGCAAAAACTGCATCGGCTGCCCGACCAGCCGCTGCGGGCAAGGCCGCCGGGAAGCCGAGCCGCAAAGCCGCCAAGAAGCGCAAGTGAGGCCCTCCCGGGCTTCACTTTCTCGGCGTAAACGGGAATAGGCGGCACTTCGCCGCCTTCATCTCCATTTTGGGGTGCGACCCCCGTCCTATCCTCTCGCTAGATTTTTCTAGCACTGGTATCACCATGATCACTTGATTCATGGTGATCTGATGAGGACGACACCATGGGCGCACTTCACAATCTTCGCATCGGGACCCGGCTGGGCATCGGTTTCGGCAGCATCCTGCTGGCGGTGGCCGTGTTGGTCGGGGTCGTCCTGGTACAGCTGTCGGGCATGGCCCAGCGCGTCAGCGTCCTGGCCGATGTGGGCGTCAAGGAACTGGTGGATCTCAACAAGATCACCACGGCCCTGGCCGAGCGCGGGATCGCCGCCCGTCACCTGGTGCTGGAGCAGGACCCCGCCAAGCATGCGCAGCACCTGGATCAGGTGAAGAAGGCCAGTGCTGCGGTGGATGCGGGCCTCAAGGACATGGCTGAAGTGGTGTCCCGAGGCAGCTCAAGTAACAACGCGCAGATGCGCCAGATGGTGGTGGGTCTTCGGGACACCGAGCAGAAGTACCTGGCCGTGGTCGCCTCGATCGCCGAGGCGGTCAATGGCGGCCGCAAGGCTGAGGCGGCTGACAAGCTGTTGCGGGACTGCAAGCCGGTGTACGAACAGATCTTCGCCCAGGCGATGGCTCTGGAGCGCGAGGTGGAAAAGGCGACCTCGGAACATGCAGACCGTGCTGATGCCGCCTACGCCCAGGCGCGCAGCACGGCCCTGGTGGCGGCAGCCCTGATCATCATCCTGGGGGGGCTTGCAGCCTGGATGCTCACGCGTTCGATCGTCCAGCCTCTGCGCGAGGCAGTGGACGCCACGCGTTCAGTGGCCAACGGGGACTTGTCTCGCACGGTGGTTGTGAAACGGCGTGATGAGACGGGCGAACTGCTGATGGCCCTCAATGTGATGACCGATAACCTGTCCAAGGTGGTGGCTGGGGTCAGGGCTGCATCCGATGCGATCGCCACGGGTACGGGACAGATTGCCAGCGGCAATGCCGACCTGTCGCAGCGAACCGAAACACAAGCCAGCAACCTGCAGGAAACCGCAGCCTCGATGGAGGAGCTGAACACCACGGTGCGTCACAACGCCGAGACGGCCTCGCAGGCCGCGGAGTTGGCCCGCACCGCCAGTGACGCGGCAGAGCGCGGCGGGGCTGCGGTGGGTCAGGTGGTGGCCACGATGGAGGAAATCAGCCACTCCTCGCGCAAGGTCGTGGACATCATTGCAGTGATCGACGGCATCGCCTTCCAGACCAACATCCTGGCCTTGAATGCAGCGGTGGAAGCGGCACGCGCAGGCGAGCAGGGGCGCGGCTTTGCGGTGGTGGCCGGTGAAGTACGGGTGTTGGCGCAGCGCAGTGCCGCAGCGGCCAAGGAGATCAAGCAACTGATCGCGGCCAGCACGGACCGGGTGGATGATGGCACGCGGTTGGTGGCGGATGCGGGCCGTGCGATGGACGACATCCTGTCCCAGGTGCGGCGGGTGAATGACCTCATCGAAGGTATCAACCAGGCCACGACGCAGCAGACCGCCGGCATCAGCCAGGTCAATTCAGCGGTGGCGCAGCTGGACCAGGCCACCCAACAAAACGCGGCGTTGGTGGAAGAAAGCGCAGCAGCCGCGGAGAGCTTGCGTCAGCAGGCGCGGGGGCTGGTGGACGCCGTGGGCGCCTTCCGCCTGCCGGCTGATGCGGTGGCCGCAGACTCGATCGCCAAGGCGGCGGCGTCTTCGCGATCAACGGCGTCCCCCGGGTTCAGCGCGCCACGCGCAGCGGCGAAGCCCAAGGCGGCTGCGGCGAGTTCGGCCACGGCGGATGGAGATTGGGACACGTTTTGAGGGTCGGCCGCGATCGTCGGCGTCTTGCTGAGGCTGTCGCGTCGCGCTGAGGCGCCGCAGGGGGGCAGGCCCCTGCCGGGGAGTGCCTCCGCCTCGGCGAGCCCGCCCAACGGCGGTCTCCCATCGGCTCTCGGCTTGAATCCCCGGCAGGGGCCTGCCCCCCGCGACGCCTCAGCGCTCTGGGGGCACTGAGGGGCGGGCTGCCGACTCCCCACACCGCGTGCTGCGCACGCGTGTGCAGCACGCGGTGCACATAGGGGAATTGCTTCGGCTGTGGGTTCTAGTCCCAGATCACGCGTAGTCGCTGATCGGGGGGCAGCTGCAGCTGAGATTGCGGTCACCCCAGACGTTGTCGACGCGGCCCACGGGGCTCCAGTACTTGTTGCGGCGCAGGCTTTGCAGCGGATAGGCTGCCTCTTCGCGGCTGTACGGGTGCGTCCACTCCGTAGCGCTCACGGCCTGGGCCGTATGGGGCGCGTGCTTGAGCGGGTTGTCGTCCTGCGGCCATTGGCCGCTTTCCACTTTCGCAATCTCCTGACGGATGGCGATCATGGCGTCACAGAAGCGGTCAAGTTCCTCGAGTGACTCGCTTTCGGTGGGCTCGACCATCAGCGTGCCGGCCACGGGGAAGCTCAGCGTGGGGGCGTGGAAGCCGTAGTCGATGAGGCGCTTGGCGACATCTTCGGCGGTCACGCCGCTGGTCTCCTTCAGGGGGCGAAGGTCCAGGATGCACTCGTGGGCCACGCCGCCACCCTTCAGATCGGACAAGCCACTGCTGAAGTGGATGGCGTAGTGGTTGGCCAGGCGGGCGGCCACATAGTTGGCCGACAGGATGGCCACTTCGGTGGCGGCCTGCAGACCTTCGGCACCCATCATGCGCACGTACATCCAGCTGATGGGCAAGACGGCGGCGTTGCCCAGCGGCGCGGCAGAGACGGCACCCACGGGCGACTCGATGCCCGTGGCGGTTTGATGGCCGGGCAAGAAGAGCTTGAGGTCTTCGACCACGCACACCGGGCCCACACCAGGACCGCCGCCTCCGTGGGGGATGCAGAAGGTCTTGTGCAGGTTGAGGTGGCTGACGTCACCACCGAACTCGCCGGGGGCGGCCACGCCGACCAGGGCATTCATGTTGGCGCCGTCCACGTACACGCGCCCGCCGTGCTGGTGCACCAGCGCGCACAGTTCCTTCACCCGCACATCAAACACGCCGTAGGTGCTGGGGTAGGTGATCATGATGGCGGCCAGGTTCTCGCTGTGCTGTTCGCACTTGGCGCGCAGGTCGTCCAGGTCCACATTGCCCATGTGGTCGCACTTCACGACCACCACGCTCATGCCCACCATCTGGGCGCTGGCGGGGTTCGTGCCGTGGGCGGACTCAGGGATCAGGCACACGTGGCGGTGGCCCTGGCCGCGCGCGCGCTGCCACCCGCGGATGGCCAATAGGCCGGCGTATTCGCCTTGTGAACCGGCATTGGGCTGCAGGCTGATGCCGGCATAGCCGGTGGCCTGACTCAGCCACTTCTGCAGGTCGGCATCCATCTGCGCATAGCCGGCCAGTTGGTCTTTCGGTGCGAAGGGGTGCAGGCGGGCGAACTCGGGCCAGGTGATGGGGATCATCTCGCTGGTTGCGTTGAGCTTCATCGTGCAGGAGCCCAGCGGGATCATGGTGCGGTCCAGGGCCAGGTCCTTGTCAGACAGGCGCCGGATGTAGCGCAGCATCTCGGTTTCCGAGTGGTAGCGGTTGAAGACCGGGTGCGTCAGGTAGGCGCTGGTGCGGCGCAGGTTTTCGGGGATGAGGTTGTCGATACCCTTCTCGAACGCGTCGAAGGCCGGCAGGGGCTGACCTTGGGTGGCAAACCACGACCACAGATTCAGCACGTCCTGGCGCGTGGTGGTTTCGTCCAGGCTCACGCCAAGTGTTGTCGCTGACAGCTTGCGCAGGTTGGCGCCGCCGTGCAGGGCGCGCTGCAGGATGGTGTCGGTCTGCGCGCCGGTGTCGATGGCCAGGGTGTCGAAGGCATGCGGCGTCATCTGCGCATAGCCCATATTGGCCAGGCCCTGGCGCAGGATGGCGGTGTAGCTGGCCACGCGCTGGGCGATGCGCTTCAAGCCCTGCGGGCCGTGATAGACCGCGTACATGCTGGCGATCACGGCCAGCAGCACCTGGGCGGTGCAGATGTTGGAGGTGGCCTTTTCGCGGCGGATGTGCTGCTCGCGGGTCTGCAGGGCCAGGCGGTAGGCGGGCGCGCCGTGGGCGTCCACGCTCACGCCCACCAGACGACCGGGCATCGAGCGCTTGAAGTCATCGCGGCAGGCCAGGAAAGCCGCGTGCGGGCCACCGGCGCCCATGGGCACGCCGAAGCGCTGCGTGTTGCCCACGACGATGTCGGCGCCTAACTCGCCCGGGGGCACCAGCAGCGTGAGGGCCAGCAGGTCGGTGGCCACGATGAAGGCAGCCTGCTTTTCGTGCGCCTGGGCGATGACCTCGCGCAGGTCGTGGATCAGGCCGGAGGTGGACGGGTACTGCGCCACCACGGCAAAGTAGTCGCCCTTCTGCATCAGCGCCGGGGCGAAGCCCACTTTCACCTCGAGCCCCAACGGTTCGCAGCGGGTGCGGATGACTTCGATCGTCTGGGGGTGGCAGTCGCCGGCCACGATCAAGGTGTTGCTCTTGCTCTTGACGCTGCGCTTGGCCAACGTCACCGCTTCAGCAGCAGCCGTTGCTTCGTCCAGCATCGAGGCATTGGCAATCGCCATGCCGGTCAGGTCGCATACCATGGTCTGGAAGTTCACCAAGGCTTCCATGCGGCCTTGGGAAATCTCCGCCTGGTAGGGCGTGTAGGCGGTATACCAGGCAGGGTTCTCCAGGATGTTGCGCAGGATGACGCCGGGCGTGTGGGTGTCGTGGTAGCCCTGGCCGATGAAGCTGCGCAGCACCTTGTTCTTCGCGGCGACCGCGCGCATTTCCGCCAGAGCCTGTGCCTCGGTTACCGGGGCGGGAAGGTCCATGACCTGGCCCCGTGCGATGCTGCGCGGCACTACCGCCTCGATCAGCGCGCGGCGTGAGGCCGCGCCAATCACCGACAGCATCCGCGCCTCATCAGTTTCGTAGGGGCCCAGATGGCGGGCACGGAATTCGGTCGCGTTCTCGAGTTCGCTCAAGGGGGTAAGGGCGGACATCAGCATGGTGGACTCGGCAGTTGGTCGGTGGCGCGTTGGTGGAGAACCAATGCCCTCGCGGTTCTGGTGGAGGGGCCCTGTGCAGCGGGCATGCCGCACCACCCGATCGGGAGGCGCGATGCCCGTGTCATCGGTCAGAGCGTCTTAAGCAGCTCGTCGTAGGCTGTGCTGTCCATCAGGCCGTCGAGTTCGGCCGGGTTGGACAGCTTGACCTTAAAGAACCAACCGGCGTCCAGCGGCGCGCTGTTGGCCAGGGAGGGGTCGTCACGCAGGGCTTCGTTGACCTCCACCACTTCGCCGCTGACCGGCATGTAGACGTCGGCCGCCGCCTTGACACTTTCGACCACGCCGGCGACTTCGCCCTTTTGAAAGGACTTGCCCACTTCGGGCAGGTCCACGAAGACCACATCGCCCAGCGCGTCTTGCGCATGCACGGTGATGCCCACCACGGCGGCGGCGGTGTCGGCGGCGTTGACCCATTCGTGGTCGGTGGTGAACTTGATGCTCATGCTGGTCTTTCTGACAGTGGGTTGAGTGGTTTGCGTATGTGCTGCGCCTAGCGCATGTAGCGGTGGGGTGCGAAGGGCATGGCTGTCACCGTCATTGGCAAGCGCTTGCCGCGCACATCCGCGTACACGATGGTGCCGGCAGCGGCCTGCGCCGTCGCCAGCCAGGCCATGGCCACCGGCTGGTTGACAGTGGGGCCCAGGGTGCCGCTGCTCACACGACCAATCGCCGCACCCTGCGCGTCGTGCAGGGTGGCGCCTTCGCGCACCGGCGCGCGTTCCTGGCCCAGCAGGCCCACGCGCTTGCGCGTGACGCCCTCGGCGAATTCCCGGCCGATGCGCGCAGCACCCGGATAGCCGCCCGCGCGCTCACCGCCGGGGCGGCGCACCTTCTGAATGGCCCACTGTAGACCCGCCTCGATTGGGCTGGTGGTGGTGTCGATGTCATGGCCGTAAAGGCACAGGCCGGCTTCCAGGCGCAGGGTGTCACGCGCACCCAGGCCGATCGCTTGGACCCGTTCGTCGGCCAGGAGGGCCCGGGCCAGGGTTTCGCACTGCTGTGCCGGCACCGAGATTTCAAAGCCGTCTTCGCCGGTGTAGCCACTGCGGGTGACGAAGCAGCGCGCACCCGCTAGTTCCACGGCACGACCCTGCATGAATCTCAGCGCCGCCACGGTCGGGTTGAGCGTCGACAGCGCATCGACGGCCTGCGGACCTTGCAGCGCGAGCAGGGCGCGATCGGGCAGGGCGTTGACGGTGCATCGGCTGCCGATGTGCTGCTTCAGATGGGCAAGGTCGGCGTCCTTGCAGGCTGCGTTGACCACCAGCAGCAGGTCGCCGAAGCCATCTTCGGCGTGGGGCCGCACGATCATGAGGTCATCGAGGATGCCGCCGTCTTCATTGGTGAAGAAGGCGTAGCGCTGTTGGCCAGGTTGCAGGCCGACCACATCAACCGGTACCAGGGTTTCCAAGGCCGCGGCGGCATCGGGACCGTCCAGCCGGATCTGGCCCATGTGGGACACGTCGAAGAGGCCAGCGGCGGCCCGGGTGTGCTTGTGCTCGGCCATCACCCCGGCGGGGTACTGAACCGGCATGTCATAGCCAGCGAAGGGCACCATGCGGGCGCCGAGCTCGCGGTGCAGGGCGTTCAAGGGCGTGATGAGCAGGTCGGCGGGGGCGGCAGCGGGATCAGCGGACATGGCGGCCTTCGGTGGCCGGGGGGCGCCGTCCTTCGGCACACCCACGGGGGCTCGTGACATCGCACGCCCGCAGGCCAGAGCCGAAACCCTGAGCCGCCGGTCGTGCACCGGGCCCCCACTGTCCGCTTTACCTGAGAGATTCGGGACACCGCGCCGGCTGGCCGGTGACCCTTGCCCCTTCGGTGGGCGCGCTCCGGGTGGCTTGGCCACCGTGACGCGCCTCTCTCCAGCGAGGAGGAAAGTCAGTCCTGGGTACCTGAGCGTTCGAGCCTCAACTCTGCGCCTTCGGCGGCCGGGTAAACCGGCACTCTCCTGACCCCGAAAGTGTATCAGCCGGCGCTAAGATCGAACGATGACCTCCGGCGTGGCCAACCCCTCGGACGCCCAACTGCGGGACCTCCTGCGCCGCTGCCGCACGATCGCGGTGGTGGGACTGTCGGCCGACTGGAATCGGCCGAGCCACTTTGCGGCCAAGTACATGCAGCAGCATGGCTACCGGATTCTTCCGGTGAACCCGCGGTATGCGGGGCAGCAGGTGCTGGGGGAGCCCTGTGTCGCGACTCTCGAAGAACTGAAGGACCCGGTGGACATCGTGGACGTGTTCCGTCGGTCCGAGGACGTGATGCCGCTGGCGCACACTGCGGTGGCCATCGGCGCCCAATGCCTGTGGCAACAGTTGGGTGTGGTGAACGTCGCGGCGGCCGAGGTGGCGCGGCAGGCGGGTCTGGTGAGTGTGATGGACCGCTGCGTGAAGATCGAACATGCCCGGCTGTTCGGCGGCCTGAATTGGGCCGGCGTGAACACGGGGGTGATCAGTGCGCGCCGGGGTGGGGGCTAGGCGATGAGCGATCGCCGTTTCCACCCGGAAACCCTGGCCATCCATGCCGGCCAGATTCCCGACGCGGCCACCGGTGCGCGGGCCCTGCCGATCTACCAGACCACCAGCTTCGTGTTCGACTCAGCCGAGCATGCAGCGGCGCTGTTCAACGCGCAAACTTTCGGCAACATCTATTCGCGCCTGTCCAATCCCACCGTGGCGGCTCTGGAGGAACGGGTGGCCGCGTTGGAGGGCGGCCGGGCGGCGGTGGCCACGGCCAGCGGCATGGCCGCGGAGTCGCTGGCGTTGATGACCCTGCTCAAGAGCGGGGACCACATCGTGGCCGCTTCGGCTCTTTATGGCGGGACGGTCACGATGCTGGCCGTGGACTTGGCGCGCTTCGGCATCGAGTGCAGCTTCGTGGATACGCACGACCCCCAGGCTTTCGCCGCAGCCATGAGACCCAATACCCGGGCCGTGTTCGCCGAAAGCCTGGGTAATCCGAGCCTGGTGGTGCTGGACATCGCCGCCGTGGCCGAGGTGGCGCATGCGCATGGTGTGCCCCTGATCATCGACAACACGGTGCCCAGCCCCGCCCTGTGCAACCCGATTGCGCACGGCGCGGACATCGTGATCCATTCGGCCACCAAGTACCTCGGTGGTCACGGCACCACATTGGCGGGCTTGGTGGTCGAGAGCGGGCGCTTTCCCTGGGACAACGGCAAGTTCCCCGGGATGACCGAACCCTCCGCGGGCTACCACGGCATCCGGTTCTACGAGACCTTCGGCGACTTCGGCTACACCATGCGCTGCCGACTGGAGGGCCTGCGGGTGCACGGCGCAGCACTCAGCCCCATGAGTGCGTGGCAGATCCTGCAGGGCGTCGAAACCCTGCCACTGCGCATGGAGCGGCATGGGGCCAATGCGCTGGCGGTGGCGAAATTCTTGCGC
>VFQS010003902.1_pt1 | contig 11111 bp, 5 predicted proteins | sample 3512361 | NCBI WGS metagenome assembly VFQS01 (sample SAMN10412375, study PRJNA504923) | tailings metagenome | isolation source: Relicate 1 Philex TSF3 active mining | place: Philippines | reverse complement strand
GATAATTATTAAATGGACGCTTAAAAAAGAATAACGAGAAAGAGAGCAATAACATAAATAAGTAGGAAAATAGAAGGATTTATTTTTATGAGATTAAGGACTGGAATAATTTGGTCATTAGTTTCTTCAATGATAGTATCTAAGAGAGGATCATGATTTTTAAGAACCCATTTACAGAACTTCTTTTTAATTAACATTGGATTTCTGTTAAGATACTTGTGAGTTTTGTTTATGGTCGTAGGTGTTTTAGCCAATAAATATAATCCAATAGAAACGGTTGCAGGTTCAAGCATTACAGGATTAATATATAACATTTTATTGCTAATGTTAATATATATAAAAATAATTAAATCATTTTTTATTTATTATTCAATTATTCTTTTATAAATTTCTATTAATTTATTTGTATCTTGTTTTGTTTTAGCTGTTATATATTTAGATTCCAAATATTCTTTTTTAATTTCATTTAAATATTTATCAATTATACCACTTATACCATTTATGGGAATTAATGTGCCTCCTCTCTTTTTCTTTTTAGAGCCTCCTCTAGTTGTTAAGTTTATACAATTAGAATCTCTAAAAATACATAATATAGAATGATTACCATTTCTAATTTTAGCGATAACATCTGATTTTAAAAAATTAATAAAATCTTCTTTATCATTATCATTACCTTTAAAAATATTGAATAAATATTCTAATAATAATCCTTCTAGTAAAGTTATTAATGTTGTTTTCATATAGTCATTTGAACTATGACTAATAATTTCATCATATATATCATTATATCTAATTAAATTATTATCTAAATTACTTCGAATACTTCCAATGTTAGTAAAAATGTAAGTATTAATATTAGTTAATAATTTATCAATATCAATATTAATATCAATATCAATATCTTCTGATTGTATTGATATATGTGGCACATCAAAATTAAATAACTTAAAAATTTGATTAAATTTATTTATAAAAAATATTAAATTAGTTTTATAATTACTATCCATCATGACAGAATATTTAAATGATAGTAATAAATGAACTAAAAATGGAATTTTAAATAAAGATGCAAGATTAATTAAATCAAAAATAAAATAATAATCCTTATTTACTGTTTTAATTATATCACTAAAAACTTTATCATAAGTAATATCACTTAAATCTTGTTTATCATGAATACTAAACGAATTTTCTTTAATTATATTATCAATATTACTCAATGTTTGATTTAAGTTATCTTTTTTGGTGAATCTTATTGAATCCAATGTAAAAAATAATAATGTTCCTTTATTTCTATCATATAATAAATTATTAAATGTAATTGAACTATTATAAAATCCATATGTTTTACCTAAAAATACCAGCAAATTATAAAATAACACTAAATTTAAAAACATAATTTTACATTCATTAAGTATATTCATATCATAAGTTTCATTTTTTGATAATTTTATAAGTTCATCTATTCTAATTATATCTGTATTTAATTTTTGTTCTTTTATTATTATTGGAGTTTTTGAATCTGATTTATAATAATCAGAAAATTTAAATGGTGTTATAGTCAATTCATAATACTTTTTATAACTCCATTCAGTATCATTATTATTTTTATAAGAAATATATAAATATATTCTATTATAACTGTCATAAATTGATTTAAATATATTATTTACATCGATTTCTTTTATTTTTTTTAATAATATTATCAATAATTCTTTATTTAATTTATCATAATAAAATTTACTGGTAGTGCTATAATCCTCATAACTAAATAATATATAATTTTTAGGAATCATTTTTTTTAAATCACTTATAATTTCATCTTTATTTTCAGTTATTGGTGTTTGTAATTTATTATTTAATTCATCAATTTTCCTATCAATATTATCTGAAAAATCAATTTTAAATATTCTAAATAACTCATTTAAAATATCTTCGTATTTATTTGGATTATCTCTAAATATCTCAAATAATAATGAAATTATTTCTTGATTATTAGATATATTTTTAGTATAAATTTTATTTATTAAAAATGAATTACTTTGTATATTTCTATCATTTATGGCATTAATTTCATATAATAAATCTTTTATTTTATTATTGATTTCTGTTAAATTAGAATCGGGATTATTAATAATATCAATCATTTTACTAAAATTATCTACACCAAAAATTGTATTTAACTTACTACTTACTGATGATTCATCATCAAATGTCATATAAATATATTTTAATATATTATCTATTAACTTTTGATTATTATCAGTTTTTTTTACTGATATTATTATAAAATTAGCAAATTTGTATAATTCTTTTTTTCTATTATTATTCAAATCTAAATAATATATTATATTTTTATCTTTTATTAAACTTGATGTATTAAAACTATTTATATTATATTTATGTTGAATTTTAAACAAAATATGAGCTTTTATATATAATACAGTCCTATCATCAGTTAAAGGAGCTAAATTTAATGAATCAGGAGCTTTATAAAAAAAATCAACTAAACTATTCTTATTTAAAATTTGTTTTTTATTACAAGCTAATTGAAATAAATAAAATTGAAGTTTTATTTTTTTTATTGGTGCAATTGGTGCTAATTTAACTAAAGTTGGTCTTCTTGTTTCTTTTGGTTTTTCTTCTGGTTTTACCTCTGATGTTGCTGCTTGTCTTTCGTATGGTTTTTCTTCTGGTTTTACTTCTGATGTTGCTGCTTGTCTTACATATGGTGTTTCTTTTGGTTCTTTTGGTTTTTCTGGTTTTCCTCGATTATATACTGAACTAATATTTACTTTTTGTGTAATTGATTTTTCTGCAGTTTGAATATAACTATCAAAATTTTTTAAATTTTCTAAATATAATAAATAATAAAATCTTTCTAAAGTTATACATATTTGTTCACTAATTGTATCTGGTGCTGATTTATATATATCAAATAAATACATTCTTATTTGAAAGAAATATAAACCATTATATAAATATTCTTGTATTCTATCTTCTGTAAAATTATCATCTATTTTACTTTTATCTGGTATATTTATATATTCTTCTGATAGTAAAAAATTATATATATAATCTAGTTTAGTAAATAATTTTTCTATAATAGATTTATTATAAGAATCTAATGAGCGTGTATACAATAAATTTGAATTAATATCATCCAATACTTTTAAATATGGATCATTAAACATTCGCTTGTCATTCAAAGTAATAGTATTACTATTAATAAGTTGTTTAAAAAGTAATGATAAGCTTCTTGTATTTTTTTTTATATTATTTGATAATTCTATAATATTAGTATTATAATAATAATGGTTTTCTATTTTTTCATTTATATTATCATAAAATTTAACATAAACATTATCATCATCAAAATCAAATTTAAAAATATTTATATATATATATAAATAACACTCTAATATGTCATTGTTGTAATAATTTTGTATTTCTATATCAGTTTCACTACTAATTATATCAGAAAAATTAATATAAGTAATACCACTAAAAACCCCTTTATGTGAATATTCTCTTTCAAAAAATGATTCAAATAGTTTCAAGTATTCTTTAGCACTGTAATTTTCTCTGATAAAATTATCTGGATTTTTTTTAATATCAATTATTTGTTTCAATATAGTTTGTTTAATTGGTATTTGTTTTTTAGTATATTTATTTATTTCTATATAATATATATATTGCTTTTTAGCATTTTTAGATATATTATCATCATTTATCTTATTTCTGTCTGCTATATAAAGATTATATCTTTTTACAATTTTAGAAAATAATTGTAATTTAGTGAAACCTCTGAATTCATATATAATTTTATAAATATCTATAATACAATTTTTTATGGCTTCAACCAATAAAGTATTATATTCTTCTACATAATCAAATGTTATATCATTATATTCATAAGTTAATTGTATTGGTTTACTAAAATTAATTTTTCCATAATTATTATGATATAAATAATAAATACTATGAAAACATTTTTGTTTAACAGTGTTTAATGCTTTATTAAATACTTCAGTTGTAGGAACTCTTGAGTCTTTTGCAATTCTTGAGCCTAAATGTTTTATTTCTAATTCTCTACGTTCACTATTATAAATTTTTAATATATTAGATAAGTTTTCAATAAATATATTCATAATATTAATATTTCTTTAAAATTCTCTTATATTTTAATTTTTTTGGTTTATTTTTTCCACCTACAGAAACTTCAGATGTTAGTAGTTCTTTTATATTTTTTATATTTTCAAATATATATTCAGGAATTTTTATTGTATTAGTTGTATTATCTTCAATAATTGCTATTAGTATATTACTAAATTTTTTGATGTTAATTTTAATATTATGAAATAATGATATTACATCTCTTTTATCTTTATCAGATAAACCTGTAGTATATTTATTATAATATTTATGTAAAATTTCATATATACTTATAAAATTTTTAAATTCATTGTATAAAGATTCAGTAAATTGAACAATATTCTCAGTCTTTTCAGTAGGTGTAGGATTATCAGATTTGCCATAAGTTAATAACATATTATTATAAATATCATCATTAATATTTAAAATATCTAAATAATAATTTTTATTAAAATATATGATATAAACATTTAAAATATTTTGTAATAATACAGGATACAAATTTATAAACTCTTGAAAATAAATATTATAATAAAAAAATTCAAATTCATTTGATGCTAATGTTGTATATTTATAAAATATTTTTTTAATTAAAAATTCTATTTCTATAAATAATAAATCTATTGTTATTATTTCTTTATTTATTACTTCTTGTATAAGATACTCATAATCCTTATCTTTATATGTATTATTAAATAAAGTAGCAGTATAAGCAGCTTCTATATTACGACCATGATATATAGATATATTAAAAATATAATCATTTTTTGTTTGTATAGTATCATAATCAATAGAGATATCATTTTTAAAATTATTAATAAATAAATCAGTTAAAATAAACAATAACATTACATCTTTATAGTTTAGTAAATCATTGGCAGCATTTTCATACAAATATAAATATTTCTCTATATTAGGTTCATCAGAATCATTAAAATCATCAATCATGGTTTGAAATATATCATATGTATGATATATTCGAGCTATAATATTATAATATATATCATCTGAAGATGAAAACAATGGGTCTTTTTCTTCTGAAATAATAAATATATTTTCTAATAATTCAACAATTTCTTTAATTTTTTCTTGTTTTTCTCTTTCTTCTTGTTGATTTATTTGTTGTTGTTCTCTTGCTCTTTTTTCTTTTTCTTCTTTTTCTCTAATTTTATTGGCAACAATTTCATCATAAATTTCTTGGATTTTATTTTCATATAATGGTAATATCTCATAATCAAATATATATCTTGCATTTTTTCTTGAATCATCTAATATTCTTTTTATAGCAATAAGATATGTATCCAATTGTATACTGCTATTACTACTATTATAATGATTCTTATATAAGTTTTTTATTTTTTGAAGTATACCTTCTGAATAAGTATTATGGTATCGTAGTATTTCATCTTCTGATATTCTTCTGATATCAAATGATGGATTTTCTTTTTGTTTTTTGTTTATATATCGTAATTTAAATGCTTTAGTATATGGTTTATATTCGGATATAATTAAATTTAAAGCATTTATAAAGTTTGCTTTTGTAGTTATAGACATATATTTATATTATTTGTAATCTAATATAAATTATAAAAATAATTATAAAGATGGTTCAAAGAATAATTGATAATGTTCCTCATTAAATTCTTTTATTGATGTTTTCATCTGTTTATTATAGAATTTTATTATTTCTTCTTCAGTGGTCTCAATGAATTTATCACTGATTTTCTTTTTATAGAACCATGAAGATTTTCCTCTCTTTATCAATTTGAATATTCTTGATTTCTTATCTATTTCTAATTTAATTCCTTCGCTTGTCTGTTTGTATCCAATGATTCCTATTTCTCCCTTATGTTCTTTCATATGACATTCATTACAAATACTTACAAGATTGTGAGTGTCATTTTTATTGAAATTTGAGAAGTTTCCATTTTTATCGGCATTTATCTGATAATTGATATGATGAGTCTCTGTTGCAGTATTTTTCTTACAAATCTCGCAAACATCAATAATACAAGAAGAATTATAATTAGAACTCTTTGGATTTATAATAGTTGTTGTTAAACCCTGAAGTTCCTTTCTTACCAACTCTGCATTTTTCATAAATGAAAGTTGCATATCAAGAGACTTACATACATCAATTCCATATACATTAGAACCCTGTCCTTTCTTCAATTTTCTCTCATAAACAATCTTATCATCTATTATTTCAATATGCATATGATAAATACTCAAATTAACATCTATCTTATCTTTGATTAGTGATATTGTTGTTAATTCATGAAGATGACTCGTAAATATAAATGATGCCCTCTTTTCTATCAATTCATTTATTGCCGCTGAAACAATTGAAATTCCTGAAATTGCTTCTGTTCCACAACAAATCTCATCACCAATTATAAGACTATTACTATCAGCCCTCTGAAGAATATTTCTCAGTTCAGTCATCTCAACCACAAAACTACTCATTCCCTTATAAATATTATCATTACCACAAATTCTTGTCATTATATGTGAATAAGGATGATATTTAAAGGAAGTTGAAGGAACATACATTCCTGCCTGAGCCATTATTATCGACAATCCCACAGCTTTCATAAAAGAACTCTTTCCAGAGGCATTTATCCCATATAAAAGAATTCCATTTTGATTTAAGGAAATATCATTTCCGATATATTCGACTTCAGTAATAATCCTCTCAATAATTGGATGTCTTAAGTTTTCAGCTTCAATATATGAATTTGAACTGGAGAAATCAATGATGGGTTTATGATAACAGAAATCAATGGAATTGCGGGCATTACAAGTATTAATATCAAGTTCTGTTAAGTTTCTAATAATTTCTTCAAGAATATATTTATTTTTATTAATGAAATTCTCAAGAAAATTCAAATATTCTTTTATTATAATCCCTTGAATCTCATTTTGAGTATTTTCTATTATCCTTGAAGCTTCATTTATCTCTTTTGATGTTAATTTATAAGTAGTTCCATTTGTCATCAGTTTCTTCTCAAATTTACTCATATAATTCTTATCCTTCTTACATGCATTTTCAAATCTCTTCTTAGTAATTGATATAAAAAAACCCTCTCTATCATTAAAATCCAATTTACATGAACTATCATCTAATCCTGTTATGAAATCAACATAAGAATTTAAAAGTTCAAGATTCTTATTATAAGTATCAGTTAATTCATCTGCTTTCTCAACAATCCCTCTTATAAATATATTTGTCTTTATATCATTTATATTATACTTAGAAGCCTCCTCAAGATTTATTATTTTTAATTCATTCAATATTTCTTTTATCTTATTTTGATTATTATCATTATCATTATCATTAAGGTAATTGAAAGCTTCTATTCCATTCTCTAAGGAGTTAATGATTGAATTCCATTCATAAGGATGAAGTTTCTTTAATAAAATCTTTCTTTTTACTCTTTCTAAATCAATAATTCCATTTAAACTCTTATTAATCTTTTTATACTTATCTTCAAATAATAATTCTTCAATTTTATCATATCTTCTCTGGAGTTCTTCTTTATTATTGATGGGATTCAAAAGTCTCTCTTTAAATCCTCTTGAACCAAATGCAGTTGAACATCTATTTAAAATCTCCAATAAAGGTCTTTCATTTTCATTATTAGAGATTATATTTAACTGAAGAGCACTATTATATTCGATTGTGAGAATCTTAGAATTTTCAATGATTTCTGGAATATTGAGTTCTTTAATGATATCAGCATTATGTTCATAGGCAAATTGAAGAAGACAGCAAAAACTCAATCTTCCTAAATCATATCTCTCCAAATTCAAATATTCAACAATAGAAAGCATTGTTTTGTTTTCATAAGCCTTTTTTAATATAAGATTTTGAAATTCAAGTTTTTTCTTTTTGATATCAATGAGAAAATCATAATTATTGAATTTCTTATGTATCAGTGAACCAATTCCTCCACCAATCACTTCTAATATCTGATTCTTATAATAATCACTGATATCATCAGATAATATCAAAATCTCACTTGGATTATATATAGATATCAATCTATAACATTCATCCAGAGTTATATGTTTATCCTTATTTGTTGCCCCATTTTCATACACAAATGACTTTCCTGTTGTTAAATCTACTCCACTTATTCCAACTATCAATAAATCACTCACCACCTCAAAATAAAAAACAAGAATATAATTGCTTTTCTTTGTGGTAATATTAATATTCGTTGATGGACTAATAATCTCAGTTATTTTCCTCTCAGGATTAGGAGGAGGCGAAATCTGTTCTATTAAGACAACTGTGAAATTATTCTGAAGTAATATCTGAATAAACTTATTTAAAACATATAAAGGAAATCCAGCCATCAATGGATTACTCTTTGAAACCTCCTTAATTGCCTTATTCTTCCTCGAAACCTGAATATTACAAATATCACTTATTTTATATATGAATGGACAATTCTCCACTACAGAATATAACTCAAAAAAAGAACCAACCTGCATCAATATTAATGTCATCTCTCCATACTTCTTTGAATATTCCTCCTGATACTTAAGATAATCATCAATTATCATTTTTTGCGTGTCATTTAATAATCGCCCCAAATCCTTAAATCTATTTTTAAGAAATATAAATCTTTATATTAACTTACATTAGAATGTCATTAAGAACTAGTGTAAGTTCAAGAATTTCAAATGCTCTTTTATTTAAATTAACTAAAGTTCGTGAAAAAATTAAGAGGGATAATGATATTTATATTAGTGAAGAACATAGAGAAATATGTTATAACTATAAAAAATATGAAGAAATGCTTTCAAATATTCAAATAACTAATAAAAAAATAACATTTGATTATAAAGCAGATACTATAGATGATTTTGATACAGAAAAACAATTAATTGAAGATTCACTTGACCTTGAATTAGATACTTATGATGATTTTATTGATATGTCTTATAATTATGTTATTAGTTATAATAATTATAATCATAAATATATAAATAGTATATATAAATTTTTTAATGTTGATTATATAAAAGAATTCTTACAAGAACAAGATGAATTTATTCTTTCCTTAACATTAAGAGAATTATTAAATCTCAAAAATATTAAAATAGCTTCTGATTTAATATTTAACTATAATAATAATAATGTTAGTTCAGATACTTTTAAAGATATTAAAACAATAATAATATTTTTTTATCAATTTAAAGATTATTTTGATAAAAATCCAATAATTGATGGTATAAATACTTCAAATTTTAAAGAATTTATTGATGTTATTGTTGAAAACATACATAATATACCATTACAAGTTTTTAATACTATAATCGAAAATTATATAAGAGAACTTAATGAAATATTTAAGAAAGCTCCTAAAACAAAAGAAGTAATTTATTTATATGCAACTTTTAAAAATAATTTTATTGTTAAAAATTCAAATAGAACAGAAGGCACTTATAAATCAAATGAATTTATAATATCATCATTACTTCCTGATATAGAAATACAAAAAATTCATAATCTTACTGAAGTATTATATGAAATAAAAGTTGAAAAAGGACTTCCTCTTATATTCATTGGTGGTATTTATTCTAAAAAAAATAAAATGAATATATTGATACCTCATAATTCAACTTTTTATATTGATTATGTTTCAAAAATAATTAAATATAATAATAATTCAAAAGATATTTGTAAAAATAAAAGTTCTAAAAATATTAATATTACTTCACTCGTCTATTATGATTCTAAATTGACTACAACAAGAAAAAGTTCATTTGTATCTGTTTCAAAATCATTAATGGTAAAATTAGAAAAAGTAAGAAATAAAATTAAAGAAGATAATGATATCTATATTAGTAAAGAACATGAATTAATATGTTATTATTATAATAAATTTGAAGAACTTGCTGATACAATTAAAATGGTGGAAAAAAAAATTAATATAGAATACTTAACTGATAATATTCCAATAGGTTTACAACAAAGATTTTTAGAAAAAGATAAAATTGATTTTAAAAATAAAACATCTGAAATAGTTATTGGTTATAATGAATATAATCACAAATTTATAAACAGAATTCAAAGAATTATTAATTTTAATCATATAAATGAATTTTTACATAATCAAGATGAATTTATTAAATCATTAAGTATAAGAGAATTATATAATCTAAAACATTATACATATCAAGGTGATAAACTAATTGTTGAATTTATTAATAAAAAATTTTCAATTGAATTTTTAGATATTAATTATAATAGTTCAACACTTTTATATTTTCAGTTTTTAGACTATTTTTCTCATAATCCCATCTTTGAAGGTCAACAAGTTAATATAGATAATAGTCAAGAATTTTTAAGGTTTATTAGTAGAAATTTTAAAAAATTTTCTATTGATATATATAATCAAGCTATTACCTCTTATATTCACGAACTTAATGAAATATTTAAAAAAGCTCCAAAAACAAAAGAAATTTTATATGTATATAGAGGAGTTAAAGATAATTATATATCTAAAGAAGTCTCTAAAAATAAATCAAGAGGATTTTTTGTTTCAAACAGATTTACATCAACAACATTATTTTTAGCATCAGCAATTAGTTTTATAAAAACACCAGATTCTGTTTTATATGAAATTAAAATTGAAAAAGGACTGCCTGTTATTTTCTTAAATGGTATTTCTTTTATAAGTGATGAATTTGAAGTATTATTACCAATTAATTCTACCTTCTATATTGATTATGCACTTAAAATAGAAAATTATTATTATAATAAAAATTTAATTTGTAATGATAGTAAAAATATAAAAGAAATTAAAATTACATCATTAGTATATATCAAATAATTATAAAGAACCAACCTGCATCAATATTAATGTCATCTTTCCATACTTAAGATAATTATCATTTTTTGCGTGTCATTTAATAATCGCCCCAAATCCTTAAATCTATTT
>VFQS010003898.1_pt1 | contig 11120 bp, 16 predicted proteins | sample 3512361 | NCBI WGS metagenome assembly VFQS01 (sample SAMN10412375, study PRJNA504923) | tailings metagenome | isolation source: Relicate 1 Philex TSF3 active mining | place: Philippines | reverse complement strand
TCAGGCCATAGGTGGCGATGCAGCCGAATACCCACTGGTGGAAGGGCTCCAGGCGGTCCAGCCAGTGCTGGAGATCCTCATCACTGGGAATCACCCGCACCCGCATCGAAGACGCCTTGCGGATCTTCTCGGCGGCACCTTTGGGACGCATGTCGCGCAGTCGTTGCAGCACTGAGGTCAGATCCATCAGTCCACTCCGATGAATCTGGGAGAGGGTTTCGATCCGGCGGTTGAAGCTTTTGAGCTGAAGGCGGGGATCGTGCTCCAGGACCCATGCCTGCAGTTTCTTCGGTTCCACAGGCCCGCTGAACAGAGCAATTCGTTTGTCCAGGTCATTGATGGCGTGGGCACGGCTCCCCTCTTTACAGATCCGGAGTTTGATGTCGGCAATACAGGCTTGTGCCAGATCAGGCCAGCCCTGGCCTGTCGTCACTGGATCCTCAGCGTCAGAGGTTGGCCAGCTGCCTTGCCGGTGGCCCTGGATGCAGAGGTCCCGAGCTTCCTCAATGTCTTCGCGGTTGCACCATCGCCTTGGTTGGAGCGAGAACTCATTCACCTTGCGTCCGCCCACCATCTCCCTTACGTAGATGAAGGGGCTTGCTGAGTGGCGGCGCAGCCGGAAGCGCGAGTGCCGGATCTTCAGCTCGTGCACGCACTGCTCCCAAAAGGGGGCTGGTTGCAGACCGGTCTCACTCATGGGTCAGGTGCGCCGCAGGACCCTGCGAGTGTTCCCCAAAAACGTGCTGAGTAGTCAGCACGTTTGGGCTACAAGTGGCCACAATCTGTATCAACTAGCGCAAACTGGTCCCAGCTGTGGAATCCCCGAAAACCCAGGCCCAGACAGCAAAAAGCCCCGCCGAGGCAGGGCACAGAGGAATGGCTCGGGGGAGACTTGAACTCCCGACCTTGGGGTTATGAAGCACAGGGCTACCGCATCAGAGCGGTTACAGCGCAAGGGTTGAGCTTTTCACTGTCCCTGGCTACTGTCCCTGAGGCAAAACTCGGTGACCCACCACCCCAGCGCGCCCTCCACCGCCAGGGCGGCTTGCAGCGTTGGCAGCTGCTCCCGTAGGACTCTTCGGCAAAACGGCCCGGCCGGCGTCCACCACCACAGCAGCACCACCGGCCCGGCCACCTGTTGATCAGCCATTCGCCATGGGCGATTGACAACAGCTTGCCTCTGGATTGACAACCCGATTGGCAACCCGGTGGCCTGCGAAACCGTGCAAACCGTGCAGGCCTGAAACCGTGCAGATCAGAACGGCGCCTCGCTCATCAGGCCGGTGTAAGTGCCCTTCAGGCCTGGTGTGGCCTGGTGCCGGCCGGCTAGCCAGAACAGGATCTCGGCCTGGTCAGCGCGGGCCTGCATGGCCTTCACGTCCTCCGCTCCGGGCTTGGTGGGCTCAGTGGACGGCAGCGCCTTCAGCTGGGCCAGCAGCTCTTTCGGGGAGCGGTTCATGGGCAATCGGTCTTGGCCACAGAGGTTTCCGCTGCCCGGAACCCTGAAGCAACGCCGTGGCCGCCATGAACATCGACAACCTCGATCGCTGCCCCGTGCTTGAGATCGTTATCGGTGACGACGGCCAGCCGTGTTGGCAGATCAGTGGCCTCGGCATGAGCACGCGCCACCGGCAGCTCTGGCAAGTCGAAACCCATTGGCAAGCCATGCTGGCCGCCAAGGGCCTCTCTGAGGCCGACTGCCCACCGATCAAACGCTTCCCGACCAGAGGCCCTGCGCGCGGGCCCTGGCCGGTACCTGACCCCGGCGTCTAGCTGTCGAAGACCAGCGCCCAGCCCTTACCCGGGGCGTAGCGCCACAGGCCACCAACCTTCTCCACCATCCAGCGGCGTCCAAGGTTCTGTCGGCCGTAGGCCACGCCAAAGGCATCACGCTTGATCGTCTCCCCGCTGACCAGATCGGCTTCCCAATACGGGTCGTGCACGATCAGCGCCGACGGCGTGCAGCCGATCGCCAGGATCCAGTGGCCATCGCAGCTGGGCGCTGGGTTGGTCACCGGACCCCGGTGAATGAAGCCAATGCCCACAGGGCGGCCGCGATCGATCTGCTGTTCCACCAGCCGGAAGTCAGCTGTGGTCACCAGGCGGGCCTTGATGCCGTAGCTGGCCAGCGCGGCCACCTGCGCCGTTGCCGATGTGGTGTCTCCGTGTACGAGAACCCGGCCAAGGTACTGATCGTCGCCGTTGGGGCCCTTCAGGGTCCCGGGCTTCAGGTACTCCAGCGCCATCGCCGCTGTGCTTGAGAAGCACGTGCGCTCGCGCTGATCAACCCGGGCCGAATCGGTCTGCTTGTACTTGGGCACGCCCACCAGCGGGTTTGAGGGCTTTTTGACCGGCACGCCCACATCAGCCGGCCTGCTCATCGTCTGGCCATCGGGTTTGCCACTGATTGCCGCTCTGGCAGCCATCAGGGCTTCCTTCACCTCAGCAGCCTTCGCGGTGGCCTTGTTGCCGGCTTTGTCGCCGTCATAGAAGCCACGGCCATCAGGGCCAGGAATCGACGCCCATTCCTTGGCCAGATCGAGCTGGGCAGCGTCGATGTCACGACTGGTGCCCTTGAGGTAGGCCGCCAGCGCAGGCCGCTTGCCGCCTAGCAGCAGGGCTGTCGCCAGCCGGTCTTGGTTGTGCCCGTTGAACAGCTCAGCCGGCCCAAGGCCAGCTGCTGTGGCCGCCAGCCTCAAGGTTTCGGGGATGAACTGCGGCGCGCCAACTGCAAACACCTTCTGCTCGGCTTGCAGTTGTTGCACCTGCGCCAAGGTCAGCAGCTGAAGGCCACCGCCTGGATAGGGGCCAGGGGAATCGCCTGCCCGGCCACGGTTGTAGGAGTCGTAGCCGCCCTCACCGGCATAGATCAGCTTCAGCAGGGGCCTGACGGCATCCACCAAAGCCGACGGCCCGGCCTCTGGCGCTGGCTTGGGCTTTGACTCCTCCTGCTTACCGGATTGGCTCCAGGTGCTGAACCACGGGCGGTTGCGGCGCATTGCAACCTGGTAGCCGTTGTCCCGAATGTCAGCCTCCAGCTCGGGGATGCTTGCCCGCTGGTGAGGCAGATCACGCCAGAATCGAAACAGTTGCTCCAGCGTGATCGTGGTGTCGTTCGCCATCAGCCCTCAGCGGGTGAGGTTGCGGACGGCTGCGGCCACAGGGTTGTAGAGCCCGATCACCGCTTCCACCTGCTGCTTGGTTGCCTTTTGGCCGGTGGCATCAGAGATGGCGCTTGCAATCAGACCGGTGACCTGCAGGGGCGGTGCCTGGTTGTTGATCAGGACTGGCAGCTCTTTGTCGATCCGCCCGTAGACGTTGGGCAGCTTCTGATCGAGCACGTGATCAATGCTCAACCGCAGCAGCACCTTGGCTAGGCGCAGGAGGAAGGAACGCACGGGATGGCTTACGGCTCCCCCTAGGGTTCCGGGCTCAATCCGCCTTGCGGCTCAGCGAGATCAGAGTCGTCAACACACCCATCAGCACGGTGATGGTTCTGGTGTCGGCGTCACTGCAGCCCATTGGCGCGGGGTCGATCTTGCTGCCCTGCTCAGTGCCGATGTATTTGGCGTACCAAGGCCAGATCGTTGGCAGCACGTAGAAGCGGCAGGCCCCCCACTGCAGGATTGAGACGACGGCAATGGCGGCCGAGATGGAGACAATCGATCGCCAGAGCCAGTTCGGCACGTCTACCTCTGCGCTTCGAGGCGGGTCACGCGGCGATCAAGGCCTTGAATGGCCTCGCCATGCTTGGCAGCCAGCTGCTCCATGCCCTTGGCCTGCTGAGTCAGAGCCACCTGCTGGTGATAAATCTGATCGAGTTGACGCGGCACGGTCCAGGCGATGTAGCCGACGCCGGCAACAGCCGCAAGGATCAACCCAGCGGCTACTTGTTGCTCGACTTCCTTCCAGCTGAACCTGGGGTGAGGCCCCGGTGTATCCGGTGGCTGAGAGGCGCTCATCTCAGGGGCAATGGTCTTCCTGCCCCAGGTTTCCCCCTATCAAGCGCCAGCTGACTATGGGTAAGCGGGCTGAGTTGGCTCGACGTAGTCGGGATCGTGCGGCCAGGTCACGTTGAAGGGATCGGCCTGACTGGTGATGTCCCGCAGCTCCTGGCGGTACAGGGCCCATGCGTCCTTGTCGACGGGCGAGTCGGGGAGCTGGGTCCAGTCGCAGGCCAGCAGCAGGGCGTTGCGTTGTGCGCGGACATTGGCCCACTGGCTGCTGATCCTGGCCGCCTGTTCTTCATCGGACAAGGGCTCAACAGCAACGGTGTAGACCCACTCACCCTCCACATAGGGATCGCAGGGAGTGAGCTTCTCTGTGGCCTGGTCGTAGGGCTTCCAAAGGTTGACGCGCATCGCGCTGGCTTCCTCCAGAAACTCATCTGATGGACCCGAGGGCGGGAAGCTGGTGTTAGGAAACAGCTCTTGGTAGGAGCCAACGGCGAGAACGGAGTCGCCGTCAACGATTGCGATGTTCATGACAGTGGGAAGGCGCTGCTGGGCGGCGTGAAGTTCGCCGTGTAGCGAGCTACGCCTTTCGTGATACGGAGGTCGTCGAGATAGCCGAGAAAGTACCCGTTCGCCCCGTTCCAGTTGTCAAAACCTATCCGCGTCGCCAAGGTCGAAGAACCGAGAAAATCCGTCCTAGTCGTATTGGTGGCCTCAAGTACGCCGTCAATAAAACAGCGCCAGGTGTTTCCTTTTCTGGTTACGGCGCAATGATGCCAGGCGTCATCACAAACGTTGGTCGCCGAAACGAGAATGGGTGACTCGTTCCCGTTGGCATAGAGAGAAAGCTTGTTGGCGTATGATTGATGATCGATCTGAAACGAGTACGCTCCACTGCCCCACGCACCCGCGGCGCTGCCGATTGCAGTTGGATAAAAAGCCGATTGATTCTGTGCTTTCACCCAGAACTCGACAGTGAAATTGCCAGTCCCTAGAGTCAGCAGATCCGATGGTTGAATATGGAGATAATCACCAGATCCGTCAAAATAAAGACCCCCCGTTCCAAACTTCTTCTGTACCGTACTGACCTGAGCGTTGCCTACGGTCTCCAGGACGTTGTTGCCGGTTGCGTCGATAACGCCGCCGTTGGTGAACTTGAGCAGGACCTCCGTATTGGCGATTGCCGAGACGGGAGCCGTTGGAGGCGTGAAGTTTGACGTGTAGACAGCACTCCTGGTGATTCGATAATCAGAGATATAGCCCTTTGAGTTCTCTCCTAAGGCGCCGTTGTAGGTGCCGACGTAAGCGGTCTGACCGTATCCGCTCGGCATGTTCGCGGTTGTAGTCCCCTGAGCTACGCCGTTGTGGTAGATCGTTATGGCGTTGGATGATCGAACAACGGCGATATGCACCCACGCATAAAGAGGGATCGGATTCGCTGAACGGAAGTCAAGCGTCAACCAGGAGGACCCGTTGCCGATATAAAGCGAAGTCTTACCGGAACCGTCTCGATTAAGCGAGATCCCAAACGAGGCGTGGGGGATTGTGTTGAAGAACATCTGGCTGAGTTGATTCTCAAGCCAGACCCAGCCTTCGATGGTGAAGTCGCCGCTCAAATAAGTCGAGGTGAGACTCCCAAGGGTGAGGAAGTCTCCGCTCCCATCGAAGTAGGCAGACCCGCCGTGCAGAGCCGGATCGTAGGAGGATCCCGACTTGGGACCGTATGGAGAAAACGATCCTTGTGTGATGTCCCCGCCTCGGGTCACGGACCTGCCGTTGCCGCTGCTATCGACGAAAGTATTGTTCTGGGCGCCGTTGGTTCCGTCTCCGCTGAGGAGCAGAGAGACGTTCTGAAAGTATTCAGAACCGGCATCGGGGGGGGCATTCTTGTACGGATGAATTGATGGCAAATTTGCTGCTAGACCCCATTTATGTGCCAGATACCCTTCGATTAGCTCTCTTTGTCTGGTAGACAGGTCTTGCTCAATGAATATAAATTCGGCAATTCTGCCGTCCAACGGATTCGTTTGCTGGTTTGGACGGATACCAATTCCAAACCCGGATTCTGCGGCATAGCCAAATGCACCGGAGCCGGCCAATGTCTGCTCGGCACCATTGACTCTGACCCTGGCATCGGTAGTAGCTGTTCCGCTGCCATCATGCGATGTGTTTAGCTGGAAACTACTGCTATTGGTGGAAGGCGTAGGTGATACGCCAACACCAGGGCTACCACCAATGAAAAGACTGATCTCTGTATAGCCGCCAGAAGGAATAAAAACTACTTCCTTGTAGGTGCTTCCGGCGGCAAGAAACAGAGTGTTTGCCGAAGATCCGTCTCGCGTAAGAACCGCGAATGCCGTATATGCGCCTGCTGGCGCGTATGAGTTGTTCTTTAGGAAGTCGTTAGATCCATCGAAGTCAATAGCTGGCTTGCCGTTGAATCCAGTCGCTGAATAGAGCGGCCTAGCTGCTGCCGTCGACTGAACAAGGTGCCTGCCATTGCCACTCTTGTCGCTCCACTGACTGACGGCACCGCTGACAGTTGTGATTGACGCTGAGTCCGCTGCATCCAGCCACAGGTCTGTCGCAATGAGCGCAGGCGTCCATGCAGCCCCAGATTGCGCTCTCAAGCCATGGTTGTGCCTCATGCCACGTCACCCACGCGGAAGCCGTAGACCTTGGTGCCAACCTTCCAGAACTGAATGACCGTGTAGCCGCTCGTGGCCAGGGTCGGAGCCGATCCACCAACCCAAGTCACGCCGCCTGTCCCCCAGGTCGAGTCGCTCCAGGTCAGGGTGTATGCCGAGCCGTCATCCACCATCAGGGTGACGCTCTCGCCCGCTGCGAAGTTGGTGGCCTTTGGCGTCCTGTTGGCTCCCAGGGTCACCAGTTGCACCGATCCGTTGCCAGGGTCCACCTCAAAGGCGGCACCATCAGTGATGGTGTGAATGTCCTCCAGGATGCAGCCGGTGATCACCGGGTCCGTGAGCGTCTTGCTGCTCAGCGTCTGGCTGTCGGTTGTACCAACCACAGTCCCGCTCGGTGCCGCGAGGGTGGCGATGGTGCCCAGCCCAAGGGTGGTGCGCTGCGCAGCAGCGCTGGCGTCATCCAGCAGCGCCCGGCCAGCCGCCGTGCACGTGATCTCCTCAACGTCCCCGGCTCCAGCACTGCTGCGCCCTAGCAGCCTGTCCGTCGCCGAAACGTCCTGGATTTTGGCGTAGGTCACTGACCCGTTCGCCAGGTTGCTCAGGTCCTCACGCAGCAACGGCCGGCCACCAGCAGCAGTCCCGTCATGGACAACCGCCGTGTCCTTGTCAGTGTCGACCGTGATCTCACCAACGGCACCAGTGAAGCTGCCGTGCTCACTGGTCGTACCGCGCCGGAACTGAACTTGAGTGGCCATCAGGTGAGTGCTCCGTAATCAGAGCTTTCCGTCACAGCCGCCGTCACCAGGCCGTAGTCGTCAACCGTCTCACCCGAGAGCGTGCCGAAGTCAAAGCCGCCGGAGATGATCGCCGCCCATGTCGAGCCGATGTAGGCCTCGATCACGTCAAGGGTCGAGTTGTACCGGATCATCCCCGTCACGGGGCTTGCAGGCCGCTGTGCCGTCGTTCCTGATGCCAGCGCAACAGCGCCGGTCTGGCTGCTGAAGTTCGGGACGATCTTGCTGCCCGCGATCGCCGCCGCAGCGTTCACCTGCTCATCGAAGACCGCGCCGCCATCGATCGAGAACGTGGTGCCCAGCTGGCCACCGGCCACCTCTGAGTGAACGGCTTCCCAGCCCTTGCCGTTCCAGATCCAGGAGCGGCCTTCAAAGGTGTAGGCCTGGTTGAGGGCCGGGGAGCTTGGGAAGTTGATCGTGGCCATCGTCAGATCTCAGTAGGGACCCAGGCCTGAGCTTCCTCATCCCAGGTGTATCGCTCGCCGTCGTCGGGGTAGGGCACTGGGGCCTCCCACAGGCAGGATTCCTCGTTCAGCAGCCAACTCGGATATGGCTTTGGAGGGATGAAAGCGTCGCGCTCTAGGTCGTAGCTATAGCCAACTCCTGCATAATTTTTGCGGATTCGGCCGTTGAAACTTGTCTGGATCCAGGTGTGCTCAAATCCAAACGTCTTCTGGCAGAAGGCGGCTCCTACTGCCTCTGATTCGGCGCCAGTCTCATCAAGGATGTCCTCATTGCGGATGACGACGACTCTCTCCACTATGTTGTCTGCATTGATTCCGGCGAAGTGGGCCATGGTTATGCAATCCGGTAGCGAATGATTACGATGCCGGAGCCTCCACTTGCCCCGACACTTCCATCGCCTTGGCCATCGCCACCGTTCCCGCTGTTTATGGCACCACTTTGCGCACCGCTTGCGCTATCACCTAATCCTCGGCCACCAGCGGCGTAAGTGACCGAAGTGCCCGTGATAGCAGTGCTCAATCCAATCCCGCCGGGAGCAATGCCAGTCCTATTCGCTACCACGACACTGTTTGAGCCAGCACCACCAGCACCACCACCGCCGGCACCAGTCTGATCAGCTGAACTATTTGGAGCGTCACCGCCTTTGTAGCCCTGGTTGATGATGCCGCTGCCACCTGTGCCTGCTTGGCTGTAGCCGCCCGAGCCGCCACCGGACCCCCCGCTGTTCCCTAGGCGTGCTGGGCCTCCGCTAGACCATGAACCGCCCCCACCTCCTCCTGTTGATATGAGAAGGGTTCCGAAGGATGAGTTGCTTCCATTTGTGCCTGTATAGCCACTAGAGCCTGACCCGCCTCCTCCTGCCCCAACCGTAATTGTGTACGACTGATTTTCTACCGTCACCGTCTGAAGCAGAAGTCCACCAGCACCTCCACCACCACCAACGTCAAATCCTCCGCCCCCGCCGCCTGCAACCACAAGAGCTTCTACCTTCCCCGGGATGCCTTTATCCGTAACAACAAATGTGCCGGACCCTGTAAATGTATGGACTCTGTAGGTTAAGTTTCCTACTGCAATGTCGTTTACTGTCCCGCCTGTGGCCTGAACGGGCGCGAACAGCTGTCCCGTCGCGAGAAGTCGTCGGATTTTCTCAGGGTGGACAACCCCGGTCGTCGGATCAGAGGGCTGTGCGCCGATGTAGCTCATGGTTTAGCGAACGAAGAACCAGATAGTGTGATCGGTAGTTGTTCCATCGGCCCCATAACTTCTGCCCGAATCTGCCCGAGTTATATTACCTTTCCATCCGTAGGAAGTACCGCCATCAACACGGGAGGAGATTCCTCCTACAGCCTCAAGAGTTGCTGGGGTTGTGGCGACACGCGCGCCGTCATTTGAGAGGTTGTAATTAAACGCCAGTGTATTTGTCGTGAATGTGTAAAAGGACCCGGTGCTGCCGATAATTGAGGCCACCCTATCCGTATATGCGACATCATTTGCCGCCTGCAGCCTTGTCCGAAATGAGGCTGTTCCCGTCATGCTGTAAGCCTTTGTTCCAATGGTTTCAGCATGGTCCTCTCGGACCATCATTTCCTGAAATGGCCAATAGTCAAAGATCGGATTTTTGGCGTTCTGTTTATTTAACGATGTCATGCTGCTCATGTTTAACTGGCTGATGCTTGTGAAGTGGTTGGTGCCGCTCCCGAAGTCGCCGTTAAACCAATCGGCTAGGTCGCCTGCTGTGTTTGTTACCACCCAGGCAAGAAGCCACCCTCCGCCGTAGAGGCTGTTTTCAAGATATGTCTCAAACGGGTCTCCGCTGTAGTCCTCTGGCTTGACCGTGACTGTCCCCGTTGACAGATTGCTTGTCTGTCCTGACGCAGTGATGAAGTCTTGAGTATCAAGCGGGCTACCGCCGATCTGCCATACCCCGCTCTTGTTGATCTTAGAGGAGACAATTCGGCCCGCATACTCCTTATTTAGCCTGCTCATGAAGTTATCTCCACCGCACTTACTGTTACGTCTAGATCGTTGGCTGCGCTTGCTGTGGCGCGGAGCTTTTCTCCATTTTTGAGAATCACCTTGTTGGCGATGATCTCAAGGCTTGATTTGGCAGGGACTGAAATCGCGTACGCGAGTCTTGATAGCTCTGTGTTGCTCTGGTCTGTTATTGAGATTGTGATGTCAGCGGCAGACCCGCCATCGACATTGGCTACGACGCAACTAAGGATGATAGCCCGATCGGTGGCGGCGCTGTTTGGAGCCTGATATGCGTCTGTAACGCTGGTCGAGCTAAGCTTGACACTGTTGCGGTTGAAGTTTTCAGCCATGGTTTGTGCTTTAGGAAAGAGCGATTGCAAGGCCAAGAGAAACCCCTTGTGGGTTCGCTTGGATTGCCTGAAGGGTTCTCTGTGGCGTCATTACGGTTGATGAGGATGAGCCCGCCACGGCTTCCGCTTCAGATGCCAGATCTGAAGTATCTAGAACGCTGTCTAAGTTCAATGTTTTTGAACTTGTGACAACAGTGTCAATCTTGAGAGATCCGTAGGCCATCAGCTGAGCACCATCCAGGTAGCGTTTTCGGGAACGGTCACCGTGTAGCCATCAGCAATCTCCACCGGGCCGACCGAAAACCCGTTGAAGCCATCAGCGAACGTGAACGACGCCTGGATCACCCGCTGCGTCTGCGCGATCACCGACGGACCGGCGTTGCCAGCAAACTCCACCCACTGCGCACCGTCGGTGTCGCCGATGAAGATGTAGAGCACGCCGCTGCTTACATCCAGCCACAGATCACCCGTGACAGGGCTGGCCGGGACCGTTGCGCTCTGGGTGTAGGAGTTGGAGCCTCCTCCACCTCCGCCACCGCCCGAGAGCTCCACCACCGCCGGCGTGCCGTTGTCGCGCAGCGTGTAGAGCTTCCCGTCAAATGTGTTCAGGGCTAATTCGCCCAAGCTGAGGTCAGCGACCGCTGGCGCTTTCCCCGGAATTGCGGATCGTTTGATCCGTATGGTGCTTGCCATCTGGCTCCCCTTGGTTTGCTATGTAGCAGGGTTGATGCCCTGTAGAAACAGGGCCTGAACGGATCAGAAGACTCCGCCGTCCAGGTCGAACCCAGAGACGGTTTCGTCTTCCAGGAACGTGACCAGATCGCTTAATGCGACCTGCACCATTGTTCCGTTGTCGTTGACCACCAAGCGATCAGCCAGCTGCAGCGAAGTAGCCGTGGCCGCTGTGTTGCCGTCAAGGATGTTCAGCTCGGTGGT
>VFQS010003897.1_pt1 | contig 11120 bp, 9 predicted proteins | sample 3512361 | NCBI WGS metagenome assembly VFQS01 (sample SAMN10412375, study PRJNA504923) | tailings metagenome | isolation source: Relicate 1 Philex TSF3 active mining | place: Philippines | reverse complement strand
CTTCAATGTATTGGGCAGCCACGATACCGAGCGTTTTTTGACGCTGGCTGGTGGTGAGGTGTGGCGCCTCAAACTGGCCATGTTGTTTTTGATGACGTACGTGGGTACGCCGTGTATCTACTACGGCGACGAGGTTGGTCTGCAGGGCGGCAAAGACCCCGAGTGTCGGGCCGCCTTCCCGTGGCAAGAATCACTGTGGCATGCAGACATCCGTGAATGGGTGCAAAATTGTGTGTCGCTACGGCAGAGCTTTGTGTCGTTGCGCCAAGGCAAGATGACCATGTTGCACGCTCGTAATCAAACGCGTACGGTGGCATTTGCGCGGTGTCACGAGCGTGAATCGATGGTAATTGCCTTCAATACGAGTGCCGAGACCTGCACGATTGACATCATGCTGGATGGTTTGGGTATCGAAGACGACATGTTGTTGCACGACCAAGTGAGCGCCCGTAGCTATGTGGTGCGTGATCAGCGTGTGCAACAGGTGCATATTCCGGCGCAAGCGGGAGCGGTGTTGTTGGTATCGCGCCGCTAGCCGACATCGGCACGGCTGTCGATGCCGATAATCTCGCTGACGTGTTGGATACCCTCGCGGCGCAGGATGGCGGCGAGATTCCAACTCAGGCGTGCCGCAATGGCTGGGCCAGTGTAGACGAGCGCCGTGTAGAGTTGTACCAGGCTGGCGCCGGCGCGTAGACGCTGGTAGACGTCTTGGGCGGTGGTAATGCCACCAACGCCGATGAGGGGGATCTGCCCTTGGGTCATACGGTAAATCCGCCGCGTGGTGGCATGAGCTAGTTCGGTGAGGGGGGCGCCACTGAGCCCGCCCGTTTCGTGCTGATGGGCACTATGCAGTGTCGGTCGGCTGACGGTGGTGTTGGTGGCAATGATGCCCTGAATACCGACATCGAGGGCGGTGCCGATGACCTGTTCGAGCTGATCGGGTGTCTCATCTGGTGAAATTTTGAGCAAAATGGGACGCCCCCATTGATTGGCCTCTTGCAGTGCTTGCAAGAGCTCACGCAGGGCGCTGGTCTCGTGCAATTGGCGCAGTCCTGGTGTGTTGGGTGATGAAATATTCACGGCCACATAATCGGCGTGTGGAGCCAAATGTGTGAAGCCACGCACATAATTGGATGTGGCGTCAGTGAGGGCCGTATCGCGGTTTTTGCCGATATTGACACCGACCGGCAATTGACGCGGGCGTTGCTGTAGGCGTTCGGCGACGACGTGCATGCCATCGCTGTTGAAGCCCATACGATTGATGAGGGCCTGGTCTTCGACCAATCTGAATAATCGGGGTTGTGGATTGCCGGGCTGTGGTTGAGGCGTCACTGTGCCGACTTCGATGTGGCTGAACCCCAAGGCGGCCATGCCAGCGGTAATCGCTCCGTGTTTGTCGAAACCAGCCGCCAGCCCGATGGGATGGGCGAAATTCATGCCCAAAATGCTCTGATCGAGGCCACGTGTGGCTGGAGCGTATATGCGTCGGAGCACGGCGAGGGCCCCTGGGGTGTGCATCGCCGTTTGGAGTGCCTTGGCCGTGTATTCGTGGGCCGCTTCGGCCTCAAGATGAAAGAGCGCATTGCGCAAGAGCGGATAGAGCATGACCATCTCACGTGTGTGTTGTCAACGAAATCACTTCATTGTACCATTGTTGGCTGACCTGACGGATATTACAAATTCGGTTTGACATTTGGGCGTCGACCTCGTACAATGCAATGGTGTTCGGGGCGTGGCTCAGTCTGGTAGAGCGCACGGTTTGGGACCGTGAGGCCGGGGGTTCAAATCCCTCCGCCCCGACCAATTTCTCTCTTCCCATCCCAACTTTTCACCCATATGCATGAATCATTTGCTGAGCTCATTGCGCTTGCGGCAAGTCAAGTGCGCCCAAAGCACCTCAAAGGTGGCATCATCGGAGATGTCGGATGTGCGTTGTTGGCAGATTCGGGGCGTGTGTACACGGCGCGGTGTGTTTTGCATGATAGCAACACCATTTGTGCTGAACGCGCGGCTATCGCCAAAATGGTCGGTGACGGCGATGAATACCGGATACAGTTGATTGTGGCGGTATGGCGTGACGAGGCAGGGGATGTATATGTGATTCCGCCTTGTGGCCATTGTCGTCAAGCGATGCATGAGATTGATCCACAGAATATTCAGCATACGCGGGTGATTTTGGATGCTGAGCGAGCGGTGTGGCTGTCGGAACTGCTGCCATATCATGATTGGTGGCAAAAACAGCCCCCAAATCACTGAATTGTCACTTTTTGCTACTTGACAGTTTTTTTAATATCGTTTTATACTGATTTTCACACCGCACTGTGCTATAGGTGCGGCTCTTTATCGCCCAAGGGCGGCCGATAAATGATAAACACTCTGCGGCGGGCCGACTGGTGCGCCGCATTCATGTGAAGAAGAAGCTCTGGATTCGCTATACAACGGAATACACAAGGGAACATATGAGTCTGGCCTACGACGATCCTGTAGTATCAACCCCCTCCGAGCTTGGGCGTACAAAAGCTCGCCGCCAAGAACGCCGTACCGATCAGACCAAGCGTACAGCCACACAGGTGCCAGATACGTTTGAGCACGAAGCACCGGACGCAGAAGGACTAGATGAGATGACGATTTTGAACGAAGTACTGCTCGACAATGACGTCGATTCCTCGACGAGCGAGCCAGATTTCGTTGATGCCGATTTGTCGGTAGGCGCACTGCCTGATGCGGTGCAGTACTACTTGCAGGCAATTGGCCGGACTGCACTGTTGAATGCCAAGCGTGAAATCGAATTGGCGCGTGGCATTGAAGTGCATTTGTTGCTGGAAGCCATGAAGTCCCAAGCGGTGGAAGGCAGCCGCGACGAGAAAACGCACGATACGGCCAACATGTTGTTGATGGAATTATTGCAGTCCATGCCGGCCTTTCAGCAGGCAATGAGCATCCTACACACGGTTGTCGATGCCCAAGAGCAATTGAGTATCGCCAGTGCTGTCGAGTGCTTCTATGGACTGACCGGGTCACAGCGCGCCGAGTACTTCCGCTTACGTGAGGTCCATATTCGTGCTCAGGTTGCCCCTAAGGCCAAATCCATCGACGCCGAGGCGTTGCGCAGTGCCTGTGACGAGTTTGATGGTCAGGTCAAACGTGCCGCTATTGCGTGGCAGCTGTTGCCGGCTTCGATTTTGCATGCCATTGCAACGCAGCAGGTCAGCGACATGGGGGCACACGCTGTCCAACCGGTCGAGATCCGCTCGGTGTTTCGCAAGGCGGAAATGAGTGGTCAGAAGGCCCGTGAAGAACTGACCGAGGCCAATTTGCGCTTGGTGGTCAGTATTGCCAAGAAATACGTCGGTCGTGGGTTGTCGCTGTTGGATCTCATCCAAGAAGGCAACATTGGCTTGATGCGTGCTGTCGAGAAGTTTGACTGCTGGAAGGGCAATCGCTTTTCGACCTATGCCACTTGGTGGATTCGCCAAGCGGTGACGCGCGCCATTGCCGAGCAGGGGCGCACGATTCGTCTACCTGTGCACATGGGTGAGTCGTTCAGCCAGGTCAAGCGAGTCGTCGATCGTTTGTCGCAGAAGCTCGAGCGTAATCCGACCCCCGAAGAAATCGCCAAAGAAATCGAAATGCCTGTTGAGCGTGTGGTCCACATCCTTGAGTCAGCGCGGCAGCCGATTTCGTTGGAGACACCTGTGGGCGACGACAACGAGCATACCCTCGGTGAGTTCCTCGAAGATGACGTGATGCAGACGCCCGTGGAATTTGCTGCACGGCAGATGTTGCGCCAGGATTTGGTGACCGCGTTGAACAAGTTGTCTGAGCGTGAACGTCGCATCATCGACATGCGCTACGGACTCATTGATGGTCGCCGTCGCACACTCGAAGAAGTGGGTCAAGAATTGGGAATGACGCGTGAGCGTGCCCGTCAGATTGAGTCTGAGGCATTGCGTCGTTTGCGCACCACCGACATTGGTCAGCATCTCAAGGACTACCTCGAATAAGGCTGTGCATGTACGAACCCCCTTGGCACCATTCATGTGGTGCCAAGGGGGTTTTGTGGTTGTTGCGAAAGGAGTGGTGATTACGCCTCGTGGCGCAGAGCTGCCCCGACAAAGTCACGGAACAACGGGTGTGGGCGATTGGGGCGTGATAACAGCTCGGGGTGGAACTGTGTGCCCACAAACCAGGGATGATCTTTGATTTCGATAATCTCGACCAAGCGATGATCGGGAGATTGACCGGCAATGACCAACCCGGCTTGCTCGAGCTGAGCACGGTATTTGTTGTTGAACTCAAAACGATGACGATGGCGCTCTGAGACTTCACTGGTGCCGTACGATGCTGCCGAGCGACTGTTGGGTGTCAGCACGCAGGGATACGCTCCGAGGCGCATAGTGCCACCTTTGTTGGTGATGGCTAGCTGGTCGTGCATGATGTCGATGACGGGATATTGGATGTGTGGGTTAAACTCGGTACTATTGGCTTGATCGGTGCCTAGTACATGGCGTGCAAAGGCAATGGTGGCACACTGCATCCCCAGACACAAGCCAAAGAAAGGAATCTGGTGCTGGTGTGCGTAGCTGGCAGCCAGGATTTTGCCCTCGATACCGCGTTCGCCAAACCCTCCGGGCACCAAGATGCCGGCCACGTCGCTGAGGAGTTCATCAGCGTTGGCAGCGGTGAGGTTTTCGGAGGCAATCCAGCGGATATGGACTTTGGCCTGGTGATGGGTGCTGGCATGGGTGAGAGCTTCGAGTACGCTCATGTAGGCGTCGTGCAGTTCGATGTACTTGCCGACTAGCGCAATGGTGACTTCTCGGTTGGCATGGCGTGTGCGTGCGACCATGTCTTGCCACTGGGCGAGATCGGGAGTGCGGGTGCCGAACCCCAAGCGCTTGGTGATGAAGTTGCCGAGATCGTATTTTTCGAGTACGAGTGGTACTTCGTAGATGCTCGACACCGTCTCGAGCGGGATGACTGCTTCGAGGTCAACATCGGCAAACAAGGCAATCTTTTCACGGATGTCGTCGGTGATGGGGTGATCGGCACGGCACAAAATGACATCGGCGCTGATGCCGACCCGGCGTAGCTCCATGACGGAGTGTTGGGTGGGTTTGGTTTTGACTTCACCTGTAGCGCCAATATGCGGCAACAATGTGACATGGATGTAGAGCACTTGATCGCGACCTACGTCTTTGCGCATCTGCCGAATGGCCTCGAGGTACGGCAACCCTTCGATGTCGCCCACGGTACCACCGATTTCGACGATGACCACATCCGCATTGCTCTGCCGTGATACTTCCATGATGCGACTTTTGATTTCGTTGGTGATGTGTGGGATGACCTGAATGGTGCCACCAAGATAGTCGCCACGGCGTTCCTTTTGGATGACCGATGAGTAAATTTGGCCAGTGGTCACATTGCTCACGCGCGACAGGTTTTCGTCGATGAAGCGTTCATAATGACCGAGGTCGAGGTCTGTCTCGGCACCGTCATCGGTGACAAATACTTCACCGTGTTGATAGGGTGACATGGTACCTGGATCGACATTGATGTACGGGTCGAGCTTTTGTACGGACACTTTGATACCGCGGCTCTTGAACAACCGCCCCAACGATGCCACGGTAATCCCTTTGCCTACCGAGGATGCCACTCCACCAGTCACAAAAATAAACTTCGTCATAACCCACGGCGCTCCTTTCGCCCACCCACCTACCACAGCACGACACGAGGGGAAGATTCCTTCCCCTCGAACAGTTGTGATGGATGACCATGTCCTTGTTACGGTCGTATTATTATACCACGGTCAGTTGTGTTGTGACAGGTGATATTGGCTGCATGACGATGACGCGTGGTGCGCCACCTTCGGGGGGCAGATTTGACAACGTGACCGATAATTTTTCTTCGCGGGTGTATTCTTTGACGCTCATTTCATTGAGGAAGCGCTCGAGTGTCTCCATGGCGATGTCAGTGGCTACCTCAGCGGTCGCATAGTGCATGGGGATGACGATACGTGGCTCAAGTTGGGCGATGATTGCTGCAGCCTCAGTGGCGTTGATGGTCTCGTGCCCCCCCACCGGTATGAGTACCACGTCCACATTGCCGATTTCTTCAACTTGGCTGGCACTAAGCTCGTGGCCGAGGTCGCCAAGGTGGGCAATCGCCACATCGTCGATGTGGGCCACAAATACCACGTTGCGACCACGTTCAGCGCCCTTTTTTTTGTCATGGAAGGTGCGTACGCCGGTAATCAGGATGCCACCGACCTCGTATTCACCGGGCCCATCAAACACATTGAGTGATTCCTTGAGGGGGCGCAGGGCCTCGCGATGATTGTGGTCGTCGTGGTGATGGCTAATGGTGGCAATACTCGCAGTCTGCCGCCCGATATCGTAGCCGCACACCGGTTGGCCTGGGTCCATGACGACGACGCCGTCACGCCCGCGAATACGAAATCCCGAATGCCCAAGATATTGAATTTCTGCCATGATATTCTCCCTCTGTGTGTTGTTGTGTATTCTGACCGACAATGCTCGCGAATGCAACTAGATCTACTCATCGTCTGGGTCTATGATACCCGAATCGGCCACATCTGGGTCGGATGTGGCTTGGGTGTGTTCTTGCCAAGTGATTGCCAAGGCCTGTTTGACGGCTGCCATGGGGAACCCGCGCCGTTGTAGGGCACCGCCTACACGGCGTAAAAACGTGGCGCGATCGGCACCGCGCACACGTGGTAGGAGTTTGCGGGCATGTGCGAGGGCCTGTGCCATGTCTTCATCGACCAATCCATCAGCATGCATGTGGGCACTAATGATGTGCTGATGGATGCCATGCCGGCGTAGGTCGTGTTGGATGGCGATACTGCCACGTTGGCCACTATTGCGGCGTTGCTCTACGAGGTATTGGGCAAAAGCGGCATCGTTGAGCAATCCAGCTTCGCCCAGGCGGGTGATAACCTGCTGGATGGTGTCGTTGCTGAAGCCGCGTTGGCGCAAGCGATCGTTGATTTCGCGTTGGCTCCGTGGGCGGAGTTCGAGCAAGCGGATGGCGGTCTGTTTGGCACGGTCATAGGCATCAGCGGCCATGAGCTGCTGAATGCGTTCAGCATCAAGGTACTGGCCCACGAAGATGCCTTCGTGAGCCAGTGTGTCAAGGCTTATCCCCAAGGCAAACTCATCATCAATCATGAGATTGACCCGCTGGCTATCGCGAGCTTGCGCGCGAATGCCCGTGACGGTGCCTGGCTGTGGCGGGTTATTCTTCGAAGATGTCATCGTCTGCGGATGTTGCGTCAGCAGGGACAATGGCGTTCGCACTTGGTGCCTGTACGAGCACTTGCGCCTTGATGAGGCGCTCGATTTCGTCGAGTAGAGCCGAGTTGTCGATGAGGAATTGCTTGGCGTTCTCGCGACCTTGACCCAAGCGGTCTTCGCCGAGATAGAACCAGGCGCCACTCTTGCGGATAATCTCAAGCTCGGTGGCCATGTCGAGGATACCACCAGCCCGCGAGATGCCCTCGTTGGCCATGATATCAAACTCTGCTTGGCGGAACGGCGGTGCGACCTTGTTCTTGACGACCTTGACGCGCACCCGACTCCCAATAGGATCGGTGCCGTTTTTCAGGGTCTCAATGCGGCGAATATCGAGACGAATCGAGGCATAGAACTTCAACGCCTGACCGCCGGTGGTGGTCTCGGGTGAACCGAACATGACGCCGATTTTCATGCGCAATTGATTGAGGAAGATGACAATGGCTTTGGATTTGCTGATGGCACCAGACAACTTGCGCAAGGCCTGGCTCATCAAACGAGCCTGCAGACCCGGCAACGAATCACCCATGTCGCCTTCGATTTCGGCACGAGGTACGAGCGCAGCTACCGAGTCAATGATGATAACGTCGACGGCGTTGGAACGCACCAGCGTTTCGCAGATTTCGAGCGCTTGCTCGCCAAAATCGGGCTGGGATACCAACAAGGCGTCGGTGTTGACACCACAACGAGCCGCATAGGCTGGGTCAAAGGCGTGCTCAGCGTCGATAAAGGCCGCTGTGCCACCCATTTGCTGGGCCTGGGCCACAATGTGCTGGGCTAGTGTGGTCTTACCACTGGACTCTGGGCCGTAGATCTCGATGACGCGCCCACGTGGGATACCCCCGACGCCAAGTGCCAAATCCAAGGCGATAGCGCCCGTGGGGATGACATCGATGGTCAGTTTGTTGGTGCCTTCGCCCATCTTCATGATGGAACCTTTGCCGTATTTGCGGTCAATTTGGCTCATCGCGGCGGCAAGGGCTTTTTCTTTTTCGGTGCCGCTAGTGTTTTCAACGGTCGACGATCCTGCTTTTGCCATAACTCGTGCTCTCCTTCGTTGGGTCGGGTGATCCGACACTCTCGTCCCATGGGCAGATACCGTATGTGCCACCGGAGTGACCGGTTGGGCTACACGGTTGAGAATAGCACAAAAGTTCGACTTTGACAAGAGGGGGATTGTGATGATGTAGGACTAGTGGGAGTGCATGATAGTCATATGGTACACTACATTAAAGAGTGGCTGGTTGAAGTGCCAGGGATAGCCGATGACCGATCGTTTATTGATTATAGGTGCATGCGTTGCCATTATCGCTGCGGCACTTTGGTATACATTAGTGGGTGACAGTGCCGGGCTCATGCAGACATCCACTGCCGTGTCAGATGTCGGAGATCAGGCACTACCTGAAGCGACTGCATCAATACCTGATAATTTGGTGTTGACGCCATTGCTTACGCCTTCAGTGCCGCCGCTGCGTGTCCCGACATTGACTCCATTGGTCGAGGAAGTGCCGCCGACGCCTGCAGATTTCAACCCTATCAAAATCACGCAGACAGCTGAGCCGACATATACGCCCGAGCCAACAATCCCCCTTGAGCCGACATTTACTCCCGAGCCCACGTTGCCACCCGAACCGACGATTCCTCCCGAGCCGACATATACGCCCGAACCCACAATTCCTCCTGCCCCGACTGTGACACCTGTGCCGGTGGCTACTGCCCGTCCCGTGGATGTGATTAGTGGGGTGGTACGTTGGAGTGGGCTCAAGCTGGTCAATCAAGACGTGCTCGTGCAACGTGGTGCGGTGTTGATTATCGAAGCGGGCAGCACAGTGCAATTGGCGTCGGGTGTATCGGTGTATGTCGAAGGGCAGATCCAAGCTGTCGGTCGACCTGATGCGCAAATACAATTGACTGCCCAACAGGCGCCGTGGGGTGGGATATTTGTGCAGGCTAGGGGTGATGTATTGCTGGAATCGGTGGTGGTATCGCGCGGAGGTGCGTCAGGTACGTTGCTCTATGGCAACCAAGGAGTGGTTACACTGCGCAATACGACATTGAATTCTAACTACGGTCAAATCTTTTTGCGTGATACAGCGCTGACGATGACCGGCAGCGTGGTGCGTGATAATACGCTGGCCTATGGATCGGTGATAGATGCAGCGTACAGCTACGATAATCGTGTGAGCATTGAATACAGTCGTATCGGCCCCAATCAACAGGGTGATGCGAGCGCGGCAGTAGACATCCAAGCCACAAATGCGTTGAGCACGCTGACACTACAGGTGAATGGATCGATTGTGACTAGTACCAATGGCGCAAATCTGGTGGTGCGTAGTGCTTCGCCTCTCGCTGGTGCGATTACCTGTAATGCGTTTGTGCAGGGTAGTGTGGGTATGCAAATTCGCAGCACCATGCCGGTCATTCCTGGGATTGGCATTACGGTGCGTGATAATGCGTTCGAGGGGCATGGTGCCACCTACAACACGGCACGAGCCATGACAAGTGATGTGAGTGTCGATGCGCGTGGCAACTGGTGGAACAGTGCGACTGGCCCGTACCACCCGCTGACGTATGCCGCTGGCCGTGGTGAGTCGGTGGGCAATAATGTGAGCGCAGGTGCGTGGCTGACGACACGCCCGGCATGTGCACCGTTGCCATGAACACGCTCGACATCCAGTTGACAGATATCCTGGCCGATGGTGTAGCATCCCAGCGCTTCCCCGGTGCGACACTCGCCTGGCAACGGCACTACGTAGACGCTGCCCCTGCACATGTTGCAGTGGGGCGGTATACGTATGCTGCTGATGCGCCGGCAATGACGGTCGAGACCTACTATGATCAGGCTTCATTGACCAAAATCGTGACGGCTACGGCTGCTTTGCGTTTGTGGTGTGCTGGTGAAATCTCCATCGATGACCCGATTCAGCGTTTTTGGCCGCAGAGCCAGGCCCATGGTGTGACAATTCGTCATTTGTTGACACATACTGCTGCCTTGGATGTGCGTCTGTCGACGTTGGCACAAGCTGGGGCTGATGTGCTGTGGTCTACCATCCTGGCCACGACTCCCACCCACACTCCCGGCACACAGGTGGCCTATGCCAATGTGAATACGTTGTTGCTCGGTGAGATTGTCGCACAGGTGAGTGGTATGCCGTTGGCAGAGGCGCTGACTACGTTGGTGCTCGAGCCTGCGCAAATGCGGCATACTCGCTTTAATCCACCTGCGGCATGGCACGCACAAACGGCACCAAGCGAAAGCACTGCTACTCGTGGCACGATTCAAGGTATTGTCCATGACGAAAGCTGCGCCGTGCTGGGCGGAGTGGCCGGTCATGCCGGGTTGTTTGGCACGGCCACTGACATGGTTCGTTTTGGTATGGCCTGGCTCGACACCTTGGCAGGGGCGTCGCCGTGGCAGATTCGTGCCGAAATCGCCCAGCAGGCGTTGTGCAATCACAGTCCGCAAGGGCAATTGGGGTGTGGCTGGGGCTGGATGCTGGCGCGCCCACAATTTATGGGTGATGCGGTACCACACATGGCGGCGCATACGGGGTTCACGGGGCCGGTCGTGGCAATTGTGCCAGATCGGCGCCTCGCCTGGGCGCTCATGAGCAATCGTACCTGGCCCGAGCGTACACAGCCGCCCCAGCATCACTCGGTGACAGCGCAAGTGAGCAGTGTGCTGTACCACTGGGCTGATACAGCGGGCACATAGGGTGTTAGGCGGGCAGTGAAATCCCAGCGGTGTGCACGACGACGAGCCCATCACGGGCCAGCCCATCGATGACCGCTGCGAGGCGATCG
>VFQS010003892.1_pt1 | contig 11130 bp, 15 predicted proteins | sample 3512361 | NCBI WGS metagenome assembly VFQS01 (sample SAMN10412375, study PRJNA504923) | tailings metagenome | isolation source: Relicate 1 Philex TSF3 active mining | place: Philippines | reverse complement strand
GGGCAGCGGACGCGGGCGAGGGCCTGGGCGACGTGCTCGGGGGCGATGCGGCCACCGCTGTAGGCGAGCACGGCATCTGGCTGCCACCGCTCGAAGCTCGTGCCGCTGCTGATCGAGGGGGATGCGTAGAGGGCGTAACGGCCCCCCCGCTGCTGGGCCTGCTCCAGTCGGCCAGCGATGAAGCCGTTGGGGTCGTTGGCCAGCTCGGCCGCCAGGTCGGGGGTGGTGGAGTCGATCACATCCACCAGGTCGAGCGGGTGGCGCTCCAGGTGGAGAGCCGCCAGGCGCTGGGGGGCATTGAGCACATCGCCCCGTTGGGCGCTGACCCAGCAGAACAGGGACTTCCACTCGCTGGCCAGCTGCTGGGCCCACTGGGCGCGGAAAGCATCGCCAGCGGCCTCGGCGGTCTTGAGCCCCTGCCGGCAGTGGAGGGGGCGGCCGAGCATCGGGCGGTGCTCTGACGCGATCACATAGGCACGGCGGCCGGTCAGGCGCTCCAGCAGCCGCACCCCCCACTCCGCCATCTGGGCATCGGGCGCAATCTCCTGCCGCAGGCGCGCCAGCTGCTCTGCCTTCGTGCGAAGAACGGACGCACGGCGGCCGGGCTCCTTGGCCAGCGTGGTGCCGGTGGAGAGCAACAGATGCTCAAGCTGCTGCATCCACTCATCGCTCACCATCACGGCCCCAGTGGCGCTGTGGCCGGTGATCGCCAGGCTTGACTCCGGGCACCAGCTGTCGAGGCAGGCGGCCATCCCCTGCAGGCGTTCGTCGGTGCCGGGTTCAGGGCGCCAGGGCACCCCCACCGCTGCAGCAGACCCACGGCCGACGGCCTTGCGGTGGGTGGGCATCAGCACCGGCACGCCAGCGGCCTGGAGCGGCGCCAGGGCGTCGGCAATGGCGCGCGTCTTGCCGCTGCCCATCGGCCCGCGGATCACCACCAGCGGGGCCACCTCAGCCGAGGGGATGGGGCAGACATCGCCCAGCCATTGGCCAGCTGGGGCGATGCGATCAGCAGGCCGCAGGGCGGGCAGCACCGGGCGGGGGCCGGTATCAGCCAGGGCTCGATCGAGGGCCTCAGTGCCGGCTGCGGCCAGCAGGTCATCCAGGCCGGTTTTGCTGGTGCCGCTCAGCAGGGGCAGGCGGGCGATCTCCACCACGCCACCAGCGGCGCGCAGCAGCTGGGCGGTGGTGCCGGATGCTCGCCCCACCTTCGCGGCGGTGGAGGGCTTGGCCTCAGCATCGAAGGCGAGCAACCACTCGCGCCTCGGGCAGGCCAGACGCGCCAAGGCCTCGATCAGGCGGTAGCCCGCTTCAGGGTTACCCCGGTAGCCCATGGTGATGCCGGGCACCGCCACGGCAGCCCAGCCCGCCGAAACAGCCGCAAGGGCCTTCTTGAAGCCTTCGGTGAGAAGCAGCTTCAGTTCTGGGGTTGAGATGGCCCAGGCCCAGAAGCCCGCCGCGCGGATGGCCTCACCAGGGAACGGCAGGCCCTGGCGCTCGCAGATCAGCCGCCAGCAGCGCTCCGGCACGTTCGGCAGCAGCAGCCCACCGCCATCGGGGAACGCTGGAGGGGCTTCGTACTTGAGGGCCTCCGGGCGGCCAAGCGCATCGACGCAAGCCAGCCACCGGCCACGGCGATCCCGTTTCCCCTTCTGGCGGGGAGCGTCGGGCTTCCACTGATCGAAGGTCGGTAGCCCCGGCAGGGCAGCCGAGAGGGTGCGCCAGCCGCCGGCCTCCAGGTGCCGGTAGCTGCGATCGAGGGCGATCAGTGCCGGGGCCAGGTGCCCCGGCTGTGCCTGGGGCAGCCCCTTAGCGGTGGTGCTCTCGGCCTGGATCTCCAGCCGGCGGTGCGCCACCAGCTCGGCGCGCTCCAGCTCCCAGTGGCGATCAGTGCCGGGGCCCCAGCTGGCGACGTTCAGGGCCGCCACATCGGCCGCGATGCCGCTGGCCTGCAGCTCGGCCCAGTGCTCGGGCAACAGGGTGGTGGGGATGGTGGCAATCACAGCTGCACCCCCTTGGTGGTGGCTCCCCCCTGTTGCCGGGCTCCGGCCAGCTCCCAGGCCGCGGCCTTCTCAGCCCGCCAGCGCCAGTGCGCAGCAGCCTCAGATCGGCCCATCTGCTCCAGCAGATGGGCCGCCTGGCGGCAATCAGCGGCGTTCCAGCGGCCCTGCCGGTGCAGCTCCAGCAGCTGCTGAATCGGCAGAGCCCTTGCGGCGCCTAGGTTGTTCTGGGGTTCTTGCCCCAGTCGGTCCCGTCGTTTAACGTCGTTCAAGATCCTGAATAGCCGGCTCTGCCGGCGGTGTGTTCAGGTCCCCCGGGCCGTGACTTGCACAGGGGCCTGAGTGATCGGATCGCAAAGCCCCCGGCGGCAACCGGGGGCTTTGCTTTGTGTGCCCTAGGTGGTCTTGGCCTCCTGCGGCAGGACGTCGATGGAGCGCAGACCCTCGCGGATCAGCTCACTCATCGAAACCTCGCGCTCAGCCGCGGCCTTGCGCAGCTGCAGCCCTTCCGCCCGCGACAGGCGAATGGCGTGCAACCACTTCCGGTGATCCATGGCTGGCGGGGTATAACCCCGGAAAGGTAACGCCACTGCAGCGTTGAGCAAGCGGTTTTGCCGCAGATCGGCCAGATCAGCCGCTGCTGCTGTCCTGCTCCAGCTCAGCCACGCGGCCGGCCAGATCGGCTGTCAGCTCCACCAGTTGGGCCACCACGGGCGATTCAGCCGGCTGCGCCAGGGCCTGGGCGGCCTGTAGGGCTGCCTTCGCCAGCTCGGTGGCGTGTTGGTAGGCGCCAGCCCGGTGAGCATCCATGGCTTCAGCCGCCAGGGCCCCGGTAGCCAGGGTCAGACTGGCCTCCACTGCACGGGCCAACAGCTCGGACTGGGGCAGGGCATCCTGTGCGCTCACCACACCTCCGCGTCGGCGGCGGGGCCGCAGAGCACGGCAGTGGCATAGGCATTGCCCACCAGGCGGCAGCGGCGGCCGTTTTCTTCATACGGCACCTCGTAATTACGGAAGTCTCCGCCATAAACCACAGGGCCAACTTCCCAGGCCTGTTTTGATTCATCTGCTGCATCAAGGCGGGCATTCTCTGCAGGATCGCCCCAGATCCATTCTCCTTGCGTAAGAGCCTCTCCGGCCCATGAGTCGGGAGCTGGCCAATCGGCTACGCAGGCGCCGGCTGCCACCTCATTCAGTCGTTGATGTGAGCGCAGCCGGCCCAATCGGGCAGCTCGGGTGATGTTCGTTTGGTTCATGGGAGATCAGAGACGGGGCGCAGGAGCACTGGGGAGCCGTCGAGCACTTCAGCGCGGGCTCGGAGCACCGTCATCGCCATCACCCCCTCGCTGAGGGCCCGGCGATCGCATCTCTGCAGATGCAGGGCATCCAGCTGCTGGGCATCGGCCAGCAGCTGGCGAATCTCGGCGCGAACAGCTCCCCACCGCTCGGCCAGGGCCACCCGCTGCGGAGCCAGCTCGGCCCATGCGGCCTGCCTCTGCTGCCGAAGCTCCAGCTCGGCCAACTCCGCTGCCCGGCGGAGCTTCTCAGCCTCGATGGCGTCGATTCGGGCCGACAGTTCAGCTAGTAGCTGCAGGCGCCGCTGGGGCTTTGCGATGAAGGCGGGGTCGGTCGATTCGCGGGTCTCAGCGATCGCCTGGTGGATCTGCTGAATCTCCAGATCCAGTGGATCCTGAGCCGGTTTCGATGTGGTGGCCGCGGCCGATTTTGTGGGCATGGTGAGCCAGTGGCTCATTCAAGCTAGGTGGAGCGAAGGTGCCCCTATTCGGCCGCTGCTGCAGCATCCAGGGCGTCGGCCAGCTCCTCTGCTGAGCGCACCTTCGCGGCGAGCTGCACCGCGCCGGTCAAAACCTCGCGGACCTCGTAGAGCCCGTGCTGGCGGGCCCACGCTGCGAGGGTTCGGGCTGCGTATTCAGTCTCAGTCAAAGGGCCCAGATCGCTTCAATCAGCGTAGGCAGCGCCATCGGGGCGCCATGCGCGGCGGCTCTGGGCCGAGTCGAGGGGGCTCAGCTGCCGCGGCCAGTCGAGGGCCTCGGGCGGCACCTCGGGCACGAACGGCACATCATCGTCGGGATGGTGCATCCACTGATGCACCATCGGGGGTAGCTCAGAAACGACAGGAATCACGGTTTCTAGGCGGTTGATGCAACCTAGGCCCGGATCTTCTCGGTTTGTGTATGGATTGCCGCCCTATTTGCCTGTTGAGGTATCAGCTTGCGCCGCCGATGGCAGCCAGCACCTCGGTTTCGTCGGCTTCCAGGTAGTGGCCCAGGGAACCCAGGCTCTTGTGGCCGGTGATCTGCTGCACCACGTTCAGCGCCACCCCGCGGCGGACGGCATCGGTGGCCAGGGTGCGGCGGAAGCTGTGGGTGCTCACGCCTTCCAGCCCCAGGCGGGCGCAGGTCTGGCGCAGCGCCTTGTCGGCAGCCTGGCGGCTCATCGGGGTGTGGGTGCTGTTGGGGGCCGGGAACAGCACTTCGTCTTTGGCCGGGGGGTGGCCGTGCTCCAGCGTCCAGGCGCGGCGGTAGTCGGTGAGTTCAGCGGTGAGCCGGGGGCAGGTCGGCACCTGCCTGGTGGTCTTCGTCTTGGTGTTCGCCTTCTTGTAGGTCACGACCCCGTTGAGATCGCCCCAGCGCAGCGCCAGCACCTCGGAGATGCGGCCGGCGCTCCATCGCTGAATCGCCCACAGGGCTCGGTAGCGGGGCGACGGGGCCTCCTCCAGCAGGGCCTCCATCTCGTCGGCGCTGATGGTGGCGGCAGAACCGTGGCGATCGACCTTCATGGGGGCTCGCGGTGCTCGCGGTGCTCGCTGAGCCTAGTTGCTCTTTTGGCAAAAGAGCAACCACATAGGCAGGAGCTGGCTTCTGCTGGCCGCGGCCTGCTGAAGGTTCCTTATTGAGAACGGGCGATCACCCCAGGGACGTATCAGGCCAGGACCAGCTCCATGGCCACCAGGGCCTCCAGCAGCTCGGCTCGGCGGCCAGTGCGGGTGATGCTGCGGGGTAGCCCGGCGGTTCGTGCGCGTTGGCGCAGCTGGGCCACGGTGCTGCTGGAGAAGCCGTCTGCGACCGTCTGAGCCAGCTCCACCAGTGGGTGATGCAGGGCAACAGCCGGTGCTGCAGGTATCGGCTCAATCGGCTCTGCAGCCAATACCTCGGTAGGTGCGGGTGCCGGTGCTGCGGGCCACCACTGGGCCACGGTGAGCAGCAGGGCCGCGAGGGCCACCAGCAGGGTGATAGCGGCCTCAAGCACCACCAGGGCGGCCACCAGGGCCAGCTCGACCGGGTGCATTTCGGTGCGGTTCATCTATCTCAGGGGCGAAGGATTCGGGATCCGGGCCATCGCTTCCAGGCCTGAGGATCCCAGGAAGCCCCTGGGGTGATCGCTCTGTCTTCTGTTGTCGAGGATCTGGACAGCCCCCCCGATCTGTCTCCCACGGTGCCGGTCTGCAGCGGCGGCGGTGTGGTCTCGGGGGTCAGGTTCTGCGGGCTGGCCCAGCTCCAGGGCTCCAGCTCACTGACCGAATGTACTCCAACTGACCTAGCTTTGGGCAACAGTTGTACCCACGCCATGAAGACAGAGCGGCTGGCCCTCCGGGTCTCGGATGCCTTCCTGGAGGGCCTCGATCAACTGGCGGAAGCCGAGGGGCTCAGCCGGGCTGAGGTGGTGCGTCGAGCGGTGGCTCTGCTGGCCTTCGCTCGCAAGGAGCAGCAGGAGGGCAAGCGGATGGGGTTCTTTGTGGAGGAGAACGGCCAGCCGCGCATCAAAGAGGTGGTGGCCCTGTGAGTCAGATCCCCGACCCCCAGACGCTGGCGCAGCTGGCGGATGCCTTTGAGCGGCTGCAGGGCCGGCGAGCAGATCCAGCAGAGGACGCGCACCGCCGCGGTCTTGAGCGCATGGTGGGCCGATTGGCCGGTGTGGCCACCGCAGCCCTAGTGGGGGTCAGCGGCTGGGTGGCGCTGGATCCCCAGGGGCGTTACAGCCCGGAGCACCGCCAGCTGGGGCTGCAGGGCCTGGCGAGCAGCGCCGCTGCTCTGGTGGGCGCCGTTGCCGGTTACTTGGCCCGGGGTCGTCAGTAGCTCGAACTCAGAGAGCCCCGTCGAAAAACTCCGCCGGTTCGATCTTCTCGAAGGCCGCGGGGGTGTCGCTGGGGTATCGGGCCATCAGCTGCTGAGCTTCTGCAGCATCCACGCCGCACTCTGCTGCGCGCTCTGCATCGAGCTGGTTCTTGATGTCGTCGAGGAAGGAGTCACCCATGGCTCGATCCTCTCAGCCCAGCTCAGAAGAGAGCACGCGCCGCACTTCGTCCATCTTCGATTCGACCAGGCGCCGCACATCCGCGCCATCCGCTACTCGCTGCGCCAGCTGGGCCACCAGCTCGGCCAGGGGGCCAGAGCAGCCAGCAACGCGGCCATAGAGGGCGAGCACGGCCTCGGCGTCCTGCCGGGCATCGCGGGCGGCTGCTCGATCCACCCCCTGCACCACCCCCCGGCGCTCCAGGGCGGCAGCCGCTGTGCGCTGGGAAACCATCTTCATGGCGCGGCTTTCGACCCGAAGGCCCTGCCTGATCTGGGCCAGCACCGCCAGAACTGCATCGAGGTTGGGGTTGGCCTCCTCCAGCGCCTCGCCCAATCCGGGGATGCCCCCTTGGCTTGCTTGCCTGGGCGCCAGCTGGGCCAGGGCCACCGCCTCCACCAGCTGCTGGGCATCCCACCCCCTTGTGGTGGTCATGCTCCACAGGCGGCGCTGCAGGGCGTGGTCGTCGCCGGCAGTGGTGAGCGCCAGGGCGTGCTCGTGCCCCATCTGCCCGGTGCACGCCAGGCCGAACAGATCGGGCGCCAGGGCGAGCAGGGCCCGGGCATCGGCGACAACCTTCGAGTTGCGCTGGATCCCAAAGGTTCGCGCCAGGGTTTTGGGGTCCAGGTCTTGGTCGCGAAGCAGGCGACACAGGTCAGTCGCGGTCGCATGGCCTGCAGCGACGTTCGACAGCGCCCCCCACGCTCGGGCCGCAGCTGCATCAGCCGCATCCACCAGCAGAACGGGCACCAGCGGAGCGTGGTCTTCGAGCGCGAGCCGGCGGCGGTGGTGGCCGTCGATCAGCCACAGCTGGCCGTCGTCGAGCCACACCAACAAGCTGCCGCTCAGCTCGACTCTGAAGCTCGGGCACCCCTCCAGCCGGCCTGTGGTGCCATCAACGGCAGGGCTCAATCTGAACTGAAACCTCGCCGGGTCGATCGCGATCTCGGCCGGTGGCACCATCCGCACGCGACCCTGTTCAGAGTTCGGAGTAGCTCGTTCGCAGTCACGAACAGGCACCGGCAGGGGTCGCCGCGGCCTGTGCTCCAGCAGCTGCGTGGCTGCCTCCAGCCGGGCCAGCAAGGCGGTGGTGGTGGCCATCAGCACCGTGCCATCCATGCCGCTGTTTCAGCGGCGCTGGGGGCCTTACCGGGCAGGCGGGCGACATTACGCGGCACCTCGACGGCACCGGGGCCGGAATCCCAATCCAGGCCACCATCTGCGATCTCATCGAGCATCAGGTAGTCATGCTCTGAGTGGGCGCAGGCCAGCAGCAGCCGGCGCGGTGAGGGCATTCCCTGGGTCACGCTGGATCCCGCGGCCAACTCGTAGGCACCGTCGGCATCGGCGTGCTCCAGCACCAGCTGGGCAGCGGCCGGCAGGTCGTTGGCGTTCAGGATCGCGGCCAGGGCCTCGGCATCACCGGCAGCGGCGTATCGCAGGGTGGCCGCGCTGCGCACCAGCAACCGACGCACCCCGGGGTCTTCATCCCAGAGCACGTCGGCAATGGGGTTGGTGTGGCTCAGGTGGGTGCCCACCTCGTGCTGGCGCGGCAACCAGGTCTGTGTGACGGCATGCCAGAGCCTGATCTTCAGGTAGTAGGTGGTGCCATCACCAGGCAGCCTCACCGGCGTGCCGCAGGCATACGGGCGTGTGAGCTGGTGAGGATCGCCTGGATCCACCACCAGGGGTTCGCCCAGGTCCGGGCGGGCCTCCACCCAGGCCAGCAGCCGCTGCCGCTCCACCTCAACTGCCGGGCCGTAGAGCTCACGGCGCTGCCAGTTGGTGGCCGCCTTCTGCAGTGCCGCCAGGGCCTGCTGGGATCGTCTCTGCGAGGGCATGGAGCACTTGCTGCATGGTTTCTTCTGGCAGGCGCTGCCCCAGGTGCCTGAGGAGCCCCTCGGCCGCGGCGTCGATCGCGTGCACCTCGATCACCCCGGGGGCATCGAGCCCCACCATCTGCGATTCCCGGGCGAGCACGCCCAGCCAGGTGCGGATCGCCCCGATGCGATCGGATGGGGCCGCCGCAGTCAGCAGTGGTGCCAGCTGCCTTCTCAAGGTCGCCAGCTCCAGCATGTGCTGACTCCTGATCGCCTCTGCGCTGCAGCGGATCTCGGCGTTGAGCGCCTGGATCCGGCGCTGGATCACGCGCCGGCAGGTGCGCTCGCTGATCTGCAGCTGGGCGGCGATCACCTCCACACCGATGCCCAGGCCCCGCAGGCGCAGGATTTGCGCGTCGCGTTCTGCACTCGCCAGGGGCCTTGTCCTCGGGTTCTGGTGAAGCGAGACGGCGGACAACTCATACCGGCCACTACCGCATGGTGGCGCCGCGGGCCGGATCTACGTTTCTGGTGTTCGGTTTGTGGTGTTCGGGGTCGCGGATGCGGCCCTTTTTTCGTGGATCCGGCTGGCACGATCAGCCCGACTCAGACCGGCTCAGATGGACTCCGACACCGACTCAGACGTTCTGAGCCTGTCTCAGGTTGAGCTGGACCGGCTCACCCTGAGCCAGTGGTACGACAGCAGGGGGATTGCCCGTGCGACGGCGTTCCGACTGCTGAAGGTGGCCGGCATCACGCCACACAAGATGAAGGTGCCGGGCTCCAGAGCGCCGGTGTCGGCGCTCGATGCGGCGATGGTGGCGGCCCTGGATGGCCTGGCCGATCGGCTTCGGGAGGGTGAGTCCATGGCGCAGCTGGAGGCAGCAGCGGCGACCGCATTGGCGCCTGTGGCTCCGTCTGAGCCGGTCTCGGACAGTCTTGAGCCATCCAGCGGCGGGCCCGATGCAGGGGCCCTGCTGGAGCGCATGGCGGTGGCTGAGAAGGCGATCGCCACCGGCTTCCCGCTCACCACGGCCCAGGTGGCGTGGGTGCTGGGGGCCCGGCCCGGCGCCGATGCCGTCACCCGTGGGGGCATCACCGCCACCAGGCAGAGCCGGAACTGCTGGACGCTGGATCAGACGGGCTGAGACGGTCTCAGAGAGAGCCAACCCGCAAACGACGGCGGGGCAGCGGCGGCGGTGCCCATTCCATGAACACCTCCTCGTGCTTGAGCTGCAGCCGATGGCACCCGGTGATTCGCAGCAGCTCAGCCCGCTGCCTCCATGTGTGATCGGCGTAGTAGGGGTCTGTCGTCTCGACCACAAGGGTGCGGTTGGTCTCGTGGATGGTCGCCAGGGGGGTTGTGGTCATTCGGTGGGGTCTTCGTTGGTGGAGGGTGGGGAATCGAGCAGGGGGCGCTGCTCCAGGTGCGTGATGCGCTGGATGGCCTCATCCAGGCGTTTGCGCTGATTGGCCACCCGCAGACGGGTGAACAGGTCAACAAGCGCCGGATCGAGGGGTGGGTCAGTCACAGCCAGGGCCTCTGCAACTCCGCGGCGATCGCTGCTTCCTGGGCCGCCAGAGGGGGCACTGGGAGCTGATCCACCAGTGCATCCGGGTGTTGCTGCTGGCGTTGCTTGGATCGCCGCGGCCTGGCTCCAGCCCGTGTGGGCCTGGGCAGGATGCGCAACTGGGGCATGGGCTCGGGGGCCTGCCAAAGGTCGGGGTGTGCCATCAGCTGGGGGGTTAGGCGACTGCGAAGGCCATCGGGCGGCGTGGCGGTGGTGCCAGAGCCCGCAACAGGGCTCGGAATCCACCCATCGGGCGGCGTTGGCCATGGGGTGGGGGGCCTGATGGCGGGGCCTGGGATGAAGCGGAGCACTTTTCGCCCCTATGGGGTTTTTCCGTAGGGGCAAAAAGTGCTCCCTCAGGGTGGGCCTGCAGCTCAGAGCGCCAAACGGCCTGCAGCGCCTGGGCTTCCACCCCTGGAGGCAGGGCGATCGGGGCAGCCCGGTAGGTGAGGGCTCCGTTGCCGTGACGGCGGCCGGCGCGCTTCAGCTGCCACCCGCAGGCCTTCAGGAGGGCGCTCAAGGTGCCGGATGGGAGCTTGGCCGGGCTGATGTTGGCCGCGGCCCCCAGTTGCCTGTGGTGGGTGGTGGCGAGCGTGTGAAGCGCGAGCACAGCCGGGTCATCGGCGGCGATCACCTCATCCGCCGCGAAGCGCTGCAGCAGGGCCGGCACCCCCAGGGCCGCGAAGGCGGAGAGCTTGGCGCCCAGCGTCACCCGCAGGCGATCAGGCGCGAAGGGTCGGCCGTCGGGATCGAGGGCCTCGATCTGGCGCCAGTCGTGCTCAGGTACCAGGGCCGCGGCGTCGGGGGTGGTGAGCAGCCAGCCGAGCTTCAGGCGATCGCGCAGCTTGTCGCGGTCGGCCTCCAGCAGCTCCAGCGATGGGGGGGCATCGCCCAGGCCCCAGCGGTTGGCGACGTTGAAGCGATCGAGGGCAGCCCGGTCGCCTGGCTCCAGCCGGCGGCGGCGACGCAGTTCTGCAGCAGCCTGGGGGCTGAGTAGCGGTGCCTCGGTGATGGCCTGCAGCTCGGCCAGGTGGAAGGTCTGCGCCGCGGCCTTCAGGTCGGCGGTGGCCTGGGCACCGGCAACGGGGCAGGGATCGGGTGCAGGGGCCTGCAGCTCCCAGCCTTCCCGTTCCAGCAGGCCGGCGATGGTGGCCCTGTAGGCGTACTGCTGACGGTTGCGGACGGCCCCCAGCTCAGCCCAGGCCTGCAGCCAGGCACCATCGGCGCCGCCCTGCTCCAGCTCCCCATAGAGCGGATCAGAGACGGCCTTGAGGTCGGCGATCAGCTGGGCGGGGTCGGTGGCACCGCTGCCGACCTTGAGGGCGCCGCCGGTGGCGCGCTCCGGGGCGAACAGCCAGGCCGGCACCTCAGGGCAGCGGACGCGGGCGAGGGCCTGGGCGACGTGCTCGGGGGCGATGCGGCCAC
>VFQS010003891.1_pt1 | contig 11131 bp, 8 predicted proteins | sample 3512361 | NCBI WGS metagenome assembly VFQS01 (sample SAMN10412375, study PRJNA504923) | tailings metagenome | isolation source: Relicate 1 Philex TSF3 active mining | place: Philippines | reverse complement strand
GCTATACTCCCTCAAAAAGCCTTCGTGTGGACAAAAAATGACTCTTTTTTCCCTCCTCGCTGACCCCTCGCAACAAGTCTAGCATAATCCATTCAACCATGAAGATACTTGTTTGCATCAGCAAGACCCCGGATACGACGACCCGGATAGCGTTCAACGCGGCGGGGAAAGAACTGGATACCAACGGTGTGCAGTTCATCATGAACCCCTACGACGAATGGTATGCCCTGGTGCGGGCCATCGAGATTCAGGAAGCCCGGGGCGGTACAGTCACTCTGATCAACGTAGGAGATGAGTCCAACGATTCCATTTTGCGCAAGGGACTGGCGATCGGCGCCACGGATGCCATCCGGGTCAATGCCAACCCTGGGAGCGCCCTTTTCGTGGCCCGGCAAATCGCGGAGTATGCCCGGCGTGGTGGGTACGACCTTATTTTCCTGGGCAAAGAGACGATTGACTTCAACGGTTCCGAAGTAGGGGCCATGGTCGCCGAGTTCATGGATCTACCCTTTGTGTCCTACGCCAGCAAATTTGAATGGCTGGACGACCATACAGCCCTGATCCAGCGCGAAATCGAAGGTGGGGTGGAAGCCCTGGAAGTGGCCCTTCCGCTGGTGCTCAGCGCGGCTAAAGGAATGGCAGAGCAGCGCATCCCCAACATGCGCGGGATTATGATGGCGAAGAGCAAGCCCCTGCAGGTAGTAGAACCCATAGCGGCTGCGGAGCAGCTCGAAGTGGTGCAGTTCGAGCTGCCCGCCGGGAAAAGCGCCGTGAAAATGCTCGGTGCCGAGCAGATGGACGAGTTGGTGCGCCTCCTGCACGAAGAAGCGAAAGTGATATGACAGGCTCTAAAAAAATCAAATCATGGTATTGGTAATCGCCGAACAACAGAAAGGACAATTCAAAAAAGCTACGTTCGAGGCGCTCACCTTGGGGCGTAAAACAGCGGAGGCCATGGGGGCTTCCTGTTGCGCCCTGGTGCTTGGCCAGGCCGACAACCCGGCCGAGCTCGGCAAGTACGGGGCGTCGCGGGTATTCACCGTATCCGGGGAAGGCCTGGAAGTATTCGACCCCCAGGTCTATACCGCTGTCATTGCGGAAGCAGTGCAGCGGCAGGGTGCCAAAGTCATCGTCTTGAACCACTCTTCCGGGGGGCGTTCCCTTTTAGGGCGGCTTGCGGCCCGCTTCGATGCGGCCTCGGCTTCGGGGGTGAACGCCGTGCCGGTATATACCGAAAGTGGCCTGCAGGTGCGCAAACCGGTCTTCTCCGGCAAAGCCATCGCGACCTACGCGCTGAAATCGGATATCAGCGTACTGACCTTGGCAGGCAACACGCTCCAGCCGGAAGCCCAGGGTGCAGATGCCCCGGTCGAAGCACTGGACATCCCCGTCCCTGCGAGCCGCATCAAAGTCCGGTCGGTGGACCGCGTGGAGGGGAAGGTGCCGCTCCCGGAAGCCGAGCTCGTCGTGTCGGCCGGCCGCGGCCTCAAAGGCCCCGAAAACTGGGGCATCGTAGAAGAACTGGCCGAGGAGCTCGGGGCTACCACCGCCTGCTCCCGCCCTGTGGCCGATGTAGGCTGGAGGCCTCACCACGAGCACGTCGGGCAGACGGGCATCGCCATACGCCCCAATCTCTACATCGCCATCGGCATCTCCGGGGCGATTCAGCACCTGGCGGGTGTCAACCACTCCAAGACGATTGTCGTAATCAACAAAGACCCCGAAGCCCCCTTCTTCAAAGCAGCCGACTACGGCGTCGTAGGCGATTTGTTTGAGGTCGTACCCCGGCTGACAGAGGCATTCCGGAAGTTCAAGCAGTAGGTTGGGCAAAACCCTTCTTTCGCCTTCGGCAGGAAAACGATGTTTCTGAACGCGCATCGAAAATCAATTTTCGATGTGCGTTCAGAATAACAGACTTGTTGCAAGGGGAATCATCGAGGGGCTTTTTACACCCCTAATCCAGAGAAAGCATATTATTTTTTCTTTTTCCTTAAAAAGATGTACCTTTGCACCCGCTGTAACTGATTGTAACATCACTAACGGTTCAAAGAACATTATGAGTAATTATCTGACGAAGGAAAAAGTCCAGGAAATTTTCAAAGAGCACGGGGGTTCGGAAGTGAACACCGGCTCGACGGAGGGACAGGTCGCTCTGTTTACGTATCGCATCCAGAAATTGTCGGAGCACCTGCAGCAAAACCGCAAGGACCATGCCTGCCGCCGCACGTTGCTGATGCTGGTCGGCAAGAGAAAGCGCTTGTTGAAGTATCTCGCCCATAAGGATATTATGAAGTACCGCGAGCTGATCGAGCGCCTCGGTATCCGTAAATAATCCGCGATACATACTTTCCGCAGGAAAATTCACACTCGGTTGGGGCTGTCCCATAAGCACTGCACCTCTTTCCCGATGCTTCGGGAAGGAGTGACTGCTTATGAGATGGCCTCAATTAGGTTTTTTCGGTTTGGGTCTACTTCTCGACCCTGCGCCGTTGATCCCGTTCCCTTCGGCCCTGCAACCGGGCCTTTCCCGTGCCAGCCATACGGCACACCGGCTTTCCCTCCTTTCAAACTTTGGAATATCAAGAGGTTAATAAATTTTAAAAGCGATTTTTTTTATGGGACAACAGATTCCAATTACTACGTCCTTCCACCTTCCTGACGGGCGGGAGGTGATTATTGAAACCGGCAAACTGGCCGCTCAGGCCGATGGTTCCGTCGTGGTGCGCGTGGGGAAGACCATGATCTTTGCCACCGTCGTTTCCTCAAAGGACATCCGCGAAGGTCAGGACTTCTTCCCGCTCTCCGTGGACTATCAGGAAAAATTTGCTGCAGCGGGGAGGATCCCCGGCAACTTTTTCCGCCGCGAGACCAAGCTCTCCGATTATGAGGTGCTGATCTCCCGCCTCGTGGACCGCGCCATCCGGCCTCTGTTCCCGGACGGGTATATGAACGATACCCAGATTATTCTCAATCTGATCTCTGCAGAAAAAGACGTGCTGCCCGATGCGTTTGCCGCCCTGGCAGCATCTGCCGCGCTCTCTGTATCCAATATCCCTTTCCAGGGCCCCATCTCTGAAGTGCGCGTGGCCCGGATAGACGGGGAGTACCGCGTCAATCCCAATAAATCGGTACTGGCGACCGCCGACCTCGACTTCATCGTCGCGGCCACGGAGGAAAACATCATCATGGTCGAAGGGGAAGCCAACGAGTGCTCGGAATCGGATATGCTGGCCGCTATCCAGGTGGCTCACGAGGCCATCAAAACCCAAATCAGGGCCCAGCTCGACCTGGCCGCCAAGGTAGGGGAAAAGGCCGCTGTGAAGCGCCCGGCTCCCGAGCTGCCTGCCGATGAAGAGCTCTCTGCGCGCGTAGCCGAACTAGCCAAAGACAAGATCTATGCAGTATCGCGCGGCGGTCTCGACAAGCAGGTCCGCAAAGCGGAGTTCGACGCCATCAAAAAGATGGTCAAGGAAACCATCCTCGCCGAGAAAGGGGAGGAATATATGGCCGCAAAGGGACGACTCCTGTCGGATATCTTCGATTCCCTCAAAAAGAAGGTGATCCGCGATATGGTCCTCTCGGAACATGTACGCCTCGACGGGCGCGGCCTGGAGGATATCCGCCCCATCTGGTGCGAAGTGGACTACCTCCCTTCCCCGCACGGCTCGGCGATTTTTACCCGCGGCGAGACGCAGTCGCTGACCTCCCTCACCCTGGGTACCAAGCTCGACGAGGCAATGCTCGACAACGCCCAGCAACTGACCTATGAGAAGTTCCTCCTGCACTACAACTTCCCCGGCTATTCCGTGGGCGAAGTGAAGCCACAGCGCGCCCCCGGACGCCGGGAGGTCGGTCACGCCAACCTCGCCGCGCGCTCCCTGCGCAAAGTGCTTCCGGAAGGGCTGCCCTACACGGTGCGCCTCGTCTCCGACATCCTGGAGTCGAACGGCTCTTCTTCCATGGCAACGGTCTGTGCGGGCTCTCTGGCCCTGATGGACGGCGGCGTCCAGATCAAATCCCCCGTCTCCGGAATCGCCATGGGCCTGATCAGCGACGGGCAGCGCACGGCTGTCCTGAGCGATATCCTCGGCGACGAGGACGCACTCGGCGATATGGACTTCAAAGTGACCGGTACGAGCAAAGGAATCACCGGCTGCCAGATGGATATCAAGATAGACGGCCTCTCCTACGAACTGATGGGAAAAGCACTCGACCAGGCCCGCCGCGGTCGCCTGCACATCCTCGAAAAAATGGCCGAAACGATGCCCGCGCCCCGCGAAGACTACAAGCCGCACGCCCCGCGCATCGTCGAAATCCTCATTGACAAAAGCTATATCGGCGCCGTCATCGGCCCGGGCGGCAAGGTCATCCAGGAAATCCAGGCCGAGACCGGTACGATCATCAACATCACGGAAGTGGGCGACAAGGGCGTGGTCAACATCGCCAGCCCCGACAAGACGGCCATTGACGCCGCGCTGGCCCGCATCCGCCGCATCACATTCACCCCGGAAGAGGGCGACGTCTATCGCGCTGTCGTGAAGTCGGTAATGCCGTATGGCGCTTTCGTAGACTTCAGCGGCAAAAGCGGCCTGCTCCACGTCTCGGAAATCTCCCACTCCCGCGTGGAAAACGTGGAGGATTACCTCAAGGAAGGCGATGAAGTCGAAGTGAAACTGATCGAGGTGGACAAGAAAACCGGAAAGATGCGTGTTTCCATGAAAGCCCTGCAGCCCGCCCCGCCTAAATCGGGGGGCGACAAAGGTCCTTCGGGCAATGGAGGCGGTGAGCGCCGCGACCGCGACCGCGACCGCGATCGCGACCGCCGCGACGGAGGCAACAACCGCGACCGCCGCGACCGTCGGGACTAAGAAAATCCGGATTCTGAAACTATTTTGCGATAAAAAGCGTATTTAATTGCGTATGAAACGTTTTCCGTAGAAAAACACCCTTATGCGCCAATTAAAGATTACGAATAAAATTACCGCACGGGAGAGCCTCGCGTTGGATAAGTACCTGAACGATATCGGGAAAATTCCAATGCTCTCTGCCGATGAGGAAGCTGAACTGGCCCGGCGGATCCGCCAGGGGGACCAGGATGCATTGGAGAAACTGACTAAATCAAACCTGCGCTTCGTGGTGTCCGTTGCTAAACAGTACCAAAACCAGGGCTTGTCGCTGAGCGACCTGATCAACGAGGGCAATGTGGGCTTGATGAAAGCCGCCCGCCGTTTCGATGAAACCAAAGGGTTCAAGTTCATCTCCTATGCCGTCTGGTGGATCCGCCAGTCCATCTTGCAGGCTATCGTAGAGTATTCGCGCATCGTCCGCCTCCCGCTCAACAAAGTGGGCTCGTATAACAAGGTGAACGAGGCCTATCTCTCTTTTATCCAAAAGTTCGAACGGGAACCCACTACGGAAGAACTTGCGGAAATCCTCGAAATGAGCGTCAAAGAAGTCAATAATATGCTCAAAGGCAGCGCCCGCCATATATCCGTGGACGCGCCCCTGAGCGGGGAAGAAGGGGACTCTACCATGCTCGACGTCATCACCGGCTCGGAAGCCATGATCCCGGACGCCCAGATGATGGAGGATTCTCTCAAAGAGGAAGTACGCCAGGGCCTTTCCATCCTCTCTACCCGGGAGGTGGAGGTGCTGTCCGCCTACTTCGGCCTCGATGGCCAGAAACCGCTGACGCTCGAAGAAATCGGGGAGATGTACAACCTTACGCGGGAACGCGTGCGCCAAATCAAGGAACGCGCCATCCGCCGCCTGCGAAAAGCGTATAACCGAAATGCCCTGAAGTCCTACTTAGGCTGAGTGTGTGTCCGGGAATTTCGCACAGAGGCAAAAATATACCGTTTTTGTGTCCGCCGAAAATCCCGAACACACGCCCCCAAGGGCTTCGTCACCGCAACTAAAAGGACTCACACACCACTATGGGAATATTGGCGCTCTCGGCAATCATCATGGCAAGTACCGGCTTCTACCTGTTCTTCCAGTCTGCTCCCAACTTCAAACCGGGCCACCGCAAAATCCAGGCCGACCTGCAGCTCATCCGCGAGGAAGTGCTCAAAGTGGCCGGCGAACTAGCCCCGGTCAAAAAGGAAGACCTGGAGCTGATATCCCTGCGCGAAGTGCAGAAAAAAGACAAGAAATGGATGGTGCGCAACGTACAGGCTATCTTCACGAACATCTTCGAAGAGCCTGCTGTTGCGTACTACTACCGCGTCTATCTGTCCAATAAACAGGATGCGCTTCTCTTTGCCAAAACGACCCAACATGAGTTCTTCTTCTGGATACACCGCGGGGAAGTCCAAATCGTAGTGGATGAGCAGGCGCTCGGAGCCTACCACCCCGACTCGGGTATCTTGAACAGCGCCCGCACCAAAAAGCCAATCGCCCAACTGAAAAAAAATCGCCAAGAAGGCGCAGAACTTCTGATACAGGGCAAAGAGGTCGGCAAAATGACCCGTCTGAGCCCAAATGCCAAAGATTCCCTCAGCAAAAGGGTCTTTGAATGGGTGAAAAACGACCTGGCGCCGGAAGAAGAAGCAATCGTCCTGGCCCTGGCCATCTTCGAAATGGTACAGGCCGTGAACCCATCTCGTAGCTAATACACCTAATTCTGCCATGGAGGACCTGTCCAAACGCATACACCTGATCATCTACCGCTTTCGGGAAAAAGGCCTGGAAGTGTTCCTCCTCGACCCCACAGATGAAAACGCGTGGACTCTGCCCACCCAGCCCGGTACGGAACACCCGCCTACCCCCCTGCTCATGGAAGCCGATAAGCTCATCGAACTGGACCCGGTAGAACAGGAAAATGGCTCCGTCGAAAAAGGGTGGGCCGTAGAAGCAGACTGGCACGAAATCCCCTCCCTCAAGTCCATGCTCTATGAAGATGCCCTCCAAATCATGGAAAAAATCAGGGAAATGGAAAAAGGCAGCTTCTTCGCGTTCAAGGAAGCTCTCAAAAAAGTACTGCCCCACCAATACGCTTTCCTCAAGGAACTCAAGGAGATATTGAGCGACCGGAATTCCACCAAAAATATTTGAGGCCCCGAAACCGGGATTTTCACGGGGATTTCAGTACATTTATGCGAAATTTTTACGCATACATGAAATTCTTCATAGATACGGCCAACCTGGCCCACATTCAGGAAGCAAAAGACCTGGGGATACTGGATGGTGTGACAACGAATCCTTCCTTGATGGCCAAAGAGGGCATATCCGGCGAACAAAATATCCGAAACCACTACAAGTATATCTGTGAACTGGTGGACGGGGACGTGAGCGCAGAGGTGATCGCCACCGACTTCGACGGCATGGTGGCCGAGGGCCGCAGTCTCGCCGGCATCGCCCCCAACATCGTGGTAAAAGTACCCATGACGCGCGACGGCATCAAGGCGATCAGCCATTTCGCCGAGCGCGGGATTCGCACCAACTGTACGCTGGTGTTCTCCGCCGCCCAAGCCATCCTGGCCGCGAAAGCCGGTGCCTCCTACCTGTCGCCCTTCATCGGCCGCGTGGACGATATCAACTGGAACGGGATGGGACTGATTCGGGAAATCGCGGAAATATACGCCATTCAGGGATATGATACGGAGATTCTGGCCGCGTCCATCCGCAGCTCCCTGCACATCGTAGAAGCCGCCAAAGCCGGTGCCGACGTCGTCACTTGCCCGCTGCCGGCCATCCTAGGTATGCTCAACCACCCCCTGACGGACATCGGCCTGGCCAAGTTCCTGGAAGACCACAGAAAAGCAAACGCTTAGCTTATACAGACGAGAGGCCCCGCGCGGCCTTTCCTCTCTTTTTGGACAGAGGTTATCTATATACCATTTTGAGGAACAGACCGCTACGCGCTGTTCCTCTTTTTTTTGGATAGACTTGTTGCAATGGAATCGTCTATAGTGCAAAAGTGTCTATTTTCTCCTGCCTCACTGATCCTCGCAACAAGGTGTAGTTTAATTTCTTATATTTTGTTTAAAATCAGAAATTTTTATTCGTTCCTTACCCTTTTTACAGTTCTATCTACGCACTTCACCCCTGGCGTTTTTTCACTTCGGAAGGGGCGATCTGGAATTTTTTCTTGAAGAGCGTTGAGAAGTAGGTCCGTTCTTTGAACCCGGTGCGGAAGGCCACCTCGGTGGTATTGAGGCCCGGGTTGTTCTCGAGGAGTTCCATGGCTTTTTGGAGGCGGAAATCGCGGAGCAGTTCCATGGGCCCCTGGTCGGATACGGCGGAGAGTTTTCGGTACAACTGGGCTTTGCTCACGTGCAGGGTCCGGCAGAGCTGGGGCACATCGAACCCTTCCGATGCGTAGTGGGCACTGAATGCGTCGTAGAGGGCGTACATGAAGGCATCGGAGGCGGAGGTGCCGGCGGCATCCCGGGCTTCGGGGTGCTTCGGGTTGTCTGCTGTGGGGGTGTTGCCGTTCATAAAGAGGGCGTAGCGCGCTTTCCAGCGGCTCTGGAGGCGGTGGAGGTTTTGCAGGGTCAGGATGAGCTCCTGGGGAGAAAAAGGTTTTCCGATATAGGCGTCGGCGCCGGTCGCTTGCCCGTCGAGGCGGTCTTGCAGTTCGTTTTTGGCGCTCAGGACGACGATGGGGATGTGGGCGGTGATCGGCTGGTTTTTCAGTTGCTGTATCATATCCAGGCCATCCATGCCGGGCATGACGATATCGGTGAGGATGAGGTCTGGGATTTCGCGGGTGGCGAGTTCTGCGCCTTCTTTCCCGTCGCGGGCTATGAGGAGGCGGAAGTGCGGTTGCAGCGACAATTTGAGCACGGAGACGAGTATGGGGTTATCTTCGGCGATGAGCAGCAGGGGTGCTTCGTCGGAGGGCTGTGCTTCGTCGGGCAGGGGGGGGTAAGCTGGGGAATCGGAGGGTAGGTGTCTGGGCGGGACGATTTCCGCAGGGGTTTTTGCCGGCAGGCAGATGCGGAAGGTGGTGCCGCTCAGGGGGGTACTTGTCACGGAAATACTGCCCTGCATCCACTCGACGAGGTCTTTGACGTAGCTCAGGCCCAGTCCGAAGCTGTGGTCGTCCTTTTCCGAGGAGGCTCCCTGGAAATATTTTTCAAAGATAAGCGGCAGGTCTTCGTCTGGGATGCCGACGCCGGTATCGGAGACGGTGAGGAGTAGCTCGTCGGGGTGGGGCTGGGACAGGGAGAGGTGCACGGTTCCCCGGGCCGGCGTATGCCGCAGGGCATTGTTGACGAGGTTGTTGAGGATATGCTTCACCCGGGTAGGATCGAAATCTGCGGGGATTTCGGGGGGGTCGGCGTGGAAGAGGAGCTGGATTTCCCGGAATTCTGCCAAAGGCCGGTACGCGGAGAAGGCCTGGTGCAGGAAGAGGGCTATGTCCCCATGCAGGTAGTTCAGGTGCAGGCTGCCCTCCTGGAGTTTGGTGATATCTATCATTTCGTCTATGAGGCCCTGCAGGTTGCGGCCCTCGTATTCGATGGAATCCAGGTATGCGTGGGCTTTGCCCTGGGGCGATTCCTGGCGTAGTTTAGCGCTGATGCCCAGGATGATGCTCAGGGGGTTTTTAATTTCGTGGGCGATATAGGCGAACAGTTTGTTTTTGAACTGGTCGAGGGATTGCAGGCGTTTCATTTCCTGCTGTTTGGCTTCGTCTTTATAGGTTTGGGCTATTCTCCGTTGGTAGGAGAGCAGGGCGCTGCGGATGGCGACCCCGAGCAGCAAGAGATAGCCTAAGTAAGCGGCTTTGCTGCGGTGCCAGGGTGGTCGCACCTGTATAAGCAGGCGGGCGGTTTGGAGGTTGGGCTGGTTTTCCTCGGGCGTAGCGACCTGGACCAGGACCTCGTATTTTCCCGGTGACAGCCCGGTGAGGCTGATGCTGCGTTGTTTCCCCAGACCGATCCACCGTTCGCTGAGGCCTTTGACCTGGTAGCGATAGTACAGGCTGCCCGGGTTTCGCGCGAAGGGGGCTGAAAAATCAATGGCGATATTATTTTCGCTGTGTTTTAGCCGGAGTTGTGGGGTTTCGTTGGCGGAGAAGAAGACGCTGCCTTTTTCGAGCAGTTCCCGGAGCGAGAGGGAGTTGACCCTCACCCGGCTGATTTGTATGGCGTGGGAGAGCGGGCGGGGAGATTCGTCGAGCAACTGGGCGGGGTATAGCACGAACAGGCCGTTTGCGCTGCCGAACAGCACATCGCCCCCCTCGGTTTTTCCAAACGAAGTAGCGTTGTACGGCGACTCCAGCAAGGCTTCCTGCAGGTCGTAGCTGAGGAACTGCTGGTGTTCGGGGTCGAAGCAGGAGATTCCCTGGTCGGTGCTGATCCAGAGCTTGCGGGTTTTATCGGGAGTGATTCCGAGCACGATTTTTCCGTGGAGGGGGTCGTCTTGTTGGGGCAGGTAGGAAACTGTTTCGCTGGGGATGTGGAACTTGGCGAGGCCGTTGCCCAGGGTTCCGAGCCAGAGGATATCGGGGTCGCGGGGGTCTTCGCAGATGGCGAAGAGGCCGTTGTTGGCGAAGACTTTCTTTTTCCCGGAGTAGTTGTAGAAGGCTTTGAAAGCCAGTTTTTCCCCAGGTCGGGCTTCTATTTTGACGAGGCCGTAGTTATTGGCGACCCAGATGCTGCCCTTGCGGGTCTGTATCAAGCCCGTCGTAGTCAGTAGGAGGGCGATTTCGGAGGGGAACAAGAGGAACAGGTAAAGCGTGGAGAAGGTATCGGTTCCCGGGGTATGGCGCAGGAGTACCCCCTGGTTGCCGGAGACCCAGATATCTCCGTCTTTGTCCTCGAGGACGACGGGAGGGGTTTCGCCGGCCGGCAGGCGCAGGGGTAGCGTGCGCAGGATCCCGCTGTCGAAGGCATAATGGAATACCTGGAGCGACGGGCTGTCTTTTCGTTGCAGGACCAGGTACGCGACGGTTTTTCGGCGATTGGCCAGGACTGCTTTGAGTTGGTCGCCGGGTGCCAGCAAGGGTAGCCAGGGGGCTTTTGCAACTTGTTGGGTGCGCAGGTTCAGGGTCGTTTCGGGGCTGAGGTAGCCCGTCCAGAGCCATTGGTCGGGGAGGGCGGAGAAATTGTACACGCTGACACCCTGGGCCAATTGGGCAAAGCCTTTGGTCTGGGTGGAGATGCGGAACACGCCATAGCCC
>VFQS010003889.1_pt1 | contig 11136 bp, 9 predicted proteins | sample 3512361 | NCBI WGS metagenome assembly VFQS01 (sample SAMN10412375, study PRJNA504923) | tailings metagenome | isolation source: Relicate 1 Philex TSF3 active mining | place: Philippines | reverse complement strand
TAAACATCTCTGTTGATAGAACCATTTTCTACTGATTGATAATAAATCATTCCTGATTTTTCGTCAAAACCATAATAGTTTGTTACTTCCCATTTTCCGGAAGTAATTTGTTTTTTCAATTTACCTGATTTATCATAGTGGTATATATGATTGAATCCATCTTTTTCTGATGTCCAAATAAAACTATTGTCTTTTAAAAACGTTAAATTATCGGTAATATCAACATAAGCTGCGTCTTTTTCGTTTAAAACGATTTTGGTTGTCCCAGTATTAGCATCAACAAAATGTAAATCTAAATTATTTTGGTAACGGTTTAAAACTTGAACGCTCAAGGTAGCCGCATCATTCGTCCATTTGATTCTTGGAATATAAAAATCTTTGTAATCTCCTAAATTGATTTTTTTTGTTGTTCCCGACTTTAAATCGAAAATATGTAACGACACAACTGCATTTTTCTCACCCGCTTTTGGATATTTAAAAACGGTTTGTGTTGGATACAACCCTTCGTTGTACATGTCCATTGAAAACTCAGGAACTTGAGTTTCGTCAAATTTGATATATGCTATTTTCGTTCCAACTGCATTCCAATCATACGCTTTTACAAATGAAAACTCTTCCTCATAAACCCAATCCGTTATACCATTAATGATTTTATTTTTTTGACCGTCTTGCGTTAGTTGTAATTTTACGCCCGATGATAAATCATGAACATAAAGGTTGTTTTCAAAAACATAAGCAACTTTAGTACCATCAGCACTAAATGTTGGTTCTTGAATGGCATTTGTAGTAAAACTATTTACCGTTTTTGATGGAATATCGTAGATAAAATACTGCGCCGTAAAAGAATGACGGAAAATAGAATTGGAATTGGTTGCAATTAAAATCTTTTTTTCATTTTTATCAAATGAATAGCTATCAATTGATTTTACCTCAGGATGATTTTTAGTATCAAAAAGTGTACTTACTTTTTCTAAAGTAGCAAAATCATACAAGTCGATTTGGTAACTTTTCGAATTTCTATCATAATTTAACACGGTATACTGATTGGTGTTTTTCATGGCGTTTAAAGCATCCATCCCCTTGGTTCTAAAGGCACCCCCCCAAATTTCTTCTAGCGTAATTTTTTGTTGTGCCACAACTGATAATGAGCTAACTACAAAAAGTAAAATCGCTAAACTGTATTTTTTCATAATTTATTTTTCTTAAAAACCCCCAATTTTAGTGATTTTTTTACAATTAATGTAATTTTTGACCAATAATTTAAAAAAAAGTATCAAAATGCTTTTTGTATCTTTGTGTTAAATTTTAAGATTTGCTATGACACAAAATGTAAAAGGTTTCTCTAAACTTTCTAAAGAAGAAAAAATAAATTGGATAACTTCAACTTACTTTTCTGATGCAGAAGAAGCAAAAATCAATTTAAAAAAATACTGGAATTCCGATGATAATTTGCAAAAACTACACGACGAATTCATCGAAAATACCTTAACAAACTTTTACCTACCTTATGGAGTAGCTCCAAACTTTACCATAAATGGGAAAAGCTATACTATTCCAATGGCAATTGAAGAAAGTTCGGTTGTGGCAGCGGCTTCAAAAGCAGCAAAATTTTGGGGCGAACGCGGTGGTTTTAAGACCACAATTATCAATACTGAAAAAATTGGTCAAGTTCACTTCATTTTCAACGGAGATTCAGAAAAACTAACTACTTTTTTTAATAAAATTAAACCGCTTTTCTTTGAAGACACTCAAGAAATTACCAAAAACATGCAAAAGCGTGGTGGCGGAATTTTAGATATCGAACTAAGAAATAAAACCAACGAAGTTTCAAATTACTTTCAATTACATGCTACTTTCAACACAAAAGACAGCATGGGTGCTAATTTCATCAATACCTGCTTAGAGCAATTTGCTAAAACATTAGAAAACCAAGCGCAAGGATATACTGATTTTTCTTCCGATGAAAAAAACATTCAAATTGTAATGAGTATTTTGAGCAATTATGTCCCAAATTGTATTGTAAGAGTCGAAGTTTCTTGTCCGATAAACCAACTTTCAGATGATAAAAACATCGATTCGGTTGAATTTGCTCAAAAATTTGCAACAGCAGTTCGAATTGCGGAAGTAGAACCTTTCCGTGCCGTAACCCACAACAAAGGTATCATGAACGGAATTGACGCAGTAGTTCTAGCTACTGGAAATGACTTCAGAGCCGTGGAAGCAGGAATTCACGCTTATGCCAGCAAATCGGGACAATATTCAAGTTTATCGCATGTGAAAATTGAGAAAGATATTTTTACTTTTTGGATGGAAATTCCGTTAGCATTAGGAACAGTTGGCGGATTAACTTCCTTACATCCTTTAGTGAAATTTTCAATGGAATTATTAGGAAAGCCATCGGCAGAAGAACTAATGCAAATTGTAGCAGCGGCTGGATTAGCTCAAAACTTCGCAGCGCTTCGTTCGTTAACCACAACAGGAATTCAACAAGGACATATGAAAATGCACTTGATGAATATTTTAAACCAACATCATGCTACCAAAGAAGAGAAACAGAAAGTCTTAGAGTATTTCAAAGACACAACAGTTTCGCATAGTTTAGTAGTAGATTATTTGGAAAAAATCAGAAGTTAATGGAAACCAAGACGTTTTATAGTAACGGAAAATTACTCATCACAGGTGAATACGTTGTTTTAGACGGTGCAAAAGCATTGGCATTACCTACAAAATTTGGGCAAAGTTTAGTAGTGAAATCAGGCACAAATCATCAAATTAAATGGACGAGTTTTGACTCGGATAAAAGTATATGGTTTGAAGATGTAATTTCATTTGAAGAAATAAGAAATAAAATTAATAGTGATAAAATTTCAGCCGTAAAAAATACTTTGATTGAAATTTTACATCAAGCTTTTATACAAAACCCTTCATTTTTAGTAAAAGAAGGCTATGAAATTGAAACTTACTTAACTTTTCCAAGACTTTGGGGTTTAGGAACATCTTCTACTCTAATAAATAGCATAGGCGATTGGTTAAACATAGATGCCTTTGAATTGTTGCAAAAAAGTTTTGGTGGTAGTGGTTATGATATTGCTTGTGCGAAATCGGACTCACCTATTATCTATCATTTAGAAAATGAAAATCCCCATTTTAAATCGATTCATTTTAATCCTTCATTCAAGGAGAACATTCACTTTGTGTATTTAAATCAGAAACAAAGCAGCAAATTGGCGATTGCTAATTATATGTCAAAACATCATCATGTGAATGCAGTAATTTCAAAAATCAATACCATTACTTACGAAACCATTAATTGTAAAGAAGCAAAAGAATTTGCAAAACAAATGGAAAAACATGAAGTTATAATGAGTGATGTATTGGAAATTCAAACTACAAAAGAAAAACTTTTTCCCGATTTTAAAGGCGTAATTAAAAGTCTAGGTGCTTGGGGAGGCGATTTTGTTATGGTAATTTCTAAAGAAAACCCTACAGCTTATTTTAAAGACAGAGGATATCCAGTTGTACTTTCATACCAAGAAATGATTTTGTAAAATTAATTTAGAAACTAAAATAAACAAAAAAACCACTCAAATGAGTGGTTTTTGTGGTACCTCCAGGAATCGAACCAGGGACACATGGATTTTCAGTCCATTGCTCTACCAACTGAGCTAAGGTACCTTTACAATTTTGAGCATTACTGCTTGTTGATTGCGGGTGCAAATATAGAACCATTTTTATATTTTCCAAAACAAATATTAAAAAAAATCAATTTGTATATTTGCACTTCCAAAAACTAAACCATGCTTTTAACCATCGATGTTGGAAACACCCGAATTAAAGTAGCTGTATTTGAACACAATAAGCAACTTGATTATTTTATTTTTGATTCAAAAGAAGCTTTAAAAAATTTTGAAAATATTTTTAAAAAATATTCCCATCTTCAAAAAATCACACTTTCTTCTGTCGGAAATTTAAAAGAAGAGGTAATAAATTTCATTAAAAGTAAGTTCCCAACAGAGATAATTTCACATCATTCAAAGTTTCCTTTTAAAAATTTATATAGCACACCTGAAACCCTAGGAATAGACAGAATGGTTTTAGCCGCTGGTGCCACTTTACGATTCCCAAATCAAAATCGGTTAGTAATTGACGCTGGAACTTGTATAACTTATGATTTTGTAAATTCAAAGAATGAATATTTGGGAGGTGCTATTTCCCCAGGAATTACAATTCGTTATAAAAGTTTAAACGATTACACCTCAAAATTACCTCTTTTATCCATTAGTGAAGACCTAAAAATTATTGGAGATAGTACAAAAAGCGCCATTCATAGCGGTATAATTAATGGTGTAATCTTTGAAATTGAGGGCTTTATTTCCCAATATTCTCTTAAAAATCAAGATTTAACAATAATTTTAACAGGAGGAGACGCAGAATTTTTGGCTAAAAGATTAAAAAACACCATATTTGCCAATTCAAATTTCTTACTAGAAAGTTTGAATTTATTATCACTATACACATATCAAAAATGATTAAAAAACTTATAATCTTAGCTGGGATTTTTTTCACCATTAACTCATGGAGTCAGGACAATACTGCATCACCATACTCATTTTATGGTTTAGGTGAAATAAAATTTAAAGGCACTCAAGATTCTAAATCCATGGGAGGATTAGGAATAGTTGGAGACAGTATACAACTTAGCCTAATGAATCCCGCTTCATATTCTAAATTAAAACTAACTACATTTGCTGTTGGAGGCACCAATTCATCAAGCAAACAAAGTTCGGTAAATGAAAGTGAAAAATCACAAAGAACTAGTTTTGATTACCTTGCTATAGGTTTACCTTTTGGAAAATTTGGAGTGGCTTTTGGATTAATGCCATATTCTGCTGTAGGATATAGAAATGAAAACACGATAGAAACTACCGAAGATACTAGAAATTTTAAATCTCAAGGAAGTGGATATGTAAACAAAGTGTTTGTTGGAAGTTCTTACGCTTTTTCAGATAATTTAAGCATTGGATTTGATTTAACTTATCATTTTGGTGATTTTACCAATGATTTCACTGAAAACATAATATCTCCAGATTTCACTCAATATACAACAAGAGAGAGAAATATAACACAACTAAATGGTTTGTCATACAATCTAGGTGTTTTGTATAATAAAAAAATAAATTCGAAATTAAATTTTCTTTCAAGTTTAACTTACAGTGCTGAAGGAAAATTAAATTCTGAATCTTCAAGAAATATAGCAACTGTGGTATACACTTCAACAGGAACTGAACTTTCTAGTGACAATGAAGATATTACTTTACCTAATAAACAACTTATAATCCCTAGTAGATTAAGTTTTGGATTTGGATTAAGTGAAAATAAAAAATGGTTGATAGGAACAGAAATTAGTTTTACTCAAAATAAAAATCTAGTAAATAGATTTGCAGACAATACAAATGTAACTTATGAAAATTCAACTCGATTCGCATTAGGAGGTTATTACATCCCTAAATTTGATTCTTTTTCAAGCTATTTAGAAAGAATTGTTTACAGAGCTGGTTTTAAATATGAAAATTCAGGTTTAGTAATAAATAATGAAAGTATTAATGACTATGGCATGAATTTTGGACTTGGTTTTCCACTAGGCTTTTCAAAAGTAGATTTAGGATTTGAATTTGGAAAAAGAGGAACTACCAAAAATGGTCTAATTGAAGAAAACTATTTTAATTTAAGCATAGGATTAAACTTAAGCGCTAAATGGTTTGAAAGAAGAAAAATTGATTAATTTATTTATATTTTAGAAAAATGAAAACAAAATTAACTTTACTATTTTTAGTTACTGCTAGTTTTTTTGTTAATGCTCAAAACACAGAAGCTTGTACTGAAACATTAAGTCTAATGTCAACTTCTGTAAAAGCAAAAGACGCATCTGCATACGACTATTTAACCACTTTAAGAAAAGACTGCCCTTCTTTTCACAAGAGTATCTATACTTTAGGAGAATTTGCAGTGAAAATGAAAATTGAAAAAGCAACAACCCCTCAAGATAAAGAAAAATATGTTCGTGACTTATTAAAATTATATGATGAGCATGATCAATATTTTCCTGGGAATGGCGCCGGAAATAAAATGAAAAAAGGTTTAGCATTATTTGAAAACAAAGTAGGAACTTCAGATGAAATTTTCAATCTTCTTGATGTTGCCTTCAAAACAGATTATGCTAATTTTAAATTCGCAAAAGCAATTTATGTTTATTTTGAAATTTTAGTTAACAATCATAAAGCGAATAAAGGAGTTGAATTACAACAAGTTTTTGATAAGTATGATGATTTAACTAAAAAATTAGATGAAGAAGAAGATGAATTATCAAATGAAAAAGACGGATTATTAAGCAAGGAAGAAGCTGGACAAGCACTTACAGATAAAGAAATTGCTAGAAAGAACAGATTAGAAAATAACTTGGAAATATTTGAAAATGTAAGAAACGACATGGACAATATTATTCTTGAGCTATCTACATGTGCTAAATTAATTCCTTTCTATCAAAAAAGTTTTGAACAAAACAAAACTAATGAAGAATGGTTAAAAAGAGCTACAAATCGTTTAGAAGCTAAAGGCTGTGATTCTGATCCATTGTTCTCTAAAATGTCAGAGGCACTTTACAAATTAAACCCAAGTGCAGAAGCTGCAGAGAAATTAGGAGTTGTTGAGTATCAAAGAAAAAATGTAACAAAAGCTATGGAGTATTTTAATCAAGCTGCTGATTTACATAAAGACAATACTAAAAAAGCTAATATTTATTACAAAATAGCTAGTTTATATAGTAAATCAAACAAGGTTCAATCTCGTGCATATGCAAGAAAAGCAATTCAAGTAAAACCATCATATGGTAAAGCTTACTTATTAATTGCTTCTCTTTATGGTAGTAGCATTAATGAATGTGGCTCAACTCAATTTGAAAAAAGAGCTGTTTATTGGTTAGCAGCGCAATATTGTGATAAAGCAGCAGCAGCCGATTCAACATTGAAAGGAAAAGCGAGTGGAGATGCAGCAAAATATAGAGCGGCTGCGCCATCTAAAACTGAAATTTTCCAAGAAAACAAAGCTGGACAAAGAATTGCTTTTAATTGTTGGATTGGTGAAAGTGTTGTAGTCCCAAATTTGTAAAATGAAATTATTCATTAAAAATAATATTCTATACATGGTCACGATTATAATCGTGACTATGTTTTTTTCATGCGAAAGCGATATAAATAAAGTAAAGCATTTAAGCGAGACCATCTTTATTCCTACTGGTGAAGCAGATTCAATTAATCTAAAATATACTGATTCTGGTCGAATTAAATCGATTTTAAAGAGTCCAAAAATGTTAGATTATAGTAGTATTACAAATCCATTTACAGAATTCCCTAAAGGCATACACGTTACGCTATTTGACAACAATGGAAACACCACAACTATTGTTTCAAATTATGCCATATCATACAAAAAAACTAATATTATAGATTTACAAGGAAATGTAACCATAAGTTCAGAAAACGGAAAAAAATTAGAAACAGAACAATTATATTTTGACCAAAAAAATGAATGGTTTTTTACAGAAAAACATTTTAAGTATTCTGATGAATCTGGAGGTTACCTAGAAGGACCTGGTGTTGATTTCAGTAAAGATTTCAAAATTTTTAATATGCAAAAAAGTAGTGGTGAAGTAAACACCTCAGAATAAATTATTGTTTTACATTATCTTTTTCATTATTTTTGATTAAAATATTTTTTATGACTTATTTAAAACTCATCCAGTATATCTATCTTGTTTTTGCATGCTTTTTTGTTTATGATGCTTTTAAAAAATATCAAGAAGGAAGACCTTTAAATGATATTATTTTAAGCCTAATTATTGCACTTGTAGCAGTAGGAATGTTCTTTTTTAGAAGACATTTTCAAAACAAATATCAAAACAGAAAATAATAAATGGAAATTACCATTATTATTGTTTGTTTATTGCTATCCGCTTTTTTTTCAGGAATGGAAATCGCTTATATTTCCTCAAACAAAGTATATTTATCCATAGAAAAAAGGCAAAACACTTTAAATGCTTCTGTTTTAAATAAACTTACAGAAAAGCCTTCACAGTTCATTACTGCAATGCTTGTTGGTAATAATGCTGTATTAGTTATTTATGGTATTTATTCTGGAGATTTAATTTTAGATTTATTAAAAAATTATTTAAACCTTACAGCTTTCTTAGGATTGTTGCTACAAACTTTAATTTCAACAGCAATAATTTTATTAACCGCAGAATTTCTTCCTAAAGTTTTTTTTCAAATATACGCTAATTCATTTATAAAAAATTTTGCTGTTCCAGCTTACTTTTTTTATCAGTTATTTTATTGGCCAACAAAATTTATTATTTGGATATCTGATATTATATTGAGAAAATTTTTCAAAACCTCTGGCGATCAAATTCAAGAATATTTTAGTAAAGTTGAACTTGGAAACTATATATCAGAACAAATGAGTAATGTTTCACAAGATAATGAAATTGATTCAGAGATTCAGATTTTCCAAAATGCTTTAGAATTTTCAGATTTAAAAGCAAGAGATATTATGACACCAAGAACCGAAATAAGTGGTGTTGACATCTTAGACGCTGTCTCAGAATTAAAAGATACTTTTATAAATACCGGCTATTCAAAATTACTAATATATCAAAACTCTATAGATGATATTTTAGGCTATGTTCATTCTTTTGAACTTTTTAAAAAGCCAAAAACGATAAAAAGTATTATGATTCCTGTAGAGTATATTCCAGAAACTATATTTATTAAAGACGCTCTAGATCTATTAACAAAAAAAAGAAAAAGCATTGCTGTTGTTTTAGATGAATATGGCGGAACTTCGGGCATTATAACTGTAGAAGACATCATAGAACAACTTTTTGGTGAAATAGAAGACGAACACGACTTAGACATAGAATTAATAGATGAAATTATAGAAAACAACACTTTTTTATTCTCAGCAAGACTAGAAGTGGAATACTTAAATGAGAAATACAACTTAGAAATTCCAGAATCAGATTCTTACTCAACTCTTGGCGGATTTATAGTAAATTACACCAAAGAAATACCCTTAAACGAAGAAAAAATCAACATTGAAAATTTCGAAATTATTATACATTCGGCAAGTAATAAAAAAATTGAATTGGTTCGATTCTCTTTAAAAGAAGAAAAAAGATAAAAATCTTTAAAAATTTGAAGTAAAATATAGGTTTACTATTTTATTATTAAATAGATAATTGTATTTTCGCCCTCTGAAAAAAATTAAACACAAATAAAAATGGCAGTTTTATCTAAAATTAGACAACGTTCATTCTTCCTAATTATTATCATTGCTTTAGCATTGTTTTCATTTGTATTGGCAGATGTTATTCAAAGTGGAACATTTAGCTCTTCAGCAAATAATGTAGGTACTATTAACGGAACCGATATTGACGCACAAGAGTTCATGCAAAATGTTGCTATGATTGAAAAACAAGGACAAGGAACTACTTCAACACAAGCAATGAACAATGCTTGGGAACAAGAAGTAAGAAAAATTATCCTTAGCGAAGAATTTGATAAATTAGGTTTAAAAATTGGAAACGAACAATTAATTAATATTATCAAGCTAAATCCAAATTTAGCTCAAAATCCTCAATTTTTAAATGCTGCTGGTCAATTTGATGAGAACAAATTCAAAGAATCATTAAAAGGAATTAAAAACGCTCCTGACCAAACACAATGGTTACAATGGAAAGAATTTGAAAAAAATATTGAGAGATATGCTATTGAGCAAATGTATAACACTATGATTAAATCTGGTGTATACACTACTAAAGCAGAAGGTAAATTTCAATATAACTTAGAAAACGAAAAAGTTGATTTTGAATATGTAACAGTACCTTTTTCAACTGTAAATGACGATCAAGTTAAAGTTACCGATGCAGAAATAATTGATTTCATGAAGAAATCACCAAAAAAATACAAATCAGATAATACTACTAGTGTTGATTTCGTATTAGTCGAAAACAAACCTTCTAAAGAAGATGAACAAGCAATGTTGTCTACAATTGGGGATGTTAAAGTTAAATTTGACTCTGTAGCAAATGTTGGAGAATTTGTTAATGCAAATTCAGACATTAAGTTTGATTCAACATACGTTACTAAAAAAGATTTACCTATAGATTATCAGGAACAATTATTCAATTTACCTATTGGTGGTGCATTTGGTCCTTATGTTAATAATGGTCACCAATGTGTTTCTAGAATGATTGCAAAAAAAGGAAATTCTAGTGCAAAAGCTAGTCATATTTTAATTGCTTATAAAGGAGCTCCACAATCTTCGGCAACAAGAACAAAAGAGGAAGCACAAGCTTTAGCTAATAACTTATTGGCACAAGCTAAATCAAACCCTGGAAATTTCGCAATGTTAGCAATGGCTAATTCTGACGACCCAGGTTCAAAAAATAATGGTGGTGAATATGACAACATTACTCCAGGACAAATGGTACAACAATTTAATGATTTTGTATTTAACAATGCAATTGGCACAATAGGTGTTGTTGAAACTGATTATGGTTTCCACGTAATTAGAGTAATGGACAAATACAGCTCTGTTTTATTAGGCACAGTAGCATTAAAAATCCAACCTTCAGATGCAACTATTGATTTAATCTATACAAAAGCAAGTAAATTAGAAGCAGACGCTAATGAAAATGCTGATTTTGCATCTGTTGCTAAAAAAGCAAATTTAGAAGTGGTTGCTGCCACAAACTTAAAAGGTTCAGATGAATATGTTCAAGGACTAGGTTCTCAGAGAGAACTTGTTAGATGGGCATTTAACAAAGACACTAATATTGGTAATGTTAGACGTTTTGAAGTTCCTCAAGGTTTTGTAATTGCAAAATTAAAAGACAAAAACGAAAGTGGTTTATTACCAATCGATGTTGCTAAACAACAAGTTGAACCAATTTTAAAAAATCAGAAAAAAGCTGAAATCATTAAAAAGAAAATGAATGGAACTTCTTTGGAAGCAGTTGCTAAAGCTTCTGGAGCATCAGTTCAGCCAGCTATGGGTGTAAATTTAAAATCACCAAATATT
>VFQS010003885.1_pt1 | contig 11139 bp, 4 predicted proteins | sample 3512361 | NCBI WGS metagenome assembly VFQS01 (sample SAMN10412375, study PRJNA504923) | tailings metagenome | isolation source: Relicate 1 Philex TSF3 active mining | place: Philippines | reverse complement strand
AAATTCTTCTCTCACTTCTGTTGGGACATTAGGACAATTAAATGTTTCTGGAATTTCTACAGCATCTAGATTTATATCTAATGTAGCAACAGGAACTGCTCCATTAACAGTAGCATCAACCACCTTAGTCACTAACTTAAATGCTGACTTATTGGATAATCAGCAAGGATCGTATTATAATGATTTAACTAATGCTACAGGGACTTTAGCAGATGCAAGACTTAGTGGTACTTATACTGGCATAAGTATCAATACTGCAGGAGTCATAACTGCTACAAGTTTTACTGGTTCTGGAGCTAACTTAACTGCTCTTAATGCTTCTAATATTTCTTCTGGAACTCTTAATAACTCAAGACTCCCACAAGATATTAATGTTTCTGGCATTGTAACGACAAACTCACTTAATATTGGGTTAGATGTTGGCATATCTACTACTAGAACTGTATTAGCAACTATTGCAGAAACGACTATAGATTCATTTTCTATACTAACTTTTAGATCTGCTAAGATACAAATTCAAATAACCCAAGGAACTGATTATCAAATATCAGATTTGTTAGTTATACATGATGGGGTTGAAGCATCTTTAGTTGAATGTGGTTCTATTGCTACAAATCAATACCTTGGTAATTTCTCAGCTATAGTATCAGGAAACAATTGTTTAGTTAGAGTTTCTATGAACTCATCTAGTTCTGCAACTATTAAATTGCTAAGTCAAAGATTTACGATTTAATTATCGTTCAATTACTATACTTATAAATAACAGAAAGCTCTTATATAAGAGCTTTCTCGGTATATACCAAGTATGAGGAGTTGAATGACAGCACCTAGAATCAAGATAAAAAGATCTGCAGTTCCTGGAAAAAAACCTACAGTAGATCAATTACCTTTAGGAGAACTAGCACTTAATACAAACGATGCTGAGCTTTATATTTCAAGAGAAAGAGCTGGCATTGGTACAGATATTGTAAGAATAGGTGCTGGAGCAACAGTCACTAACATTTTATATGTTACTGAAGATGGTAGTGATACCAATACAGGAAAAAAACTTGGAGATGCAAAAAGAACTATAAAATCAGCATTAAATGAAGCGACAGAAGGAACTGTTATTAAAGTTAGTGCTGGATCTTATGTAGAAAATAATCCATTGGTTATTCCAGAACAAGTTTCAATTGTTGGAGATAGTTTAAGAGAAGTATCAGTATCTCCACAAAATGCAAATCAAGATTTGTTCTATGTTTCAAATGGGAATTATATCGCAGAGATGTCTTATACCGGAACTCTAAACTCTGGTAAGGCCATATTTACATTCAATCCCAATAAAGTTGGATATTTTAATCAATCACCATATATTCAAAACTGTACTAATTTTATTCCAAACTCAATTGGATTAAAAATTGATGGCTCAAAAGCGATTGGACCATTAAAATCAATGGTTCTTGATAGCTACACACAATATAATCAAGGTGGAATTGGTGCATCCATAACAAATAATGGATATGCACAATTAGTTTCGATGTTTACTATTTGTAATGATATTGCTGTTTATTGTGGTTCTGGTGGTGCATGTGATCTCACAAACTCTAATTCTTCATTTGGAAACTATGCTTTAGTTTCTGACGGTGTAGGTGATAGAAAATATACAGGAGTTATTGTAAATCAAGTAGAAGAAAATGGAGATACTTTTGTATTAGATTTAAACGTACCTACACTTAATGTTATTAATGCACTATATGATCATAATACTGGATTAACTACAATTACCGTTAACTCCAATCATAACTTTAATGTTGGAATGGGAGTTTCTATTGTTGGACTTGCATTTACATGTACATCTGGTCCAGGAATTGTAACCTATCCATCTGGAAATAATGGTTATGTTTTTGAAATTTCTAATATTCCATCATCAACTTCTTTTGAAGTATATGTTGGAGCGTCAACATTACCTCATACATATCAGTCTGGAGGAAATGTTAAGATTAATGTGACAAGACCATTCGATGGTCAAGTAGTATATCTAGAAAATTTATATTACACTGTGAGTGGTGTAAATGTAAGTTCTGGTGGAACTGGATATACTGAAAATATTGATGTTATAATAGGAAGTCCATCATCTTCTTGGGGAATCCCAGCATCTGGAGTAGCAGAAGTTAAAAATGGCTCTGTAGTTTCTGTTGAAATTGTTTCTAGTGGAAGAGGTTATACATCTATACCTTCTGTAACATTTGCTTCTCCAAATGTAGGAGTCAATACTGCAACGGGAACAGTCATATTGATCCCAAGCTATTATATAATTCAAAGTTCAACTCCAGTTTCATCTGGAATTTGTACAATTACTCTAACTGATACAGTTCCATATACAGTTGGAGTAGGAACTACAGTTCCATTTTTCAAACAAAGTAGAATATTAGCATCTGGACATTCTTTGGAGTATATCGGTTCTGGGACTAATATTGCATCATCTCTTCCACAAAATGGTGGGATTGCCATACAAGAAAATGAAGTAGTCCAAAAAAATGGAGGACTAGTCGTTTATACTTCGACAGATCAATCTGGCAATTTTAGAATAGGTGATGGGGTGGTAATTAACCAACAAACTGGATCAATATCTGGTTCATTCTATTCAAAAAGTTTATTTTCAACGATGACACCATTCATTCTTGCATTAGGAGGAGAATAAAAAAATGGCATTAACATTAAATAAGTTTAAGACTGTTACTACTATTGTACCAACATCACCGACAATCATCTATACCGCACCAGTTGGATATACAGGAGTCGTTCTTTTAACACAAGTTGCAAATATTGCTTCTACTTCTGCTGATATAACTTTGGTACATCGTAGAAGTTCCACTGATACTAGAATACTAAAAGAATATCCTATTTCTGGCAATGATACTGCCAATCTTCTTTCTGGAAAACTCGTACTTGAAAGTGGAGATAAATTAGTATTATCAGGTAGCAATGCCACTAATCTTGAGTTTATTGCAAGCATTTTAGAAACACTTAACTAATATAAAGTAAAATGGCAAAGTATCTCAGTAACCGTCAAAAAAATCTTAAAGTTGGTATTGTATCCTATACCGAAAGTAATACAGTACTTGAGGTTACTGGTAAAGTTGGCATTAAAACCACAAATGCTCAATCAGCACTTGATGTTCGTGGAACAATCTCAATCGGTAGAACTGATGCTGTTGGTATAAACTCTATTCGTTCTGTTGTTGATATTAACTCCTGGGAATATGGTGGAGTATTCAAAGCAACAGGCACTGACGATGGTACACCTCAGGATATTTTCTTCAAAGATGATGGAACCAAGATGTTTATTCTTGGTGATAGTGGAAATGAGGTAAATGAATATGCACTTTCTACTAATTGGGATGTAAGCACTGCTGCATTTACAACTGTTTTTAGTACTGCATTGCAAGAAACTAATCCATATGGTTTATACTTCAAACCAGATGGAACCAGAATGTATATTTGTGGTGGTGCTGGTGTTGCTCCAACTGGCGACAGAGTTTATTCTTATACATTAAACAATCCTTGGTCTCTTGTTGGAGTTACTACTGATACTGTTGCTGGTGCTGGAACAACTGTTAAAAACTTTAATGTAGGAGCACAAGATACTATACCTCAAGCAGTTTACTTCAAAGATGATGGATTAAAAATGTATGTGGTTGGTTCCGCCAATGATGCAGTTTATGAGTACTCACTTTCAACTGCTTGGGAACTTGATTCCACAATCACTCTTTTAAATACAGTTCTTGTTGGTGCGGGAAATACTTTAAATCTACCACTTACTCTGACTAATCCATCAGGTATTGATTTTAATGCATCTGGAACCAAGATGTATATTACTGATAATACTCGTGATGTGGTTGCAAGATTTGATTTAGCAACACCTTGGGATACAACCACAATATCATTTTATGATAATGTTTATGTTGGTTTCCAAGAACTTGCACCGTGTGGAATATTTTATCAGGAAGACCAATCAAAGGCATATATTGTTGGTACATCTAATGATACTGTTTATCAGTTTAATACTGATGTTCCTTCATTAGAACTCTCATCGTCTGGTATTACTACAAGGTCTTCTATCATTCTTAATAATGAAGCAAGATTAAATAATCGTCTTTATGTAACTGGTGATTCTCATGTTAGTGGTAATACTACCCTTAAAGGAACACTAACTGTTGATAGCACTGCTACACTCAGTAGTACTTTAAATCATGTGGGAACTACTGGTAATATAAACAACACAACTTCCGCAAATACACTCAACCTTGCAGGTGGTGCTGTTGGTTCTGGTGTTGCAAAAGTAGTTAATGTAGGCACTGGTGGTGCATCAAACTCAAGAACTTTAATTACGGTTGGTTCTGCAACTGCTGGCGCGATTAGTACAGTTACTATTCCATCACCAACCAACCTTCTTATTGGATCTGCAACATCAACAGGAACTGCATCACAACCTCTTCAAGTATCTGGTGGTGCTTATGTTTCTGGTTCTGTTGGTATTGGGACCACAAATCCAACATCAAAACTATCAGTCGTTGGTGATGGAAACTTTACTGGTGTAGTTACTGCAACTTCATTTAGAGGTGATGGATCTCAATTAACAGGAATTAGTGCTTCTGGTAGTGTTTCAATTTCAACAAATACTACAAACTCCAATCTATTAATTCCTTATGCAACTTCATTTGGATCTACTACCGGATTAGGTGCTACATCATTACTTGTTTATAATCCTTCTAGTGGTAATGCTGGTATTGGAACCACAAATCCAACATCAAAACTATCAGTCGTTGGTGATGCAAACTTTACTGGTGTTGTTACTGCAACTACATTCGTAGGTGCTCTTTCAGGAACTGCAACAACAGCATCAAGTGTTACTGCAAATTCTGTTGGACTTGGAACTGATACTTATGGTGATTATGTAAAAGACATCACAGGTACTGCAAATCAAATTACAGTTACCAGTGGAACTGGTGAAGGTTCTTCACCAACATTAAGTATTCCAAGTCAATTCACTGCACCACAAGACGTAACAGTTACCAGAGACCTCCAAGTTAATCGTGACTTAAATGTTAATGGTAATATCACAATCGGTGGTACATCAGCAACCTTATTCACAACAGAATTCAAGGTTTATGATCCTGACATTGTTCTTGGATTTAGGACTGATGGGAGTGGTAATGATGTTTCAACTGATACTACTGCTAATCATGGTGGTATTGCGATTGCTTCAACAGAAGGAACACCACTTATTAGTCTTTATGATGTTGGAGTAGGGGAAACAAACCCAGCCACATATAAGAAGTTTATGTGGTTTAAGTCTGGAACTTTCTCCGGACTTGGTACTGATGCTTGGTTAAGTAATTATGCGATTGGTATTGGTAGCACTCAAGTTCCTAATGGAGTAAGACTTGCTGCTGGTGGAATGCAAGTTACTGATAGTACTTTAAGTGTTCCACAACTGAATATTTCTGGGGTTTCTACATTCACTGGTGCTGTAAGTTTTGGAACTTCTGCTTACTTTGGTGATAATGATAAGTTGATATTTGGTGATGGAGGAGATTTAGAGATTTATCATGATGGAAGTAATAGTTATATTAATAACACCACAGGAAGTCTTTATATTACTGATAATGGGAATAACGTTTATATTCAAGGTAGTTCTGGGGAGAGTAGTGGTATTTTTAGAGGTAATGGAGCAGTAGAACTCTACTACGACAACTCCAAGAAATTTGAAACCACTGGATATGGTGCAACCGTCTTTGGAACCCTCCAAGCACCACAAATAAACATCACAGGTATTGCAACTATTAATCAACTTGATGTTAATCAGTTGTCTCCTGATGGTGTTAATTTTGGAACTGCACTTTATGTTCCCGTTGCTAATGGTTCTGGTGGATGGAATTGGGCAACAGTTGCAAGTGCTGGTGCAGGAAACCTGAATGGTATTGATATTCGTGAAGAAGGAACAATTGTAGGCACTGCAGGAAGCACTACAAGTATTGACTTCCGTGGAAATAATATTATTGCGACTGGAACTGCTGGTGGTGCGATTGCGACTGTTAGAGTTTCTGATACTCCCACTTTTGATAGTCTAGATGTAACTGGGTTTTCTACATTCAGAAGTAATGTAAATCTTCGTGATAATAATAGATTAAGAATAGGTGATGGTAATGATTTAGAGATTTATCATGATGGTGGTCATAGTTATATTATAGATTCTGGAACGGGCAATTTGTATATTGCGGGTGATAGTTCTGTTTTTATTACAAACTCATCAGCATCTGAAACAAAAGCAAAGTTCACCACAGACGGTGCAGTAGAACTCTATTACGACAATTCCAAGAAATTTGAAACCACTTCAACTGGTATATCAGTCTCTAATGGTGCATCAACATCAGCAACAATTGCTGGTCCTGCAGAACTCATCATAGACCCAGCAGCAGTAGGAGATAATACTGGTCTTGTAAGAATCAAAGGTGACTTATATGTTGATGGAACTACAACACAAATCAACTCAACAACATTAGAGATTGCTGATTTTATTGTTGGTATTGCTTCCACTGCAACAACTGACTTACTTGCTGATGGTGCTGGTATTCAAATCGGTCCAGATAATACATTCCTTTATGAGTATAATGGTGGAACTAATCCATCACTAAAGTCAAGTGAGAACCTTAATGTTGCTTCTGGTAAGGTTTATCAGATTGCAGAAACAGAAAGACTTTCTGCCGATACATTAAGTTTAGGAACAGGAACGACTATACATTCTCCTTCTTCTAATGTATTAAGTTTGGGTGTTGCTGGCGGAGAAAAACTCAGAGTTTCTAATTCTAATGTTATTGTTTATGAAAATCTTGGTGTTAAAGTTACACCAGCAGCAAACACACAAGTCGCAATCGCAGGAACATTAGGTATTAGTGAAGTTGGTGGTGCTGGAACAAGAACTTTATTCAGTTCAAGTGGTGGTGGATTTGTTTTAAATCATAATGATAATAGTAATATTAATATCCAATCGCAAGGTTCTAATAGACTTGCATACCAATTTTCTAATAATGCTTGGTCTATTCCTAGTGGAGGGACTTCATTACTTGTAGGAACAGGTGCTACAACAGGAACTTCATCCCAGAAACTTCAAGTCAGTGGTGGTGCTTATGTTTCTGGTAATCTTGGTGTTGGTAATACAAATCCTCTGGTAAAATTACATGTTTCTAATGGTCTATCAGGATATACTGGTGCATACAATGCTAGAACAGCAGCAATAATTGAGGGAGATAATGTTAGCGGAACTACTCTTTCCATTATGGGAAAGAGTACGGGATACTCCGGAATTTTCTTTGGAGATGAATCTTCCGAAGGCCCAGGTCAACTACAATATATTCATGGAGACACTAATGCATTTAGAATTTTAACCAATTCTGCAGAGGTAGTTCGTATTGATAATAATGGCAATGTTGGCATAGCAACCACAAATCCTCAATATAAACTCCATGTAATCGGTTCTTTCGCAGCAACCACCAAGTCATTCGTCATTGACCACCCAACCAAAGAGGGTATGAAACTCCGTTATGGTTCGTTGGAAGGACCAGAGAACGGTGTTTATGTAAGAGGAAGACTAAAAGGTAATAACACGATTGAACTTCCTGAATACTGGACTGAACTGGTTGATGAGGATTCAATCACAGTCAACCTCACACCAATTGGTAGAAATGCTCCGCTACATAGTGTAGTAGATATTGTCGATAATATTGTGGTGATTGAGTCTGCAAATGATATAGTTGATTGTTTCTATACAGTATTTGCAGAAAGAAAAGATGTAGCAAAACTGGAGGTTGAGTTCTAATGGCTGCGTATACTTCTACCCAATCAGGAAACTTTAGTGATGTAAATACTTGGGGTGGTGGTGGATATCCCGATACAGATGATGATACTTTTACAGTAGCAGCAGGTCATGTAGTTACTTATGATATCACTACTCCACTCAATGGCGGTTTAGGTTCTTCTGTCGTAAACTCCGGCGGAACTTTTATAATGGATAATAATACCTCCATTCGTTTTAATGGTGCTTCCTCATATCATTTTGCTTGTTCTGGAAACCTTATCATTCGTCCAGGAGCAAAAACATTACTTAAAGGAACTAGTTCGAGCACAGCAGACAGGATATATGATATAAGACCACTATCTTTTACTCCAACAACAGCAACAGGAACATCAGGACAGAATACAATTACTGTTGCGAGTAATGCAGATCAACTTTATGTTGGAAATAAAGTTTCTGGAACTGGTATTCGTTCTGGTGTTTATATTACAAATATTAATGATAATACGATTACTTTATCTGGAACAAATACTGGAACTGTTTCTGGAAACTTGACTGTTGGAAACTATGTAGAGATTATCGGCAGTGAAGGAATGCCGATTACCACAGTAGGTTCTGCTATCACAACTGGAAATTATCAGCAAGGATATGTTGTAGCAGCAAATGCGAGTGATTTTGTTGCTGGTGATTGGATTGCTGTTTATGAAAGAGGTGTTGCCGATGCTCTTGCCGATAGAAATGATGAGGGTTTTATAGTCCATGAAGTAAGTGGAAATGACATCTACATTCGTGAATTTGTAGGTCCTTCTGCTACGATTAATTCTTTTGAAGGAAACACGATTACTGTATCTAATGCTAAAGTATTTCGCACCTGGCAGTCTGTTATCTTTGGAACAGGCGCGAACCGAAACATTCATAAGATTACTTCCATAGATGAAGTTAATAATATTGTTGGTTTTGGTTCTGCTGTATCTGGAAGTGTGATTGGAGAAACAGTTTATACGACAGGACCACTACAAATTAAAGCAGTTGGAGACAAGATAAGAAAATGTGCGACAACAGTAGCAACACAAGCAGCAAGTAGTGATACTCAAATTACTCTTTCAAGTGTTGCTGGATTAAGTGTCGGTGATGAGATTATCATTGATGCTCGTTGGGATACAACAGCAACTTCTTATACTGATGAATATCCAGAAAAGAGAAACATTACCGCGATTGATGGGAATACAGTAACTCTGAATCAATCATTGGGGTATATTGCTTTTGTTGGTGCTTTTGTGGTAAGAGTAACAAGAGATATTAAATTTATTGGTGATTATGAGACTACATTAGTAACGAATGCTGCTCACGGATGTGCGGTTGGAGATACAATTACCCAAGCATATAGTGGGGCAAGTGGAGTTGTAAAGACAGTTACGAATAGCACTACTGTAGTCATACACGATATTTTTGGTCAGTTTATTACGGGAACTACAAACTCTCCTTGGTTAAGTAAAAATGGAACTCCAATCGCAACAAATGTTTATTGTACTACAGTAACGCTAAGCACTGCACAAGGTCATTCTGGATTTGGATTTGCTCGTAGTGGTGCTTTTACGACAAATCAACTTCCAGTTCTTTATTTTCGTGATGCTCAAGTCGCAACTTTTAGTAATGTAAATACAACTTCTTCAAGATTGTTTATGCGAGGATATTGGAGTACTCATACCAATTCAATTGGTGGGGTAGAAATTGAAGGTATTACTTATTGTAAACCAAATCAAACTGATAACTTTAACTATCAAGATAATTCGATATATTTAAGTCGTTATTGGTTTGATGCAACAGTAAGATGTTGTGTTGCTTGGAATACTATTAATGGTATTAGATTTGATGAAGGTTATGATTTGAGAAATGGAGCAGCATTTAACAACTATTTAGCAAGAAGTGAATCAGTGCTTTTGTACTGGCAACATATGGATAATTCCGGAACTCTTGGTGGTGCTGCGGAGTGTGCTTATAATTATTTACATCGTGGTGATGATCATGGAATTTATTTAGTTGCTGTAAGAGCACCCGGAAGAGGCATTCATCACAATTGGGTGAATGTTACACAATTAAGACCATTGACTATTGACTGGACTTATACACAAGGAATATTATATCAAAATCGTTTTCAGCATTTTTTTGAATGGATAAATCCAGTTGCTTCCAATGAACATAATCTTCTTTATAATGAGTGGATACCAGCAACTAATCTTTATGATTTTGGTTTTGATAGTAATTATCAAAGACATAATCAATCAGTTACCTTTACAAACTCTGTCGTATCATTAGAGCACAATTATGAAAGTGATGCGGTTACAATATTCGTTAATGGAGGTAAAAGAGATTGGGATAATAATGAAAAAGCATGGAGATGTATTTTTGACGATGACTTTGGTGCTATTGATATTGGACTTGCGGAAGTTTATTATATTCCGGCAAATGCTACTTTGAGAGCAAAAGCAACGATTAAACTTGACCCAAACTTTAATGGAACTGCCCCCAAATTTGAAATTCGTGGGTGTATGGATAGATTTCATGTCGGGGCAAATGGTTCTTATGCAGGAGAACAACCATTTAGGGGATTTTCTACAAGTGCAAACTTTAATGCTACAAATAAAACAACATACCAATCATTAGAACTTACTTTTGACCCTAAACCTTGGGGGAGGTCTGTGACTGTTGGTGTAATTAATGTGAATTCCAACGCAAGTGAAGGCTGGTGGGAGAAACCGATTGAGATTAAATATGATAATTTACCTTCTACACCATTTATTCAAACAGGAATAAATAACTTTAGTAGTATTATATCTTCTGGTACTGATTTTACAACCAGAAAAATAAGACTTGGAGGAAGTTCAATCTAAGATGCCAAAAGATATAATTATAACACCCGCATCGGGTTTAGTAGATTTTCAAGGAAACACTGGCATTAGTAGTGCTACTATTCAACTTGATGATAGTGGTAATTTAAATATATCAAATCCAGGTGGAAATTTAACTCTTGGTGATACAAGCACAGATATTTTTGTTGGAGATGGTATTAATAATGTAGATATTGTTTTTGAGCAAGATGGTGAAATCAGAGGTCTTACAAATACCACAGTATCATTAGGCCAGACGGATAGTTATGTCAAAGTTGTTGGTGGATTAAAAGATAGTAATAATCAGGTAGGAATTGCTGGTTCTATTTTAGTATCTACTGGTGCAGGAGTAAGTTGGACCAATTCTTTAGGTGCAATCACATTCACAGGTGCCGTAAGTTTTGGAACTTCTGCTTA
>VFQS010003884.1_pt1 | contig 11144 bp, 11 predicted proteins | sample 3512361 | NCBI WGS metagenome assembly VFQS01 (sample SAMN10412375, study PRJNA504923) | tailings metagenome | isolation source: Relicate 1 Philex TSF3 active mining | place: Philippines | reverse complement strand
CGGTTTTGGAGACCGGCGCTCTACCAGCTGAGCTACTGCCCTAAATCAGGAAGGCTGAGGCTACCAGGAGATGCCAGATTCAGGATTGGGCAGACTCTCCTGATCCCGTCATCACCTCGGGCGTCCCACTCCCCACCACTCGACCGTCTTCCATCCGATAGACGCGAGAGCAGTAACTCACCGTCGACACACGGTGGGCAACGATGATGATCGTCTTCGATCCGAGAAGATCTCGCACCGCATCCATCACCCCACGCTCGGTCTCGGTGTCGAGCGACGATGTGGCTTCATCCAGCACAAGAACTTCAGGATCGTGGTACAGCGCTCGCGCGATTCCAATGCGCTGGCGTTGACCACCCGAGAGTCGCACTCCTCGTTCACCCACAATCGTGTCAATTCCACTTGGAAGTGATTGCACGAACTCATCCAATTGGGCAGCATGAAGAGCGCGCTGGACCGCGAGATCATCGATTTCCCGTTCTGGAACACCGAACGCAACGTTCTTTCGGATCGTGTCATCAATCAGATAGATGGACTGGGGAACGTATCCAATCAATCGCTGCCAACCCCGCACATTCGAAGCGATGGAGCGCCCATCTACGTCAATCGAACCAGTCGAGGGCGTCAGGAGACCAAGGAGCACATCGACGAGTGTGCTCTTCCCGGCACCACTGGAGCCAATGATGCCGACTGCTTCCCCACGCAAGACCTCGATCGACACGCCATCAAGTGCTTGACGATGGGCATTGGTATAGCGGAAGCTCACATTATGAAGCGCGACGCTCGATTCAAGGTGCATCGGAGTGACCACCACAGACTCGTCAGGGCGTGGCAGTTGCAAGTCGTGATACACCGTTCGCATGAACGCCCGGTTGTAACCAATCGTCTGGATGCTCGCAATCACTCGACCGATTGACGGCATCACTCGAAATGCGGTGGCGGCAAAGAGTCCCAATGTCGGGAGGATCCCCGAGATTTCGGTCCCCGACGAGACCATCACGATGACGAGAACGGCAAGCCCAACGACCGCAACCGCTTCGAAAAACAATCTCGGGAGTGCCTGCAGCATGACGTAACGCCGATCGACGTCGAGACTCACTTTCAAATGCTCATAATGATCATTCAGGAACTTTGCCTCGCGACCAAGAATCTTGATGTCTTTCGCGCCGTTTAGTCCCTGCTGAAGATGCTGAAGAACTTTCCCTGCGTGGAACTTGCGGGCAGAGCCCCAACTCGAAATCCTTGCTCGAGTCGCTCGCTGAAAGATGACGGCAGCCCCACCAAAGAGCGCAAGCACGCACAGCGTCCCAACTGGCTCGACGATGAGCAGGAGCACGAAGAGTCCGAGTGCGACCAGTCCATCGGTCAACAGAACCAAGAACGGATCAAGGCCACCACCAATGATGGACCGAGCACTTTCAACGTTTCGGATCAGGGTCGCTGAATTCCGCTCGAGATGATACGAGTACGGCTGACTGAGATATGTCTCGAACGCCTCTTGCGACAACCTTCCTGAGGTTGCATAGATGAACCGACGCTGGACATGGGCACTGAAGTAAAGAAATGCGCTCTTGATGACGTAGACGATCGCAAGTCCGACCATCGCGAGCACAAGGACTCGTTCGGTCGACAACCCTTCGAGATACGAGCCAACAAGTGGGATGTCAGCCTGGTACCCGTCCTGGGAAAGAAGTCCGATGAACGGGATGATCAGACCGAGACTGAACGTTTCGAGCACCATCCCAATGAGGATCAATACCCAAATGATGACGAGACGCTTCTTTTCACTGGTCGTCAGTGTCCGCCACACGATTCGTGGCGTCGAGTCTTGATGAACGGATTCATCGACCATGCAGTAGCGGCGACCGGATTCGAACCGGTGACCTTCCGATTATGAGCCGGATGCTCTCACCAACTGAGCTACGCCGCCAGGAATTGCGAGCCCTCTGTGGGAATCGAACCCACCACCTCTTCCTTACCATGGAAGTGCTCTACCGAATGAGCTAAGAGGGCGAAATCTGAGGCAAAGACCCAGAAACCTCCTCCAGCATATCGGTCGATCGACTTGTCACTCGTTGAGAAACCACCGGGCGTTGTCCGCCAAGAATGCAGGGTTCATCATCGCAGTCGGTTCACCGAATATCGCGTGTCCACGATCGCCAAGACCTTCCCTCAATATTCGTCGTACCTGCTCAGCGTCAGCCGCGAGTTGCGCAGGCATCTGGAGCCCACTCTTCACAACATCTGCAAAAGCCAGTGCCATCCTTGCGATCTCCGATGGTGACGAGCGCTCGATAGAAATGCCGTGACGAATGAAGTCGTCTGGGTCCTCAAGCCAGAAAACCTCGTGGTTGACAATCTGCCTCAGCGACATCCGCTTCCCGTTGACCACGATTGTCGCCGGATTCCACCACGCGATCTTGGTGCCAAAGAAGAACTGACTGAACCGAACCACATCGACATAAAACACGGGTCGGCGAAAAGCAAGACACACGGCGTCGGGGCCGGTCTGCGTGGAGATGGCGAATGTGCAGGTTCCCGCAATGTAGACATCGAGGAATTCACTACGCAGTGGTGACTTCGCGTAGTCCACCACACCAGGATGCTTCAATCCGAGCTCACGCTCGGAGCCGGCACCCATACGTAGCACTTGGTATCCAGAATTCGCCAAGGCAACTGCTGTCTCATGGAACGTCGAGATGTCGCAGTTGAGAAATGAATAACCGGGTGACTCCTGATGCCCCAATGACTGATAATGCGATGAGTCACGAACGATCAAGCAAACATATGGACGGCTCGGATCAATGCCGAGCGCACGAAGTTGATCTGAGCCAGACGCCACTTCCCCAGGCGTAAAGCTCAACTTCGGGGCCGTTCGATCAAGTCCGTTTGCAGGACCATGGATTGAAAGTTTCGGGCGGTCACACGCAAGTCGTGGAAAGCGATCACCGGCTCTTACAAGCGCGTCGACGATCCAGCTCGGTACTGCGTTCACACGCGTTGCCCACTTGTTTGCGAGATAACGATTTGTTTGGTTCGAATTGTTACCCAAACTCCACAGATCAAGCTGAAATCTTGTTTGCTTGGACTCCGAACGAGCAAGAAACTGCTCTGGCTCCAACGCCAAATGTCCAAACCGGTGGAAGCCAACGACGATCAATCGAACTCTGAGAATTCGACTGACAGATCGCAACACCACCAAGATGAGAACCGCAATTGCGAGAACTACGGTTCGCGCAACTCGCTTCAGATAGACGACGACGCTGTCCACGACTACGACGTCAGGATCTTGATCAATCCGGCAAAGGTCAGATTGGCAACTGCTCGACGTCCCGCGTCACCGACACGCTTGAGATCCTCGTGCGATGGAAAGCGCTCGAGACGACCCACATCAAAAATCGTCTCATCGTGACGCGCCCAACTCGGGCTCCAGTCATCGACGTTCGTGATGACCGGCAAACCAATGTTCATTGCCCCAATGACACTCGTATTATTTTCACGAACCCCTGACGGAAAGAATGCAAGCATCGCATCAGCCGACGTCAGTCTGCGTGCTACCTCATTGTCCGCGAGAAAACCAAGGAACTCGACGTTGCCCTTGAAACATTCAGAGATTTCGTCACCAACAGTGAAAAACGAATCATCAAATTCGGTCCCTTCGTGGAGTGCACTCGAAATCTCGAGGACATAGTCCCGACCATCGGCCGCAAGTAATTGACCCACTCGCTGATATCCCCTGGACTGAATCTTGTGAGCCATCCCAAAGGTGATCAGCCGTAGTTCTGGTGTTCGGATTTGCTGCTCCTCCATATATGAGGCGACCGCAAATCCGACCAGAACGTCATGGCGGATCTTTCGCACGGACTCCGCAAGCTGTGCATTGAGCGCCATGACACGATCCGCATTCTTGAGAAGTTCCAGCTCAAACTCCTGACCGTTGTAGTCATGAAGTACGAGGGTGTACCCATCGACGTTTGAGAGAGCCTCTAGAAAGGACCCCAAATCTTCATGTCGCATTTCAGATTGTTTCACCGAAACGATCGGGTTTGAGATCTTCCGTGCGACAAGTTCATCGATTCGGACCATGGGTACCCCAAGGTGGTCCGCAAAGTGTCGGTTAAATCGCGCTACTCCACAGGTGTGGATGTTGTGGTGGTAGGAAACGACTGCATCAAAGGAAGAGACCACCATTACGTACCAGCCCCACCCTTGATGCGGCCAAGAAGTTCGGTCGATGAATTCAGCACAGTGTCCAAGTAGACGACTTCAATTCCAAGTCGGTCACAGATCGATTGTTCCTCACGAGGAATTCCACCGCGTGCTTTCCAGTCACTCCCCTTGGCATAGACCTTGGGACGGACGGCTTCAAGAGTGGCAGCGGTCGAAATGTCAGCAACAACGACATAGGAGATATACCTAATCGCGTCAAGAACGACTGCTCGCTTGGCCTGCTCGAGCATGACGGGGTGCTTCGCTTCGGTCCAGCTATCTGGAGCCACATTGCACAACACAGGAAGTCTCAACCCAGCGGCTTGACGGAAGTACTCAATGTGCCCATCGTGCAACGGATCAAAACTTCCGTCGACCATGACGACCTTGCCCGCGACTTGAGCCAAGTCCACGGTTGACAAAATCATGACAGGTAAAGCGTACCGAACGGTCTCAGAACGAAAGTTGAATGGTGGGCCGGGAAGGATTCGAACCTACGTAGGCATAAGCCGGCAGATTTACAGTCTGCTCCCTTTGGCCGCTTGGGTACCGACCCACAAGTCCGTCATGTTATCCCCTCGGTAATCTGTTCCAATGCCGAGTTTTGATGTTGTTTCAGAAATTGACCGCCAAGAACTTCGAAATGCGATCGACCAGGCTCAGCGAGAGCTTGCCAATCGTTTCGACTTCAAGAACACCAACTCCGAAATCGAGCAAAACGACCTCATCCTTACGCTGAGGACTTCAAGCGAAGATCGACTACGAGCGTTGCGAGTCCTCCTTGAGGAGCGCCTCGTGAAGCGAAACGTCTCGCTCAAGGGTTTGGAATGGGGAAAGGTTGAAGCGGCCTCTGGCGAGTCAGTCCGTCAAGTCGTGACTGTCAAGGTTGGCGTCACCTCTGACAAAGCTCGCGAAATCAACAAGCTGATCAAGGAAAAAGGCCCCAAAGGGGTGAGCAGCCAAACTCAGGGCGAACAAGTTCGAGTGACTGGAAAGAAGCGTGACGATCTTCAGACCGTGATGGCATTGCTGAAATCGAGCGACCTCGGAATTCCACTTCAGTTCACCAACTTCCGCGACTGATTCCAGCTCTTATCGCTGATGAAAGTCAAGCACGAGCTGTTCGAACACCTTGAGCTCGGCCGGATCGGAGTCAATGCCGCGTTCTCGAAGTGACTCTGCAATTTCATTCACCGAGGAACCTTGCCACCCGAAGCTTCCTTTAAGTTTGCTTGGAAGCACACGCTTCGCAAAACGCTTGGCGGCACGTGGCGTAACACGAAGCACAAACTGCTTGATCTTGACTTTGGATGACGTACGTACTTTCAGTTTCTCGGTGTAACGGTCCGTCAAAATCCGCAAAATTTGACCCACTGCTCGGTCGAGATCTTCTCGCGAATCTGAACCTGAAGCAAGAAGCGCATCGACAAGTGATGTCGCGAAGTGCTCCCGTTCAGTAGACCATTTTTCGTCAGTGAGCCAGTCAATCAAGTCAAGTTTGCGGCTGAATGACGACGAATCGACGATTGGAGGATTCTCGCCGCTGCACAGCCACGTAATGGACTCAATTACAGAGACGTTCCCGGAATAAGTGAGCGTCGTCCTCAAGAAGGTGTCATACACATAGCCACATGAGTACCTCGTCGCGTACGTCGCCCGAACTGCATCTTTCCACTGCGTTGAGCGAAACACGCCGTAGGCAATCGCGCCGATCTTTCCCGGGTGGTAATAATCTCGAAGTCGGTCCAAACCAGTCGTGACTGTAGGCGGGTAGTTCGAAGACTCAGGGTTCTTTTCACTGACGAACACTCGACCGTGTTGCTCAAAGAAATACATCGCACGCCCGACTGCACCAACATCACGGCGATTTTTCTCCAAGTGCTCGATGCAAGCCTCAAGACCCGAGGGAAGATAGAGATCATCATCTCCCAAAAGCGCGACATACGGCGTCGTCACGCTTTCAGCCGCCCTCAGCATTCGCTGAAAAAAGTCGGTTGGCATATGCACGTAGTTGAACCTTGGAGACAACGACCCGAGCTGCGTTGCACTCTCCGAGCCATCGAGGATCAAAAGGTTGACGTCACTGGAAGACCAGTACGAGACCTGCCGCGCGAGAAAGTCCTGACGACCAAAGCTCGGAATGACAATCGTCAGATCGCAGAGTCGTGACATCTGCAATTACTTGCGCTCGGAAATCTTCGCGATTGGATTTCCGGCATACACACCAAAACTCTCGAGTTTCCCTCTCACGAGAGACTGGGCGCCAACCACAACTCCCAGCGACAGAATGGCGCCATCAAGAATCGTCGATTGGGCACCGATCCAAACATCATCCTCAATCACGATCCCACCACGGGACGGTCTGAACCCTTGTTCCTGATGAAGCCTGCCACGGTCGGCAAATTCATGGTTTGTTGGTGCAAGTACACAATTTGCAGCAATTGACACATTGTTCCCTATGCGAATTCCATTCCCGATGTACAGCACACACCCTGAGTTGATGAATGACTTCTCACCGATCACGATGTCACCAGTTCCACCTGCGGCTTTGATCTTCACGAATGCGTCAATATAAGAGCCAGGTCCCACCACAATTCTTGAACCTTTGACTGAATCTTCGATGTCTGCAAGTGGAGAGACGAATGCCGTGGGATGAATCTCAATCACTGCAATTCCTTCGACTCACTTCACTCGCTTGAGATACCCACTCGGAGCCACAGTGATCAGCAACTTCTGGTCGATTGCTCGATCGATCACGAATCGATCGTCGCCTGCGACGAACTCATGGACTGCAGTCTTCGGACTGTTTCCCTTGTCCCAGGGTCTGTCCGAGAAGTACCTCGGCGGCATGTCCTCGACGAAAGTGTCAAACACCACGCAATAGCTACCGACCGAGGTCATGGTGCCGTAGTCCCGTAATTCTTGGAGTACGTGATCATGCGTGTGATTCGAATCAAGGAAGACCATGACACACTCATGTCCTGCTGCCAAGGTTTGAACCTTTTCAACAGTCGATCTCTCCACTGATGACCCTTCAACCATCGAGATCATGTGCGCGAGCGGGTGCTCCTCAATGGCCTGGCGATTGTGGCTCCGAATATCAATATCAATGCCAATTACCCGCCGAGAGGATTTCTTTGGATCCAGCACTCCGCCACATTCCACTGCTTCGCAATAGTCGAGCAACGCGAGCATCGAGGCACTCAGGATCAATGATCCCCCGTGGGCAATACCAGTCTCGATGATCAGACTGGGTCTTACAGCCCAGACGAGTTCCTGGACCGCAATCATGTCCTCGGGATACTGGATGATCGGCCGACCAAGCCAGTCGAAGTTGTAGAGGTACTTCTGCTGCATCGAGTGGAAGATCCACTGGTGCGAAAGCTCGTTGAGCGTCCTCTCGGATGCGAACGAAGTAATTCGATCGAGTCGCTCCTGTGCGAAAACCTCTTCTGGGCTCACTTAGTCGATCCCCGTTGAATCACCTGACGAGTGTAGTCCAAGAGCGACATCGGACGATACGGCATCTCACGAGACAGCAATGAGATGTCGATCTGCCGTGGTCTTCGAACCTGTTCGCCAGGAATGAATTCGATTGAACATCCAAGTTCCTCGACGAGGAGATCCGCAATCTGGCGAGTGCTGATGTTCTCTCCGCTTGCGACGTTATAAATCTTGCTTTTTCCGTGAAGGGCTATCTTCGGCAAGACATCAATGACATCGTTCATCACGACGTAATCCTTTACCGACTCTTCATGAGCAGTGAATTTCACTGAACCGCTCAATGCCGCACGAAGAAAAACGCTGATGTTGTCGGTGCTGTCATCTGCAAAGTCAACTGCGTATGAGACGCGCGCGATCCTGGCGTTCGGGCGATCGCAGTTCAGGATCAATGACTCCCCCATGAGCTTTGAGAGATTGTAGAAATCTGAAATTGAGGAAGGATCAACACCAAAGCGTGCAGATTCCTTCGTTCCGGTGAGCGACTCCTCGTAGATACGTGCAGACGACATATAGAGAAACGACGCAAAGCGCCCCTTCTCAAGAATTCGTGCCATCAAGGAAACGTGTGCGTCAACAACATTGAACTGCTCGGTCTTGAATCGTGACCCTGTTACCCCAACGCAATAGATGACATTCCCAAGATCGGTGTTGGTGAGGTCAAGCTCATCGCCGCGTCGAACTGCGAGGACGTTATGTCCATCAGCAAGAAGTTTGCTCGTCAACCTCCGGCCAACAAATCCATCTGATCCGAAGACCGTGAAGTGCTCGCTCATTCGACGAAGGCGACTTTGGGCTGTGCGACGATGAATCGAGCCCCCCAAGCCTTGGCATACGAAAGTTGGGTGAGCACTTCAGACTTGATATTCCAGGGGAGAATCACGATGACGTCAGGTTGGTCTTGCTTCAAGAATGACTCGTCAACGATCGAAATTCGACTGCCAGGCATCCATTTTCCCTGCTTCGCTGGATTCCGATCCGCAACATATGAAATGAGATCAGACTTAATTCCCGCGTAGTTCAGGAAAGTATTTCCCTTTGCCGCGGCACCATACGCCGCCACCTTCTTCCCTGAGAGCTTGGACTCGACCAAAATTTTCAGCAGCTCGGCCTTTGCGGTCTCCGCATCTCGTTCAAAGCCTTCATAGAAACCCTTGGATCTCATTCCGGCAGAGCTTTCAAGCTGCACCATCTCACCGACTCGAGAAGAAAGAGGATGACTTCCGGTATCTGACCGTTGCGCGAAGACTCTGAGGCTCCCTCCATGTGTACCGATTGTCTCGACATCAAAGACTGAGAGCCCCTGGGATTCAAAGATCTCACTCACGGTCGTAAATGAGAGATATGAAAAGTGTTCGTGATAGATCGTGTCAAATTGACGCTCAGTGATCAGCTGATAGAGATGTGGGAACTCAAATGTTGCCACTCCCTGTGGCTTCAACAGGACTGCGAAACCACGAACGAAGTCGTTGATATCAGGAACATGCGCAAGGACATTGTTCGCTGCTGTGAGGTCTGCGGCCCTCCCATCATCGACTAGTTCAGTCGCGAGCTGAACACCGAAGAATCGCTCGACAGTCTCAATCCCCTTCAAACGAGCAGCATTTGCCGTACTCGCAGTCGGCTCCACTCCAAGACACGGAATCCCGTGAGATTTCACAAACTGCAAGAGGTAGCCATCGTTTGATGCAACCTCAACCACATGGCTCTTACCACTCAAAGAGAAACGTTTGACCATTGCGTTCACGTAATTCTCAGAATGGGACAACCAGGCATCTGAAAAAGAGCTGAAGTAGGCGTACTCGTCGTTGAACAGCTCAGATGCCCGCGAATAACTTTCTGCCTGCACCAACCAGCATTGCTCGCACACGAGAACTTTCAGTGGAAACCACTTCTCCGGTCTGCGTAAAGAAATCGCGGTCAGATAGGCGTTGGACGGCGGAGCTGATCCAAGGTCAATGAGTTGAAACGCAAGTTCCGATGCACAATGACGACACCTCATCCGCATCTCAGCCTAACGCCGAGGACCAATCTCAGTAGTCGGCTCCGCGAGCCTCGTAATCAGCCTTCGTCTTCACACCAAGCCGGAAGTTGTTTGGCAAGTACTTCGTGAAGTGCGGGTCGTCCCACGTCTCTTCATTCGGACGAGACGTGTAATAGAACGCCGAGAAAACCCTTCGCTTTATGTGTTCCGGTACGTTCATTGGCTCGGGTTGGCCATGATTCGCACCAGGAGTTGCAAAAATGATGAGTCGATTAAAAAGTGGGGCAACTTCCTTCACCTTTTTCTCGTCATCCCAGAGCTCAAGATTCCCCCCGTACTCTTCTTTCCAATCTGGAGTGAGATACAAAAGAGCATTGACTCTGCGGTGAAGCTGCAGTTGAAAGTGCCAGTTGAAGTCCTGGTGGACGTTCAAGAAGTCTCCGTTTTCGCTGATCATCGCACCACCACCGAACAGATACGGATCAGCGAGAAGACAATCAATTCCGGTAACAGTCTCTAGAAAGAGAAGGAATTCGCGAGATGAAAGAGCCGCGGAAAATGCCCTCATGTACGGGTGCATGAACGACACATCTGGCTGCAATTTTCGAGACGTGTTCTCGTTGTCGTGATGAATGATGTTCTCATCAACCTTTGGATAGTTGAGATACAGTCTCATCGCGGCCTCGTGTGGCAAGAAGTCATCAATGACGACGTGCGGGAAGGGTTCGCCTTGAGCAAACTCTCCACGATGTTTCATCGCAAGTTTCGGGAAGCGATCCTCCCCAAACAGGAAAAGCATCGATTCCAACGACTCGTATTGCTTGGGCAAAGACTCAACAGTTGCCATAGACCTCTCACTCCACCTCGAAGTAACCACATGTCGAGTCGAATGGGAACTTCTTCAACCTGACCTTGCGCAGGTCACAAACTTCTTTCAGAGCGATCGTCTCACCAATGAACTTCGAGTAACACACTTCATCGAGCAGAACGATCGCGCCCTTATGCATGTGGGGCAGGAAGTTTGTCAATGCGACCTTCGTCGAGTCATAAAGGTCGGTATCGAGAATGAGAAGTGAGATACACAGGCCTGGGTTCGCTCGCACGAACTCGGGAACGGTCTGAGCGATATCACCCTTGACCAAGTGGGTCTTCGGAATGCGATTCACCGGTCGAACGATGTCTTGGAGTTCGATGATTTGACGAAGTAGCTCGAAATTTGTGTCTGAAAACATCTCCTCGGTGATGTCTTTCGGATCATTCGTTGAGTCGATCGACCTGAAACCTTCGAACGTGTCGAAGCCATAGATTGTCCGATTGATTGCGTACGGCTCAAGCGTGAGCGACAACTGCTGGAGCAGCATCAAGGAGTTCCCTCTGTAAACACCACATTCAACGATGCTCCCTGGCATCTCTCGGATGAGTTCGAACAACTTGATCCGCGAGAGCATCG
>VFQS010003883.1_pt1 | contig 11144 bp, 6 predicted proteins | sample 3512361 | NCBI WGS metagenome assembly VFQS01 (sample SAMN10412375, study PRJNA504923) | tailings metagenome | isolation source: Relicate 1 Philex TSF3 active mining | place: Philippines | reverse complement strand
TTTTCATAGTTTTCTTTTCTGCGAAAGATTTATCACTATATTCGGGGTTGTATCCGGTGAGAGTGAGGTTTCCTATAGTGTGCAGAAGTCTCTCCTGAATCTCTTTCCAATTTTCACCAAGCTCGGTGCGCCATTCTTGGGATAATTCAGGATTCTGAGGCATTACATGCTCAATTGAATAATTATCTACAGAGACTAATTCCTTTTTTCCAAAGTTTTCAATTTTGCGAAGTAAGTATTTAGCGAGACTATATTTATACACATTCCTATTACTAAATTCCATTTCGAATTCTTCATCCGATGGGAATCGTCTGTAACTCTTTAGGTTTGCAAAGTGTGCCTTTAGGCTAGGCAAATAGTTTTCTTTATCTATATGCCTCGTGAATTCCGCAAATGTCTTATTCATCGAGTTAGTTGGTATCTGACAAATAGATCTTCTAAACACGTAACTCTCAACCATTTGCAATACCTCTGCGAAATTCGAGTCACTAAGGTGCCCGCTCTCAAAGTCATAATAGACCTCCATTAAAAATGGAAGCGCAACGGTGTAACCCATATCTGCGAACAGATCATTAAAGAGGTCTCTGAGCTTGGGATTTTTCTCGGCGCCGAGAGCCATCGAAACAAAATATCGTGAAAACTTCCTTATTTCAGTGACAAGATTTCTTACTTGACCGCCATCGGCAAAAAATCCCTGTGAATACTCCTTGAAGGCTTCATAGACTTCGCTTTGTCTAGGGATATCTCCCATCTTGATGGTCAGATAATGTCTCATGAAGTCATCAAATTGATCGCCGTAAGCCTCCTGGCCGAACTCAAGTTCCATGGGTCGCCAAAGGTCTATGTAAATCTCTGTTTGAAGCTTTGGCTCAAGTCCCATAAGAATGTAGTTACGAATCAAATCTGCTTCACTCAGCGCTTTACCTGTCGAATTCATACTCTCAAAAATTAGTTGAGGATTTTCTTGATCTCTCTCAAGAGCAATGTCGACGATCATCAATTTGTTTATTCCATTGCAGATATCAACAATTTTCGAAGCGTTTGTCGAAATAAGGTCCGAAAAGAATTCAAAGTTCTCTTTAATTCTAATTGAGTGATATTTAGGGTATTCACCTTCTCTAACGAGAGCGTTTAGAGTCTCTTTGTCTGTGTCTGAAAGCAGAAGTTTGTAAAAGCGTTCCTTATCTTCAAGTGGATTAGTTAAATATTTGTGACGTATTTTAAGTGCGCTAAACCCATCTACTGGCTCACTTTCTTTAGTAAAGCGAGCTAAAGCCTCTAATAAGATAGTCAAAGTTGTAAGTCTTTGTTGTCCATCGATTACTAATAATGGGGCACCGATTGAAACAGATGCATGACCGCCCTGCACATAAACTATCGAACCTATGAAATGAAGAGGGACGGTTTCATTTGATCCAACCCTAAGTATGTCATCCCATAACTGCTGGCATTGCTTTTCGTCCCAAGAGTAGTTTCTTTGGTAAATGGGGATTACGAACTGATTCGCTTTATGAAGAAATGGCAGGAATGGTGTCGCAGACGCTTTCATTTGCTCATAGTAACTATTTGAGGAGAGCTTTTATAGAGGAATCTACCCAAAAAATCGGTCAGCTCCGGTTACTTATTATTTTTGACCTTTTGGCTTAGAACTACTTACACAACCCAACAAACTTGCCCAACATAATCATCCCTTCAAAAGAAGTTGGCTCCATTACTGACAAGTTTTCGGATCTTACTAAATAACAAACCCACTTTGCTCGAGAAACAGCAACGTTCAATCTATTAGGTGAAAGCAAGAACTCCATGCCGCGGGTTAGGTCTTCGGCGGTGGAAGTTGCCATTGATACGAAAACAACGGGAGCTTCTTGGCCTTGGAATTTATCGAAGGTGCCGACGCGGATTTGGGTTAGGTTTTCTTTGCGTAGGAGGGTTTTTATGTTTTTTACTTGGGCGTTGTAGGCGGTCACAACGAGGATGTCGGTTTGTTCTAGCGGGCGTGGGGCGACGGGGTTGCCGTCTTTGTCGGTATCGGTCCAAGGTTTGTTTAGGATGTTTCTGATTCTTTGAATTATTTCCTTGGCTTCTTCATCGGATTTGGTGGTGTTGTTTTCGTGATCAAGGCGGATTATTTCTAGGCCAGGATTAATTCCTTCGAGGTTTCTTTTTTCAGTTCTGGGATCGGCGGTGAGGCGGTTTTCGTATTGGAGTTTGGAAACTGCTTTGGAGATGAGTGGGTGCATGCGGAAAGTTTTTTGTAGGAAGTAGCCCATGTTGGCCGGCATGGTTTTTGCATCTTGTAGAAGATGTTGGAGTGCGGATTCATTAACGGGCTCGGGGTGGGTGCCTTGGCTAACTTGTGGGAGTTGTTGTGGGTCGCCGAGGAGAAGTGTTGTTCTTCCTGCGGAGGCGCAGGCGATTGTGTTGGTGAGTGAGAATTGGCCGGCCTCTTCAATAACTATTAAATCAAGGGCTAAATCCCTTATTTCTGGGGCGGCGAAGGTCCAGGCGGTGCCACCTATCACATAGCCGGTGGTTTGTTGCTGGGCCCAAGGTGCGACTTTTTCTTGGTGATATGTGGGGCGGTTTGGTGATTCTTTGCATTTCTTAGCGATTGGAATATTTGGATCAAGTTTTTGGATAGCGTTTAGAAGGTTTTCAACCACGGCATGTGATTGGGCGACGACACCCACTTTCCAATTGTTTTGTAAAACAAGATTTTCGATTACATGTGAGCCGACATAGGTCTTACCGGTTCCGGGTGGTCCTTGGACTGCGATGTAGCTGTTGTTGCTATCGAGCAGTGCTTTAGTGATGTCATCTACCGGGTCATCGGATTTTGGAAGTTGGTTTGAGTTTTGGCGTGGTGGTTTTCTTAGCAGGATGTCAGCCCAAGCTTGATTTGGGAATGGATTGGTTGTTGATGGGAAGTTTTGAATTATTTGCGGGGCGAGTTGGTTACGGATTATTTCGGAGATTGCTTTTGCGTTTACGGGAGCTTCGGGAAGAACTGCAAGTGGTGGGGATGGTTGGTCATTGGGTTCGCAGATTTCATCGATGATGAGATGGTTTTCGTGAACCTCTTTTATTTCTGCGGTGCGCAGGCCGCGGAAGTTATTGGAGATTTCAATCATGCCTGCGGCGAAGTTTTCATAAAGTAGATGTGGCTTATCCCCCACATCAAAAATCAAACGTAGATCGCCATTGCGGGTTGATTCATAGGTGGTTAGGCGATGTGGTTTCTTTTGGCGGCCGGTGATATCCCAATTAGTGGAGGTAACTTTTTCGGGAAGTAGGACATCATCAAAGCCTTCGAGTTCATCGAGATCTTTGGTGGCTTTATCGAAGATGTTCCACCAGGTCGGCTTGTCTTCGCGCTTGTGATAAGAAATAGAGGCGGCTAAAAAGGCTGCTCCGCTTTGCTTTTCATCCCGTTTTTGGGGGTCATCGCTGTAGAAGGCCTGGAGCTGGATTTCCTCTGGGGTGCGCTCATCGACCTCTTCGATTTCTTTGGCGAGGACTGGTTTTAATTCGATGCCGTTTTCGTAGGCGCGATCGCGCAGCCATTGATCAAGGGCTTGTAAGGAGCGGCAATCAACCTCGTTGTATTTACGGATCTCCTGCATTTTTTCTTCGAAGGCTTTGTGGTCGCCATTAGCGAGATCGAGTGTGGCCATGTTGAAGGCGTAGACGCTTTCCATTGCGGTGGCGACATCACTTTGGCGGTGATTTGGGTAGAAGGCTTCTTCGATGGCTTTGATGGAAAGTGAGTCGGAGGAAAAGCGGAGTGTGGAGCGGACGACGTTTAGTAAATCTACGAGCACGCCTTCGCGCTTTAGGGTGTCGACCTCTTTTTCGAGTGTGCCGTAGCGCTGGGCAAGTCGCAGGATGGTGGCGGATTCATATGCGGCGTAGTGATAGACATGCATATCGGGATATTGCTTGCGGCGTTCTAGAACAAATTTGATGAAATCGGTGAAGGCTTGTTTTTCTTTTGCTTTGGTTTCGGCTTCGATGGTTTTGAATTGGAAATGATCGTTTTCTTTGTAGATAAAGCCGAACATGTATTCCAAGCCTTCGGTGCCGGAGTATGGATCGCCTTCCATGTCGAACCAGATGTCACCTTCAGATGAGGCGGGGATTACTGCCAGTAGTGATGGATCTTTGAGTTCGAATAGGAGTTTTTCTTCTTGTTCGCCTTTGATTTGTAGGGCGGCTTGTTTTCTTAATTTGTTGAAGGTGTCTTTGGAGATTTCACCTTTTACTTTTTCGAAATCATTTTCTTCGGCTTTTGCCAGGGCGTCGATGGTCTTAAAGCCATTGTCTATTAAGGCTTTTCGGGTGTTGGTGCGTACGCCATAAACCAGGGATAAATCGCGGTCTTTGGTGCGGCCGGTATCGCAGTGCTCTTGCCATCTGCAGCGGGCGCAGGCTTCTTTGCGGGCGCCCCAGATTGGGGTGGGAAGTATGGTGAAGTTTTGGATGCGGGTGCGGGCGCGACTTTCAAACTCTTCGGCGAGATCAATTAAACCTGAGGTTGCAGCGCTCCATTCATTATCTCCAGCGAGCCAGAGATGAACTTTTGGTGGCATTGCCATGCCAAGTTTTGTCATAGCGAGTGCATAGGAAGCAACTTGAAGAACTGCGGCACGTTTTGCAACCTTGGCGGATTTTGCATCGACGGGTTCGTAGATGAATCTGCCCTGCTCGTCTTTTAGTGGATTGTTGTTCTCATCTTTTGTAAGGACTAGGAAATCTGCGAAGCCTAGAAAGTCTCCGGTAAAAAGTGTGGCTTGGTGAATCACTTCTACGCCATCTTTGATTGCTTGTTGAGTTTGCTCAAGAGCTTTTTTAATTGACTCGATTGCAAATGAAGGTTCACCGAGTGATGTGAAGCTTCCTTGTTCGCGGTATTTATCTACGAGGCGTTGTTCATGTGCGCGGCCGCGGTCGATTAGGAGTTGCATATCCTTGGAGTTTTCTTCGCCGGGCTTTTCCATAAGTCCGGTGGATGAACTCCAATCAAGGCTTAAGCGATGATTGCACTCAAGCTCTGCGATTAAATCCCGTGGCGAGAGAATCCACCGGCCATCCAGATTACGCATGGGGTAAGCCTAAGCGGTGGGATATTGAGTGACGCTTAATGCGTGCGAAATCCTTCAAATTCGAGGATGTCTGGATTAGGTTTCTTAAAGATTTGATGACCACATTCGATGCATTCATGAGTTGGGTCATTTCCGGTAATACAGCAGCCGCCAATTAGATATTTGGATTCATCTACTGGCCCGTCTGGCATTCCATAAATGTATTTGCGCAGTCCAGTTGTGGATCCGCAGCCAGGGCACTTTTTACGGTTCATGAGCACCTCCTTTGTATCGAGAACACTATGAGTCGATACTGACATTACTGTCGGTGTCCGTTTTTAAGCTTGAATCGCCTTTGGAGATGGGTCCAGAACCAGCATTGGCTTTGTAGCTTGGAGATCCATAGTGGAGACGATAATTCGTGGGAATGACAAAGTGAATACGCAGAGTGCAAATTCATGGCACCTTCGGTCAATTCGGACATTTCTGAAATTAGCGATTGGCATCGACTTTAATTCAAGACATTCCGACGCGGCTTCTATTTCTTTATAGCAATTTAGGTTCTAGTCTTACATTGTGCTCAATCGAAGAATTGGTATCGCACTGACTGTTATTGGGGTAATCCTTTTCGGGACTGATGCGATATCAGCGGCTGCTCCCAAGAAGGGTGCGGTTTGCAGTAAGTTGGGCAAAATACAGAATTACTCAGGCAAGCAATTCACCTGTATATCCAAGAACAAAAAACTGGTTTGGAATAGTGGAGTTGTAATTAAGAGCGCTGTGCCGAAACCGTCTTCGAGTCCTACACCTCAGGCAACTCCTGATACATCTACTACCCCTGTGTCAGATGCAAACAATAATTTCCGCAACGCTGCGAACAAGTTAGTTGTGAACCCAGATAATTGCAAAATCAAAGAGATGAGCACCGCGCGTTTAGCGCAACCTTTTGTCCTACATAATGCGGTTGCATTCCCATTCCTACCTACATCGCTCCCGGTAAAGGGAAACATTAAGGCAAAGATTATTTATTTGGATTGGGCAGATCTACCTGGTAACGAGAAAGATTATTCCTACTATAAGCAGCAATTTAAGATGTATAAAGATTTTTATTGGATGGTTTCAGAGAACACTTTGAATATAAATCTTGAATTTAGCGAAAAGTGGTTCCGGGTTAAAGGCTCGTATAAGGATTATCTAATTACCGCTCAGGATGAACCGCAATACGGTCCCGCTCCAAAGAAACAGAAGTTTTATGATGCTGCCGTCGAAGCATCAGATGCAGAAATTAACTATTCAGGTGTTGACATAGTGTTTTATGCGGTGCCAACTGAAAAAACTTTATTCGAGAATGGACCTCATGAGTTCAACTTCGCGTACAACGCGTATTTGAAGACCGGTGAGGGGAATAAATACGACATTGCGGCAGCGGGAGATTTCTTCTTAAAGAACCCAGGACAACCACCTTGGGTTTATTACGTTCACGAGACTGGTCACATGATTGGTGTCCCCCATCAGGCAAATGAGGATCTAAACAAGCCTGGAGTGGAAAAGTATCTAGTTACCCCGTTGGGTGGCTGGGACATTATGTCCAATCAAGGTGGCGGGACTCGAACCATAACTTCATGGCTACGCTGGCTTGCCGGTTGGCTAACAGATCAACAGGTTGTGTGCGTTAAAGAGGATATGTTGACGGAAAATTATTATGAGCTTAATCCGATAAATGAAGTAGCAGGCAAGATTGAATCATTGGTTATCAAGATGGATGACACAAAGGTAATAGTTGTTGAGTCACGGCGGCATGATCCTGTATTTGATATCGAAACCGGTAATTCAAAAAATGGTGTAATCGTCTATACGGTCGATGCCTTGAAGGGACCGGCGCAAGGAAATCAGGTTTTGTTAAGTCCACGCGATATCAAGAATTATCTACGGGAAGCAAATACCTTCCCGGATTGGCGCGAGCTCGATGTGATAATGAAAAAAGGTGATTCGGTTCAATTCGAAAACATTAAAGTTGAAGTCGTTGAAATCGGAACAAAATCTGACATAGTAAAAGTCACCCGAACTGGAAATTTCACACCTAGACCAGTCCCTATTACTAGACCTTCACCAAGGCCAGAGTCAACACCGTCTCCATCAACAACACCATCTCAATCAACTTCCGGATCTTCTTTAGATTTATCAGATAAATCATGCACCACTGAGGGGGAAATTTTGCAGAATAGCTTTGCAAAATTTCAATGTATCAAGAGATCTGACTCGGGAGTTTTGCTTTGGAGTAAGAGTAATTAATTAGCTATAGATTTTCTAGTTGCATCTAAAACAAGCATTGGCTTTGTAGCTTCGAGTTCTTTAATCTCTTTTTGAATACTTTTGATTGTTGAAGGTAGTCCCTCTTCGTAGGCGTGAAGCGCCATTGCAAATAAGCGGGAGAAGACAACGCCATCAGCGGTTGAGAAGCGAATGCCCGAGGTTTTCTTGCGGTTAGAGACGCCGATTAGATAATCATTTCTTTCGGGATTGCTCACGACTGAAAGAAGTTTTGCGAAGGACCATTCTGTAGCAGCGACGCTGCCGGCGAAGATGAGGCGTTGGGTGGTGAGTTTTACGAATCCTTGATCTTTATCCATTTGCATTTCTTCGCCCGGAATCAATGTGCCGCGTTGTGAGCCGACGCGGACGCGGATTCCTGCGACAACGGGAACTGAAAATCCTGTAGAGCCACCTACATAACGTGACGGTGTGCGTCCGGCTTCGTGGAAGGTTCCGGTTCCGGTCCAAAGAACGAGTTCGCCATCTTTTTGGACGAGTGATTGGTCGTGTGGTTCTTCACCTTCGGATGCGTTGGTGAAAGTGTCGAGTGCGAGTTTTAAAAGATCGAGTTCTTCTTGCCATTCATTTAGCTCTTTGGTGTGGAGCTCTTGAGCTTTTTTGGCGGCGCGTTTGGCTTTTAGGTTTTCGAAGAACCGCATAGTTGAATTATGACTTAAGAAAGTTTTCTAATGGCTTTGATGACCGACCATGCCCAATAGAAAAGTCCGAATTGCAGCGGCAGGCGGGCGTATGCGAGTAATGGATCTGGCATGGGGCGAGAGGACCAGTCGATAGCCATTTTTATATTGGCGGGATAAACGGCGATGAAAAGTGCGAGTGCTGCGTAGGCGGCGAGTAAGCGAACGGGTGTATCGGAGAGTTTTGTTGATAGCGGAGTGAGTAGTGCAATGCCGATGATTATTTCTGCGATGCCGCTGAGGTAAGTCCAAAGACGTGGATCGCCGGGAAGAATTTCCGGGACGATTGCATCAAGACCTTTCGGAAATATGAAGTGACCGATACCGGCAACTATTAGGAAGATGCCGATAGAGCGGCCGACTGAGGTGTTGTTCATTGTTGGAGTTTAAGGGGTTCGTTAGGCCTTCGAAATTTCGATGGTTTCGTAATCCCCTGTTGCAACGAATTTGATTTTTACGCCTTCAATTACAAAGGAGTCACCAAGTACCGCTACATAGTCGGCAAGATTTTTGTTCTCGCCAACGTACTTATTGAATTGATTTGAGCGCTCGCCTTGAACCTTCTGCCAGACAGCCCATGCCCATTCGTCGTTAGTGCGTGAAGTTCCATCCGAATAAATAGGAGGAGCTGCATTTTTATCTAGATCCACTACGTAGGCCATTATTGAGTAAAAGCCGGGCGGAAACTCGCGGTCTCCAAATTTGAAGTTACTCCATTTATCTATTCCATGTGATTCAACTACAACCGCCTTGGTTGGCGATAAACGTATGACAGCCATTTTGGTCTGGCGGTCCTCGCGTTCCACTGGCGTCAATGAAACAGTTGCTGTTTTAAGAGTTGCAAAATCATCACAGTAGATTTGTTCTGAAGGTAGCCAGTCAAAGAGAAATTGTTCCCATGGATTTAGCGCCAAACTAATACCAGATTGTTGAGTGCCGATACCTAGGGGCCAACCATTACCTGGTGCATGCATAGAGATTCCAAAATCATGCATAGTTTCATGAATGTAGTAGGCCCATTTGAGGGTTTCCATTCCCTCCAGGTTCTTGCCCCAGCTAAATACATTTAATTGGACATCTCCATACTTTGTTTTGAAAAACTGATTTCGAATAATGAAATCGACAAAGGTAATTTCTCCATCGGGATAGAAGAAGTAGACTGTAGAGAACTTGCGAATATCGACAACATTTGAAATTTGTTCAATGAATGGTTGAGCCTGGTCAGCCATTCGGCGTCCATGATCTGCTGCAAAGGCATCCTCGGTCTTTGCATCACTCGGGTAGGCAGAACGCTCTTTTGGCATTCGCAACCATTTATCAATTGTCGTGATATTGAATTTAGACTTTCCATTACTGAAGTAATTGAACCAGTCATTCATCCATTTCTTATCATATTCAAGCTGAGCGAGTACTTCGTTGCCGCCTGGAAAGTCTGGGAAATCTATTGGAACAATCAAAACCTCGTTTGTTCCCTTCAAATACATTCTGTTTCTATCGGAGTTTACCAACGGAAATCCAACTAGGCCGCTGGAATTACGGCCGGTCCTATCTGCAACTGATGCGCTATTCTGCAATTTGCACGTTTCAATCGAGACCGGACTCTTTGCATTGGTGAATGTATTTTTTACCGTATTTATTCTTATCCATTGAAGCTTTTGGCCTTTGATCCAGCGACATTCAAGGATTCCTCCTGTTACATCAAAAGTGTCGCCAGAATTAGTGCATGAAGCATTCTCTGTTGGAATGGTGGTGTAATTGTTTGATTTCGATGTCGAAATCTTATTGAATGGTACGTAACTCCACTTAATATTTTTGAGGAAGTCGTTGGTTGGACCTCCCTGCCAAGCACACTTCATAAATCCATCATCACCAATTACTTTGGTACCGAGTTTTGGACAAGCAGTACCTTCAGTTGGCAATTGAATTTTTGGAGTTTGTGTTGGGGTGGGAGAAGGAGTAGGACTGGGAGTTGGAGTGGGTGTTGGAGTGGGTGTTGGAGTGGGTGTTGGGGATGGTTGGTTTTCAATATTGTTCCTCGACCATCTCAACTGTCCATCGCTACCTTTAAGGCACCAAAACTCACCTGCAGCGTTACGCAAAATTTCATTCTCTTTCAAGCAATTCTGGTTCGAGATATTTTCTGGTGAAGTTGATTGTGATGGAGTAGGTGTAGGACTGGCTTGAATGGTTGGTTGGGGACTTGGAATCACGTTTGAATTTGAGTTTTTTACTGCTACACCTTTGCTCCAAACTAATTTTCCATTTTTCTTTATACAGGTATATGTCTTATTCTGATAGGTAGATTTTTTGTTTAGAGATTTACAGGTCGCACCTTGGGCGACCTTAGGTGCTGCGTTAGAGATTTGCGGAGTTAGCGATACCAACAGTGTTACTGCGGTTGAGACGATCAGAATTTTGGATACCCGTAAAATCTTCATTCGGAGATTATTCCCAGCTATAAAGAGCTTGTACCGGTCAATTCCGGACAATTCAATTTTATTTAGATTTCCTGGGGTATTTGTCAGTGGTGGTGAGTAGCTTTTGGACATGGATGAGTCGACGAATAAGTTTGTAGCGATCTTGGCGATTATCGCCACGTCATTAGCGGCAGGTGCATTTTTGATGGCATGGGGACCCGGAAATCATTACTTTGATTTCTCTCCTTCTAATGATGGCTATGTAGCGCCGCGAGATACTTCGGAATTAATTGGTGAGATTGAGAATTCGACCGTAACTGTTTTTTGTGATGTCAGTAAGACCCGTGGAGATTCTGGAACTGGTTGGGCAATTGATCCTTCGGTGCTGCAAGTAGATACAACTGATACCGCCATTATTACTAATCACCATGTAATTGCAGATTGCATTGGATTAGAGGGTTCGGTTTCTATTTCGAAGTTGTATGGCAAGAAAAGGGCCGCTGAGATAAGTTTTTTTGATAAGAAAAACGATCTAGCGGTATTGGAAACGGAGTTGAAACTTAAACCAATAGAGCTATCTAAAAACATCCCTTGGCCCGGCTATTGGGCGATGGCGGTAGGTAGTGCTGACGGAT
>VFQS010003882.1_pt1 | contig 11148 bp, 10 predicted proteins | sample 3512361 | NCBI WGS metagenome assembly VFQS01 (sample SAMN10412375, study PRJNA504923) | tailings metagenome | isolation source: Relicate 1 Philex TSF3 active mining | place: Philippines | reverse complement strand
CGAGGCCTAATCCTCCGGCCCATTCTCGTCGCGGAGCCCAGTTGCGGCCAAATCCAATTTCTAGGAGCAGAGAATGAGAAACGAACAGACTTCATCAAATATGCCTTTTGGCCGCTACAAACCTTTTCACGAACAAATCAATGTTGATCTACCAGACAGAACCTGGCCCACGAGGCGAATAACAAAGGCACCTCGGTGGTGTGCTGTTGATTTGCGAGACGGCAATCAAGCCTTGATTGACCCAATGAGCCCAGAGCGAAAGCTCGAAATGTTCAAGCTGCTAGTTCGTATGGGCTACAAGGAAATTGAGGTGGGCTTTCCATCTGCTTCTCAAACGGACTTTGATTTCGTGCGCATTTTGATTGAAGAGAACCACATTCCAGAGGATGTAACAATCCAGGTTTTGACTCAATCCAGAGATCATCTGATTGAGAGAACCTTTGAGTCATTGCGAGGGTCAAAAAAAGCGATTGTTCACTTTTATAACTCCACCTCGGTATTACAAAGACGCGTGGTTTTCAATCAAGATAAAGCCGGGATAAAGAAAATTGCCACAGACGCTGCTGAACTTTGCCTAAAGCTCGAAAAGACACTGCCTGAGACTGAGATCTTCTATGAGTATTCCCCAGAGTCATACACGGGCACTGAACTTGAATATGCCGTCGAGGTCTGCAATGCCGTGATTGAGGTAATTAGGCCAACTGCAGAAAAGAAGATGATTATCAATCTTCCTGCGACGGTCGAGATGATTACTCCGAACATTTACGCTGACAGCATCGAGTGGATGTCACGACACCTAGCGCAAAGAGATTCCGTGATTCTCTCTCTCCATCCACACAACGACCGCGGTACTGCAGTTGCTGCAGCAGAGCTCGGTTACATGGCTGGAGCGGATCGCATTGAAGGATGTCTCTTTGGAAATGGTGAGAGAACAGGAAATGTTGACCTGATTACTCTTGGTTTGAATCTTTTCAGTCAGGGCATCGACCCCATGATTGATTTCAGCAACATAGATGAAATTAAGCGGACTGTTGAATTTTGCAATCAACTCCCTGTGCATGAGCGAAGCCCCTACGGTGGAGATCTTGTCTACACGGCATTTTCTGGAAGTCATCAGGATGCCATCAAGAAGGGCTTTGAGGCACTTGAGAAAGATGCCAAGGCTGCTGGGGTCCCTGTAAGCGAATTCACCTGGGCTGTGCCTTATCTTCCAATCGACCCTAAGGATGTTGGAAGAAGTTACGAGGCGGTCATTCGGGTAAATTCACAGTCTGGCAAGGGTGGAGTGGCCTACTTGATGAAGGCTGACCACAAGCTTGATTTGCCAAGACGCCTGCAAATCGAATTCTCAAAGGTTGTGCAGGCTCATACTGACACCCTCGGAGGAGAGGTTGGCTCGGATCAGCTTTGGGAGATCTTCCAAGACGAATACCTACCAGCCGCTGTCGAAGAACTGAAGTGGGGAAGATTTGAACTCAAACGCATGCGCAGTGAAAGCGAAATGGATGGAATCGTAAAGATCGAGGTCATCTTGCGAGACGGCGAGGGAGAATTGAGCGCCATTGGGCAGGGCAACGGACCAATTTCTGCCTTCATCGATGTCCTAGCACAACAGGGCGTAGCTGTCCGAGTGTTGGATTACATAGAGCACACCATGGGTACTGGAAGCGATGCCAACGCGGCCACTTACATGGAAATTGAGGTGGCTGGGAAAGTGCTCTGGGGTGTTGGAATCGATGGTGACATAACGGTTTCATCCCTCAAGGCCATTATCAGCGGTGTCAACCGAGCACTTAGGCTCGCCGTTACCGCCTAGCGGTAGCCGACGCTGGGATACTTATCGGGTGCCTAACTATCGGGACGAAGCCGTTGTTCTGAGAACTCACAAACTCGGTGAAGTTGATCGCATCTTGACCATGCTGACAAGGCAGCACGGTCAAGTTAGAGCAGTCGCAAAAGGAGTTCGCAAGACCACCAGTCGGTTTGGTGGTCGCTTAGAGCCCTTCACAGTCGTCGACGTGCAGTTCTATGAGGGTAAAAACTTAGACACCATCACTCAGGCCGAACAGTTGGCCAGCTATGGCACTCGCATCATTGAGGACTATCAGCGATACACAATTGCCTCGGCCATCGCTGAGGCAGCTGAAAAGCTAACTCGTGAAGTTTCCAGTGAAAGACACTACCTTCTGGTGGTTGGAGCGCTCCGTTCCCTTGCCCAGACAGAAATCGAACCAGATCAGGTATTGGATTCATATTTACTCAGGTCACTATCGCTATCGGGATGGGTGCCAGCGTTGGATAGGTGTTCGAGCTGCGGCAGTGCACCAATATCTTTTTCCGTCCACACAGGGGCAGTTTCCTGCAAGGATTGCTCACTGCCAGGATCGGTAATACTTGGAGAAGCGGGTCTTGCCCACATGAAAAATTTATTGGCTGGTAACTGGGATGAGGTAGCTTCATCCAACCTGAATGTTCGCAAGAGTGTCAGTGGCAGTGTTGCAGGTTATGTTCAGTGGCAGCTGGAGCGAGGACTGAAGGCCATGAGTTTTGTGGAGCGCGCATGAAACTATTCGACCCAAAGCGAAAGCCACCAAAGTTTAAGGTAGTTCCCAATCACATAGCCGTCGTTATGGATGGAAATGGTCGCTGGGCCAATTCTCGAGGTCTAAAAAGAACAGAGGGGCACAAGGCTGGTGAGCTTGCGCTACTAGAAGTGGTAGCGGGAGCTATTGAAGCAGGGGTTGGTCAACTGACTGCCTTTGCCTTCTCCACTGAGAACTGGCGCCGCTCACCTGAAGAAGTTAAGTTTTTGATGGGTTACAACATTGAAACCCTCCGGGCACGACGCGATTTACTCATGGAGTGGGGTGTAAGGATTCGCTGGTCGGGCAGAGAGCAAAAACTCTGGCCCTCTGTGCTTAGAGAACTCAAGGAAGCCGAAAGGCTAACGTCCAAGAACAAGGGTTTGGTTCTCAACATGGCAATCAACTACGGTGGCCGACAAGAGATTCTGGATGCTGCGCAAGCACTGGTGGACCAGGCTGTGGAGCGTAAAGCAAGTAGCAAGGTAACCGAGGCAAAATTCGCCAAGCATCTGTACATTCCAAACATGCCTGATGTTGATCTGTTCCTAAGGTCAAGTGGCGAGATGCGGATAAGCAACTTTCTGCTCTGGGAATCTAGCTATGCAGAGATGGTATTTATGGAGGAACTCTGGCCAGATTTCACCCGAGAGACGCTCTGGAAAGCCATAGAAATCTTTGAAGGCAGGCAAAGACGCTTCGGCAAGGCTGAAGATAGGCCGATAAACTAGCGTTTTCCCTGCACAAAGGCTGGTAGATGTCCACCCAGAAGCTTGACGCCGTAATTTCCCTTGCCAAGCGGCGAGGTTTCGTCTTTCAGGCCGGCGAAATCTACGGTGGTTCAAGGTCTGCTTGGGACTACGGGCCACTCGGAGTGGAATTAAAGGAAAACATCAAGCGTCAGTGGTGGCAATCCATGGTTTCAGGGCGTGATGATGTCGTTGGCTTAGACAGCTCCATCATCCTTCCTAAAAGGGTCTGGGAGGCCTCGGGCCACGTCGAAGCTTTTGTCGATCCCCTGATTGAGTGCACCAGCTGCCATAAGCGTTTCCGAGCCGACCACCTCGAGGAAGCCTTTGCTGAGAAGAAGGGCAGACAACCAGCCTCGCTGGCTGAGGTGCCGTGCCCTAACTGTGGCTCTAAGGATATTTGGACTGAGCCGAAGAATTTCAATGGACTTCTAAAGACATCTCTGGGTCCAGTTGAGGACGAGTCTGGTCTTCACTATCTAAGACCTGAAACTGCTCAAGGAATTTTCGTCAACTTCAACAATGTTCTAAATGCTTCGCGCATGAAGCCACCATTTGGCATTGGACAAATGGGTAAGAGCTTTAGAAACGAGATCACACCAGGAAACTTCATCTTTAGGACTAGAGAGTTCGAACAGATGGAAATGGAGTTTTTCGTCAAGCCTGGCGAAGACGAAGAGTGGCATGAGTACTGGATTCAAGAAAGATACAACTGGTATACCAACCTAGGTATCAATCCAGAGAACTTGAGACTTTTCGAACACCCTAAGGAAAAACTTTCCCACTACTCAAAGCGCACAGTAGATATTGAATATCGATTTGGCTTCCAGGGAAGTGAATTTGGTGAGCTGGAGGGTATTGCCAATAGAACTGACTTCGATCTCAAGACCCACTCTCAGCACTCTGGAGTGGACCTCAGCTACTTTGACCCTGCGGAGGAGAAGCGTTGGACGCCTTATGTGATTGAACCAGCTGCTGGTCTAACGAGATCACTAATGGCGTTTTTGGTGGATGCATATGCGGAGGATCAAGCTCCTAACACCAAGGGCGGTATGGATGTCAGAACCGTCTTGAGGTTGGATTACAGGCTTTCACCAATTAAGGCAGCAGTTCTGCCTCTCAGCCGAAATGATGAGCTAAACCCACTGGCCAAAGAACTCTCAGCGGAACTTAGAAAGAGCTGGAACGTCGACTATGACGACTCGGGAGCGATTGGAAGAAGATACCGCCGTCAGGATGAGGTTGGAACACCATTTTGTATCACTGTTGATTTTGATTCTCTGAACGATAAGTCTGTGACGATTAGAAATCGTGACTCCATGCAGCAGGAACGTGTTTCCATGGATCAGGTGAAGAACTATCTCTCGGAAAGGCTCGGCTAGTTGGCCCTGCAATACGGCAAGCACAGAATTGAAGTGCCCGTTGTTTTAGCGCCCATGGCGGGAATCACCAATACTGCATTCAGAAGACTCTGCCGTGAACACGGAGGTGGACTGTTTATCTCCGAGATGATTACCTCAAGGGCACTCGTTGAGCGGACACCAGAGTCAATGCGCCTAATCAAGCATCATCCTTCCGAAGAGATTAGGTCAATTCAGCTGTATGGGGTTGACCCCAAAACTATCTACGATGCCGTGAAGATGCTGGTTGATGAGGACAGGGCTGATCACATAGACCTGAATTTTGGGTGTCCGGTTCCTAAAGTCACAAAAAAAGGCGGGGGCGCGGCTCTTCCTTGGAAGTCCGACCTCTTTGCTTCGATTGTGAATGCAGCTGTCAAAGCCGCGGGGGATACGCCCGTCACAGTAAAGATGCGAAAAGGCATTGATGGCGACCATCTGACTTATCTAGATGCCGGCAGGGCCGCCAGAGACGCGGGTGTCACAGCCGTAGCTCTGCATGCCCGGACGGCCGAAGACTATTACTCAGGTCAGGCTGATTGGAATGCTATTTCCAACCTGCGCCAAGCTCTTCCTGATACTCAGGTGTTAGGTAATGGCGACATTTGGTCAGCCGCTGATGCTGTCCAAATGATGAAGCAGACAGGCGTTGATGGAGTCGTGGTTGGACGAGGCTGTCTTGGAAGACCGTGGTTATTTGCTGATTTAGAGAAAGCGATCATGGGATTCCTACGTGGTGAAGAATTCTCGACTTCAACCGCGGCACCGAATCTAGGTGAAGTGGCAGATGCCTTCTATCGTCATGCTCAGTTGCTCACTGAATTTTTCGAAGATGAAGGAAGAGCCTGCCGAGATATCAGGAAGCATGTCGCTTGGTATTTCAAAGGATACCCAGTTGGTGGTGAATTTAGAGCACAGCTCTCTTTAGCATCAACCCTTAGTGAAATACATGATTTGCTAAACACCCTGGATAGGGATCTGCCATATCCAAAGGAAGAGGCAGAGGGACCAAGGGGAAGATTAGGAAGTGCAAAAGCATGCTCCCTTCCAGATCGATGGTTGGAATCCAGAGAACTCGGCGATAACCATCGTAAGGAACTTGAGCTTGCAGAACTATCTGTTTCTGGTGGTGTATGAATCAGTCAATAGAGCCTGGCTATGAAGATCTCGACAGAGAAAGATTTATTGCACAGCCAAGATCAAAGACCGTTGGCAGGGGAGAGTTTGCAAGAGATAGAGCCCGCGTTTTGCACTCGGCAGCCTTTCGAAGACTCTCTGCCAAAACTCAGGTGCTATCTCCCAGTTCCAAAGCATTCGCTCGCACCAGACTGACTCATTCACTTGAGGTAGCGCAGGTTGGACGTGAGCTGGCAACAGCTCTAGGTGTTGATCCTGACCTTGTTGATATGGCCTGCCTGGCTCATGACCTCGGGCATCCTCCATTTGGCCACAATGGCGAGAGCGCACTTAATTTCTGGGCTGCTGATATCGGGGGTTTTGAGGGTAACGCGCAGACTTTTCGGATCCTGACCAAGCTTGAAACCAAAATCTTTGATGATCAAGGCAATTCCAGGGGCTTGAATTTAACTCGGGCCTCTCTAGATGCTGCTACTAAGTACCCATGGCAGCTACACGAGGCAGGCGAATACGGCAATCAGGTTAAGTTCGGTGTTTATTCTGATGATTTAGATGTCTTCTTCTGGATGCGAAGTATTGCCCCACCAGGAGCCAAGTGTGTTGAGGCTCAGATTATGGACTTTGCTGATGATGTTGCCTACTCAGTTCATGACTTCGAGGACGCAATAGTAGAGGGACTGCTAGACCCGGCAATGATTAGTGATCCGATGGCCAAAGAGGCCCTTTTAGAAGAAGTTGGCAAATGGTCTGGTGGAATGCTGGCCAAGGTCCAACTTGAGGAAGCCTTTGAGGCTCTGCAGGCGAATGAAAACTGGCTAAGGAGCTTTGATGGTTCTGCCATTTCTCTAGCAAAGCTGAAGAATCTAACCAGCGATTTAATCGGGTCTTTTGTATCAAGAACCATAGAGGCTGTCTTGGAAAATGCGAGTCGCTCTTCAATCACAAGATACAGAGCAGGCGTGATTGTGCCATCAAAGGTCAGAAGCGAGATTGCCGTTCTCAAGGGCCTAGTTGCATCGCAAATCATGACTTTGGATGAGCGTCAGCCCTACTACGAGAAACAGCGCGAATTGCTAATTGAACTAGCAGATCACCTGTATTCATCGTCAGGTGCAAATCTGGACGGATTGTCAAAAGCCAGGTGGGATCTAGCAGCAGATGACCAGGCTCGAAAGAGAGTGGTGGTGGACGCGGTTGCCTCGCTGACGGATCCTGCCGCTATTTCTTTGCATTCCACCCTTCGAGCCTAAGATTTCCATATGCCACGGTTTAAGCAGTCTGATATTGAACAGCTAAAGGACCGCATAGATATTGTCGAACTGGTTGGCTCCTACCTATCTCTAAAGCCTGCCGGCCCAGGCTCCTTCAAGGGACTGTGTCCATTTCACGGTGAAAAGTCACCTAGCTTTCATGTTCGAACATCCCCTGCCTTTTATCACTGCTTTGGTTGTGGGGTTGGGGGAGATGCTTTCAAGTTCATTCAGGAGATGGACAAGATTGGCTTCACAGAAGCAGTGGAGAAGTTAGCTGAGCGAGCGAACTATCAGCTAACTTTAGAGGAGGGCGATAGGGAGAATTCAAATCGCTCTCTATTGCTAAATATAAATAAAGTCGCGAGCGAATACTTCCAGCAGCAACTCAAGAGTGATGAAGGTGCTGTTGCAAGGGATTTCCTAGTGTCCCGCGGTTTTGAACTAAACAGCATTGAACAATTCGGAATAGGTTATGCGCCAAAGGGCTGGCAAAACCTCTCCCAATATCTAACGGATAAGGGATTCAAAGTCGAGGACCAAGCCCTGGCTGGACTTCTGAGCAAGGGCGACAAGGGTTACTACGATCGCTTCCGCGGAAGGGTGTTGTGGCCAATTCGCGATGCCAACTCACAGGTTGTTGGTTTTGGAGCACGAAAACTTTACGAGGAAGATCAAGGCCCCAAATACCTAAACACTCCTGAGACCCCCGTCTATCACAAGTCAACTGTTCTCTATGGACTTGATCTAGCTAGAAAAGAGATTGCCACTAAACGACAGGTGGTAGTTGTTGAGGGTTACACAGACGTGATGGCTTGCCACCTAGCCGGAGAAAAGACTGCAGTTGCAACCTGTGGCACGGCATTTGGTGAAGAGCACATCAAGCTCATAAACCGACTGCTTGGTCAGTCAACTGAGCCAGCCTCTGTCATATTTACTTTTGACCCGGATGCCGCCGGCGAAAAGGCAGCTCTCAAGGTCTATGGAGATGCCAGTAAGTTTAATGCCCTGACCTTTGTTGCAACTGGACCAGATGGATTGGATCCATCAGATCTTCGTCAGAAGCAAGGGGACCAGGCAGTCCTAGAGATGCTTAAGAGAAAAAAGCCTCTTTTTGAATTTGTTATTCAACACAGAATCTCTCAGTTCTCGCTGCAGGATCTTGCCAGCAGGGTTGCAGCAGCAAGATCCGCTGCACCAGTGGTCGCTGAAATTAGCGATCCCGCGCTTCGCTCTGGGTATACCAGGATGCTTGCTGATTGGGTCTCGCTGGATGTTTCTGAAGTCAGCGCATTGGTCAATGAGGGAAAAAGCGCTGCGGTTCGGCAGAGAGTAGAGACACTCAGAACCTCGGATGCCCTTCCTCAATCCAGCCCGGTTGTCGACAAGTATGAACAGCAAATAATGCAGGTGGTTGTTCAAAACCCAGCAGCATTTTCTAATTCGCAACTGAGAAGAATGCTGGCCGCTGGCTTCACTTCTCCTTTGCATAGGAAACTGGTGGAAATGGTTCTGGAGCATTCTGACCAAATACAGGATCCAGGTTTTGTAAATCTGCTTGTGAGCTCTGCGCCAGAGGAGCTCGTCCCTCTCATTCGTGAACTGGCTCTAGCGCCTTTGCCAATTAAGTCAGAGTCTGATTTACCCAAATATTCGATAGGTGTCGTGAACGGGGCCATGATTAAGGCTCTAGACAGGGAGAAGAGTGACCTCCTAGCTGCTCTGAGACGAGCTGAAGGCGTGGGCAGTGAGGAGAATAAGGTTGCGATCCAGCGCCAGCTAATGGAACTGGAGGAAGAGCGACGTTCCCTTATGAGATAGCCGAGGCATCTGCTAATCTTTCCTAGGCCCTAGGGCCATTCCTCGGTAGCTCAATTGGCAGAGCATTCGGCTGTTAACCGAAGGGTTCTTGGTTCGAGTCCAAGCCGGGGAGCCACTTTCAGGGGTGGAAATGAATCGACAGGTCCTAGCCACCTCCATTTCAGTAGGTCTCGCAACTGGCCTTTACGGAATATCATTTGGTGCCATCGGGGTCGCTGCCGGCTTAGATATCCTCTCGGTAATGCTCCTCAGCCTGCTGATGTTTTCTGGAGCATCGCAATTTGCATTTGTAGGAGTGGTGGCCGCTGGTGGCCTACCAGTCACAGCAGTAACAAGTGCTTGGTTGATGGGAATTCGAAATTCCTTCTATGCCTTCAGGCTCACTAGCATCCTTGGGCCAAGAAGCCTGCACAAGTTACTCGCTGCCCAACTCACGATTGATGAATCAAATGCAGTCTCGGCCGCACAAAGCGAGCCCAAAGACCAGAGGCTTGGGTTCTGGCTAACTGGGATTGCTGTGTTCATTTTCTGGAATAGCGCAACTTTGCTGGGAGCTATAGCAGGAAACCTAATTGGTTCTGTTGAGCAGTGGGGCTTAGATGGGGCGGCGGCTGCAGCTTTTCTTGGACTGCTCTGGCCGAGACTGAAACAGAATTGGCAGCTCGCTCTTATCGGGGGATCGATTGCTTTAGTCACCACACCATTTCTTCCAGCAGGGATTCCAATTCTGATTGCAGCTATCGCTGCTCTTCTACCTCTTGGAGGCAAGAAATGATCACCACAGTGATTCTTGCTTCCCTGGCTGTCTTCAGCTGGAAGTTGCTTGGCTACCTCGTGCCAGAAAGATTCATCACTGACAAGTTCAAGGACTTTGCTGAGCGGGTCACTGTCGCACTGTTAGCAGCACTGGTGGTCATCCAGGGACTGACACTGAGCGGGACCGTTGTTGCCGACGCACGAATCGGATCGCTCATAGTTGCAGCCCTGCTACTTTGGTTGAGAGCTCCATACATTGTGGTTGTGATTGCAGGAGCACTGGCCGCAGCTGCTCTTCGGATGCTAGGGCTCTAAATCATCTTCCCCTGGCCGCCAACTGATACCGGGAGTACCCCAACCGTATTCGCGAATAACCTCTAGAGCTTCATCTCGGTGTGGTGAAGAAAGCCGATCCACATAAAGAATGCCTTCTAGGTGGTCAAATTCGTGCTGAAAAATTCTTGCCATCCAGCCGTGAACTTCAAGCGAGTAGGACTCACCATTTTCATCAAGAGCAGTGAGGATTGCTCTATTGGCTCTGCGTAGAGGAAATCTTTCGGTTGGCACTGACAGACATCCCTCAGACTCTGTTTCCGGATTTAGTTCTTCCGAGGAAAGTTCAAAAAGTTCCAGCTCTGGATTGATTGCGACATTTCTGAGCCGCTGCTCTTCAAATTCGTAATCGTAGACGAAGATTCGCAGCCCCACTCCGACCTGGGGAGCAGCCAGACCAACGCCAGGGGCTTTATCCATGGTCTCGTACATGTCTTGAATGAGCTCCCTGATTTCAGGGGTGATTGACTGCACAGCTTCAGCCCTGGTGTGCAGGACAGGATCACCCGTGATTCGTATAGGAAGGATGCTCACAGGTCCAATTTACATAGCTTTTTTGGCCTTTGGTTTAGGCTTGGAAAGCTGATTTCCTAAGGAGAAACTGCTTGCTAACACCCGAGCTAATCCGGGCACTCGCAATTCTGCTGGCAGTCTTGGGGGCAGTCTCTCTGTCTCTAGGTGCTCAGTTTCAGAACGATGCAGTTGTTGAACATCATGTTCCCAAGCAGAGGAAGTTTGGTTCTCTTCGATTTAGTCAGATTCTGGACCTCCTGAAAAGGCCTCGCTGGCTGACTGGCACATCTTTTATTGTTTTAGCTGTTCTTTTCCAGCTCGGTTCTCTAGCACTTGCCCCTCTGATTGTGGTGCAGCCCATCGGTGCCCTGGCTCTGATCATTACCTCAATTCTGAACGCTCGCATTCATAAAGTGAAGCTCAATGGCAAGACGCTACTGGCAATTGCAGTCATATTGCTGGGAGTAGCGTCATTCGTCAGCGTTGCTGCAACCAGCGCCATTTCCACTGAGATGAGCGACCAAAAACTCTTGCAGGTTGTTGGAATCATGCTTCTGCTTCTGACTGTGTTCGGTCTAGCGTTCGCTTGGTCTAAGGGAAATGTTGG
>VFQS010003877.1_pt1 | contig 11160 bp, 10 predicted proteins | sample 3512361 | NCBI WGS metagenome assembly VFQS01 (sample SAMN10412375, study PRJNA504923) | tailings metagenome | isolation source: Relicate 1 Philex TSF3 active mining | place: Philippines | reverse complement strand
TAGAGCACCACATTGACATTGTGGGGGTCACTGGTTCGATCCCAGTATCGTCCACACAGAAGTGGGAACCGTCCCACCACACACAACATCACCTACTGAACCCCTTGTAGAAGAACAAGGGGCGTGTGTCGTATCCGACCACACCGTCACTGTCGACAACATGAGACAGACACCAACCTTCGTCTACAAAGTCAAAGGCGAACAGCATCTCCAAGCACTCGACGACCTACGTCCGCGCTTCGCACCGATACCCGAACAGAGTGCAACACCATCTGCGATAGCTCCTGTTCTGGCCGGAGTCATTCGCGATGCATCATCATCGCGATCGTCAATCGTGCCTGATGCAGTAGAGCTTGCAATCATCGACCGCGGCCGCGTAGTCATCGCGAATGGCGCATCGAGTTCAAACTGGCTTCCAGGTAGCGCCGTTGCTTTCTCTATCCACGGAAGCGTTATCACAGCAACCTCGTGTGCCACCGATGAAGAGAACGCCACCATCGTGGACATGAAGTCACGCGTACTACTTCCCCTTGCGGCCCGAAAGCGAATGAAACTCGTCGACGGAGAGAAAGTCTTCGTCGTCACTGTTTCAGCGCCAGCGCCACACGTGCTTTTCATACCTGTATCCCATGCCATCAAGCAGCTTCTATCTGAGGAGAACTCATGACCGACATCATCAACACCATCGAAACTCTCAAAGCGCAACTGCCAAACGCGAGCGATGAACTCATCGCTACGTTGGCAACAAAGCACGAATCGGCACCGGCCAAACTGGTGAACGGAAAGGCGGTGCAGATTCCAACGGTGTCAGCGTTGCTTCACGAAGCCCGTGAAATCGCGATGGGAAAGGAACGTCGACGCAAACGTGCTCGGGTCCAAGCAGATGGAAGCATGCTTCTGCGCGACACTTCAACTTTTCGAACATACCGCTCTCACTGGATAGCACTCGAGAAAGCCCACGGTGACAAGCTCATCACTGACGTCACCGACAGTGAACTTCTTGCACTCGCAGAAGAAGCACGACAAGCCGGAATCGAATGGGCGAGGAAGCGAAACGAAAAACGTCGAAGCAAGGGTATGTCCGAGTTCGAATGGGACGGTTCGGCGGCATTCAAATCACGATTGACTGCGCTCGCAGTTGCATTCTCGATTGCAGTGAAGAAAGGTCAACTCGACCACAATCCTGTTACACCGCTATTCGATGACACTGAACGACTCGCATCATTTCGCTATGCACTCTCTCCAAGTGAAGTTGATGAGCTGATGCAAGTTGCACAGAACGGAGGCGATGACCCCATACTCGACCATCTGATTCTGTGGACACTGTTGGAAACAGCATGTCGCGCTGGCGGCTTGATGAAGTTGCAACTCCAAGACATCGACTTGGATCAGCAACTTCTGACTCTGAACGAGAAGAGAAGCAAAGGCCGTTATCAACCAGTGACGAAAGAACTGGCACAAGCTCTCATCGACTTTGCGAAGTCTCGAGGTGCCGAGCGTCCCACTGATGCTGTGTTTCGTTTTCAACAAACATCGCGAAGTGCGGGCAAGCCAATCAACCATCGCCGACTCGACACAATGTGGGCGCGCATCTACAAAGAGTTGCGATGGGCCGAAGAAAAGTGCGTGACTGCACACACTCTTCGTCACACAACGCTGACCTACGTGGACCGCGCCGTGTCCCCCACCGTTGCACGACTCTTTGCAGGTCACGGCCTAGACACAACAACTGACTACTACACAAAGGTCACTGTCCGTGAAGTCTGTCGTGCGCACGAAATCATCTTCGCGCGCCAGCATCCGAAGTGTCTTGTGTGAGTTGTTGTGAAAGCGGACCAGACTCGTGCATCTTCACTCGTCGCCGGAACCGTGATTTCTGACAGCCACTCGGGTTGTCCCTTATCAGGAGGTTCGCATGAACTGGAAGTCAATCGACGACGGCAATGGAACATCGCAAGATGCATTCGATGAAGCAGTCGGCTCACTCATAGCTCAGCTCAACTTTGTGCTGAACAACAACACCGCCATCGGAATCGATGGTGTCATGGACCTGAGAGAAGACGTCGCATTCGCGATGCGTTTCAATCACACCATGACTTCACCCGATGAACGACTCGATGCGAATACGCTCATCGCCCAGAACAACGATGTCTTCGCGACCATTCGTGAAATCAAGAAGGCACGTGCGCTTCGTAAGAAGCGAAAGAAGTAGTCACACTCCACTTCTGCAAGAGAGGGATGGCCAGCCGGTCATCCCTCTCTTGTTTTGCACACAGAGTTCAACGTCGACTGGCGAATGTGATTGCCGGCCACCAATCAGTTGTCACACTCGTCACGGGTGCTTTGGTGATTCCAACATCGGCGGCATCTACGATGCAGTGGCCATCTTTGGTGCCAACGCCTGACCGACGAAGTCGTGTAGCAACTTCTTCGTCATCGACGATCCACACGACTTCATTCCACCAGCCTGCATTCATCGCAGCATCATGTTGACGAACTTTTGCATCGAGTGCGGGTGTGCTCTTCACACTCAGTTCAATCTCGATAGCAGAGATTGTCTCGGGTCGAGAAACTGAATCAAGGTCATGAATAGTGAATGACTTCGGGTGATACGCGCGTCGAAACTCCGCTCGAGTCATTACCTGACTACCCGGGACCGAGATTGTCTCGGGAAGGCTCGACACCACAATCGCATCTGGATAGACACCGCCGAGAAGTTGAGAGTGAGAGACGATGGCTTCAGTATTCGAGTTGATGCGAGCCAAACTCCAAGCACTTTGCTTGTATGTTTCAATCAGTTCGCGCGACTTGTTTCCAAGCGCGACATTCCAGTACACACCCAGCGAAGAAGTCTTTGGTGATACGTCGTATTCAATCCAAGATGCGAAGCGAGGAATCGCAAGTCGATGCTGTACTCGCGAACTCGACGGTGGCGACTCTCGACGATTCGCTTGTCCGACCGAGGCCCATCCACTACTCGTCAACCAGAGCAATCGTTGGCCATCGATGACTCCAGCTTTTGCTCGAGCTTTGCTTCTTCCATCGTTCCCGGGTGGCAACAACGCGGCTGTGATCGCGGAATCTGTATGTCCTTCACGGACAAGTTCCGAGACCACCATAAGACCGTCGTTATCTGCGATGCTCTGGATTACATCAAGTGCACCGCTTCCATTCTTTCCATTCGATGCCTCTTCCTCTTCTATTTTCGCGAAGATGTCATCGAGCGAAGTTTTGCTGTCGTTCATCGTTCCTCCTTTGCTGGTTGGGTTCGCGAGAACACGACCCGAAGAGGTGCGGAGTGGGAGGCTCCGCGCTTCTTCGTCGGCGACGGAGGTGAATCTCAGACGCTCGACGTGGTGGGTGATGCACCACGTCGAGGAAGAGATGAACCTCCACGCCGAGGGCCGGGGCCCCGCGACGAAGTTGACTGTCCGGAGCCATCCGGAACTGTCAACAATCATTGAGTCGTGGGGCCCCGGCCCGGGAGTGCAGAGGGGTATCCCCTTTGTCGTTCAGCAAAGGCTGAATGCGCTTTCGACTTGTCCCGGCACTGTTGATGTCATGAAACAACTTGCAAACAGTCGACTCGACAGTGCACGTTGGTACTCTGACTTCATGTCATCAACTCGTTACTCAACACACGCGGCTCAACTTCTTGCAGAGAAGTACGCGATGGTCACGAGCGAGAAACAGTTCGCGCAATCGTTTTGGCGCGATCTCTTTCAACAGCTTTGCGGGGTGGATGACCTGTTAGCAACCGGAATCGAGTTCGAGTACCCAGTGCGTTCGCATGAAAGCGGAACCATCAAGTTCATTGACGTGTTGTGGCCAGCAGTGGTTTTGGTCGAACACAAGTCAGCCGGCGAGAATCTTGACAAAGCTGAACAGCAAGCAAGGGACTACCTGATTTCGCTAGAAGCTGCGAAACGGCCACCGGTCATCATCCTGAGTGACTTCACCAAGTTTCGCATCATTGAAGTCTTAGCAGGTAACTCAGTCGAGTTTTCATTGGCGGAGTTGCCACAGAATGTCGGTCGCTTCGAGTCCATCATCGGCGACGCAGGTAGCTCTTCCGCTCGCATTGAAGTAGAAGCGGACACAAAAGCTGCGCAGTTGATGTCGGAACTTTTCATTGCTTTTGAAAAGTCTGGTTACTCCGGACACGAAGTGTCCGTGTTCTTGGTTCGCGTTCTCTTCCTTCTTTTTGGTGATGACACTGCGATGTGGAGACGTACCGAACGAGGTCTATTCAGCGACATCATTCACAACTCGTCTGAAGATGGAACCGGCCTCGGAGCGATGTTGCAGGAACTCTTCCAGACTTTGAACACACCGAGAGAGAAGCGTCCGGCAACCCTCGCCGAGTCGATGTCTGGATTCCCCTACATCAACGGAGGTATCTTCGCGGAGACACTTCCTAGCTTCTCATTCAACAAGTCGATGAGGTCAGCCCTGATCCAAGCGACTTTGTACGACTGGTCGACAATCAGTCCTGCCATCTTCGGGTCTCTCTTTCAGAGCGTTCGCGATGCAGAAACTCGTCGCGAGATGGGTGAGCACTACACATCCGAGACGAACATACTTCGATGCATCAATGACCTGTTCCTCAATGACTTCTACAAGAGAATGCACGAAGCATGGGACTCACCTCAACTTCTCAAATCGTTTCGAACTGAACTCGGTCAGTACAACTGGCTCGACCCGGCATGCGGTTCAGGTAACTTCCTCGTCGTCGCCTACAAGAGAATGCGTGACATCGAGCTTCGAATCATCGCTCGTCTGCAAGAACTCGAGAACAAGAAAACGCAACTGGAACTTGACGGCTCTTTTGACTTGCGAATCCAACTTGGACAGTTCCACGGAATCGAGATTGACGAATGGAGTGCATCCATCGCCCGCGTTGCGATGTTCCTCGCAGACCATCAAGCGAACCTCGCACTCGAGCAAATCACAGGCGCCGCACCGAATCGTTTCCCGCTGACAGAGTCTGCAGTCATAGTGAATGCGAATGCTTTGCGCACTGATTGGAGCACTGTTTGTCCAATGAGTGAGCGAACCTTCGTGATGGGCAATCCTCCGTTCTTCGGTACTTACCTTATGACTGATGAGCAGAAATCTGACACAGATGAGGTATGGCAAGGAGCGAACGAAGGTGGTCGATTAGATTTTGTTGCAAACTGGCACGTCCTGGCCGCGCGGCAGATTGCGAAGCACGGTGGCAAAGTTGCGCTCGTCAGTACCAACAGCATCACTCAAGGTGTACAGCCCGCAACACTCTGGCAGGAGTTGAACAAGTATGACGTCGACATTGACTTCGCACATCAGACTTTCAAGTGGCACAACGACGCCGGTGGCATGGCAGCAGTGCACGTCGTCATCATCGGCTTCTCGAAGAAGAGTGACAAGAAAGGTTTGCGAAATCTCTGGGTGTACCCAGACATCAAGAGCGCACCTGCATTGAAACAAGTCCGCCGCATCAACGCGTACTTAGTTGATGCCCCAGAGGTTTTGATTGACTCTCGGAGCAAGCCGCTTTCAAAGTCGACACCTTTGATGGTGTACGGAAGCAAGCCAACTGATGGTGGTTTCCTTACCGACATCAGCCCGGAAGAGGCATTAGAGATTCGCAAGAGTGATCCGATTGCTGCCAAGTATCTTCGCAAAATCGTGGGTGCGCGAGAGCTCATACACAACATCGAACGATTGTGTCTTTGGTTGGCCGACGTAGAGCCGTCTGACGTCCGCGCATCGAAGGTTATCGGTGCGCGGCTAGAACAAGTGAAGCAAATGCGTTTGACGAGTAAGAAGAAGGCCACACAAGAGCTTGCAAAGACACCACACCTGTTCGAATACAACAGCCATCCATCAGGCCATTACGTCGCAGTACCACGGCATAGCTCCGAAGACAGGGACTATGTTCCGATGGCGTATTTCGGAAACGAAGTCATCGCAAACGATGCGGTTTCCATAGTCCCTGATTCGCCGCTCTGGCTTTTCGGCTTGTTGTCGTCACGCCCTTTCAATGTCTGGAACAAAGCTGTCTCTGGACGAATCAAGAGTGACACTCGCATCAGCAATACCATCACCTACAACAACTTCCCATTCCCGCCGTTGGACGAGAAACAGCAGAAATCGCTTTCTGAATGCGCTCAAGCAGTTCTCGATGCTCGCTCGAGCTACCAAACGAGTTCGCTTGCGGATCTGTATGGTGCAAGCTCGATGCCAAAATCACTTCGCGATGCACACGAACGACTAGATGCTGTTGCACTCGCATCTTTCGGATTGACTGCCTCGGTTTCCGACACAGACCTTCTCGAGAAGTTGTTTACGCTTTACAGCGAACAACTCGCGGCGGTTGATAAAGTCGCCAAGAAGGGCAAAGTCGCCAAGTAGCGCCTTCAAACTTCTCCTAAACCAACACGACTGAAAGTCCTTGCACGACGTGTGGGCACCCGCTACATTCAACGACTATGCCAACCCACAATGAAATGTGGGACGCATCCCATTCTGAAAGGGACGAACCCAGTATCGTCCACTTCATCACATTGAAGTATCTTGATTTTGACCCAATGCGGACAACTTTAAGAAATTGGACGAAGTTTGGATCAAATCCAATAGATGAAAACTTTTTGGGTTTGAATTGATTGAAACATCTGTTCCTAACGGAAGGTGTCAATCATGTTGGTATCAACATATCTGGAAAACTACTTAGAGCGTCAGGCATATAGACCCTCTACATCTCGCAACTATAAGAAACACATTAGGCAACTAGGTTTGATGGATCTAGAAGTTGAAGTAATTACCCCAAAACTATTGATGGATTCTTGCGCTCGCATTGATACATACACGGTTCGCAGGTCTGCTTTGATCTCTTGCAGAGCGATCTTCAAGGAACACCTAGGAATGGATCACAAGAAGATTCCCATTCTCCCCCATGTTCAAAAAGTGTATGAATTCCCCACTCAAGATGAACTTCACGAAATGATCAACCGTACTAAGTATCGCCTTCAACTCCTGCTTTGCATGTATGCAGGGTTGAGAGTTGGCGAGGCTTGTGGGATTCGCAAACAAGATTTGATTGGAAATCGCCTCACAATCACCAGACAGGTGGGGCAAGACGGATCTATTACAACCGCAAAAACCATAGGCATAGTGATTATTCCAAACTGGCTCGCAGATGAAATTAACGATGCAAGGGGTGATTTATTCCCTCAAGGAAAGAACAGTCTCGTAGTTACCCATGCCTGTCGGAATCAATCTGATAGAACTGGGAAGCAAATGAATCCTCATCTACTTAGACATTGGTACTGCACCACGCTTATCAACAATGGGGCGAATCCTGAGATTGTGAGAAGACAAATGCGTCATGCAAATCTCAATACGACTATGCGAACTTATGTTCAGGTTAAGCCTTCCCAGATTTTGGAGAGTCTTCCACTTGCTCCAGAAGGGGTCATCAGATCCCATAGCAAGTCCATAGAGGACTCTTTGTTGGCTGAACCATGTTCGGTGATGGTCTAGATCATTTAAACCCCGAAACCTAAGTGTCTAACTAGATAAATAAATATCAACTAACTATCTAGTTAGACATTCTTAGCAGGGTGTCTAAAGTTATTGCTCTGCTTTACTTTTTACACCTTCAGCAGAATATCCATGATATACTTGTATATAGCAAGGTAAAGAGAAGTCTTGTAAGGATGCGTTAATCCACTTCTTGCAACCCTTAGGCATAGATGGTCACTGCGTACAAGTGACGCCTACAACATCTAATAGATCACTGAAAGTAAAAGTGATTTGCTAAGGGTTTAATTCTGAAAGTTTCCCTCAAAACAAACTGCACACCAATTTTATATATGGCTTTTCGTGGGGTTTTACACTGCTTCAGACGGAAATGTATTTCCAGAGATCATTGTGAATCACATCAATCCTTTTAAGAAATTACTTTATAAGGGTAGGTGGGGTTTTCCCTAAATCTCTGGAAATGAGGATAAATGAATTAACTACAAAGGAGAATCATGACAAATCTAGAAAGACTTATGAGAGATCTTCAAACAACTATTGGAGAGCAACAAAGAAATAAAAGTAAAAGAAAGCCAAGGAAGTCCTCACGGGCTGACGGAACCAATCCAAGGGCTAAAGGGACTAATCCAAGAGCCAAGGTCTTGAGTTCTACTCCGATCACAACAAAGACTGTTCTTGTTGAGGATTTTGACGATTTTGACTGGCAAGTACTCATGTCCCCTGAGGAGAGATGGGGCTATGACTATGAATAACCAATCAGGCAACAGCGAGCGATTCCTGCCTGCGGAAGAGGACTACTCAGGGTTGAAACCACATAGAAACTCAGGACACACATTAGAAGCGAAGAGACTCAGACCTGAGAATGCAAGGCAACTACAGAAAGCACTCTCTTACGGGACTGAGCACATCGCTGGATACTTTGCTTGGGCTGAGAATGCGAAGGGTTGGAGCACCAAACAATGCCTTTTCTGGATCCAGCAGATACTTAGGGAAGAACTGCCTTCAGAGCACTATGCGTTCTTCTTAGGGGACGAAATGGTTGGAATCGGAAGCCTGAGACCCCATGGACACATAAGATCCGTTCAAATGGCTTACTGGGTAAGCAAGAATTACACCCAACAAGGAATTGGTAGATCCATAGCAAGAACGATGGAGAACCTCGCAATTAAGCATCGTCCGTATCAATACATCTTCATTGACCATGACAGTTCCAATAGGTCAAGCGGCAAGATTCCTCAACGACTGGAATACAAATTTGCAGGAACCTTTGATTCCAAAATCCATGCGAAAAAGGAAACTGGATACTGGTTCTCTTGGGTTAAGGAAAGTCCAAGATACAGTGAATGCTCAAATGAGCGATTGATGGATCTTCGTTTTGCTGACCTATGGTGTCAAATGATGTTGGAAATGCATCCTGAAATCTATTACGAAGAGTACGAAGAACAGCACAGAGAAGCACTAGAGGCGTATCGCCTTGAGTTAGAAGATGTGCCCAATAAAGAAACCAAAGATATTGCCTGACAGTCAATCCGTACTCCCAGTCAAGGTTTTCAGATTTCCTCTTACTGAAAACTGTTTAGTCATAGGAATAAGAATTGAACCATTCAGGACGGTGCTTTGAACACTACAGAACTTGCCACCTAATCTCTTCATGAAGATTGTGTTACCTCATCAATTGATTTCTCAATCAATTTCTTGAGTTTTGGGACAGAGATTGCAGTCGCATCCATCGTTTCCGTTTGTCCACCAAACTTCATTTGATCCTTTACTAAGAATTGCGGAATATTCATATCCTTACGCAATTTTCTGAAAACATGGCTCTCAATTCTTGAAACTAGCCAGCCATCAGTGAAATTCCAAACTTGAACAACTTCCCAACCTTCAGCAATGTGTCTGTAAAGACGATCATTACTCTTCACCTTAACCCTGTTTCCGATTCCCACTTTGTGAGATCCAAACTCCGTGTGGGTTATGAGATACAAATATGATTCCTTGTCATACCTGAAACCTGAAACGGAGCAATATCTGCAACCTTCTCTTCCTCTTTGAACATCCCCGTATTTCGTTTCTACTTTGTTTCCACACTTGACATGTAGGCATTCCCATTTTGCATGGTAACCCTTATATGCAGTTAATGGCTCAAAACCACATGAACGCATAAAACTGAGTGCGTCTTCAGGATCAACAAACTGCCCTTTTGCACAATAAAGACAACCACCATGCCCTGTTTGGATCGCACTGTAGGTTGGATAAACGACTTTTCCGCATTTTAAACATTTGCATTTCCATCGTGCTTTGGCACTTACATACTCTTCAAGCGGTTCAAGGGATTTCCTAAGCATTACATTTCGTGCATATTCATCTGTCTTCTTTGCAATTCCAGCACAATGTATACACCCACCTTGACCTTGTTGTATTGATGCATACATAGGGAACACGATTTGATTGCAAGGGATATGCAAGCACTTCCAGCGAAGACCAGATCCTTGATATGGTTCTAGGGGTTTCAAATCCGCTTTCAACATCAGCGTCACAGCATCATCAGGATCCACATACTGTCCCTTGGCACAGTAAAGACAACCACCTTGTCCTTGCTTTATTGCTGTGTGATACGGATAAACAACTTTGCCACATTTCAAACACTTGCATTTCCACTTGGACTTGGAACTCTTGAAAGGTTCTAGGGGTTCTAGATGGGCTTTTCGCATCTCTTCTACCGCATCTTCAGGATCTAACTTTGATCCTGCGCAATATGCACAGCCTGCCCCAGATTTAACAGATGAATATCTTGGAGATACGACTTTGCCGCACTTTAGGCATTTGCACTTCCAATTGGAACCTGAGGATTTATATGGCTCCAAAGGCTCAAGCCCTGCATCAAGCATGGTTTTCTCAGCCACCTTGGGATCAATTCTCATAGACACGACATGAACCTACTTGGGTGAACTGACAAACCCCATGGCTATTGACGCCAGCGATTCCTAGTATCTGTTGCAGAAGTCTTGCAAGTTACAGATAAACCCGTTTTTGTTTTACCAAGAGCACCAGCAGGGGTACAGAAAGCCCCAGCAGTCACATCAATCATGACATTCCCTGTAGGGCTGGCGGTTGGTTCTGGTGAAGAAGATTCTGTTGCAACTGGAGATGGTGATTCGCTTGGTACAGGCAAGGCTTCAGAAGTTGGGCTTTGCTTAGGAACAGGTACTCCCTTGTTCCAAACAAGTTTCCCCTTGCTCTTAACGCATGTGTACTTGATCCCGCTACTAATTTTTGAGGATCCCACTGGCTTACAGGCTGTGCCACTCTTTATTGCTCCGAAGGCTGAAACAGGAGCAAAGACCATCACGGACACCAAGAGGGCTGATGCAAGCCTTACCTGTTTCATTGTTCTCCAGCCAATCCATAGGTTGAGATCTATAGCCAATGGTATTTCCTATCCCCTAACTTTCCTAGTAAATTCACTCAAACATTCAAGATTGACCCAAATTCGGACATAGGTCTCACTTTCCACTTGTCATACTATTCAAGTAGGCTTTTAGAAAGATAACTGAACAGATGTTGCGATCCCAGTATCGTCCACGTTCACAGTTGTTAATTTTCTTGCGACTTCAAAACCTGTCTTGCGGTATCAAAATTCAT
>VFQS010003876.1_pt1 | contig 11161 bp, 16 predicted proteins | sample 3512361 | NCBI WGS metagenome assembly VFQS01 (sample SAMN10412375, study PRJNA504923) | tailings metagenome | isolation source: Relicate 1 Philex TSF3 active mining | place: Philippines | reverse complement strand
GACCTCCACGTTGAAGGACTCGTTCTCGGCGTTCCACGTCAGAGCGACGCGGTAGGCGCGGACGGTGTCCTTGTCAAACGGGATGTGCCAGTAGAACTCAATGCCGTCCTTGGCCCAGAACTTGGCTGAGCCCGCCTGGCCGGCCTGAACGACCTTGGTGCCCTGATTGAAGCTAATCAGAGCCTGCTTCTTCGCCTCTGCATCACCAGGGCGAACGGTCAGCTCCCACTTGCGCCCACTCTTATTCAGAGTGAAGGAGCTGGTGAGCTTGCCGAAGGAAAGAGTCGTGTTGAAAGACATCTTTGAAAGGAAAGAGGAAGGAACTTTAGCGTGCTGGAAAGCTTGCGGAAGTATATCTCTTTGGCGGGTGTCGCACAAACCACCTTTTGGCCGTCGCATCTTTCAATTTTTTCCGAACCGCCCTCTGGCCTAAGACATTCTGTTATGGAAAATTTTCCTTTATAATTACTATATAATATTATTGAGTGATATATAGTATTTATACAATAAGATTATATAGTATATTAAGTATCTTATAAACGGGTAAAAATTGAAGGATATATTTGATTCAAGACATAGACTGGGCCCTGCATTTCCTACAATCCTTCCCTCCAAAATGCAAGCGCTCCGTTCCTTTCTGATTGACGCCACCGGCATCCGTGATCCCTGGATCCCTGAAGCGGAAGGCTTCTTTGGCTTCCCGCGGCGGGTCGCCATTGACCTTCACAACGCAGTCCGCATCATTCCGATGCTACTGCTTAGCTGGTTTGTTATGCTGGCGCTCGTTCGCGGATCCCTGGATGTGCTCACCGAGGCCTACATCCAGCTGCCGCGGGTGCCCCTTGGCATCATCTTCCTTGTTGGCCTACTGCAGGCTATTGTAGGCCATGCAATGTTAATGGATATGACGTTTCCCAAACCCGCTATAGAGGCACAGCAGCCGCAGCACCGCGCACGCTAAACAAGTGTCCAGCTCATGTATGTCTTCGGTTTCCAGCGCTGCCGTGGTCCATAAAATACCTCATAATAGAGTGTTGGAAGTACAGGAATACCTAACAAAATGCATATGAAAGGTGTGGGGTTCATCCTCCACCTTAAAAACATTTACGCCGAATATTTTTAGATCCCCGATTTTTTTCTGGCTCTAAAATAGATGGCAACCGTCGTCGCATAAAATGACCCAATCACAAATCTACAATCTTGCGACACAACTTTTTTGTAAGGAGGAATGGCCCGCGATTAAATCATCGCTTTCTAGCTGCCTCCCAAAACACACTCATGTAATAATTAATGATGACGGCTCTGTGGCCGCATTTATCCTTGTAACAGAAAAGGATTCTAAAAGCGCATATATCGCGTACTGCGGAGTTAATCCGCAAAATCAAGGTAAAGGTCTTGGTACAAAGCTCTTGAAAGAAACCCTAGATAGTATCTTTCAAGTAGATTATGAACGTTGTTTGCTCCTGGTGGATCGTTGGAATATAGGAGCCCGTCGATTATACGAACGTTTCGGTTTCAAATGGTTGCGTGAAAATGTGGAACCCCATGTTATTAGTGACTATTTTGAACTACAAGCAGAAAATTATAGAAAGCTGCAAATAGACCGTGCATAGCTAAAGACGGCCAATAATCTGATATCTCCAAACTGCATTATGCACAAGTTGAATCTCCTGTTGTGTTAAATCAAAATCCCAATCACATACCCATGAATTTATATTAACAAGTGCTTCTTTGAGTGTCACTTGTTTCATATTTGCGGCACGGCGATTTTCCTTATCACCATCAAGGAATCTGAAAAAAACCCCTTGTGCTCGCCACTTGCGCCAAATTGTTTCTGTAAGTGACATTCTACCTAAAACGTTGCTATTTGTGCCTTAAGTGCTGCAATACGACGCGCGCGATCATCGGGGCTGTTAAACTCCTCTATATAGTACTCCGATGGAACATGTGCGCTTACTGACATTACAGGTTGAATACCAGCGGCAGACATAGGATTCAACATTGGCTTGGTTGCAATTTGCGACACAGGGCTCTCCAAATATTGTATATAAGATTGCAAAAAATCACGATCTGACGCTAAGCGTTTCTCAAAATCGTCACGGGATGGCCGTTGAGTAGTTACGGCATTCAAAGCGGATTGAACTAGACCCATATCTATAAAGAAAACCCAAAAATTGCTTGGCTGCGTTGCAACTTTTGGGGCCCACTGGACGCCTAGGCCTTCTTGAGCATGGCCTTGCCGCAGCGCTCGCCGCTGCCGAACTTGCGCATGACTGTGACGCGCGGATTCACGGTGTGCAGGCGGCCGACAAACCAGTCGTACCAGATGCAGGCGGGGCTGTGATCCCACTCCACCTTGGTGCCAGCGGGCGCGGACTTTGCCGACTCGTACTGCCCCATACAGCTGCTGCAGTAGGGGATGTAGTCCTTGTCAGGATTCTTCCAAGGAAAGAAGTCGGCGTCGTCTGGATGCGACCCGCGCACAGGAAGGCGCTTGCGCAGGTAGTCACGGACCTCGTCACTCTGAGCGGAAGACATTTTGGAAAGAAAGGAAGGAAAGCTTGCTTGGGTGCTTGCTTGACTTGTGCAGGTTGCCCACAATCAGGATAAACCAGAAAACCCTCTTCAATTTTTTCCGAAACTGTCTTACGATTGGAGGATTTGCATGTACAAAATTTGAAGGATTCTATTGTATGAAGCACAGGATAATACAATGGATATTGAAACATATGCATCGCCAAAGGATGATCCTGTATCTCCCACAGTTAAGGCAATGATTAAAGAGCTTGTGCGGCTTCCAGTGGCCAGCTATGACTCGCCTGAAAAGTTTGTGCGCGTTCAACAACAGCTTGCGCGAAAGTACAAGGTACTTTTGGGCAAGAAAGCATTGCTTGATGCGTTTTCTGCACTTCAAACATCCTGCCCTGATGAATTTGTGCTGCGGCCGGAACTACGGACCGCATTGGTTGTCCGCGGTGTTCGTTCCGATAGTGGAATAATTAATGTAAGCGTTGTAACTCCGCCGGAGGTGTTTAGCTGCCGGTACAATTGCAAGTTCTGCCCCTCAGAACCTGGAATGCCGCGCAGCTATTTGAGCAATGAGGATGCGATTGCGCGCGCAGCTTCTGTCGGATTTGATGCTGTTCGGCAAGCCTGGAGTCGCTTTGATACACTTGAGGCCAATGGGCATGCGCTGGATAAGATTGAGTATCGTGTGCTTGGGGGGACTTTTAGCTGCTATCCTCATAGCGTTGCGGATGTATTTATACGCGACCTGTACTATGCAGCAAATACATATTATGAGCGTGCGGAAGATGTTATGGTTGAAAGGCCGCGCGGAACTATGGAAGAAGAACAGGCGCTAAACGTGCGTGCGCGGATTCATGTTGTTGGCCTGGGCGTGGAAACGCGACCGGATGAAATCAACATGGGCGAAATTCTTCGCTTCCGCCGCTACGGCGTTACCCGCGTAGAACTAGGCGTTCAGCACACGAATGATGATCTGCTGCGTCGTATGAATCGTGGTCATGGCGTAGCTGCTTCGCGAAAGGCTATTGCACTTCTAAAAGATTACGGGTTCAAGGTGGAAATTCATATTATGGCGGATTTGCCTGGAAGCACGCCAGAACTAGATAAGGAATGTTACCGACAGGTCCTGCGCGACGACCCCTGGCTAACTCCAGATTACTTGAAGGATTATCCGTGTTTGGACGTAGATTTTACGGAACTGAAGGTCTGGAAGGCAGATGGCCGCTGGAAACCCTATGCAGAAGCTTCACCTGATGCGCGTGCTCTCAAGGATGTGTTGATTTATCGCCAGGAAATCACACCACGCTGGGTTCGTGTAAATCGGATCCAGCGCGACTTTCGGCCTGCGGCGCCGGATCGCCTTGGATTCCGTAGTGAATCTATTAAAACCAATTTGGCCCAGCTGGTTAAGGATGAAGCGGAGGCATGTGGAATCTATTGCCAATGCATTCGCTGCTGTGAAATCCGCCACGAGAAGTTTGATCCTGCAGATATTATTTATCGCGTAGATAAATTTGAGGCTAGCGGAGGCAAGGAATGGTTTATTTCTGCGGTTGTACCTCGTCCGCGACGTGACTTGCTTCTTGGATTCCTACGACTTCGCGCGAGCCCTGCACTTCATACAAGCTCAATTCCTGGATTGCGTGGTCGCATGGCGATGGTGCGCGAACTGCATGTCTATGGACCTGTTACGCGTGTAGGTGCAGCAAGTCGCGGCGCCCAGCATCTTGGGATTGGTCGTGCGCTTCTTTGGCGTGCCGAAATGATTTCACTCCTAAATGGGTGCTTGGACCTTGCCGTGATTAGCGGGGTGGGTGTGCGTGGATATTATGCGGCCCGTGGGTTTGTCCTTAAAGATACTTATATGGTTAAGAATCTTTGGCGCGCCCGCGCATGCCTTGTTCTTTCTATACTTATGGCACTTGCGTCGTTTGTAATTGCATGGCGGCGTGTGTAAAAAATTGAAAAATACGGTGCATTATTTTTATGATTTTTAGCAATTATGGGCTCTAAAACTTCCAAAGTTCGGATTGTTCCACTCGTGACTGCGCCAATTATGACTTCCACGACGGAATGTCGTAATAAATGCCAGACATGTATGCAAACTCATACAGATATACATGAGATTACATTAATGTGTGGGCATTCTTATCGCCTTTGCTACAAAATGGCGGCGTGGATTAACGATCTTGGCTGGTGCGCTGCATGTCGCATTGCGCCTCCAAACCGCGGTCATGTGTTAAATCTAATATATGATGTGTCGCATAGTAATAGTGATCCATGGACAGCGTGCCATGACTATGATGCACGTATAACCGGAATTGGTCGCAATGGTATGCAGCTTCCAATACATTTATACGATCCACTTACACAGACATGGCCAAACGCAAATTAATCAAAAAATCATTCAAGTTCAAGATTAAGGGTGACCAGATATGAGCTCCTCAACATGCATAAATGGGCGTGTATATGGCTTCAAAAGCGCATTATTTCCCCCCTCACGAAGAATCACTGTGTAATGCGCATCAAATAGAATTTCTGGGTTCATAGCCAGAAATGTGGCAGCACCATTAGATCTAAGATTGATGATTTTGCATTCGGTCACATCCTTATGGACACCAAACCAGTTTTCAACATAGGTTGCGTAGGAAAGAATAGACTCATCTAGCACAAGGATTACAAGAAAGGACATCTTTGAATGGAAGTAGAAAGTAGATCCAACCTGCGCAATTACTATGGTGGCAAATGTCATTCAATTTTTACACCTGCATTCCAAAGGTATTCTCACTACAGTATTCAATATATAGGAAATTATCTGGTGATCTATGAAGAGTATATAATTCACGCATAAGTGTTCCAGTTGTGGGCAGCGTACCATTCACAAACAGGAATAAGGCCTTTTCTTGTGTAAGAGTCATACGTCGCCTGATGATAAATATAAATTGTGACACTGTAAGGTCACCGGGTGTAAGAAACTTTTCTTTATCAAGAGGAGGCATTCCACGCGCTGATTTTGCTGGGCTGACAATTACGGGGATGCGTCCTGGAAATTTACTTTGGATTCGTGTTGCTTCCATTAACCGTTCCTCAAACGGAACACGATCCTTGTAATGAAGCATGGCCATAGATATTGCCTTATTCTTTACTGAAAAATAAGGCAAGCAATTTTTCCTTAGATTATTCCTCCATTCCATCAGGCATGCCAATAAATGGCGGCATATCAAATTCATTGGGTTTTGCTGGATCATATGTTTTGTAAAAATGCTCAATTTCCATATTATCAAATCTGTGAGTTGCAGGGAACAGATTATATACCTTATTTACAAGATTGTATGCATTAACGCCACCCATTCCTTTTTCAAGTAAAGCACGGTACAACTCACCTCGTGGAGTTTTAATGCGCAATGAAGGAAGAGTAACTTCTTGGGAATGCAGGGGTATAAGTTCGCTTGCGTACTCTTGACCTGCATCTTGAATCAACATTTTACCTTCATTATTAATCCAAACTGTTGATTCAACACCTGCACGTAGTATATCCTTAATTTTACGATCGGGGGCTAGTCGCACTTCAACATACAACTCACGGTAATCAACAGCAGGAATTAAAAGATACTTAACTGTGCTCATGGTTTCCTACAATGGTTTCTAAATTCGTGCATGGCTAACCGCGGCTGCCGCATGCGCAGGAGGAGGAACGCGATTTATAATGAACTCCACAAGACGTGGGCGAATCCATGCATCTTCACCAATACTAATTGAAAGTGGCTTCCATGAATCAATATGCGACTTGTAATACTCGCGTGGTGATTTTGTTCCTTCTACAAATGCAATATCATCATTAGGAATTTCTGACCAAAACGATGGATCAAACTTAATATCGGCGCGCAGAATTACAGATACAGTAATAAGACAACCATTTGCACTTACGTTACATTTTTCCACATTTGTTACATGTGGGAGATAAAGCTCGTCGTCTGTGCAAGGCTGCATAATTGGATGCCCTTCCGCAAATTGACACTCGTACCAGCGCTTCATTTCCTTGACCATGCGTTCTGTGCTGATTTCGCCACGAGCATCTAGCATCAGTTTGAAAGATACATTAAGATAAATTGTCTTATCCATTGTACTTGCGGCCATTCTGCTTTAAAGGCGATTCAATTTTTAAACCTGTGAAAAATTGAAAGTCGGTATTTTATATTTAGAGGTGTTTGGCTTCTTTCCTGCACTTACTACAATCCATTCAAGATGTCCATTACTCTTTCTTCCGAGCAGTATGCTCAAATCTTGGCTGCCCTGGGCGCCGCTATTCGTTCCAATACGGAAGATCAGCTTGCGCTGCTGCGTTCGCAGAATGCTCTTTATACTTCCGCATTGGAGATTCTGACGGGTGCTATTGCTGGACGCGGTGCGGCTGCTGCTGCCCCTGCACATGTGCGGGTAGCCGATGCAGTTCCTGAGGAACTAAACAATGCATTCATTGATCACGCTGGACCGCTAAGTCCTCCGCATTCTCCCGCTGCTCCGGTGCCTCTTACACCTCCACCACCGCCGTCTCCTATTTCCGCGGGCCGTGCGGCGCGCGCAGAACTTCCTGCAGCCGCTGCCGCCGCTGCTCCTGCCGCTCCCATCGGTCGTAATAACCATCCTCTTATGAATGCAACGGCGGCCAATAACCCCCTTCGCCTATACGATCGCATAAGCATTGACTTTCGGCACGCAGGGCTTGCACAAACTTATCATGCACGCCCGCGATTTGTGGGCGCACGCGTCACCTTTGTGCTTGAAGGTCGTGCATTTGTCCATAAGAGCCTTAACTCGCTCTACGGCGCCGCGGAACACGAGTTCCGCACTCTTGTGGAGGATAGCGGCAGGGAAGCTATTCCTGAGAAATCGGCAAACGGATGGACACGCTGGTATGTGACCACGCCAACCGGCGTCAAGTTTAACCTTAAGAAACTTGAGGCAACCATGGCGGGCTAAAGACTCCCAAGCAAAAATAACTAAATATGGGTATTGAAGATATCCGCACAGCAATTGAAGGTAATTTTTGGGTTGCCGCGCATGTTGGGAACCCCGCCAAGCGGGTAGAATCCATTTTTGCGTTGCAGGATCTTGGGTTAAAAATTTCAAGGGACTCAAAATTATGTACTGGGTCGTTGCGAAAAGATATTAAGTATGTTCTACGCATGGTGAATACTGGTGCATGTACCTCCGCTATTATGGGTTCGTACTGCTGCCGGCACTGTCGCTACACACGATGGGGGTACTGCAAATGTGCGATTAGGGATGCGCTGCATACCTGGGAATAATGCAAAAACTTTTTATTTGATTTTGGGGTTTTTGCATTTTTTCTATTTTCTGTTTTCACTCAATCACACACGGCACCTTGGCAGCCCACGCAGCCTCCGCAATCGCACCCATCGGCTTCATGCCAATGTGACCGCCGCCCACCAGTGCATGCCGATCCACACAGCTGCCCTTGGCGCCCTCGCTATCGTTGTAGTGAATGAGCTTGACCATGCCTGGGCACTCGGCGAAGGCGCGCTGGACATACACGACCGGATCGTGTCCGCACGCAAACACATGGCAGGTATCCACGCACGCGCGGAGCCGAGGATCATTGATCTCCAGCAGAAGACCGAAGAACTCCTCCCAGCTGCGCAGCGTTTCTGTGCCCTGGCCCGCCGGCGTTTCCAGCAGCAGCGGACAGTCCGCAGTGGCGTAGGATGCCGCCAGCTGCAAGTTGCGGCGCTGGTTGGCTAAGCCGGCATCGGCACCCGTTGTTGCGGACTTGCCAACATGGACCACCACGCCCGCGGCACCCATGGCGGCACCGGCCTCCAGCTGCTTCTTCAGACACTCAAGGATGTAGTTGTCCTTGGCGTCCTCTGGTGCAGTGCAAAGGTTCAGCAGGTACGGCGCGTGGATGAAGAACTTCTGTTTCGTTCGATCCACGATCGCGCGCACGGCGGCAATCTCCGCGGGCTTGATGCTCACGCGGGTGTTGATGTTGCTGCCGAGGAAGATCTGACACGGCTTAGTCGGATCCTGAGCTTCCAACGCGCGCGCGATGCCTCCTGCCTTGCTGATGTGGCTGCCAATACGGAATCGGTCACATAGCGCGCCGATGACCATCTGGTATGCCATGGCAGTTGGCAGATACAGGCCGCCGCCAACATGCACAACACCGCCAACGGCACCCATGACAACATCCAGATCCACGCCCTTGGCGATTCCAGGAACGCCGTGATCGCAATCACAAGTCGCCTGCTGTGCTGTGGCAGCATTCTGGAGCGCGGTCAGGTACTTGGCCTTGTGCTCCCAGCCGCGCACATCGTATGTCCAAATCGCCGTTTGAAGCGGAAGGACAATATGGATGTGCGTGGCGGCGGGGTACAATGCCGCGTACGCAAAGGTCTGGAGCAGAAACTCCTTCCAATGCTTGACGGGCTCACCTGTCAGCTTGACCTCAAACACCGCGTGTGCGGTGACGATGTCAGGATGTCCCACCACTGAACCTGCCGCAATGTCAGGCTCGTAGCGTGGTGCATCAAAGCCGCCGTGCAGCTCCAACAGCCGCGCCGTATCCTGCAGGGTTGCAAGGAACGGCGGCGTTGTTTTGGAAGCTGCGACCTTTGCATGCGCTGCCGCGCTCAGGCCAGGATACAATGATTGCATCACGGCGGCTAGGCGTGCCTGCGTGATCGCGGGGGCGCGAAAGTGCAGGAGTTCCTCGGCCACCTTGCCAAGGTAACCGTATGCCTCACCTTTCGGAAATGCGGCCAGCACTGCGGCTGGATACTTCTCCGTTTTGTGAGACCCAACGGCGCAACTAAGCGTCGCTGGCGGCAACAGGCGGGCTAGTGCCGCACGTGTTGCACCCTTCATGCCGCTAAGAACGGCGCGCACCCGAATGGGTGCAGATGAATGATCGTGACTCATCTTGAAAGGAAGAAAGAAAGTTTCTTTATAGGGCGGGACAACAACTTCCGCTTGCCCAGATAAAGAACTCAATTTTTTCCGATTCAATTATATAGCATTCTATAAGAATACTATACAATACTATTCTAAACTATTACGAAAGCCTATACAATAAATGTATAGATCTATATATTTTTCTTCATATATATTGTTCTGATACGGAAGTTTCGGAAAAAATTGAAGGATGACCGGCGAAGAAAGGGGTGGTTGGCCCTTATCCCGTATTATCCCAGGCAGCCCTTTTTACCTCCTTCCCTCCTTACAAGATGTCTCTTGCGCGTTCTATCAAGTACCGCACTCTGCGCTGGTCTGATTACGCAGTGTGCAAGGAGCTCTTCCTGGACACGTTCCAGCATGATATGCTGCAGGACTTTGTACTGGCCTGGAAGCACCGGCGCGCAAACGGATGCTACGTGGCCCGTTGCAAGGGCGGCATTGTCGGATTCTGCCTGGTGAGCAAGCGCAACAAGCTGGAGTTCATTGCGGTTCATGAGCTCTTCCGCGAGGCCAAGATCGGCAGTGGGCTCCTGAAGCGCATGCTGCGTGATCTTGCGGACTGCCGCAGTATTCACCTTGTCACCGCGGATGACGAGCGTCTGATGTACTGGTATGCCCGCTTTGGCTTTGTTGTCACTGGCCTCTGGCTCTATGAGGACGGCGAGTTCAGCGGTGCAGACATGGTCCGCCGTCACCGCTGCCGCAGTGGCGTCAAGGCATAAGCCCTTTGCAGAATGGACGGGGCGTAGCCCCTTAGCAATCGGAAAAACCAAAAACAGAAAAACTCAAAAGCACCCAAAATCCATTTTTGGTTTGTGGTTAGAAAAGCGCCCACACCATTGGAAGACGGAAGTCTGTCCGTGGATAGATTTTTTCTATTAGATGTGCGCCAAAGTCGGCAGGAAGATTATGTTCCTTGGCGCCAGCATCATTCTGAACCCGAAACACTCCTCTATCCTTATACAGGAAGACATAGTGATAGAAATAGCCGCTGTGCGCTGAATCACCCCGTCGTGTTGCATACAGGAGGATATAGGCAGTATAGCGATCATTGGAAAGGAGTGCCTTGCAAGCATCGCGCCCATCTGCCACGGAAGCATGCGGCCAGAACTTACGAATCATTGTATGGAGTGCAGGGGGTTTCGTACCTTTGAACCCATCATCTTCGTGTTTAGGAGAAGCATCGCAGGTTACACAGATTGATCTGCGCGTTGCAGGCCCAACAGTGTATCCTGCGTAGCGAAGAGCGTTAATAATGCTGACGGGCCCGCAACGAAAGTCGTCATCCTGTGCTTCAAACAATTGTCTATTAGTTGCTCTATAGAGCGTAGTAGATTTGATGCAATTGCAGGCCATTTTGTTGTGCGTTTAACTGTACGGAATCACTTAGCTGCGCCGAAATATTCAATTTTTTCATATATCCATAGTAGATATGCCAAAATCAAATAACACGCGTAAGTCAAGTTCGCCCAAGAAGAGCTCAACACGCAAATCTCCGCGCGGGCTTTTTAATGATCCGCTTTTTGAAGCCATGAATCGCGGAAATGTACTTTGGGGCAACTTAATGGCAAATGAAAATGCAAAGGCTCCTGCAAAGAAGGCCGCTAGCCGCAGTAGCAGTCGTAAGTCATCTGCAAAGGCCGCGGCGGCCTCC
>VFQS010003875.1_pt1 | contig 11162 bp, 12 predicted proteins | sample 3512361 | NCBI WGS metagenome assembly VFQS01 (sample SAMN10412375, study PRJNA504923) | tailings metagenome | isolation source: Relicate 1 Philex TSF3 active mining | place: Philippines | reverse complement strand
CGCCTCCGCTTCGCCTGCGCGGGCGTCGGCGCCGCGGCGCTGCTCGACGAGATGGAGGCCCTGTTCGCCCGCAAGTTCGACGAGAACTGAGCCGTGCGGCGCCTCCTGCCCATCTTCCTCGCGGCCCTGCTGTCGGCGGCCCCGGCGCCCGCGCCCGCCCCCGCGTCCGCGATCAACGACGCCGACGTGCCCCCTCTCCTGCGCGGCGGCGAGCTGACCGAATGGTCCCGCGCGCGCCGGATGTTCGAGGACGGGCGCAACCGCGCCGCCCAGGGCCGCAGCATCGCCGAGACCCCGCGCGTCCCCATCAAGGGCTCCGGCGGCGAGTCGCCCGAGGCCGCCAAGCAGCGCGGGCTCGCCATCCAGAAGGAGGGCGAGGAGGCCATGGGCCGCGCCAGCCTCACCCTCGACCGTCTCCGCGCCGTCGCCGCCGCCCGCCTCGCCGACCAGACCAAGACCGTCAGCGCCGCCTCCGAGCTCGGCTCCCAGGCCTGGTCCGAGGGCGCGCTCGTCGCCGCCGTCCGCGGCATCAAGGCCGCGCGCGACGCCGGCGCGACCCGCCACCACGTGCTGGGCGTGTGGACCTTCGACGCGGCCGGCGCCCCCTCCCGCGGCGCGGACCTGACGACCGACCTCCGCGAGGCCTGGCGAAAGGCGCAGGCGGAGCGCGACTATCTCCAGCCCGAGCCCGCCGGCGGCTACCGCCTGGCGCCCGGCCCCGACGCGGCCCATCCCATCCGCCTCGCCGCCGACGACGCGGGCGCCGAGGCCCCTGGCAAGGTCGCCCTCGCGTGGGGCGAGGTGCATGTCCTCGCCGACGACCTCTCGGTCGTCCTGATCCGCGTGGCCGACGCCCACTCGCTCCGGTTCCTCGCCTCCGAGGCCTTCCTTTGCTCGCCCCGCGGCGACAAGGTCCCGCGCCGCGCCGCGCTCACCCTCCGCGACGACCGCAGCTTCCTCCCGCGCCTCGCCGCCTCGTCGTCCTGGCGCCTCGGCGTCGCGCCCGACGCCCCCGCGCTCGGCGCCTCGCTCCTTCGGCACGTCTGCCACCGGCTCGGACAGGTGCCCGTCTGGGCCGACGACGCCCTGGCCGCGCTCGGCATCGCCGCGCTCCCGGCCCGGGCCAACGCGGTCTGGTCGATCAAGCCCGTCTCGCCCGCGCCCGCCGGCGAGCGCCTGTACAAGCTGGATTCCACGCCCACCACGCCCGGCGCGCGCCCCGTTCCCGTCGGCCAGCTCGGCTTCCGCGTCGAGTCGACCGAGGCCCCGGCCGACAAGCCGCGCTGAGCAGCCTCAGCGCCTCGCCGCCTGGGTCTCGCGGAGGAGCTTCCGGACCTTGGGCTCCACCCGCAGCCGGTGCGCCGGCACCATGCGGTCGATGAAGAGCACGCCCTGGCAGTGGTCGTGCTCGTGCAGGATGCAGCGCGCGAGCAGGCCCGAGGCCACCAGCGTGCGCGGGAGCCCGTCGGCGTCGCGGAAGGCCACCGAGACGCGCTCCACGCGGGCGACGTCGCCGCGGATGCCGGGGAAGGAGAGGCAGCCCTCCTCCATCCGCTCCTCCTCGCCGGGAAGGACCGTCACCTCGGCGTTGGCGACCACGAGCGGCATGACCGAGCGCGGGTCGGCGACCGGGCGCCCGTCGAGCTCGAGCGGCTCCGGGTCGTGGCCGGTGTCGACCACGAAGAGCTGGAGCGACAGGCCGACCTGCGGCGCGGCCAGCCCGATGCCGCGGGCATCGCGCATCGCCGCGAGCATGCGGGTCGCGAGCGCCCTGAGCGGCGCGCCGAACTCGCGCACGGGCTCTCCCTTCGCGCGGAGCACGGGGTCGCCGTAGGGGCGGATCTCAAGGGGCTCCATCTCAGGCACCTTGCCCATAGCCGCCCGTCTCGCAAGTCCGCACGAAGGACTCCGCGCGCGTCCGCAGCCGGTCCCAGCGCGCCCGCAGCGCGCGGCTCTCGTCGGGGTCGATCCTCCGGTCCTCCGCCGCGCCCACGACGTCGGCGATGAGCAGGCCGAAGTCGCGCACGAGCGCGTTCGCGGCGCGGCCCAGGTCGGGCTCCGTCTCCGCCGACTCGGACTCGTAGCGCCCGCCCGCGCGCTGGCAGAGCCACTCGATGATGCGCGGGTCGCCCGTCGCCGCCATGAGGCCGACCGCGCGGTCCAGCGGGTTGGGCTGGCCGCTGCCCTCGGCCGGCGCCTCGCGCCACTTGTAGAGCAGGGAAGGGGAGACGCCGAGGCGCCGGGCGATCTCGGCGTGCGCCGACTGGCGGGTGCGGCCGGCCTTGGCGGCGGCGTCGCCGGCGAGGCGGAGGGCGTCCTCCACCACCTCGTGGGCTTCCCGGACGGGGCGGTGTCGTCGCTTGGCGGGCTTGGCGGGCATGTCCGGAGCCTGCCCGCGCGCGACCCGCCCCGCAAGTCCCCATCGGGTCGGAAAGGGTGGACATCGCCCGCCGCGGGGGCTTCCTTGGACGCGATGGATCTCGCCGGCCCCAGCCTCCCGCTCGCCCTGGTCCTGGGCGGCCTCCTCCTCATCGCCGCCGAGTTCATCCTCCCCGGCGCGGTCATCGGCGCCATCGGCGCCCTGCTCGGACTCGCCGGCCTCGCGCTCGCCGCCTCCCACGGCCTCGGCGAGTTCCTGCTGCTCGCCGCCATCCTCGTCGCGGGCGTCGCCGCCGAGTTCGTCGTGTTCCGCCGCCTCATGCCCGGGCTCGCGCGACAGGCCGGCATCGCCAGCCCCGCCGCCGACACCGGCTCGGCCGTCCCCGGCGCCGCCGCCTACGCCGGGCTCGTCGGCCGCGAGGGCGTCGCCCTCACCGCCCTCGCCCCCACCGGCAACGTCGAGGTCGCCGGCCGCCGCGTCGAGGCGACCTCGGTCGACGGCTTCCTCGACCGCGGCGCCGCCGTGGTCGTGACCGAGACCACGCCCCACGGCGTCGTCGTCCGCCGCCGCTGACCTTCCCATGGACCCGTTCATCCTCAAGCTCCTCGCCTACATCGCCCTCGGCGCGCTCGGCCTCCTCATCCTCTTCTCCCTCGGCTTCCTCCCCGTCTGGACGCGCGCCCAGCTCGCCGGCGCCGGGGTCGGCCTCGGCGACCTCATCGGCATGCGCCTGCGCGGCGTGCCCTACGCCGTCGTCGTCGACGCGCGCATCGCCGCCCACAAGGCCGGCCTGCCCATCGAGGTCGACATGATCGACGCCCACTACCTCGCGGGCGGCAACATCGTGCAGACCGTGCAGGCCCTCATCGCCGCGCAGAAGGCGGGCATCCCCCTCGACTGGAAGCGCGCCTGCGCCATCGACATCGCCACCCGCGGCACGAGCAAGTCGGTCCTCGAGGCCGTCCTGACCTCCGTCAGCCCCAAGGTGATCGACTGCCCCAACCCCGCCAGCGGCCGCGGCACCATCGACGCCGTCGCCAAGGACGGCATCCAGGTCAAGGTGAAGGCCCGCGTGACCGTGCGCACCAACCTCGAGCGCTTCGTCGGCGGCGCCCAGGAGGAGACCATCATCGCCCGCGTCGGCGAGGGCATTGTCACCACCATCGGCTCCTCCGCGTCCTACAAGGTCGTCCTCGAGAACCCCGACCGCATCTCGAAGACCGTGCTCGAGCGCGGCCTCGACGCCGGCACCGCCTACGACATCCTCTCCATCGACATCGCCGACGTCGACGTCGGCGACAACGTCGGCGCGATGCTCCAGGAGGCCCAGGCCAACGCCAACAAGAACATGGCCCAGGCCGAGGCCGAGATCCGGCGCGCCGCCGCCGTCGCCCTCGAGCAGGAGATGGTCGCCCGCGTCGCCGAGATGCGCGCCCGCGTCGTCGAGGCCGAGTCGCAGGTCCCGCTCGCCCTCGCCGAGGCCCTGCGCAACGGCAAGATGGGCGCGCTCGACTTCTTCCGCATGGAGAACCTGCGGTCGGACACCGACATGCGCCGCGGCATCGCCGGCACCGGCGAGGCGCCCAAGGCCTGACCCGTGGAGCTCCTCCTCGTCGCCGCCCTCATCGCCCTGCTGCGCTGGGTGGCGGGCCGCGTCACCGACCCCGGCGAGGACGCGGCGGCGCCCCCGCCCGTCCCCCCGCCCGTCGTCCGCCGCCCCCGCCGCCCTCGCGCGGCGCCCGTCGCGCCGACCGCCGACGCCCGCGAGGAGGGCCCCGCCGCCGCCCCGCCCGCGCCTCCCGCGCGCGCGCCCGCGCCCGCCGTGGCCCGCCCCGCCCCCGCCGTCCGCTCGCGCGACTTCGCCACGCGCGACGCGCTCCGCCGCGCGGTCGTCGCCCGCGAGGTGCTCGGCCCGCCCCTCAGCCTGCGCTGATCAGCCCCGCAGCGCGCGCCACAGGCGCGCGAGCGCGAAGCCCGCGCAGCAGCCGCCGGCCATCGCCGCGCCCGACGGCAACCCCTCGATGTGGTACGAGAGGAGCAGGCCGCCCGCCGACCCCGCGACCGCGATGGCGGAGGCCCAGGCCATCGCGCCCGCGAGGCTGCGGCCGACGAGCAGGCCCCCCGCCGCCGGCACGATGAGCAGCGCCGCGGTGAGCATCGCGCCGAGGAGGCTCACCGCCGAGGCCGCCGCGGCGCCGGCGAGGAGCACGAGGCCGACGCGCAGGAGCCCCGGCCTCAGGCCCGCGGCGCGCGCGTAGTCCTCGTCGACCGCCGCCGCCTCGAGCGCCCGGTGGCCCGCGAGCAGCGTCGCGACCGTCCCGGCCGCCAAGCCCGCCGTCCATAGGAGGTCGTCCTCCCCGACGCCGAGGACGCTGCCGAAGAGCATGCCACCGAAGTCGCGCCATGACTGGCTCCGGGCCATGATGATGACGCCCGCGGCGAACAGCGCCGACTGCGCGACGCCGATCGCGGCGTCCTCGCGCCCCTCGCGCCGCACCCCCGCCAGCGCGATGAGCCCCGCCGTCACCGCGGCCGCGGCGAGCGCGCCGAGATGGGGCGAGACGCCGAGGACGAAGGCCGCGGCGATGCCCGGGAGCAGGGTGTGCGTGAGCGCGGAGCCGACGAAGGTCATGCGCCGCGCGACAAGGTGCGTGCCGATGCACGCGCACGCCACGCCGCAGCAGGCCGCGGCGACGAGCGCGCGCTGCATGAACGGGTGGGCGAGGGCGCCGGGGTCAGGCATGGCGGTGCGGGTGGCGCCCGTCGCAGGCCCGGGTGACGGCGGCGCGCCCGTCCCCGATCGAGAGGATGCGGTCGAAGCGCGGGAGGTCCGCGGCGTCGTGGGTCGACACGAGCACCGTCGCGCCCTCCAGGGCCGGCCCGAAGACGAGGTCGTCGAGCGCCCGGCGGCTCGCGGCGTCGAGCCCCACGTAGGGCTCGTCGAGCAGCAGGAGCGTCGCGCCCTGCGCCAGCGCCCGCGCGATCAGCGCGCGCTGCAGCTGGCCGCCGGAGAGCGTGGACACGCCGCGGTCGGCCAGCGCCTCGAGCCCGACGGCCCGGAGCGCCTGCCGCGCGCGCTCGCGGTCATCCTTGCCGAGCGAGAATCCCCAGGCCGATCGGCCCAGCCGCCCCATCTCGGCGAGCCGGGCGACGGTGCAGGGCACGCCGACCGATAGGTTGGGGCGCTGGGCGAGCAGGGCGACGTCGGCCCGCCCCGCTCTCGGCGGCGCGCCATTGACCTCGAGGCTGCCCCCGTCCGCCGCCACCAACCCGGCGAGCGCGCGGAGCAGGGTGGACTTGCCGGCGCCGTTCGGCCCCACCAGCGCGGCCCGGCAGCCCGCCGGCACCTCGAGGTCGGCCCCCTCGAGCACCGCGGGCGCTCCCGGCGCCGCGCGCAAGCGAAGCCCGGTGGCCCTCACCGCCGGATGGTCGCAGGCGCAGGTCATCGCTCCAGGCCCTCGGCGAGGCGCCGGCCGGCCTCGCGCATCATGCCCGCCCAGGTCGCCCCGGGACCCTCCCGCTCAAGGTTGTCGATGCGGATGGGCAGGGGAGGGGGTAGCCCGGCCTCCTTGGCCAGCACCTCGGCGGCCGCCGCCCGCTGGCCCTTGTCCACGACGATGAGGCGCGCCTTGCCCGCGCGGGCCGTCGCGATGAGCCGCGCCATCTCGCGTGCCGAGGGGTCCGCCGCCTCGGTGGTCGCGCTCGCAAGGATGACCCCTTCGATGCGCAGCCCATAGCGTCCGGCGAACCGGCCCAGGTTGGCGTGATGGGTGATCAGGCCGCGTCTTTCGGGGGGGAGGCCCCCGAGGCGTTCCTGTAGCTCGCGGTCGACGGCCTCGGTCTCGGCCAGCAAGGTCGCGAGCGCCGCCTGACGGTTCGCCGCGCCTCCCGGCCCGAGCCGGGTCTCGACCCAGGTATGGAGTTTGCCCAACATCTGCCGAACCAGCTCGGGGTCCGTCCAGATGTGGGGGTCGACCGGCTGGGGCCGGCGGAGCAAGGCGTGCTTGCCACCGCCCTCTTCCGGGCAGCAGGCGAGGGTGTTGCCTTGGTCGGAAATCCAAGGCTTACCAATCCACAAAACTTTGCCCTCCAAATGGTTGGAACTTATCAGTCGCGCCAACCAAGGCTCGAGGAGCGGGTCCATGCCGATGATGGCATCGGCCTCGAGCAGGCGCCTGACGGTCTGGGGCGAGGGCTCGAAGACATGGAGGTCCGCCTCGCGGGGTGTCAACGAGGTGACCTCGGCTGCCCCCCCGGCCAAATCCCTGACCCAGGCTTCCAAAATCGGCTGGCTCGCGACGTACCGCAATGGCTCTGACGCCCCCCACCCAAGGCAGGGGAGACAAGCGGCGATCAGGGTCGCGATGAGGCGCATCCGCCGAGAGCCTCAGGCTCCCGGCTTTAAATGCAAACCATTTGCGATACGGGGTCATTGACCGGTTTTTTGCATTTGCCAACCCCCCGGGGTTCCATAGCCCCTAACCGTCTATGCCCTCCTTCCTGCCCTCGTGCCTGGCAGCGCTGGCGCTTTGCCTCTCCGTGACCGGACTCCAGGCCCAGCAGCCCGCCGCCAATGCCCCGTCGGCGGCGGCCGCCGACAAGGCGGTCCTCGTGAAGGATGTCCGATTCACCCAGACCCGGATGAACGGCATGGCCACCAACGCCTGGAATCGCGTCGAGGTCGTCCTCGACGCCCGTTCCAACCCCGATCCCAAGGCCCTGAACAAGCGCTGGGTCGACCGGGTGAAGGTCACCGTGACCCTGGGTTTCAATAACAAGAACAGCCCCAAGAACCTCGAGGAGTGGAGCTTCTACCGCGCCTCCGCCACGGTGCTCACCATGGAGGTCAACTCGGCCCGTTCCGTCTTCTTCTACCTGCCCGGCGACATCGTGAAGCGCGACTCGCTGCGCAAGGACCCCGACGTCCACTTCGTCGAGCTCGAGGTCGCCGGCACGCCCCAGGCGCTGTTCGACGCCCGCGGCGCCTTCGTCGCCGACCAGAAGGCCGCGGTGAGCAAGCTGCTCGCCGACAAGGCCGCCTTCGACAACGTCAAGGGCTTCGCCGACCGCGGCAGCCTGAACAACGCCGGCTTCCTGCGCCCCCATTACCTGGTCGACAACCTCGAGCAGGACGTCGCCCGTTTCTCGCCGGAGTTCGTCCGCGAGGACCTCTCCTCGCGCTGAGCCCGACCCGCACCGAACCATGAGCGCGAGCGCCAAGTCCACCACCGTCGTCAACCTCGGCGCGGGCCATGTGTCCGTCTCGACCTTCTCCGCCCAGTCCGGCCAGTTGACCCTCGAGCGCGTCCTCGTGCAGGACCTCCAGCCCGGACTCGCCGGCGAGGAGGAGTGGCTGGCCGCCGCCATCGAGGCCCTCCGCGGCCTCGTGACCCAGCACGAGCTCTCCGGCGTCGCCACGGTCGTCGTCCCCGGCTTCCTGCTCCTCTCCAAGCCGCTCAAGGTCGCCCAGGTCGAGAAGGAGCGCCAGGCCCAGATCGTCGCCTTCGAGGCCCAGAACGCCATCCCCTATCCCCTGTCCGAGGTCGTCTGGGGCAGCCAGGTCCTCGCTTCCGACGGCGTCGAGGCGGAGGTCCTCCTCTTCGCCCTCCGCACGGAGGTCGCCACCCGCATCGCCAACGAGATCGCCGCGACCGGCCTGCGCCCCTCGGGCATCCAGGCCGCGCCGCTGCTCGACAGCCAGTCGTGGCGCCTCGCCTCCGGCGACGCCCCCGAGGAGGTCCTCATCGTCCATGTCGGCTCGCGCACGACCAACCTCACCTTCACCGGCCCCTCCGGGATGAGCGTGCAGACCGCCACCCTCGGCGGCAACACCGTGACCCAGGGCGTCTCCGACAACACGGGCAACGCCTTCGCCAACGCCGAGGCCCTCAAGGTCGGCTTCTTCACCGGCGTCGTCCAGCTCGCCGAGGGGGATCCCCAGGCGGTCGCGCTCGTCGCCAACGCCCAGGCCTTCTCCCGCCGCCTCGCGCAGGACATCAACCGCCGCCTGATCAACCTCAAGCGCACCCATCCCGCCCGCCAGCCCGCCCGCGTGCTCCTCGCCGGCCGCGGCTCGATGCTCCCCGGCCTCCGCGAGCAGCTCGCCGAGACCCTCCGCCTGCCGGTCGACGCCCTCGACCCGCTCCCCGCGCTCGCCCTCGGCGCCAACGTCAACCCCGAGTACGTCGAGGCCTGCCGCGCCCAGCTCTCGGAGCCCATCGGCGAGGCCGCCCGCCTGGTCCTGCCCGACCCCGCCGGCGTCAACCTCATCCCCGCGCCCATCGCGGCGCAGATCGCCTTCAACGCGCGCAAGCCTCTGCTGCTCGGCGCCGCCGCGCTCCTCGCGCTCTCGCCCTTCCCGGCCTGGTGGTTCCTGCAGGGCGCCGCCGACGCCGCCGCCACCCGCGTCGTCGCCGTGAAGGCCCGCGAGACCGAGCTCTCCGGCCGCCGCGGCGAGATCCTCGGGCTGCGCGAGAAGGCCGCCGCGCTCGCCGCGACCAACGCCCAGCTCGACTCCGTCGTCTCGACCCGCACCCACTGGAACGACTTCCTCGTCGAGCTCCAGTCGCAGGTCCTCGCCTCGCGCCACCAGTGGGTCGAGGAGCTCCGCGTCCGTCGCGACCAGCCCGCGGCCCCCGCCGCTCCCGAGGGAGAGCCCCCGCCCCCGCCCCCGCCCGCCGTCACGAAGGTCGTCCTTTCCGTCCGGCTGCTCCTGCCCGAGGTCGCCCCCGGCAAGGACGCCGTCATCAACGCCGATGTCTTCCGCCGCCGCCAGCGCGAGCTGGTCGACGCCCTGCGCAAGAACAGCTTCGTCGAGTCCGTGCCGGACGCCGAGATCCGCGCCGACACCTCCCAGCCCAACCTCCCCCGCCTGTCGCTCACGCTCGTGATCAAGCAGGACAAGTCCCTCTGACGCCGTGGCCACCCGTCCCAATCTCCCTTTCCAGGCCGCGCTCGGCGCCCTCGGCGCGCTGTTCGTCGCCGGCGGCGTCCTCGTCTATTCCGCCTACCAGGCCCAGTCCAAGGCCGACACCGACCTCCGCCGCGTCACCTCCGCCGTGAACGCCCTCGTCGGCGGCTCCGCCCTGCCCGACGGCGGGGACCCCGTCGCCCTCAACGAGGCCAACGTCGCGGCCGCCGCCGCGGACCTCACCGCCCTGCAGTCGCGGCAGGAGGCGCTGCGCAACGCCATCGCCGGCGCCCCCGAGCAGCAGATCAACTCGGCCTTCGTCGGCATCGCCAACGAGCTGGGCACCCAGATTCAGGAATCCGTGTCCCGCTGGCGCCGGCTCGCCCAGTCGAAGGACGTGAAGCTCCCCACGCGCGAGGAGACCTGCTTCGGCTTCCGTCGCTACGTCCGAAACGTCGGCACGCAGCCCCAGCGGCTCTATCGCGAGGTCGACCGCCAGCGGAAGATGATCGAGTGGCTCCTCGAGACCCTCGTCGAGGCCAAGTCCGCCTCGGCGCCGCTCCTCATCCTCTCCATCGACCGCGAGCCCATCGAGACCTTCCCCGCCGTGGCCGGCCCCGCGGGCGACAGCCAGGCCTTCACCCTCGACACTCCCTCGGCCGAGGCCCTCGCCGTGCGCCTCCAGTCGGACGAGTTCGTGCTCTCCGGCCACACCTTCCGCCGCCCGGGACTCGTCGGCTCGTTCGCCTTCCGCATCCGGTTCGTCGGCCAGTCCGACACCCTGCGCGCCTTCGTCAACCTCATCCAGAATTCGGGGCGCCCCATCGCCATCTCCGGCATCGAGGTCACCCAGCCCTCCGCCGACACCCTGAAGGATCTCTTCACCGCCACGGCCAACCTCGGCGGCAACGGCGCCGCCCCCGCTCCCGCCCCCGCGTTCGCCTTCCCGTCCTTCGGCGGCGCCCCCGCGGCCGCCACCCCGGCGCCTCCGGCCAAGGCCGAGCGCCTGACCGTCGTGCCCACCGGCGCCTCGGAGTACACCGTGCGCCTTGAGTACCTCTTCCCCGTGACCGAGGCCCCCGCGGCCCCCGCCAAGTGACCATGTCCCAGCGCAACGACACCCTCATGCTTGCCGGCGCCGGCGTGCTCTTCGTCGGCAGCCTCGCGCTCGGCCTTTTCTGGATCCGGCCCATGGCCGCCGAGGCCGCCCAGCGCGGCCCTGTCGGCGCCCCCGCCGGCGCGAGCTACCCCGCGCTCACCAAGGATGATGAGCTCGCCCTGCGCGCGAGCTGGACCCGTCCCGAGGACGGCGAGGATGGGTGGAGCTACGACCTCTTCGATGTCGTCCCCACCGTCTGGGATGAGCAGCTGAAGGAGTACCTTCCCCGGGATTACACCCCCCCTGTCGTCCCGGACTTCGGCATCAAGCTCGTGAAGCTGGGCCACCCTCGCTACCCCATCGTCCTCCGGACCACTCTCGCCTCCCCCAAGGGCGAGGCCGAGCGGATCTTCTTCCTGGAGAACGTCGACACCAAGGCGAGCTTTGAGGCCCGCCTCAACCGCCCCGTCGCCGATGCCGGCATCACCGTCACGGGATTCAAGGAAGTCACCACCCCCGACGCCCAAGGCGTGCCCGTGCGTCGCAAGGTCTTGACCATCAAGGACTCGAAGCTCGGCAAGACCCTCGAGATCGATGATATCGCCCCGCTCGAGTTTAAGGACCGCATCGACATCGTGCTCAAGGCCGATGCTGGCGAGCCGACTTGGACCTTCTCCGCGGTCGGCGCCACGTTCGAGCACAACAACGCCTCGTTTACCGTCAAAGGGGTTGACCTCGCCGCCGGCACGGTGACAGTTGACAAAACGTTTACG
>VFQS010003874.1_pt1 | contig 11163 bp, 9 predicted proteins | sample 3512361 | NCBI WGS metagenome assembly VFQS01 (sample SAMN10412375, study PRJNA504923) | tailings metagenome | isolation source: Relicate 1 Philex TSF3 active mining | place: Philippines | reverse complement strand
AAATAATCAATCTCATCCGATACTCCTTCCGAATATCAACATTTCCAAACTGCGAATATATTCGCTTCATCTTCGGCCCATCCACTGATATAAGTATCTTCTTTGTTTCCCCAATTTCAACTCGGATATGTCCAGTAATACACACTTCCCTAAATAGTGATACATCCTCCGGAGGATTAATATATACTTTTATCTCTCCATCCCTCGCCACTTCATAATAATAAGACACTTCCACGGTCGCCCCATCCCTCTTCATAGAAGCAGGTAATGATGATAACAGTGGAGACTGATATATCTTCTTATAATCATACTCCTTCAATTCATTCCCCCCAGAAAATAATAGTGGGGCCTCCTCAATCATAACCCGTGTAATATCTCGCAAATATAAAGGAACCCGCCGGATTACTAAATCATACCCGACCTTCGTTTCAGAAATTAACGGCCTGTTATAACAATTCAAGCTCAGCGAAATCTTTGGACCGCGAATATCGGTCCCACCACTAAATCTATCGAATCCAAACTCACGACACTCCCCCTGCGTAAATAAAAACTCGTAATTCTTCTTTAAAAAATGTAGGTCGTGTAATTGCTTCCGCGAAACCCTCCCTAAATCAATGTCTTTTATATTATCCCGAATCATCTCCAATTTCAACTGGATAACAGGACAACCCAAAAAATATATGCGATTCTCCGGATTAAAAACTAAATCGTCCATATTTTCCACGGAATACCCAATCCTCCGACACTCCCCCGCAAATATGTCAATATATCGCCCCGCCTTTAATCCACTCACAGAATACTTCGGAAAATTGTTCAGAATAGTTAAAGGTTCCTCCGTAGTTCGGACTTCTTCGCGCATTGTCTCCTTCATCTTCTTCTGCTTTTCATACATTTCCGGAATCATCGGGAAATAATACTCCTCATTCCCATAATAAGTCTTCCCAAAATCATCAAAAATACCTGCTACTCCAACTGCCGGATAAAAATCCTTTATTTCTCCTTCGTGGTCCAGCACTAAGAAATCAACGTCCGCACAATCACGAACATTATATGCGCTCTTTATGACGCTCCCAGCCAATAAATAATTCATTGAATGCAGGATGTTCCTCTGTAAAAATGCATCAAATGTTAGTAGATAAACGTATAAATGATTATAAATAACGTCGTGTTTCCTCTCATTCAAAAAACTGACAGTCGGAGGATGAAATAGTAATTTGAATCCACTAACTACGTCGTTTATACGAAAACCACTTAGCGACGCCTTCCGAACGCGCGGGTCGAACACCAAATAAACATAAAACTCATACTCACACTTAGGTTCACCCCCAACAAAAGGAACCGATGTCGTTATTTTATTATCATAATTCAATAACTGCCAAAAATTGAAGAGACCATCCCGCATCAAATGGACGCACCTCTTATGAATCAGTGTCGCCCCCTTCATATCATCGATTGGCGTCTCGCTAATAAACATCATCGCATCATCAGTAGATTGAACTAATAATAATAGTAAATAAAAGACAACATTTTCCCCATGACGCGACTCTACTTCATCCCAAGATGCCATGACTTCATCATCGAAGAAAGCGTGAATTTTTTTCGCAAATGATGAATAGTTCTTCCTTTTTTTCGTAAGGCGATTAAAAATCATTTGAATAATTGAGCGAATAATCCTAAAATCGACGGTTTTCAACTGGGATAAAATATGGGACGCGTCTTTATCCAATATGATATTGCTATCTACGCGTTTGAGACATAGTGGGACCAGTTTATCACTGGAAAATGTCTTTTTATCAAATACGGTCCTATCTAATAAAATCTTCTGAATCTTTTTGGAATAATCTAATTTATCCACGATTTTATAATTTATTTCTTCCTGATATGTTTTTAATTTATCAAGAATGTTTTTATTATGTTCTAAAATATGTTGTGTATCCATTTTATATTATAAAAGACAATTCCTTTTAAGTTGTTGTTCCGCTATTGGTTCAAGCTTATACAATTATCACAAAGCAATCCAATTCCTTCAACAAATGACATATCATTTGATGAGCATCCACAAATAGAACATTCTGTGTAATCGCGAAAATGAGAATTGTGTTGATTGTGATTTGCACAATCGGCGTGAAGACGCATTCCATCAACTTCAACCGCATTGTTTCCTTCAATTGGGTTTCCACAAGAAGCACATGTGCTTTCGCGCATTCGCGTACATTCCTCATCGAAGCACGTCCCCTGAATTGTTTCACGACCACATTGAGGACAAGGTTCTGGAAAATAATCTGGTTGTTCGGGTAGTCCGGCATGACGAGATTCAGCATCTTCTTCTTCTGATTGACGAATCATCCGGCCAAGAAATGACTTTAATTCTTTGAAGACAACCGCAAAGTCAGATTCTGGATTGGGGAACCAACTCTTTGGAAGTCGTTCATATGACAAGTAGTAAAGAAGCCACAGCAGGTCAATTCCATATAATTGCGTACTTCGAATAATTGTGATGCATCCATTGTAAGATTCTTCTCGTGTTTTTCTAGCTGACTTAAAAAAATCAATAAATGTTTGTCCATATGCTAATTTGATATAATCAAATTCTTTGGGACTCAACATTTCCCTCATTTTTTGAGTGAACGCTTGTTCATTAACTACTGGAGAATGGGTTTTGACAAATCCAATAAGAAATGGTCTTAGGCGAGTCCATCTATCATTCATAAAATCGCGGGACATTCCAATTGCGAGTTCACGATTTTGTTTCATTATGATAAATTGGTCAATTTCCTGAGCTGTATGTGTTGTGGAGTCTGGCTCTCGATGATTCTTCTTCAAAAATCTCATTTTGACTATATATCGAAATGACCTCATAAATCGTTGAATGACCACAAGTTGTTCATAGAATCGCTTGTATAGTCTCCATTGAGAAAAAACTCCTGATAAAAGTATTCTATCAGAAGTTTCTCTTTTTCTTTTCAAGCGGTCGATTCCGAATCGTTTTGCTCTAATCGCAAGTTGTTTTTCTACTGATTCCATTTCACAAATTTAATGATTAAAAACTGAATCGTATTTTTAATCAATTTTTATTATTTAAACAAAATATGAAACATCTCAAAAAAGCGGAGTTATATTCACAAATTTGTAATTTTTATCACGCCAGAGACAACGAATCCCTATCAGAATATTCATCATATTACCTCGAATTATTCAAAGATTTAGATGATGATGAAACTCACATGGTTATGTTTTTTAACGCATATTCAAAAAGTTCAACTGAATTATATGAAGAGCTCCTTATGAATCATAAAATATCAAGTTCCGTAAGAACGTGGTCCGAATATAATATATCGATGCTTTACCCAAAAACAGAATCCCAAATCCCCAAAATAATCCATCTCCTCTATTTTGGAGAGACAGAGTTCTATAATATTCACTATCACTGTATTAGTTCAATTATCCGAACGATGTCTCCAGAATACGAGATTATCCTTTATAACAACAAAGAGCCCGTCAATAACCGCTACTGGGATAAGATTAAAAATTACGTCCAAATAAAACCCATTACAATCCCAGAAGAGTTCGATGGATTTCCTCTCCATCACTTCCAATATAAGGCAGATGTTTGTAGAATGAATGTATTATACGAGCACGGAGGAATCTATTTAGATATTGATATGTATATTTATCGCAATATTGGAGAAATACTTAAATCAAATAAAACGGTCTATATTTCACGCGAAGGTCAGGGCGATAGTTTGATAAATGCTTTTATTGCTTGTACTCCTAAGAATGAATTCATACGTCTCTGGTTCGACAAATTCCGGTCCGGCCTACGTATGGACATTTGGGCCTATCATATTCGCGAAAGTAATATGAACCTCATAAAGAAATACCCCTACTACATACAAAAATATCAGATTGAGATACTTGACCATAAATATCTTTTCCCATATTCGTGGGTAGAAACACATAAATTTATGGAGATGACACCCACCCCTGAGAATCACCAAATATACGGAGTTCATCTTTTCGAAACTATCCTCTATAATAATATCAAATCGCTCCCAATGTTCAATAAATTAATCCCCCATAAAATTCACGTAATAACAGTTGAGGAGCGCCCTGAGAGAACCGCCATTATAAAACGATATTTGGACCTTCACGATGTAGATTATCACATTTTCGTAAATAAGATGAACCCGCGCCCAATAATTGGGTGTTTACTTTCCCATATTAAAGCAATCGAATACGCAAAAGAGAATGATATGGATGAAATTATGGTCATAGAAGATGATATAGTATTCCGTGATTTATCAAAGATACACCAAATGAAGCCTTACCCTGCGGACTGGGATATGATATATTATGGTGGTATATTAACTCATCATACCGCAATTACTGATGGATGGATTAAAGGAATAATGTGGTGTAATCATGCTTACGTCGTTCGCAAAGGTATGTATGACATTATTCTTTCGAAGTTCGCTGAAATGGATATCGATGATATGTTCCACAATAAACAGTGTATCGACTGGTTTTACACGACCCATATTCATCCAAATTATAACTGCTATTTAGCAAATGACCAGTATATTGTCCAGAGAGAGAATTATAGTGATATTGACAACAAAGTGAAATGGTCCAATAATTTTAACTGGGACACATTCGCAATGAAGCAAATATAAACCAATTATAAAAATATAAAAAATGAAATATTTCATGATTGATTTTTATGTTCAATAAAAATGATAAAGACACTAACATTTTTACTATTAATTACAACCGCGTCCGCGATACCGATATTTTTTCCATCAATATCAAAGGCACATATTACAAAAAAGGAACCAGTGGTTCCAGCTGAACAAAAGGAGGTCGATAATTGCTCAATTTGCGATTTCATTGTCTCGAAATCTGAGGAATATATTACTTCCAGAACAACATACGATGATGCTTTTCACATCATGAAAACCAATTGTAATCATCTTCCGAAGATGAAATACAATGATTGTATTGAAATGGTTTCCAACAGAGGAGAGAAGATGATTAAGATGATTGCTAAGAAAGAGGATACCTCCATCATTTGCTCAAACCTTCACGTCTGCGACAAAGTTGTTCTGAATATCAGTGATTGCTTCTTCTGTAATTACGCATCAAAGCGTATTAATTTTTTCCTCAATGACAATCATACAATTTCTGATATTATTGAATATGGAGAGTCTTTTTGCGACCACGTCGGTTATTCATATCACAACACGTGCGTCCGCTTTATGGACTCTCATTATCGAGATTTGATCGGGAAACTGATTGATCGCCACACGCCAAATGATGCGTGTGAGGCAATTCGGATGTGTCTCAAATAAACTCATCCGGTGTCCAACCAGCAATTAGTCGGTTTTTATCATTCGTATTGAGGCCTTTTATTTTGACACTAAAATACCAAACTGTGTATAGATACCAGAAAGTAATCGGTGTATTTATGATATATCCGACTTTTAGCCAGAGATGGCTCGTTATTGAAGCAAAATATACATTTATAATTATTGATGTTATTATATGAAATTGATAGATATAGAGAAGATACATATTGTATTTACGCTGTCCGTAAAATCCGGCAATAATAAAAGGAATTGCAATCAAGAACTCCTTGTAAAAAAGGCTATATAAGAGTATTGTCATCAAATCGAACGTTAGATTAAACATGATAACGGATGACATATGATAAACATTGTATTTTGCTCTATATCCAGTAATAAAATAGTTTCCATTGTCATATTGATAATAAGAACTGTCTTCCATTTTTATATATAGCGCGATTTTTTTATATTCATTATTATATGACGAACCGCAACTTTCCTTATCCTCTTAAAACGAATAAGCTTACGATTTATGGAATTAAAGGATGTCCATATTGCGCAAAAATGAAAGACATCGCTGAAAATGTTCGGGGGTCCGTATATCACGACATAGACGAGCTAATTAAAAAGGGTTTCGCGAAATCATTCGTGGATTTCAAACGGAAGATGAATCCGTTTATTAATAATTATGATATGGTCCCTATGGTTTTCATTGAAGATAAATTTATTGGAGGGCACGATGATTTTGTGAAAATATTCTTAAAAGAAAATAAGAATAAAAATAAATTGTCCGTCGTCTCGAATGATATCAAGAAAGAAGAAAAAGAATTGTTAAGACTTTTAGATGGACTTTCTAAAAGAAAGCGCTCACGTAAAACGGCTTAAATATAAATATATACTAACAATAGTATTATGAATGATGAAAAAAAATTAAATGGAAATACAAAGAAGCCATATTTATTAATAGATAGTAGTTATGTTTCGTTTCACCGGTTTTTTTCAACGTTAATATGGTATAATAATATTTATCAGAAGGAGGAGGATGATGATTATGATTGGTCTGAAAATCCGGTGTTTATGAAGTATTTTAACGACACATATATGAAAAGTTTATTAAAATTTAGGTCTATATATTCAGTTCCGCCGGAGAACATGATTATTGTTCGTGATTGTCCACGCGAAACTATATGGAGAATGTCGATTTATCCGGAGTATAAAGCGACTCGAAAGAACACATGTAGTTATAAAAACAAGAAATATAATATAGGAAATATATTTAAACACATCTATAATAAGTTATATCCCGAGCTTGAAAAAATATATGGGTTCCGAATAGTAAAAGTGGAAAATGCCGAGGCTGATGATATCATTGCGGTTTTATCAAATAAACTATATAACCAAGATAAGAGTCGACTGATTGTAATTATAAGTAATGACAATGATTATCTACAACTCGTAAATGATAAGACCTTGATATGGTCCCTTCAAAATAAGCTCTTAAACTCAAAAGTGGAGACTACATCACAGGAAATGTTAATGCGTAAAATATTGCGGGGCGATGAAGGAGATAATATACCATCGATTGTTGGAAATATGTCAGAAAAGGATATTACGGAACTGATTCAAAATCGCGACAAATTTGAATCGTGGTTGAATACCAGTGATAAGAGGAAACTCTTTGAGAATAATCAGAAGCTCATAGATTTCAAATATATACCGGATGAAATAAGAGATTCTATAATGGAAGCCTGTAAATCATGGACTGATTAAGTTATTACACTGGCGGACGCGGGATAATGAGCGCCCCATAACATAATCGGGGAAGAGCTTGTTCGGGTAGGTATTCACTGACTTCTGACAGACAGACTGGAATCTATTTGTGGTTGTATCATAGTTGTAATTTGAGCAATTTTCGCCCATAACTGTTATATTACAGCGCGGGTTGGGGGGAGTGGGGCCGAATTTTGAGAAAGCGCTTGTTGGTCTCCCCCCGAACTTAATATTTGTTGCGCCTTGACTTGCTTCTGGGTCAGGGGACGGGGCTGAGTAATCGACACCGAGTGATTCGGATGGAAAATCGGTGAAGTTTTCTTTTTTAGTTTCCGTTTGCGGAGGTATAATTGAATGTGAGCGGTCTAAAAAGAAAACGGCTAAAGCAACAATTATAATAATTAAATAAAATAAATCCATTTACTTTTATGAATAAAATAATTTTTTCTTATTGATTATTGAGTTCTCACTTTTGGAAACGGTTCCAAAAAGTTCTCCATTGGCTGGATTCCCAAAACATCCTGCTGGGTCGGTTCTTCCATATATACTGGTTCTATGTCATATTCATTCAGGCAATTGCGAGTACAATCTGGTGGGGAAACAATTGGGTGCTCTATTTTTTTGGGTATGTCGAAGAAGTGATTTCCGGCGTAGATGAAGCCTTTTTTATTGAGGGGAAAGTTCGCGTCCGCTACAATTGAATTACAGACTTGGAACTTATTTTGGTCGACTGTTTTATAATCTTGTTTCCATACGCCATCGTAGAGAAATTCGGGTTTTCTAAATTCATACTTCCCGCTTGTTGGAACAATTGGGATGTCTGCTTTGTTTTCTAAATTACCGATGAAAAAAGGCTTACCGTCTTGGCTTGTTCCCGATGGGACGTGTAAAGCGACTGGTGTTGTGAATGATTCTTCTACGGCGCCTTTATTAGAGGGGAATATCATAAGAAGTATCAGTAAAAAAATAAAAATAAACAATAGTTTCCACATATTGTTTATTAGATTAAAATTTATAATTTTTTTGGAAAACCAAAAACAAAAAAATCAAAAAATTTTTTTGTTTATTAGTCTCCTTGTTCGCTTTCTTCGTCGTCCGATGAATCAGGAACCTCAACTGCAGCATCAGGCCACCAAGATTCAGTATCGCCATTGAGAGGAATTTCTTCTTGACCGCGCATGAAATTACTCAAGTCTGAAAGAACATCACTACCTTCAAATGCAAACTCTTGTAATCCTGCTGCGACTTCGAACAGTCCAGCCCGAATTAAAGGGTCCATCGACATTTTACCCGAGAGATGAGGATGCTGCTGCTGTTGTTTTTTAAACTGAACCTGAGAAGGAACAATCATTTTCGGCCGCCCCGGTTGTTTCTTGGATGAAACGTTTTGGTGTGCAGCTTTTGATTCTCTTCGGATTCGGTCTTTTTCAACCGCAGTATTATACTCAGCAATGGATAAATGCGCAAACGGACAGGTTTCTCCATTCGGGCAACTACCATTATTGAAGCCTTGACATACCACCGCCGTATAGAAGGTTGGTTTACCATTCTTCGAATGTTCGTTGATAACCACGTGAAGTACGTTGTATGGATGGTAATTATCACATTGTTTATACTTGCATGTTCCAGAGCCGTCAGGCTTTGTGGACTGGCAGACAACACATGTTAACGGTTTCTCATTCCTTTCTTTGGCTTGTAATTCCTGATTTTTCTGTTTCTGTAATTGGGCCAATGTCATCTGCTGAGGCTTTGACGAATAATGACGATGAGCAGCTGCACCACCACCGGCAGCAGCAGCGGCACCACCACCACCGGCAGCACCACCACCACGACCGCCAGTTGCTCCACCGGTACACATGTGATCTTTTGAATCACACACGTGTCCGTTCGGACAAATAACGGGACGTGGTTTTGCATCACGGTGTTGTTTCTTCGGATTAACCGCCGCCGCCGGTTTAGCAGATGAGACTGATTCCGGATTTGAAAGAAATTCGTCAACAATGTCGGGAATCAAACTTTGAAAATTTTGTGGGAAAACGACGAATTGGTTTGCCGGATTTTCACCTTGAAGTTGGACGCCGTTTTTCACAAAAATATCCATAAGACGTTTTCGTTCTGACTTGTTCTTTGGTCCATGAAGGATTCCTTCAGGCAAGAACAAAACATTTACTTCTGGTCTCTGATTCTCCGGATTCGTCGGATTTAATAAATCCGTTAATCGAATGGGGGAGCCTTTCGAGGAAGCGTTATTTAAGAATTCTGTTAATGCCAAAGCATTAACGATGGATTGGGAGGGGGGGGGACTTAATGTTGTTTCCATTTCGTCAGCAAATCCATAAAAAAAATGAATTGATTTACCATCAATTTTTATAAAATGATAAAAAATATCATTCATTTGTGAAACTTAAAGACGCCTCGTGAAATCACCTCTTGAAGAAAGATTTCAAGTGGATTTGCGCAAGGCTCGCCATTGTGATAACGGCGAGTTGTCGCGTTGAAAATTGTAAAAAGAAAATCTTTTACAACTTTTTCGAGAACAACCCAACACGTCGTCTTATTTGAGTCAAATTCTGGACGCAATGTCCTCAGAGCATTCAAGAAGCTCTTCATGTCCTTCGTTTTCCAAAGGCAGTGGAGAATGCTTATGAATCTCTCATTTTCATCGACGGGCTTGTCGTTGTTCCGACGACGACGTTTTTCATCGCATATTTGAACCGCATCATTATGATGCACATCATACTCGAATGAAAACCTGTCATAGTCTTCGACGATACTATCAAGAACGAAGAAAGGTTTAAATCTAAATTCTTCTCCAAGCTTGAGAGTAATATCCTCTTCGGAAAAGGAAACATCAAGTTTCTGGATTTCCATTAGAAATCGAGAGAGTATCCATACATTCTTCGGATCCGACAAAAACTCCATCATTTGACGAAGTTTCTCTTGCTCGAGGTCCAAAAAGGCAAGTTCAAAGAACGTGTTCATAGACAGTGTTCTGACTCCATGTGTTCCTAAAAGAAACAACATAAGTTTGGCGAGAACAATTTTCATGATCTCTTTATGCGAAAACACCTTCTGTTTCTTTGCTATGGACAGTTCTTCGTTCTGTTGATCGCGAGCCCGTTTCTTTCCCTTCGGAGGAGGAGGACCTGTAATTGTCTCCGATTCAAGCACATTCTGTTTCGTTGATTCTATTACAACTGAATTTGAGCCGGACACTTCGTTCTGTTGATCGCGAGCCCGTTTCTTTCCCTTCGGAGGAGGAGGACCTGTAATTGTCTCCGATTCAAGCACATTCTGTTTCGTTGATTCTATTACAACTGAATTTGAGCCGGACACTTCGTTCTGTTGATCGCGAGCCCGTTTCTTTCCCTTCGGAGGAGGAGGACCTGTAATTGTCTCCGATTCAGAGACAACCTTCCATAGCATTTCCCCAGTATCACCAATGGACAAAGAAGCCCATTCGCTTGGAAGAATGAGCTTATTGTTCGTATGTGGATCCACAAACCCAAGGATGCTAAGAAGCGTAAAAGTATCCGCTTTCTCTTTTTTTGAGAGACCGTTCCTGAAAAACGACTTATGCGTGGGATTTAGAAAGGCCGACCAAGTTATGAGCGAACCCTCATGTAATTGTTTGAGGATAGCCTCGATTAAATCGACCTTGTTCTTCACAAGGACAAGCAGTCTGATAAACTGTTCCATGTTCTTGCGAACAACCAGACGCTTTCCGTTACTCTCAGAAATAAGAAGCATTTTTTGGAGAATACTTTCTATCACAAAAGCTGGAAAACCCAACATCATGAGACGATTTGTGAACTTCTCGACTGATATCGGCTTTTTGGTCAAAGTAGATACCGCTCTTTTGAGTTGTGACAACAGTGTTTCCGGAACAACCGGTGGAGCCGGTTGAACAGGTTCTTGAACCGGAGGAAGAGGAGACCAAGCTTCAAAAATCGTTGCTGGAACGAATGGACGACTACGGTGTCCAGTTGATGATTTTGATAAATTATCAACTGGTTCCCGAATTACTGACATTGCAGTTCCGGAACCAGTT
>VFQS010003871.1_pt1 | contig 11170 bp, 5 predicted proteins | sample 3512361 | NCBI WGS metagenome assembly VFQS01 (sample SAMN10412375, study PRJNA504923) | tailings metagenome | isolation source: Relicate 1 Philex TSF3 active mining | place: Philippines | reverse complement strand
CTTCTGATCAGACCAGTGCATCCGGTCGGGCTGCAGCCGACACGCTGGCTGTGGAAAGCCAGACATTTCAGACGACGGAGCTGGATCTGCCGGAGTCCGCTCCGGGCATGCTGCTGCTGCTGTCCGGACTGGCTGTGCTGTTCTGGCTGACCATTCGTACGTCTCTCAGAGATTCGCGTTTTCTGCGACCTTTGTCTCGAGCAGTGCTGCTGATTCCGCGGCTGCTGGTGCTGTGCTGCCTGCTGTTCATCCTGCTGAATCCGCAAAGCCGCACACAGCTCAGCCGGACGGAAAAATCCCGCGTGGGTTTGCTGATCGACACATCGCTGTCGATGAAATGGCCGGCCACTGATGGTTCCGGAAACAATTCGGGCGAGCCGCCTGTCAGTCGAGCTCAGTCAGTGCAGCAGCAGCTGATCCGGTCAGGGGTGCTGTCAGAACTCAGTCGGACCCATGTGGTTTCAGTTTACACCTTCGATGAAACGCTGCGTGGGCCGTGGGCTGTGGTCAGTGACGGCGAAGTGCGGTTTGTGGATGAGCATGGCGGGCAGTCCAAAGCTGCGGCTGCTGATGCTGTGCCGGCCGGTACTCGTGTATCACTGCAGGACGAGCAGCAGCAGCCGTCGGGAGCACCGGAGAGTGCTGCGGCTCTTGAGCAGTGGCAGCGACTGCTGGAACCCCAGGGCGCTGAAACTCGATTGGGAGAAGCCGTGTACCAGTTGACCGGGCAGTTGTCCGGACGAACACTGGCGGGACTTGTCGTCGTCACTGACGGTCGCGGGAATGCTGGGCTGGAACAGGAAGCGGCCCGACTGCGGGCTCAGCGCACGGAGACTCGACTGATTGCCGCCGGAGTGGGCAGTCTGAAACCGCAGCTCAATCTGTGGGTTGCGGGCATGCAGTCTCCGCTGGATGTGCATCAGGGGGATCCCTTCGACATCAGTGTGTCGTTGCAGGGAGCGGCGGCGGGCGGCCAGTCAGCACTGGTGCGACTGTTCCAGCAGACAGCCGGAGGCGATGGCAGTGACCGTCGCCAGATCGCTGAACAAACCGTCGATTTTCCTGCAGAATCGCTGCCGGTGACTGCTCGTTTTACGCAGACGCTGGCCGTTCCCGGCCGCTACGACTTTGTGGCGCGAGTCGAATCTGGCGGTGGCATTGTGGAAATGACACTGGAAGACAACGAACGACGGCGAACGGTTGAAGTGACGGATCAGAAAATGCGAGTGCTGGTGATTTCCAGCGGCCCGATGCGCGATTACCAGTTTGTTCGCAACACGCTCTACCGGCACAGCGGAGTGGAATCTGATGTCTGGCTGCAAAGTGTGCAGGAGGACAATGCCGGTATGGTTTCTCAGGAAGCTCGGCGGCTGCTGACGAAGTTTCCGGAAACCGAAGCGGAACTGTTTGAGTATGACGTGGTGGTGGCTTTTGATCCGGACTGGAGTCGTCTGACGACTGAGCAGCAGCGGTTCCTGAACCGCTGGGTCTCGGAACATGCCGGTGGCCTGGTTATTGTGGCCGGCGAGATCTTTACTCCGAAGCTGGCTGAAAACTCGGATGCCGCCCGTGATATCAGCGTACTTTATCCGGTGCTGCTGTCACGGCAGCCACCTGCGGCGCAGCAGTCTGTGCGCGCTGAAGAAGCGTGGCCTGTCCTGCCGACTCCGGAAGGACGGGTGGCTGAATTTCTGAAGATTGCTGACGACAGTGGCAATGCCAGCATCGACCTTTGGAAGAACTTCCGCGGGATTTACAGATCATACCCGGTCCGCGGACTGCGTGACGGGGCTGTGGTGCTGCTGCAGTACGACAACCCGCGGGCTCGTACGGAGCTGGGAGTACCACCGTTTCTGGTCAGTCAGTTTTACGGTGCCGGCAGGTCTGTGTTTCTGGGCTCGGCGGAAACATGGAGACTGCGAGAGATTTCGCCGCAGGGGCATCAGCGATTCTGGACCAGCCTGATTCGGGAAGCCGGACAGGGTCGACGCAGTCGCGGACGGGCACGCGGCCTGCTGCTGCTGGATCGAACGGAAGCGAATCCCGGTCAGCTGGTGACCATTCGAGCTTCGCTGCTCAATGCCCAGCTGCAGCCGCTGGTAGTACCGGATGCGGCCATCACGATCACAGGACCGGACGGCCAGACCGTACCGACACCCGATCGGATGACAGCGGACAGTCGCGGCGGTGGTCAGTACTCCGCCGGATTCCGACCGGATCGACCGGGACAGTATCGCATTTCGGTTCCGGTACCGGAATCATCGGACGTGCTGCAGGGAGTGCTGGAGGTGGTGCTGCCGGGGCTGGAATCATTGACGCCGGTACAGGACCCCGACTCGCTTGCCGCTCTGACTCGTGAAACAGACGGTCGCTACCTGCCGATTGCTGAAATCGCCACCCTGCCCTCACTGCTGAAGGATCAGAGTCAGCCGGTGATTGTGGACGAGCAATTGCGAACGCTGTGGGATCGGCAGTGGCTGCTGTACGCAGCAACACTGCTGCTGGCATTTGAATGGGCGATGCGGCGAGTCTGGCGTCTGTCCTGACTGGACAATGGGTGGCTCTCCGCTGAGAATGCCGCAATCACCCAAAACACGTAGCTCGGGCTTTCCAGCCCGAGCCCCCATAACCCAGCGTTGCTGCAATACTTTACCGTCCTGTGTGTTACTTCCTGCCTGAACCCCTTTGACTGCCCCGTGCCGGAGTGCCCCATGAACTTCCGGATCTGTGTGCGGCTGTCCGCCGTGCTCTGGACCTGCATGCTGTTGTTTTCTGCGGCCCCTGCTTCTGCCGGGGACCTGCCTGAGGTTGTGGAATTCAACCGCGACATCCGACCGATTCTGTCCGAAAACTGCTTCTTTTGTCATGGTCCGGACAAGAACAAGCGGCAGGCGGATCTGCGACTGGACACTGAAGCCGGATTGCTGGGGACAGCCGGTGGTGCCGGTCCGGTGATTCCGGGGCAGCCGGATGACAGTCCGCTGCTGCAGCGAATTTTGACGTCGGATCCGGAAACTCACATGCCTCCGCCTGCCACCGGTAAGGTGCTGACGGACCAGCAGATTCAGCTGCTGCGGCGCTGGATCCAGCAGGGTGGGCGGTATGAGGGCCACTGGGCTTTTCTGCCGCTGGCTGCGGAAGCGGCGGGTGGCACAGATCATTCGCCAGCTGCAGTGGCGGCAAAAATTGATCACTACATCGATGTCAGTCTGCAGTCGGCCGGAATGCAGGCGGTGCAGCCCGCAGACCGTATTACGCTGATTCGTCGTCTCAGTTTCGATCTGCTGGGACTGCCGCCGACCCCGGAAGAGACAGCTGCTTTCGTGGCAGACCAGTCGCCGGATGCTGTGCAGAAGCTGGTGGATCGGCTGCTGGAATCGCAGCACTTTGGTGAGCGGATGGCGGTTTGGTGGCTGGATCTGGTACGTTATGCTGACAGTGTGGGGTATCACGGTGATCAGGAAGTCAGTGTGTCACCGTTCCGTCAGTACGTGATTCAGTCGTTCAATGCCAACAAGCCGTTCGATCAGTTTACGGTTGAGCAGTTGGCAGGAGACCTGCTGCCCGAGGCGACTCTGGAGCAGAAGATTGCTTCGGGGTACAACCGCCTCGGGATGATGAGCGCAGAAGGTGGTGTGCAGGATCGCGAGTATCTGGCGAAGTACATCGCCGAGCGAGTACGGAATGCCTCGGGGACGTGGCTGGGGATTACACTGGGCTGTGCCGAGTGCCACGATCACAAATTCGACCCTTTCACGACTAAGGATTTTTACCGTTTCGAGGCTTTTTTCGCGGATATTCGTGAACGCGGGCTCTACAGCGGGGCAAATTCGGATGGCAACTGGGGGCCGTTTGTCAAGGTTCCGACAGCCGAACAGTCGGCTCAGCTGGACGCATTGTCGGTGCGGATTGCGGAACTGCAGCAGGTGCTGAACACGCCCACTCCGGAGCTGGCTGCAGCACAGCTTGCGTGGGAGCAAACCCAGCAGCCGTGGACTCCGCTGACACCCGATTCGATGCAGGCCTTATCAGGCACACAATTGAAGACTCGCGCTGACGGCGCCATTCTGGCCACCGGCCCGAACCCTGCGACAGAAACTTACACACTGCAGTTTTCGAAATTGCCCGCCGGTGTGACGGCTCTCAGGATTGAGGTGCTGCCTGACGATTCGCTGCCGCAAAAGGGACCAGGACGGGCCGGGAACGGCAACTTTGTGCTGTCTGAGCTGACAGCGAAAGTGCGGACGGCAGCGGGCGAGCAGTCTGTACCGCTGCAGAATGCCACGGCCACCTACGAGCAGACCGGGGCGGCGGGTGCGAATCCTTATGGTCGCTGGGCGGTCGCGGCCGCGATTGATGCAGATGCCAGGGGGCGAACGTGGGGCTGGGCGGTGATGGAGCAGGTCGGGAGGTCGCAGACGGCTGTCTTCGAAACGGCCACTGACCTGACTCTGCCCGAGGGTGCCGTCCTGTCGCTGGTCCTGGATCAGAATCTGGACAATCCGGGGCACAACATCGGCTGTTTCCGAGTGTTTGCATCGACGGCTCCGCGGCCCCTGAAGGCCTCGGACGCTATCCCTGCAGAAATTGCTGTGCTTGTCGCCATTCCGTCAGCCGAGAGATCGGAACAGCAGACCAAAACTCTGGCTGCCTGGTACCGTTCCACCGCACCTCAGCTGCAGGCTGAGCGTGAACAGTTGGCGGCAGCGGAAAAGGAACGTGCCGGAATTGAATCCGCCCTGCCCTCCACACTGATCACGGAATCAGTGGCACCAAGAATGGTGCGGATTCTGCCGCGCGGCAACTGGATGGATGAAAGCGGCGAGGTCGTGACACCGGCACTGCCGGCGGTCTTTGCCAGGGAACCGGCGGCTGACAGGCGGCTGACGCGACTGGATCTGGCGAAGTGGATCGTGGCCGCGGACAACCCACTGACCGCCCGCACCACGGTGAATCGTCTGTGGAAGGTCCTGTTTGGAGCCGGGTTGTCGCGACGACTGGACGACCTCGGAGCCCAGGGGGAATGGCCAAGTCACCCGCAACTGCTGGACTATCTGGCTGCGGAGTTTCAGGCCGGAGGCTGGAATCTGAAACAGCTGATTCGATCGATAGTGCTGACGAGAGCGTATCAGCGCAGTTCCCGAGGCGATGCTGGTTTGCGCGAAGCGGATCCCGGTAATCGCTGGCTGGCGCGTCAGGGACGATTCCGCCTGGACGCCGAATTCGTGCGCGATAATGCTTTGGAAATCAGCGGGTTATTGGTGAAATCCGTGGGTGGTCGCAGTGTGCGCCCGTATCAGCCTGCTGGTTACTGGGCCTATCTGAACTTCCCGACTCGCGAGTGGCAGAATGGTTCCGGGCAGGAGCTGTATCGGCGCGGGCTGTACACTCACTGGCAGCGGCAGTATCTGCACCCCAGTCTGCTGGCGTTTGATGCGCCCAGTCGTGAGGAGTGTACGGCAGACCGCAATCGATCGAATACGCCGCTGCAAAGTCTGGTGCTGCTGAACGACCCGACGTACGTCGAAGCTGCCCGGGCATTTGCCGAGCGGATTTTGCGGGAAGGTGGCAGTACGGATGAGGCGCGGATCAGCTTCGCGTTTCGCCGGGCCGTTTCCAGAGACGCTGAAACTGACGAAGTGGCAGTATTGAAGCAGCTCCTGCAGAAACACCTCGCCGATTATGCAGCGGAACCGGCGTCGGTGGAGGCCATCCTGAAGACGGGTGCTCTGCCGGTGTCTGAGCAGACGGATCGGACTCGGCTGGCCGCATGGACCAGTGTGGCGCGAGTAATTCTGAATCTGCACGAAGTTATGACTCGCAACTGATTCTTCGGCTGTCCGCTCGCGGACCTGTCGATTCCCTTTTTGCACAGACAGGCACAGCCATGTCACTGTTTCCTCATCAGGTCTGCCGCCGCAGTTTTCTGCAGTCGGGCGGAGTCAGTCTTGGGTCAATGGCGCTGACAGATCTGCTGCGGTCGTCTGCAGTGCAGGCGCTCGACCGCACCGACGCTCAGGCCCAGCGCTGGAACGGGATACTGAATCCGCTGCCAAAAGCACCTCGAGCCAAACGAATTATCTGGCTCTACATGGCCGGCGGCATGACCCACATTGATACCTTTGACAACAAGCCGAAACTGGCAGAACTGCACGGGACTCCGATGCCCGAGTCCATCACGAAGGGTCAGCAGATTGCCCAGCTGCAGGGACAGCGACTGACCTGCTTTGCAACGCAGCATCCGTTTCGCCAGTGGGGGCAGTCCGGGCAGTCGCTGGCTGAAATCTGGCCGAGACTGGGCAAATACTGCGCGGACGACATGTGCATCGTCAGATCACTGCACACGGATGCCATCAATCATGACCCGGCGCACACCTTCATGAACACCGGGACCATGAACGCAGGACGACCGGCGATGGGGTCGTGGCTGCTGTACGGACTGGGAGCAGAAACTCAAAGCCTGCCCGGATTCGTGGTGATGATCTCCACCGGACGCTACGGTCAGCGACAGCCGATTGCCGCACGCCAATGGCACTCAGGGTTTCTGCCGGGCCAGTTTCAGGGAGTCGAATTCCGTGGCACGGGCGACCCGGTGCTGTATGTGAATAATCCGGCCGGAATCAGTCGCACACAGCAGCGGGATGTGGTGGACGCCGTGCAGCAGCTGAACGGCATTACGAATCGCCGGCTGGATGACCCGGAAATTGCCACACGAATTTCTCAGTACGAACTGGCATTCCGCATGCAGACCAGTGTGCCCGAACTGATGGATGTCAGTGCGGAACCACAGCACGTATTTGATCTGTACGGCACCAAAGGCGGTGACGGATCATTCGCCTCAAACTGCCTGCTGGCAAGAAGACTGGCAGAACGCGGGGTTCGTTTTATTCAGCTGTATCATCGGGACTGGGACCATCACGGCGCCGTGAAGGAGCATTCCGCAGGCACAGCCGCAGAAGTGGATCAGGGAATGGCCGCACTGATTACGGACCTGAAGCAGCGAGGCATGCTGGACGACACCATCATCGTCTTCGGATCGGAATTCGGACGTACCCCAATGGCTCAGGGAAATGGCCGCGACCATCACCTTGCCGGATTCACCATGTGGTTTGCGGGTGGCGGATTCAAACCCGGTTTCAGTTACGGAGCCACGGATGAATTCGGCTATCACGCGGTGGAAAACCGCGTTTCCGTACACGATGTGCATGCCACACTGCTGCACCAGATGGGCATTGACCACACCCGCTTCACGTGGAAGTTTCAGGGGCTGGACACGAAGCTGACCGGAGTTGAAGAATCTCGCGTGGTCAGCGAGCTGCTGGTTTGACTGGTGGGCTGGGATGGCCACTGCCAATTCAGCCCCGCCAGTTCGGCTCAGGCAGAACGCCCCCGAATGTCCTCAGCCCGCTGCAGCTCAGCCGCTGTCACATCGCGGACAGTCCACCGATCAGCCACCGCGGCAGCCACCGCGGCCGGCAGTCGCTCCGTGAATTCCGCCAGCAGGAAATTCGGTACCAGGTCCTGAATACCGGGCAGATCTGCTGCCAGTGCGGATGTCCTCAGCAGAATGCTGCCGTGCTGCAGTATGACCCCGCGACGACGACGCTGAGCACTGCCGATGATTTTGTTGCCAGTCCCATGCACCACATCGTTCGGGTCACCCCGCAGAAAACACAGAAACGGTTCGACAGTGGCTGGCGGAGTCGCAGCATTGGCAGCGTCCCTGATCGCAGCCAGCCGGACGTCATGATCCGCCCGCAAAAGAGCGGCAGCACCACAGTCGCCCAGCAGCCGTATCAATGCTCCGTGCACTGTGGCGTACAGGCCGGAAGGGTTGTGGCGGGCCGCATGCTGAGCCGGCAGAACGACTGAATAGGTCAGTTCCTGATCGTGCAGGATCGCACCACCGCCGGACAATCGACGGACTGTGGGAAGTGACCGGAACTGGGGTGGCACGGGCCCGGTACGAGCCTGAAAACAGCCGAGTGATACTGTGGGCTCAGACCACCGATAGATCCGCACAATCGAATGCTCACGCTCAGCAGCCAGTTCCAGCAATGCTTCATCCAGAGCCATATTGAAGGCTCCGTCCATCGGCAGGTGATCAATCAACACCTCGGCCGGCGGAAGACAGGTGTCATTTGTCATCGTTCAGTCTCCCGCCGCCGCCGCCCGCACCTCGGAACAGCCCGGCCAATCCAGTTCCACAGTGACAGGAGCATGATCGCTGACATCCAGAGCTGCCTCGCGGTGAATTGTGGCAGCCCGGAAGTACGGACGGGCCGCCGCATTGCACAGCAGGTAGTCAATTCGCCAGCCACGGTCCAGCTCGCGAGCCCGTCCGCGATTCGACCACCACGAATACGGACCGTGACAGTCCCCGTGATGCTCTCGCACCAGATCGTGCCAGCCGGATTTCAGCAGCTTACCAAACCACTCACGCTCATGCGGCAAAAATCCCGACGTTTGCTCGTTCGACTTCGCATGAAAGATGTCCTTCTCTGTATGTGCCACATTGATGTCACCTCCAAATATCAGCGGAGTTCCGGTGCGACGCCGATCAGACCAGCTGCGAAATCGCTTCAGCCACACATCCTTCACCTGCTGACGCTCAGGACTGGACGACCCCGAAGGCAGATACACGCAGACAACATCCAAACCCGCCACAGTTGCTTCAATCAGGCGCCCTTCATCATCAGGCCAGCGTGCGGAAAGACACGTACTGCGAACCTCAAACGGCTGTTTCGACCAGATCGCAGTCCCCGAATAACCCGGACGAACCGCCGGATTCCAGACCACATGCCAGCCGGCCGGACTGGAAATCTCCGCAGGTAACTGATCCGGAAAAGCCCGCACTTCCTGCAAAAGCAGCACATCCGGATCAATCTGCTCAAGATATCCCAAAAATCCCTTCCGCAGGGCTGCTCGGAGACCATTCACGTTCCACGTCGTCAGTTTCATTCACAAAACATCCTGCTAACGCTGAAAACACAACTCACAGCCGGTTCAAACAGTAATCGACACCCGCAGCAACTTTCGCCAGCAACCACGCCCCGACCCGGAATTCCAGGCTTTTCAGCCAATTCAGCTCCACAAGAGCCTTCAGAACGTGGGCCAAACACCACAAAAATGAACAAAAGAACAGTAAAAACAAGGCAGGTAGTGTGAACACTCTGCAAATACTGAAAAAACTGCCCTGTTTACATAACTTTACAGATTTGGTTGTTGAATTCCCCCTGTTTGCTTGCCAAGAATGAGAGTGCAGGCTTACCCAAAGCCCCACAAACACAAAATCCCCCTGACCCCACCACTCGGGCTCAGACACCTCAACACCCTGCTCTGCTCAGAACAGAAACCATGCTGAAATCCACACCACGACACCTGCGACTTTTCTCCAGTCTCGGCCTGCTCTCCCTGCTGCCGGGAACGGTGCCCGCTGACGACCAGACCGTCCCGCAAACTCCTGTGGTGGCCCTGGCGGACACTGCTGGCCCGGCTCCGGCTGTGGCGCCCGCTGCAACCGCTCGTCTCGGTCGCCCGCGTCTGGTCCGTCCGGTTCTGCAGCCGGTGCAGCCACCGTCTCGTGTTCGTCGGCTGCCCCCGGAAGAGATCCTCAAGGATCGCACTCACAATGTCGTGCTGGACAAGGACGGTGGCATGACGGGACGGCTCTATTCGATCACGTCAGAGGGGCTTACGCCGGCGGCTGACATGCGGGTGCGTGTGCTGACGGGGGGCGGAAAATCCGCAGAAACCACCACCGATGCGACGGGCCTGTTCTCGATCACCGGACTGACTGCAGACGTTGGTGGAATCTTCGCATCTGGTCCCGCGGGTGTCGTGGCCTACGGCGTGCGATTTATCGCCGAATCACCGGAAAATCCTGCGGATCGGGAACTCGATGTGGAATCCGCCGTGGTTCCGGCAGCCAATGCTGAGCAGATGCGGAAACTGTTCAAAAGTGACATCGGGACCCGCGACCTCCGGTTCAACACCAGCGTCACTCCCGAAGATGACGCATTCCCGGCGGGATCAGGTCCGGCTTCGACCAGCCTGATGTACGAAACTGTGCAGCTGTCCGCAGACGGTAAGGTCTACGGACAGGTGAATCTGCATGATGAACGAACAGGTCGGTATCGTGAGGTGTTGTCCCTGCGGGTTCATTTCCTGCAGGATGGCGTGAAAATGGGATCAGCACGGGTCGCTCCAAACGGATCCTTCTCCGTGCCGGACCTGAAGCCTGGGATCTACGGGCTGGTCGGTGTGGGTCGCGACGGTGTTTTCGGCATTGGCATCGAAGTCGTGGCTTTCAAGGCTGCAGCGGTGAATGCTGACGGAACTTTTGTGCCTGTCCGACTGATACTGGACCCGGGTCTGTCGGTGGGATCGATCGGCCCTGCGCATCTGAATTCAGAGAATCTGACATCCTTCATGGGCAGTGGTCAGGCAGCGGGCGATACAGCCCCCACGAACACCGCTCCCTCAGCCCCGGCCGCTGCCGCGGGTTCAGCCGGATCTGCACCGGGTGGTGGAGGTGGTAGTGGTGGCGGCGGGTTAGGCCTGCTGCTTGGCGGTGCTGCGATCGGTGGTATTGCAGGCGGCCTGATCCTTGAAGGCGACCCGGCTACTCCGGATGGCTGACTCCTCGCGGCAGGAACATTGCTTTGACTCAAACCCCGGCTGAATCGGCCGGGGTTTTTGTTTTTGCGGCCGGAATATTCGGCATAGTTGGAAAACCCGCACCAACCGACCTTATGTGGCGAAATTCCAATCGATTGGTCCCAGAAAATACCGCCGGCGGTTTACTCAAGTGCCAGAGTGCATGTTCAGGTGGTTGAACAGCGTTTTGTGACAACTCAAGTGCCAGCCAAAGACTGTCGTTGAGGTTTTGTGTTGTTCGCAAAACACTGCGTGTGGTCTTTTTGCGCTCTGCACCACCTGTCACCACAGGCAAAACACAAGAGACAGGCAGCACAGGCTGAAAAATAACAATGCGCAAAGCGGGCAGTTTCAGCTGCTTGACAGAGTTCGTATTGATCTAAACGGCAATTTCTGCCAAGAATGAGATTTATCCTGCGGACGGTTTGGTTCGCTGGACAAATGGATGGAGCTGTCGGGGATCCCCTGCAACTTCTCTTTTTCGCTACTGGAACTGTAAAATGACAACTCG
>VFQS010003870.1_pt1 | contig 11171 bp, 9 predicted proteins | sample 3512361 | NCBI WGS metagenome assembly VFQS01 (sample SAMN10412375, study PRJNA504923) | tailings metagenome | isolation source: Relicate 1 Philex TSF3 active mining | place: Philippines | reverse complement strand
CCTTAGCCGATTTATTATTGAAACCACATCCCCTTTTGCTATAAAATCAGGTAATGCTGGTATCATTTTGGATAGTCTGGTAGCTAGAGACGCTAATGATCTTCCCTATATCCCTGCAACAAGCCTAACAGGTGTATTAAGAAGTATCCTCCCCTTAGATTTAGATCATTGGTTTGGAATTCAGGATAAGGATAATGATAAATCGAAAGGAAGTCAAGTAATACTCTCTGATGCTTATTTAATGGATGAGGATGGCAAAACAGTTTTAACTGGTCTAAGAGGTAAAATATCTCCTTACGCAAAAAGTTTTAAAAGTTATGTCGTCAGAGATAGGGTTAAGATAAACGATAAAGGAGTTGCAACGAACCAGGGAAAGTTTGATGAGGAATTAGTACCCAAAGGTGTCCGTTTTGCTTTCATGCTGGAAATTCAAGACGATAATGGTGAACTTGAAGAAAAAGAGTGGTTTGACTTATTATCTCTATTCAACGCTCCTGAATTCCGGATTGGTGGTGGCTCAAGAAATGGAAGGGGTGTTTTTAAGGTCATTGATTGCTCCATTAAAAAATATGATCTGTCAGATAAAGATGCACTAAAAGGCTATTTAGAACAGCCTTTTAACCCTGCTTCACCTATTTTGAAAGGTGAAAAATTCACTTTTAATAGTACTTCCAACACTAACTGGAAGAAATATTCCCTGAAGTTAACAGCCAGGGATTTTTTCCATTTTGGAGCAGGATTTGGGGATGAGGAGGTTGATAATACTGTTAAAAAAGAGGTGGTCATCCGCTGGGATAGTAATGGAAGCGCCATTTGGCAAGATGTTAACAATGAAGCAATTTGGGAATTTCTCATCCCAGCTACATCAATTAAAGGAGCATTAGCACATCGCTTTGCTTATCATTATAATAAAGAGGTTGGTCACTTTTCCGATAAAGAAGGTAAAGGCAATGAAAACTCTGGTCCAAACGGGGAAAAAGAAATTAGTGAATATTTTTCCAACCTGGGTATAGATGATAATAATTTAAGCATGGAAGAACTTAAAGAACTACAGGGAAAACTAGCGAATTTGCAGCCTTCAGAATTTTTTGATAAAAACACCGCTTGGAAAAACTTCGAAGCCGATTGTGAAAAGGCAATAGGTAAGGGAATGTCACGTTCTGAAGCAGTTGAAATAAATAATGGAGTCAAAGAGTTGTTTGGTTATGAGGGAAATCCGTATGATAAGGAGGATAAAGCAAAAAGAGGGAATGTTTTGATTCATGATATATATTTTAAAAAAGAAGCAATTACTGAGAAATTATTTAACCATGTGGCCATCGACAGATATACGGGTGGAGCAAAAGCAGGTGCCTTATTCAACGAAAAGGCTGCAGCTGTAAAAGATAATACAGTCATAAACCTCGATGTATATGTAAATAAAACCACACTAAGCGATTCGAAAATTACCTCGGCCTGGGAAGCGACATTAAACGATTTGATAGAGGGAAGACTTCCCCTGGGAGGCAAAACCAATTACGGACATGGCATTTTTACTGGCCAAATAACCCAATAATTCAAGGAAATGAAAAAGATTAACCTAACAGATTTTCCAGTCCATTTAACATTTACTGGCTATTATTGGTTATCAAACCAACAACGACCAATTTCCTTGAATAACGCTGAATTTGACATTCAACTTATTGGCTATCAACCATGTATTGTAGAAGGACGCTTATACAATGAAGCGGAGGATATTTCTATACATATTCATTTTATGGACGGCAATTATCATATTCACCAAATGTCTTGGAAAGAAATGGAGGCTACCTGGGAAGTAGTCCCCAAGGCATATCTCGCACATGACCTACCTAGTGTCCACAAAATTAAGGTGAAGGAAGTATGGATTCCTCTAACAGATCCAAATTGTGCTAATATGTCCGTTTTACAACCTGGCTTCATTTGTTTTACCGGATTTGAATATCACCAATAAAATTTTGAACTATGATAACATCACCATACAATTTTGTACCCTTAAACAAAAAGGTTGTTTATCCACATTGGGCAAAACTAATTAGCCATGATGTTCCTTTTGAAAATAGTTTGAGTGGAACTATTGAGCTTAAAATCACAGCCAATACGCCAATTTTCGTTAAAGATGGTATGTCCGCAAAAGAAGCTGAGAGTTATAAGGAAAATAACAGTCAAAAGACAGCCTTTCTTCCGAATAAATTAGAGGGTAAGTATTTTATTCCAGGTACCTCAATCAAAGGAATGATAGCGAACGTATTGGAAATTATCAGTTTTGGTGAATTGAAAAACAGGGTAGATGATAAAAGATACGCGTTCAGGGATTTACAGCAACCTGTGGATTATTTAGAGCATTTTAAGCCTGGGAAAATTAGATGCGGCTGGCTAAAAAAGAAAAATGATACTGAATTCGTTATTAAAGATTGTGGAATTCCTAAAAGAATAGGACATGATAAAATAGATGAAAAATTTGGCACAAATTTTCAAATTTTCTTCTCAGATTCTGGTGATTTTAATAGAAGAGGTATTAGTAATAAGGAGCTTTCTTATCAAAAATCTGCAAAATTCAAATATGATAAAGCAAAAGAAAAATATCTAAATACCTATTCTTTTAATATTGACAATCCAAATCATTTTGAAAAGGAGTTATTAAATTTTGATGAAAATGGATCGATCCGCGGAAAAGTAGTTTTCACCGGACAACCAGGAAAAAGGTTTAAAGCTAATAATGGTAGATGGACTGGTCATTTTTATGAATTTATTTTCCCCGAAAATAGCACTAATAAAGTATTAACCATTGACAAAAAAGTAATAGATAACTTCCTCTTTGCTTATTACGAACAAGATAAAAATCAATGGTCTGTAGATTGGGATTACTGGAGAACTAAGTTAAATAATGGAGAAGAAATTCCTGTGTTTTTTTCAGAAGAAAATGGCAAAGTGAAACACTTCGGCTTGTCTTATCTTTATAAATTACCTTACAATTATTCCGTACATGATTCTATATTAAAAACGCAAGGAAATAACTCAGCTAATGAATTGGATTTTGCTTCTTGCCTTTTTGGGTATTCAAGAAAAATTGATGACAAACTCCATAATTTAAAAGGTAGAGTTCATGTTGGTCATGCCTTTGCATTAGAGAATACAGCTATACTCTTGGATGAAGAAAAATATGTTCTTGGCACTCCAAAAGCTTCTTATTATCCTAATTATATAGTACAGAATCCAGATTCGAGTGGAAAGATTACTGGTAATTACCTTACTTTCATGCACGAGAAAGCAGAGATCAGCGGATATAAAAGATATCCTGTAAGAGCAAAAATAGCTGGCACCAATTTTCAGGAAAACATGGATCGTGTTGCTACCCTTTTTAAGCCTTTAGATGCTGGAGCTACTTTCAAATGTGCTATTAGTTACCATAATCTGAGAGCAGAAGAATTAGGAGCCTTAATAAGTGCCCTCACCTTTCATAATACAAAAGACCAATTTCATTCTCTTGGAATGGGTAAACCATTTGGGTTTGGAAGAATTACCCTCGACGTTTCAAATTTAAATTCTTATTTAACTCCATTAAAAGCCTTCGAGGCTTACATGAAATATAGCATAGATGGATGGGAAACGACAAATCAAATAAAGGAATTACTTGTCACCTCCACCTTACATGATAATCAACAAGAAATTGATAAAGTCTTAAAGTACCAAACCTTAACAGATTTTGTGAATGCTAAACGTAGAAATAACATGTGGGCTTTACTCCCTTATTCTAAAATAGTGAAACAAACTAATTTTAAATTTGAAAGTTGGAGTTCAGAGAAAGAAAGAAATGAGTATAATGCCATTTGGGAAAAAGAAAAAGAAGTTTATAAAGAACTAACTGCCGATAATCTACAACAAAAATATGATGCGAAACTTGATAAAAAACGAAACGAATTAATACTTGTTTTTGAGGCTGAGAAAAAGAAACTTTCTGAAAAATTAAGTGCTAAACTGAAAGCATTAGAGGATATCCAAAAGGCAATTGCTGCCGCAGCTGAAGAACAAGAAAGAATAGCCAAAAGGGAAAAAGCAAAATTAGCTGCTGAAAACGAAGGTCCTGCCCTTGGTGATATTCCTGATACAGATAGAAATGCACTCGATAGTATTAGCAGTGCTTTAGAAGTATGGGCTAGAAATTTTTATAAAAATAATAACTTGGACAGAATAATAAGAGAAAATCCAAATGGGTATTTAATAGAAATATTTCGGGAAACTTTAAAAAATAAATTAAAAGAAGTAGCCAATTTAGGGCATAAGACCCAAAAAGATAAATTAGCTGCCCCATTCGCTAAAAACCCTTTTTTCAAAAAAATTCAAACCTGGGTGGGGCCTGATGTTGCACAACAATGGTATGATGACCTAAAAAAGACCGAATAAATGAGGGAACTATAGCACAATATGTTAGCCAGAATTTTTTTACATAAAAGGAATGGCTTTTATATTAAAGACTGTTATAATAATCTTAAAACTAATGTTTTTTAGACAATCGTAAAATATACATAAATGGCCAATATTCTTGTAAGTTTAATTAGTGATCAAGCTATCCCTAATCTGGAAATGATTAAGGAAAAACCAGTAGATGCCTATCTTTTCATTCTTACTGAACAAATGAAAGAGAAGTTAGGCTGGTTGAAAGAAGCGGCAGGGCTAAAAGATTCATCTATTATTCAGGAACTTATTGTGGATGCGTTCTCTTTTGAGGATATTGATAAAAAACTATCTGGTATAGTAAGTGACGACCATCATTACCTGGTAAATCTGACGGGTGGAACAAAGATAATGTCGCTGGCGGTATCTGCTTTTTTTAAAGATATGGATTGTGAATTATTCTATATCCCAGGTAAAAATGATTCTTATGTAAGAATATTTCCTGGTATTAAAAAGCCATATATTTCTTTTAAGTCGAAAATTTCATTGGTGGAATATGTTCTGGCTTACGGTTTTACTGTCCGTCATAAAGGCAAACTTTTAACCACTATAGAACAAACAGAAAAGGTATTTGATTACTTTTTAAATCATTTCAATCATAAAATAGATGGAGAAGCATTAAAAATACTACGTAGGAAAAGAGAAGACAAAAAATCGTTCCCACATTTTGGAGATGATTTTGAAGTTCCTGGTTTTTTAACACGCTTACAATTTATTCCAGAAAATCCAGATCACTTAACTAAAAATGAAGTAAAATACCTCACTCGTGAATGGTTTGAAGAATATGTTTACAGTTTAGTTAAAAATCACTTTCAATTATCTGATGATGAAATAGGTGTAAGTTGGCATCTGCAAAAAGGAGAAAATAATACTCCCAATGAGTTTGATGTACTTTATATTAGAGATAAAAAACTTAATATCATAGAATGCAAAACAAATATAATTTCAAGTGATAATGGTTATAAAAAAAATCTTATCACTGAAACAATATATAAAGTAGATTCATTGAGAAACAATTTAGGCTTATTTGCTAAAACCAACATATTTACCTTATCCGATTTAAACGAATCAGATACTTCAATACGAAGTTCAATAGATAGAGCAAAAGAATTTAAAATAACTATCTGTGGAAAAGCTGATTTTCAGGATGAAAATTTTCCCGAAAATATATTTAAAAAATAGTAATGCTATTAAATTTTTCTAACCACTCGTTCGACAAATGGGATAAATTACAGCAGGAAAATGCTTTATCAAACTTTCATAAGGTCGTTGATATGACGTTTCCAATGATTGATCCTGAAGCAAATGACATTGAAATTGATTTATTGGTTGAAGACTATTTTACTGAAATAAAAAAATTAATACCACAAGCCATTCATATTATGGGTGAATTAACATTCACCTATAGAATGGTTAGCAGATTAAAAAATGCTGGCTTTAATTGTATTGCCAGCACCACCAAACGTAATGTAACAGAGAAGGATGGCGCAAAAGTGTCCAGATTTGAATTTGTGAAATTCAGGGATTATTAAATTTAACCTGTATGTCCTATCAAATAGTTCGGGAATTAAGAATTAAAGGTGACCGGGAAAACGCTTTAAAGACTGGTTACGAAACCCTATTGAAAGAACCAGCAAATCAAAAATTAAAATATTTGCTCGCTTGGGTTCTATATGATGACCTTAAAGAAAAGTGCTATGCTGAAAGAGCTGATGAATTTATTCAAACTATAAAACAGCTTATAGATTTAAAATTGCCGGAAAACGAGCCCTTACTAAATGAAAAAATCACCTGGCAAATCATCAAATATTTATCCTTCCATGTAAAGGAAGAAACATTGAATAACAAGCAATTAGACTCAATTTCACCCCTTTTCAACTTATTTCCCCCTTTAAAGAATAGTACCGTTTCTTCTGCTTTACTTTCCACTTTTTTGAGATATAAAACCCTTTGGTTTGGTTTTTTACCTTGGATGAATCTATTAACCTGGGAGGGATTCCACGAAGAAGATTATGAAGAGCCAGACATGGGTTTAGGCAAAAAATTGATGTCCAGGGCGGAACAGGCCTATATCAGGGTCGGGAAAATACTGGAAGAAAAAGCAAATTATCAGGTGAATGACCATTTAAAAAATGAGATCCTCACTTTCATAACAGCCCTTGAAAAAATCATCCAGGAGAAGCCCCATTTCCTATACCCACCCTATTACCTGGCAAAACTATGGTTGATATTAGACGAAAGAGAAAAAGCCCTTTATGCCCTTTTGCCCTTTGCCAGAATAAGAAGAAAAGAATTTTGGGTTTGGGATTTGATGGCCAGAGCTTTTCCTGCGGGTGATGAAAGAGCCTTCTGGTGTTATTGCAAAGCGTTGTCATGTCAGACAAAAAACGAATTTTTATATAAAGTGCGTTTACGCTTTCTTCCACTGTTAGTAGAGAAAAAACTATATCAGGAGGCGAGAAATGAAATAAAAAGTATCCAATTTATTTCTAAGATTAAAGATTGGCCCTACCCTTCCTACTGTAAACAACTGGAGAATGAAGAATGGTATCAAAATACTGAATCTGGAAGAACAAATAACGATTTGTATGGAAGGTATTTTTTGAACGCCACCGAAATACTCTCTACCTTTCTTCCAATAAGTGAGGGCATTGTCATTTACATAGATGCAAAAAAAGTTGAGTTAACCTACATGCCCAATAAAGAAGAACGAGTAAGTCTGATATCAGATTTTCCATTAGAAAATATTACTTTAGGAAGTATCATTGCTGTATCTGCTGAAAAACAACGCAACGGCAAGCCTCATCGTATTTTTTCTATAAAACGCCTGGAAGAAAAGGAAATGGATCATCCATTGCGCCGTGTTTTTTCTGGAAAATTAAGGCTTTCCCAAAATATATCCTTGGGGTTTGTAGATGACGTAATGGTTGAATATTTTATCCACAAGCGTGTAAATAGCGCAATAATGGTAAAAGGAATTGCCGTCCCTGCCTTTGACAATAAGAAAAACAAATGGGGTTGGAAAGCCTTGAATTTAGAAAATATAAGCAAATAAACATGCAACTGGTATTAAACTCATTTGGCGCATCTCTAAAAAAAGAAAATGGTTTGTTCCTGGTTCAAACAGCTGATCTGAGCCAAGCCATTCACCCAAGAGACATAAAATCTATTGCTTTAAGTCAGGGTGCAAGAATTAGTTCAGACGCCGTGTTATTGGCCATAGAACACGAAATTGATGTGCTTTTTGTGGATAAAACAGGAAAACACCAAGGTAGAATATGGAGTTCAAAATATGGTTCTATCTCCGAAATTCGAAAAAAACAACTTGAGTTTTTGTATGGAAATAAGGTAGTAGATTGGATAAAGGATAAAATTATTGAAAAAATTAATAATCAAATAGCCTTTATGTTATCCTTACAGATAGGTTTAGATGAGGGGAATAACCCAAATTATAAAGCCATCTCCTACGGCGTAAATGCCATGGAAGATTATAAAAGAAAGATACGCAAGGAAGAGGCAGAAATCATAGCTGATATAGCTCCTTCTTTAAGAGGGTGGGAAGGGGCGGCAAGCAAGAAATATTTTCAATTATTAGCAACTTTAGTACCTGAGACCTTTCGTTTTGAGAAACGGACAACCCATCCAGCCCTAGACAAATTTAATTCCCTTTTAAATTATGCTTATGGTATATTATATGGTAAAGTTGAGGGCTGTTTAATCCGAGCTGGTATTGACCCTTACGTTGGCATTTTCCATAGAGATGATTACAACCGACCTGCTTTAGTTTATGATGTTATTGAAAAATATAGGATTTGGGCGGACTTTGTGGTTTATCATTTATGTGCTCAAGAGGCATTTTCCGAGGAATGTTTTCGATTTGATTCCCAAGGGGCCTGTTATGTTGAAGGTTTGGGAAAGCGGATATTAATACAATCTATGAATGACTATTTAGCGGAAGTAGTGCCTTTAAAAGGATTACCCAGAAGCCGGGGAGAGCATATACAGCAGGATGCCTACGAATTAGCTAATTTCTTTTTAGAATCATTTTTTATAAAATAAAAGGGCTATGTTGCTATTAGGATTAAATATAACCTCTCCCGGAGACAAACTGCAGCCCATAAGTATTGATCGCTTTTTCCAAGGAATACAAGATTCAAAACAAACATTTAAAGATCAGATATCACAGTTACGCAGTATTGCGACCATGGATATAAACAGGTATAGAGATTTAAAGAAGAAGTTACCTTATGTGGTTTGTGGCATGTTTCACCCGCTCATTCGCAGGAAAGAAAACTTTAGCGCCATACAATATTTTATCATTGACATGGACCATATTGTGGAACATGGAAAATCTATAACGACTATAACGGATAAATTAAGAGCTGAACCTCAGGTACATCTGTTTTTCAAATCACCTGGAGGTGACGGAATAAAAGTAATGTTCAAATTAAAAGAAAACTGTCATGATGCACAGTTATTTTCTGCTTTTTATAAAATATTTGGACATTATTTTGGTGAAAAGACCGGACTGATGGATATTATTGATATAAAAACAAGTGATGTGACCCGGGCATGTTTCATGAGTTACGATGAAGATGCATTTTACAATGCTGAAAGTGAATGTATTGATATGAATGAGTATCTGAATAAGGAAAACATAGAACAAGTTGAAAAAAGCATTAAAGAAATTGAATTAAAATTTGATGAACAGGTTAGTGAAATACCAAAAATCAGTCAAAATCTGGAACAGGACATATTAGATCAGATAAAAGCTAAATTAAATCCAAAGGTAAAAACCACACCTGAAAAACAATTTTTTGTTCCTAAGGAGGTAGACAATCATATCAGTATATTAACGAAAGAACTTGCCGAATTATCCTTAGAACTTTACGAGACTGAGCCAATACAATATGGTAGGAAAGTAAGAATTAAGACAGGAAGGATGATGGCAGAAATCAATATTTTTTATGGTAAGAGAGGCTTCACCGTGGTAAAAACCAATAAAGCAGGAACGAATGAATCATTGGCTGATGTAGCTGCACGTGCGATTGAACAAATTTTAAAGCCCGAGTTTGACGCAAAATTATGAGTAAAAAGGAAGAAAAGGAAAAGAGATTATTCGACATACTTAGCAAGATAAAGGAAGCAGGAATAAAGAGCGACATAAAGCGAGACGAGGAAAGGAACGAACTAGAGAGTTTAAGTAATAGAATACAGGCAATATTGCAGATACTCAAAAAACAAATGAAGTCAAGCGAGATGAATTATTTAATTTTTTACGATATTGCGGATGATAAGGTACGGGTTCAAATTTCAAAATACTTAATTAAGCGAGGTTGTAAGAGAATTCAGAAATCTGTTTTCTTGGCAAGGAGTGAGAACAAGCATTTTCAACAGATAGTAGCAGACCTAAAAGAGGTAAACAGTTTGTACGAAAACAATGACAGTATCATACTTGTGCCTATAAACAGTAGCGATGTCAGAGGCATGCAATTGATAGGAATGAACGTTGATTTGACCTTAATAACGGATAAACCGAGCACTTTATTCTTTTAATTTCAACATAAAACACACAAAACATGGCGAATACGCATTACAAAATATTTGCTCATTATAAATTTTTATAATATCAAGCACTTAACAATGCTTTCCCGAAGCGTAAATATATTGTTATATTTTCATTTGTTTATACAACAGATTGAATTTATGATAGTTACAAAGGGAACTCCCAGAGCGGGACATCCACTAAAAGAGGGATTAAGACGCATAAGAGATTGTTGTAAGAATCCTTTTAACGCTCCCCCAGAGCGGGACATCCACTAAAAGAGGGATTAAGACGCGACCATCTTTTTTCCCTCGAAAGACTCGCCTTCGGCCCCAGAGCGGGACATCCACTAAAAGAGGGATTAAGACAACGCAATCTAAATTCTTTGGAACCTTAATACCGTCCCAGAGCGGGACATCCACTAAAAGAGGGATTAAGACTTTTGTAAAGTAGCTGTACCAAGCAAAATCTGTATCACCCAGAGCGGGACATCCACTAAAAGAGGGATTAAGACTTCTGAAGGATAATTTCATGATAATAAAATTTTAAAGCCCAGAGCGGGACATCCACTAAAAGAGGGATTAAGACCCATAGAAGCTCTTCATCGGTTTCTTTGTTTACCCCAGAGCGGGACATCCACTAAAAGAGGGATTAAGACTTTGCATGGCTCATATTTAAAACGTTCCGGTGACTCCCCAGAGCGGGACATCCACTAAAAGAGGGATTAAGACTAATATTCATTTTGGTAAGTTTTTATAGGTAGAAAACCCAGAGCGGGACATCCACTAAAAGAGGGATTAAGACTAAAATGATGTTGCAAAGATAAAAAACATTTTGATAAACCCAGAGCGGGACATCCACTAAAAGAGGGATTAAGACCCGCCGGCATTGTACAATCTTTGGATAATGCGTTCCCCTCCCAGAGCGGGACATCCACTAAAAGAGGGATTAAGACAAATAAAGTAACAACGATAACAACACATAAAATTTTTCCCAGAGCGGGACATCCACTAAAAGAGGGATTAAGACTAAAGCGAAGGCAGCTAAGGTAATTAAGCCAAAAATGACCCAGAGCGGGACATCCACTAAAAGAGGGATTAAGACTTAATTCTAATTCCCCGTCACAAAATTGATTTACATCGCAGAGCGGGAC
>VFQS010003869.1_pt1 | contig 11171 bp, 12 predicted proteins | sample 3512361 | NCBI WGS metagenome assembly VFQS01 (sample SAMN10412375, study PRJNA504923) | tailings metagenome | isolation source: Relicate 1 Philex TSF3 active mining | place: Philippines | reverse complement strand
CGGTGATGGTGAAACCGCTGGGGCTGCTCACCGCCAAGCCGATCATCTACGCCACGAATGTGAGTGAAGACGATCTGGCCTCAGGCAACGCCTACTGCGACGAAGTGGCTGCCCTGGCTAAGCAGGAAGGTGCCGGCACCGTGCGCATCAGCGCTCAGGTGGAGGCTGAGCTGATCGAACTGCCGGAGGAGGAGCGCGCTGAATTTCTGGCGGGTCTGGGGGTGGAGGAAGGCGGCCTGCAGAGCCTGATCCGTGCCACCTACAGCCTGCTGGGCCTGCGCACTTATTTCACCACCGGTGAGAAGGAAACCCGCGCCTGGACGATCAAAGCCGGCATGACCGCTCCCCAGGCGGCTGGCGTGATCCACACCGACTTCGAGCGCGGCTTCATCCGCGCCCAGACCATTGGTTACAAGCAGCTGCTGGAAGCCGGCTCCCTGGCCGAAGCGCGCAACAAGGGCTGGCTGCGGGCTGAAGGTAAGGAGTATGTGGTGGATGAGGGTGATGTGATGGAGTTTCTGTTCAATGTCTGATTGCGGTTGATCGCCCAGGTGGGGTGTTTGGGTGCCGCGAGCCACCAGTGCCCGTTTGCCTCAAAATGAGGTCACCCCACTCAGCCCCATGACGGAGCAGCAGCAGGCCGCCGACCCGAGCCAGCAGGACGCCACCCAGCAGCACGACTTCGAAGTGCAGAAGCAGGTGCACCAGCAGATCCGCAACGATCCCGACTACGACGATTGGGAGTACGGCACCGAGCCCCTGCCCCACGAGGCCTGGACCGCCAAGGTCAGCAAGGACTGAGCCCTCTGCCTTCAGCCCGGCTCCAGCTGCAACGTGCTGTGCTCGACCCCGATCGCTGCCAGGGCATCCTTGGCGCGATGCAGCAGTTCCAGATCGCCCATGCCGCTGTCGCGGCGGCACACGTGAGCGGTGAGGGCCACCTGGCTCGTGCTCAGGCTCCAGATGTGCACGTGGTGCACGTCCACTACCCCCGGTAGCGCCAACAGGGTGGCTCGCACCTGTTCCGGTTGGATGTGGCTGGGGATGCCGTCCAGCAGCACCACCAGCGCATCGCGGATCAGCACCACCCCCGTGTAGCCCACGGCGATGCCCACCCCAATGGCTGTGAGTGGGTCGAGCCAGTGCCAGCCGGTGAGGCCCACCAGCAGGGTGCTGAGCAGCACGGCTAGCGACACCAGGGCATCGCTGATCAGATGCACCACCGCGGCGCGGCGATTGAGATCATGGGAATGGCCTGCGTGTCCGCCATGGCCGAACAGGCGCGCAGATCCCAGATTCACCGCGACGCCCGCCGCCGCGGCCCAGGCCACTGGCCCGCTCACCAGCGGTTGCGGGCTGTGCAGCCGCTGGATCGCTTCCACCACCACCACCGCTGAGGCCATCGCCACCAGCACACCATTGCTCAGGGCCGCCAGCTGGGTGCTGCGCCCGAAGCCGTAGGTGAAGCGTTCGTTGGGCGGGCGGGTACTGAGGCGTTCCGCGCCCCAGCCCAGGGCCAGCCCCGCCACATCGCCCAGGTTGTGCAGGGCATCGCCGATCAGTGCCAGTGACCCGAAGCCGATGCCAATCACGATCTGCGCCATCGACAGCGCCGTGTTCAGCAGGATGCTCCAGCGGAAGGCGGAAGCCAGGCCGGCGCGACCGATGTGCTGCTGCGGATGACGGCGACCGTGATCGTGAACAGCCATGGGTCCGGCAGCACTGCCCCGATTGTGCGGGCTGCAGCCGCTGCCGGCAGGTGTTGTGCGGGCGGTCTTCGGGTTCAGCCCTTCACGTGGGCCCGGCGGCGGATCGGCCCGATCAGCAGCAGGCACAGCCCACACACCAGCGCCATCAGCAGCCAGAGCACCAGCCCGTGGCCCTGGCGATCAAGCAGCAGGCCGGCCAGCAGCGGCGCCCCAAAGGCGCTGAGGGCAAAGCACTGGGAGAACAGCGCCATCGCCAGTCCGCCATGGCCTTCGGGGCTCAGCTCCACCACCGCTTCGGTGGAGGTGGGCAGGAAGGCCGCTTGCCCGAGGGCCAGCAGCATCAGGGCCAGCACCACCAGCGCGATGCCCTGATCGCTCAGGGCCGACAGGGCCAGCAGGGCCGTACCGCCGCTGAAACACACCATGCTCAGCCCCAGGCCCACCGCCACCGATCGGCGCGCCAGGGCCTGACCCACGGGCCACTGAATCAGCAGCAGCAGCGCCAGGGGCAGGCCAATCAGCAGGGCGCTGATCGCTTCCGGCTGGGCATCGCGCTCCAGCCCGCCCCGCACCAGATCCAGCGGCAGGGCGCTCTGCATCAAGGCTGGAATCGCCGTGGCCACCACCGAGAGCAGCAGCATCGGCACCAGTGCCGGCAACCATTGGCCCCAGGCCACGCGCGGCACACCGGCGCGGCCGGCCTGGAGGGCGCGCGGCAGCGGTCGCCAGAGCAGCAGAGCGGTCAGGGCCACAATCGCAGCCATGTCCACCAGATACACCCCGCGCAGGTGGCCGAGCTGCGCCAGCAGCGCGCCCGCCAGGGTGCCGCTGGCCACGCCGCCCGCATCAGCGGTGCGCGAGAGCGCGTAGCCCCGCGCCGAGGAGATGGGTGGGGCGCAGACGGGTACTGCCAGCTCCACCGCCGGCCAGTACAGCCCACCGGCCAGGCCGAGCAGCACCTGGCCAGCCACAAAGCCCTGCTGCTGGTGCGCTCCCATCAGTAAGGCGTCGCCGAGGAAGCCACACAGGCCGGCCAGCAGTACCGGCAGGCCGCAGGTCAGCCCCAGATCGAGCAACCAGCCGCTGGCGAAGCGGCCCAACGTGCCCGCCAGCGCCGCCACCGCCAGGCCGCTGCCCACCTGCGAGGCGGAGAAATCAGCCTGGTGGAACACCATCGGGGTGAGGTAGAGCACTCCCCCTGCACCGAAACTCGCCACCAGTCGCACCGTGGCCAGTTCCCGCAGCGGCGCGGGAAACTGGTGCCACCACTGCCGGCCCGTTGACAGCATCTGTGCTCGTGCCAACCCGTCGACCGTTGCGTGCGGTGCTGCGCAGTCTGCTGGCTGGCCTGCTGTGGCTGACACCTGCCCGTGCGGCCGAGCAGCTTGAGGTGCGGCTCGATGGCCTGCGCCTGCCGATTGATCTGGTGGCGCTGGAGGCCTGGAGCCGCTCGCCTGATGAGGTGAGTGGGGATCTGCGCGCCTGGCTCGATCTGCTGGAGCCCACGGGCCAGGAGCAGCTGCGTCGCATCCTGCGCGCTCCCCTGGTGCAGGACCGCTCCTTTGCGCAGCAGTTTCTGGCCAGCTGGCCCGGCCAGCGGATGCTGGAGGAGCTCGATCAACTGATCAGCACCGACCAGGGGGGCAGTTCCGGTCCGCTCTTCTTCCAGACCCTGCAGGAGCTGCTCGTCCGCCAGCCCCGGGTGACCACGATCGAGCTGTTGCGCGCGGTGCCCAGCCAGAACCTGGTGCTGCATCTCGATGGCGGCCTGCAGCTGGCGGCCCAGTGGCGCCAGCAGATCGTGGCGCAGAGCACTGCGCTGCAAGCGCTGCAGCAGCTTCGCCTGCAGCAGGTGTCGCAGTCCTGGCCAGCGTTCGCTGCCGAGTCGGACGTTGCGCTCAACGTGGAGCGGCTGCAGCTGCCGGTGGCCCATCGCCGCCAGCCGCTGGAGCTGCAGATCTGGCCGGGTTCACACCAGGCCTGGGTGCTGCTCAGCCCTGGCCTGGGGGGCAGCGCCGCCCAGTTGGAGTGGTTGGCGGCAGGGTTGCAGCAGCGCGGTTGGCCCGTGCTGCTGCTGGATCATCCCGGCAGCGATGAACGGGCGGTGCGGGAGCTGCTGGAGGGTCGGCGCCCCCCGCCGGGGGCGGAAACCCTCAGCGATCGGGTGCTGGATCTGCAGGCCGTGGTGCGCGCGGTGGAGCAGGGGCCGTTGCCGAGGCTGGGCGAGCGGGTGGTGCTGATGGGCCATTCCCTGGGGGGGCTCAGCAGTCTGTTGGCGGCTGGCCTGCGGCCTGAACCGGGCTTGGCCCGCCGTTGCGAGCGCGCCCTCGACGGCATCCCGCTCACCAACCTCTCGCGGCTGCTGCAGTGCCAGCTGCTGGATGTATCGCTGCCGCCGGTGCAACCCCTGGCGCAACCGCTGCAGGCGGTGGTGAGCCTCAATGGTTTCGGCAGCCTGCTCTGGCCCCATCGCGGCCTGCGCGCCCTGCCGGCTCCGGTGCTGCTGGTGGGCGGCAGTCTTGATCTGATCACCCCACCGCTGGGGGAGCAGCTTCAGCTGTTCCTGCGCGAGGGCCAGCCCCAGAGCCGCCTGGTGTTGCTGGAAGGCGGCAGTCATTTCTCGCCGGTGCGCATTGATCGCCAGGAGCAGGCCCTGTTCCAGTTGGGGGAGGAGTTTGTGGGGGTGGAGCCCCAGCGGGTGCAGGCCCTGACCCTGGGGCTCACCGCCGATTTCCTCAACACCCTGCCCAAGGGGATCGCCCCCCAGCGGCGCCAGCTGGGGGGCGTGACCGCCTACGTGCTCAACCGCCGCCAGGCGGAGAGCTGGAGCGACGCCCTCAAAAACTGACCCGCGGATCCAGCAACGCCACCAGCAGGTCCACCAGCACACTCACGGCCACCACCAGGGCTGCCACCACCACCACGATCCCCTGCACCACCGGGTAATCCCGCTGGCCGATGGCTTCCTGCAGCCGGAAAGCCACGCCCGGCCAGGAATAGGTGACCTCGATCAGCAGCGCTCCGCCGATCAGGGAGGCCACGGTGATCCCCGTGATCGTGAGGACGGGCAGCAGGGCATTGGGCAGAGCGTGGCGCAGCACCACCCGCCGTTCGCTCAGGCCGCGGCTGCGGGCTGCCTCCACGTAATCGGAATCCAGGGTGCGGCGCAGGTTGAGCCGCAGGGCATTGGCGAAGACACCGCTGAGCAGCAGGCCCAGGGTTGCGCCGGGGAGCACCAGATGGCGGAGCGCCCCCCAGAACTGCTGGGCGTTCCGTGCCAGCAGGCTGTCGAGCAGATAGAAGCCGCTGCCATCGGGCGGCACCAAGGTGGCCGGGAAGCGGCCTCCCACCGGCAGCCAACCCAGCCACACGGCGAACACCAACTGCACCACCATCGCGGCCCAGAAGGGAGGCAGGGCATAGGTGCCGATGCCGTAGAGCCGCCCAGCCAGATCGGTGTTGCCCTCTGGCCTGGCGATGCCGCTGAAGCCCACCGTGATCCCCAGCACCGCCGCGATCAACAGGGCCACCACGCCCAGTTCCAGGCTGGCGGGCAGGCTGTGGCCGATCACGGCGGTCACCGGTTCGTTGTTGGTGAGCGAGTCCCCCAGCTGGCCGTGCAGCAGATCAATCAGGTAACGGCCGTATTGCACCAGTAAGGGCTGGTCGAGCCCGAGCTGCTGGCGCAGCAGGGCCCGGGCCTCCGGCGGTGCGCGCAAACCCAGCAGGGCATCGATCGGATCCCCGGGAGCCACGCGCAGCAGCAGGAACACCAGGCTGGCGATCAGCCAGAGCATCACCGGCACCAGCGCCAGGCGGCTGGCCAGATAACGCAGCAGGTGGCGACGGCGACTCATCGGACACTCAGGGCCTGCAGCACCAGGCGGCCGCTGCCATCAAACACGGGTTGGCGCAGCCGCGGCTGCGCCCAGGCCCGCGGCGCCACCTGCCACACCGGGATGTAGGCCGCTGCAGCGGCCGTGCGCTGCTGCAGCTTGCGCAGCAGGGGCAGGCGCGCCGGGCCCGCGAGGCGCTCACTTGCCTCCAGTTCCTGCTGCAGACCCGGTGCGCTCCAGAAGCTGCCGGCGGCCGCGGCATTGCCCTCCAGGCACTGCTCGCCCCGCTGTTTGGTGCAGGCGAGCATCGGCGCCAGATAGATGTCGGGATCGGGGTAATCGGCGCTCCAGTCGAACAGGATCATCGGGAAGGCGCCATCGGCCAGCTGGCGGTAGGCCGTGGTGGATTCCACACCCGTGATCTCCAGCTGCACGCAGTCGCCCAGGTCGCGCGTCAGCTGCGCTTTCCAGGTGAGGGCAAACAACTTGTCAGCAGGAACATTGGAGCGGAAGGTGAGCGGCAGGGTGAAGCGTTGTCCCTGGCAATACCCGGCTTGTTTGTACAGCTGGCGGGCCCGTGTGGGGTCGTAGGCCGGCCAGGCCGGCGGCTCAGAACCAGCCAGCGGCGGCGGCACGAGCGAGCGCAGCGGGGCACGGATGCCGTAACTCACGCGCTGGCTGATCAGTTCACGATCCAGGCTCAGGGCTACGGCTTGGCGCAGCAGTGGTTGGTTGAGGGGTGGGCGATCGCTGAGCAGCGTGAGATAGCCGATTTCCCCGGCGGGGCCGATGCCCTCCACCAGGCGCCCCTGCTGAGCGCGCTGCGCCAGGGCGCGCTGCTGGTCGCTGTCCATGCCGGATGAGGTGAGCACATCCACCTCGCCGCTCACCAGTGCGCCGAACAGGGCCGTGGAGTTGCTGAGCGTCACCAGGTGCAGGCCGCTGTTGCGGGGGGATGGGCCCCAGTAGCGCTCGAAGGGCAGCAGGGTCTGTTTCTGGGGTGTGCTGCTCACCAGCCGGTAGGGGCCGGTGCCCACGAAGCGATCCGCCAGCGGTCTGCTCTGGTGCTGCCGGTAGGCCTTCGGTGAGAGCGGCGTCAGGCTGATCGCGCTGAGCAGGGCAGGCAGGGCGCTGTAGGGGCGCTTCAGCTCCAGCTCCAGCTCATAGGGCCCGCTGGCCCGCACACCGCTGATGCGGTCGTCGAGCAGGTAGCCCAGCTTGGCCAGGCTGCGGAAGCGCTCCAGGCTGAACACCATGGCCGCAGCATCAAACCGGCTGCCGTCGTGGAACAGCACATCGCGCCGCAGGGGAATGCGCGCCCTGCGCCCATCCGGGCTGAGCTGGGGCAAGGCCGTGGCGAGGTGCGGCTTCAGTTCGCCATCGGCAGCCGCGGTATACAGCGGATCACCGACGGCGCTGAGCAGTTGCAGGCCGGCGTGGGTGGTCACATCCACCGGATCCACCGAGGCCAGGCTGCTCTTGCTGGCCACCACCAGCTGGCCTCTGGGATGAGGAGGCTGGCAGCCGGAGAGCAAAGCCACGGCGGGCAACAGAGCCGCCAGGGCTGAGCGAAGCAGGGGGCGGCTGATCAAGGTTGCGGGCAAGCCCGCTTATTCAAGCCCCATGCACAAGGCGCGGGGGGTGGTGGTGGCCGTGGCTGGCCACCTGCTGCAGGGAAATTTCAAACACAGGTGAGCCGTGGCGGGCCAGGGGCCAGCGCCGCACCCAGCAGCGGTTGTGGCGATCGTCGACGCCGATCACCTGATACAGGTTTTCGTCGCTGGTGAGGGTGATGCAATCACCCTGATGCAGGGTCATGGGTCGGGTGTGAAACAGAGCGGTGGTGGTGCTGAGAGAAAAGAAGATTCGAACAACAGCCTTCTCGGCGATGGGCTGATCAAAGGTTCTCGTCGCTACAAAGCAAGTGCTGCGTCAGCGGATTCGGATGGCGCTGTGGCGCGGGGTGGTTCTCGCTTTGTGTCCAATCTGCCTCAGTGCCGGCTCAGAGTGTGCGCAGGCACGCCGCCACGGCCTTCACATCCGGCAGAGCGGTGATCGCGGCGAGGGCGCGGCGGAAATTGGCTTCCTGCACCTCGTGGGTGATCACCACGATCTCCGCATCGGCGCAGCCCCCGCTGGTTTCGAACTGCACGATCGAGCGGATCGACACACCCTCATCCCCGAAGCAGCTGCCGATACGGCCGATCACACCAGCCTGATCGCCGGTCTGCAGGCGCAGGTAGTTGCGGTGCTGCGTCTGGCCGGGGTCCACCAGGCGGCAGCTGCGCCAGCGGCTGGCCGCCAGCAGGGGATCAAGGCCGCCGCCCTGGCCCGTGGCCTCGCGGATGCCCGCGATGTTGAGGATGTCAGCCACCACGGCAGAGGCGGTGGGGCCGGCGCCGGCGCCCGGTCCGTAGAACATCACACGGCCCACCGGATCTCCCTCCACCAGGATGGCGTTGTTGACGCCGTGCACTCCCGCCAGGGGGTGATCCTTCGGCAGCAGGGTGGGGCTGACGCGTACATCCAGCTGCACCGTTCCATCGGTGTCGGTGCCGAGGCACTGGGCCGTGGCCACCAGCTTCACCACGTAGCCGAGCTGGGCGGCGTAGTTCACATCACGGGCATCGAGGCGGTTGATGCCTTCGGTGGGGATCGCACTGCGCTCGATCGAGCCGCCGTAGGCCAGGCCGGAAAGGATGGCGATCTTGTCGGCCGCATCGCCGCCTTCCACATCGGCGGCCGGATCGGCTTCGGCATAACCCAGGCGCTGGGCATCCGCCAGCACATCGCCGTAGGCGGCGCCCTCGTCCGCCATGCGGCTGAGGATGTAGTTGGTGGTGCCGTTGATGATGCCGCTCACCCGCTGAATGCGGTTGCCGCCCAGGGATTGTTTGAGCGGTTCGATGATCGGAATACCGCCGCCCACGGCTGCTTCGATCAGCACGTAGACACCGCGCTCGGCCGCGGCTGCGGCAATTTCCTCGCCGTAGCGGGCGATCACGGCCTTGTTGGCGGTCACCACCGGCTTGCCGGCAGCGATCGCCGCCAGGATCAGGCTGCGGGCCGGCTCCAGGCCGCCCATCACCTCCACCACGATGTCGACAGCGGGGTCGTTCACCACCTGCTGCGGGTCGGTGCACAGGATCTCGGCCGGCAGCTCCACTGGCCTTGGCCGGCTGAGATCACGTACCGCCACCCGTTTCAGCGCCAGCTGCCCCACCAGCGGATGGCGGCCCTGGGGGTTGAGCAGGATCTCGGCAACGCCTGCTCCCACCGTGCCAAGCCCGAGCAAGCCGATGCCGATGGTCATGCCGCCCTATCCGTGAAAGGGCAGATCCTAGAAATCGACCGGTTCGCCGGGGTCCTCAGCTCGCCGCCAGGGCGCTGGCCTGAGCCTGCATCAGCTTGAGGATGTTGAGGAAACCATTGGCCCGCGAGGGCGTGAGGCTGGCCTGCAGCCCCGTTTCACTCAGGAAGCCCGGATCGATGCCGGCGGCGGCGGCGGGCTCCAGCCCCTCGAGCCCTTCGATCAGCAGCGCCAGCAGGCCCTTGGTGATGGCAGCGTCGGAGTCGCCCTGCCAGTGCAGCTTTCCATCCACCAGCTGCCCCACCACATAGACCTGCGATACGCAGCCCTTCACCTTGAAGGCGTCGTTGCGGAATTCTTCGGGCAGGGGCTGCAGCTTCTTCGCCAGCCAGAGCACGTATTCGTAGCGCCGTTTCGGATCGGCGGTGCCTTTGAGGCGTTCAACGATCTGATCGAGCTTCTCGCTGCCGGTGGCCATCAACGGTGACGACGAATGCGCTGGAGTCCCAGCAGCATGGCAGTTGCACCCAGGGCGCCGAGCCAGGTGAGCGGGTTGTGCTGCAGCGGGCGCTGGCTGATCTGATCGAGCTGGGCCTGGCCTTGCTGCACAGGCATCTCCAGATAATCGCGGTGGCCGGGGCCACCATCCACCTGCAGCTCCCAATCGCCATTGGCCTGCTTGGGCAGCGCAAAGCTCAGCTGCCCCTCGGCATCGGTACGGCCCAGCTCCATCGCCTGGCCATCGGGTGCCACCAGCCGCACGATGGCATCGCTGGTGGGCTCTCCGTTGGAGAACCGGCTCTCCAGCATCAGGCTGTCGCTCAGGCTCTGCAGACGGGTGATGCTGCTCTCGATGCCGTGGGCCTGCGCAGCAGCAGGGCTGAGCAGGAGCGCCAGTGCCAGGGCACGCACAGCGGTGGGGACGGGCTGTGTCATCACGATGCCGAAGGAAGGTTGAGGCCAGCTAAGCGCTTGGGATTCAGGCCGACCAGCGACTGCCGGTGCTGCGGGTTTTGCCGGCCTGCACCATATGCACCATCGAGCTCACCATCATCGCCAGGGCATCACCGTTCTCCTGGCGGCCGCTGAGCTCAGCGGCCAGCACTTGCTCGGCTGCGGTACCCCGGTTGACGCGGATGCCGGGAGTGCGCCGGCTGGCATTGCTGGCGGACTGGAACGCGTCGTTGGCCTGGAGATCCACAGCTGAGGTCTTTGCCTGAAGTGATCCTGCCAAAGTCCGATCGGAGCCGCGTGGCTGTTGGTGAGGTTTAAACAGCTTGCAACCAATGAAGGCCACGTTCATCAAGCCAACCCTGAAAGGGCACATCCCAGGAGTCTCTCGGCAGCGCTTCTGCCAGGCAGGCGGCAGGCAGCACCGCCAGTGCGGGGATGGCTCCCCACAGCGGATCGCTGCGCAGGCGATCAAACCAGCCGCCGCCGTATCCCAGGCGGATCCCGTTCTGATCGAAGGCCAGGGCAGGGACCAGCAGGAGCCCAAGGGCGCCGGCCTCAAGGTCCGGGCCCTGTGGTGGTGCAGGGATGCCTGTCTCGTCGACGCTGAGTGCCGTGCCCGGTTGCCAGTGCCGATAGCGCAGCCGGCCATCGGCCACGCGTGGCAGGGCCAGGCGATCGGACAGTGCGGGATGGTCTGCCAGGTGCCGCAGGTCGGCCTCGCCCGGCAGTGGCCAGTAGAGCCCCAGCTGTTGCCGTCTCTCCAGCCGCTCGGCCAGATCGATGGCGGCCTGTTGCAGGCCAGCCTCCGCTGCGGGTAGATCCTTCAGGCGTCGGTTGCGATACAGCCGGCGCAGCTCGGCTTTGGCGCTGCCGGTGGCATCAGGTTTCATCGCTGGTACCAGCCGGTGAGAGCCGCTGCCAGGGCATCGGCGGCGTCATCGGGACGAGGCGGGCGCTCGAGGTTGAGCTCCCGCATCACCGCTGCCAGCACGTCATCTTTCTCGGCGTGGCCATGGCCCGCCAGGGCCAGCTTGATCTGCATCGGCGGGAACTCCACGACCGGGATCTGGAAGCGCGCCAGCGTCATCATCAGCACGCCCCGGGCCTGCACCACGGAGATGGTGGTGCTGGAGCGATAGAAGAAAAATTTCTCCACCACTGCCAGTTGCGGCCGCCAGGCGCGGATCAGCTGGCGTAGATCCCTGGCGATTTCCACCATCCGCTCTCCCTCGCTGCGGCCGGGATCGGTGCGGATGATGCCGCAGTCCAGCAGCTGTTGGCTGCCGCGCCCAGGTGTGCCGTCCACTTCGATCAGGCCGTAGCCCACGCGGGCCAGGCCGGGGTCGAGGCCGAGGATCACCA
>VFQS010003868.1_pt1 | contig 11177 bp, 8 predicted proteins | sample 3512361 | NCBI WGS metagenome assembly VFQS01 (sample SAMN10412375, study PRJNA504923) | tailings metagenome | isolation source: Relicate 1 Philex TSF3 active mining | place: Philippines | reverse complement strand
AGGATTGCGCACAGCAGCATCCATATACCCGGTTATTTTCCCGTAATAGATGGAAAAGTGAACTACGACAGCTACCAGCGAAGCGGAAACTGGCGCTGCTAAGGGGACATTTTTGAAAAAAATACCCAACAGTACTGGCATGAAGGCAGCCGAAAAGTAGGCGTACACACCATTTTGTGCAAAAATACCCACACTGAGGGCGGGGTTGGTCAGTTGTTGGTAGGATAGCCAAATGGAAATCCCCGCCACCCCCGCGATTACCAGCTTGTTCACCCCTACCAGGCGCTTTTCCCGTACAGCCTCCTCTGCTCCTAGGAAGCGCCCGAACAAGGGCTTGATAATATCTGAAGTGATGGAAGTCGGTACCGACTGCACCAAGCCCTCCAGGGTGGACAAGCCTGCCGAGAGCAACCCGAGCACGACCAACAATCCGATGTAAGCCGGAAACTCCGCTATAACATAGGCTGGAATCAGTCCGTCCATCGGAATGGTGTTTCCCGCATCGTCCAGAAGCGAAGGAAAGCGCAGGCGTGCGTAAAGACCAGTGACGACCACGGAAAAGAAGATAGCCTCTGTGACAATCCCGACGAGCAGGTAGCGGTTGACATCGCGCTCGCTGCTGAGCAACAGCGACTTCGTAATAATATGGGGCTGGCATACGACCGCGATCCCGACGATGAAGTTGCAAAAAATGATTTCAAAATAGTCGCGGAACAAAAAACTCGAGGGATTGGTGGGGGAAACCAGCATCGGGTCAATGGCGCTGAGTTTTTCCATAAATGCATGTACGCCCCCGCGGAAATGCTCCCAGCCGGAAGTAATCATGATGAGGGCCACGATGAGCATCAGCACCGCCTGTATGGTGTTGGTGTACACCATGGAATTGGCACCTCCAAACATCATATACCCAAACACGAAAATCACCAGGGCGATGAGCACCCATCCTTCGGGAGCGTTCAAGGCCTGTGCTAAGACCTTAGTCATACCCACGCATATCAGCACGATAAACGTAATGAGGAGCAGCGATAGAAATCCAAAAAAAACAGCGTATGGCTGGCTGCCGTACCGCCTTCCAATCCACTGTGCCATAGTCAGGGCTTTTACGGCTGTCCCCTGTTGCCGGAAGCGTTTGGTCAAAAAGACCAGGGAAATGAATAGCCCAAGCGGCATAGATACAGCAAAGCCCAGCAGTCCACTGACCCCGTACAGGGCTATGAATCCCGGATTGATGATGAAAGTAGCCGCGCTCGAAATGGAAGCTGCCAGGGAAAGTCCGACCAGAACCGGGGAGAACTGGATGCTGCCCACGGCAAAATCTGCCATTGTTTGTGTACGCAGTGCTCCGCGCACTACAAAAAACAAAATCAGGGCTGCGTAAAGCGCTACGACTATCGCGGTAGCTACCACCATGGTAGAAGAGGCCATATGTTCAGATTTTTGTCAGACTTTTTACAAGGGGGCGCAAGGGGTTAAAAAGGCCCTTTTATTTTCCTGCCGACCCCCTCGCAAAAAATCTATTTTACGATAAGTTTTGGATAAAGGTATTAAGTTGGCAAAATCTGTGGTTTTTAGAAGTTTGTTTTAATAAAATTGCAAGGGGTTGACTTTGGGCTATACATATTGCTGGGAGATGGCGAGTGGTAAAAAAAGCCTTTTCTCTCTGGTTAATTCCTCGCGATAAGTCTGTTTTTTTACATCAAACGGAGGGGTTGACCAACAGGAGCCGACTGGGCTGGTGCAGGGAGGCAGTCGGCTTTTAAGCCTCATGGCCAGGAGTGTCGCTGCCCTTAGCAGTCTGTATAAAACGAGCGCTCAGATTCTGTTTCCAAAAAGGAAGGGAAGCGAAAAGCGGATGCCTATGTAGTCCATAGATATTATTTTTTTTATAAAATAATGATTTTCATTTATTTATAAAAAAATAATACAAAAAAACAGCTAAAGTCAAGTAGAGAATTCATTTTTTACCCCCCTGTCGGTTTTTTGGGGTAATCTATTTTCGTGTCGAAATCAATGATTGAAATTCAGATTTATTAAAAGTACAAATTCGGATTCGGTCGGATTTCGCAGGAATTAATTTGATAGCCTTAAAATGCAATTGTGTTTATGAAGCAAGCCCTCACCCTATTCGTACTGGTGCTCCTGGCAGCCGGTGCGGCAATCGCGCAGACCGGCACCGTACGGGGTATCGTGCGCGATGCGGACTCCCGGGAGCCTTTAGCGGGCGCCAATATCGTCCAAAGCGGTAGTTCCAACGGGACGGCCTCTGATGCAAGCGGTGCGTACCGGATTTCGCTGCCTGCCGGGCAGCAGACTTTAGTCATTACGTTCATAGGATACGCGGAGTTGAGCCGTACGGTCACTGTGCGGGCTGGTGAGGAAACGACGCTGGACTTTCTGCTCGAGCCTGCAGGTGTGCTCGGGCAGGAAATTGTGGTTTCGGCATCCCGCAAAGCGGAGAAGCTCACCAATGCCCCGGCCACTATTTCCGTAATCAATGCCAAAGCGATCTCGGAGTTACCTTCTTTCAACGTAGCTGAATTACTCGGCCGCCAGCGCGGGGTGGACTATGTGCGCGCCGGCGTATTGGGTATCGGGGTCAATGCCCGCGGCTTCAACAGCGCCTTTAACCCCAAAAACCTTCAGATCAACGATTCCCGGTTCTCTTCCCTCGTCGCGACCGGTCTGCCGCTCGGGGCGCTGAGCACTACGGTGAAAGAAGACGTGGAACGCGTGGAGGTCATCCTGGGCCCTTCCTCGGCTCTATACGGCCCCAACGCCCACAATGGTCTGATCAACACGATTACCAAAGACCCCCGCACCTCCCAGGGCACTACGGCAGCACTTGGCGTCGGCAACCAAAGCGTGCTGAGCGCACGGCTGCGCCACGCGACCAAAGTGAACGACAAACTGGCCTTCAAGTTCTCCGGGGAGTACTCCAAGGGTACGGAGTTTGAATATACCGACACGGTTTACAGCGGAACCCTGAAATACCCGGAATACGCTCTGAACCGCGATTTCAGTTCCCTGCGTGGAGAAGCTTCCGTCTATTACGCGCTCAACGACAAAACGGATTTTATCGTTGCAGGGGGGGCTTCCAACAGCAATAATATCGGCAACACCAACGCGGGGCGCAACCAAATCAAAGACTGGCGTATTGGCTGGCTGCAGGCGCGCCTGGTATCGCCGCGCCTATTCGTGCAGGTTTATAATACCTGGAGCCGCACAGATTCGACCTACGCGATGAACCGCCGTACCTTGAATTACTGGTCGTTCAAAAATGCGGGCTTCAGCCAGGCAGAGGCAGAGGCGCGCTCGTATAAAGAGCAGTGGTTCCCCGTCGCGGGATTCCCCGGTGGCGGGCTCGCCCTCAACCGCGGCGCTCTGTTCCAGGACTATTCCAAACGCCTCAATGCAGAGGCACAGTACAACAACAAACTCGGCCCCATCAGCTATATCGTCGGGGTACAGTACCAAAATGACCGCGCCAACAGCAACGGAACCTATTTGCTCGACAAAAACAGCAATGGGGTAGTAGAAGACATCGTCATCGGTCAGGTGGGCGGATACCTTCAGCTCGAGAGCCTGCTCTCCCAACATTTCAAAGCGGTACTGGCTGCCCGTGCCGATAACCACGACCTCTACGGGTTCAACTTTATCCCCAAGGCAGCCCTTGTCTATTTCAACGACAAAGGCTCTTGGCGACTGACCTACGGGCAGGGTATCGCTGCACCGACCATCCTCAACCTCGAAGCGAATATATTCGGAGGTTTGCTGCTGGGCAACTCCCAGGGCTTTACCGTGAAAGAGGTAGATCAACTGACGAACCAAATTGTCAATGAATACGACGTGCCGGCCCTCAAAGTAGAAAAAATCTCCACCCTTGAAGTCGGCTACAAAGGCCAAATCAGCGATAAACTTTTCTTCGATGCCAACGCATACCACAACTGGTCGTCGGATTTCCTCAGCCCGTCTATTGATATTGCCCCTGACCGCGGCGCCTTGGTGGACCACGATAAGAACCCTCTGACCCCCGTGCGGCAGCAAATCAAAGGGTACGCTACCCTGCGCGGCGATCAGGCCATGGCAGACGTCGTGGGGGCAGCCGGGGTCGTCGCACTGCCCGATGGCTCCAAAGGTGCCGACCTCGTACTGACTTACCTCAACTTCGGCAAAGTGAGAACCTACGGCTTCGACGCCTCCCTCAATTATGCGTTCACCACTAACCTGCTGGGGGTACTGAACTATTCCTACTTCGGATACGACATCGACACCAGCGATCCGGCCAACGACGGCAACCGCGACACCAAGGTCAACGAGAGCGATTTACCCATCAATACGCCTACCCATAAAATAGGTGTGGGTCTCAACTACTCTACTAAAAAGCTGTTCGCAACCGCATTTGGACGCTGGGTACAGGCCTACGACTTCTTCTCCGGTATCAACGTGGCGGCTGCGTCTAATCCCGCACTGATCTACGGAGGCATGCCGGTACTGGAAAATACACGCGTAGGCACTTCGTTTAACTACGGCCCGCTGGGGGGCTTCTTCAACCTCGACCTCGGGGTGGGGTATCGCTTCAACGACTGGTTTACGGCATCTGCGCAGGTTGTGAACGCTCTGAACCAGGAAGTCCGAGAGTTCGTGGGTTCCCCGGCTATAAAACCATTGTATTCGCTGGAATTAAAAGTCAACCTTCCCGCCATCGGTAAGAAATAGAGGAGTCAGCGAAGAGGGAAAAAGTAGGACTTCTCTATGAGCCCTCTTCGCAATCCATCAAAATAAGCATTGTGAGGTTATGCTTGTTGCGCAGGGTCTTGAAACGGGATTCCCCATTTCTTCGACCCTGCGCCAAGCCTCCCCCAAACCGTTGGACGGAATCGCCGAGAGGTCCGGGAACTTCTTCACCCCGCCAGCCCTCATCCATACGTCTGCCGGATTTCATGAACTACTACCGCGACAACTATGCGTAATGCCCGTATCCTTTCCTCCGGTGCGTATGCCCCGGACCAAGTAGTCCCCAACCGATATTTTGATGAACTGTTGGGAGAAGACGTATCTTCCTGGCTCGAAGAAAATGTGCATATCTTTGAACGCCGATGGTGCCGTTCGGATGAAAGTACCGCGGACCTCTGCGAGCGGGCCGCCCGGCAGGCTATAGAACGCGCAAAGATCACTCCAGAAGATCTAGACCTCATTATCGTCGCCACGGATACTCCGGAGTTCGTATCTCCTTCTACCGCCTCTGTATTGCAGTACCGGATCGGGGCGGAACACGCCGGTACATTCGATATCAATACGGCCTGTGCGGGCTTTGTCACCGCCCTGGATGTAGCGGCCAAATACATCCGCGCCGACGAGCAGTACCGCTATATATTGGTGGTCGGCGCGTATGCGATGAGCAAGTACCTGAACAAAATGGATAAAAAGACCGTCACTCTTTTTGCCGATGGGGCAGGTGCGGTAGTGCTGGGCACTACTGAAGAACAGGGCATGGGCTTTCTGGCCAGCCAACTGGTGTCGAAGGGCGAGTACAATGAATGGATGGGGATTTACGCCGGGGGTACCCGGCAACCGCTGAACGGGGATGTACTTGCTCACCACGACCATCAGTTGAAGTTTGTGAAAAAATTTCCCAAGTCGCTCAACCCCGAAATCTGGAGCCGCATGGCCCACACGCTCTGCGCACGCATCGGCTGTACCCCCGCAGAAGTGGATCATTACCTCGTCACGCAAATCAATATCAATTCCATCTGGGAGACCCTGGATGTATTGGGCGTGGATCGGGATAAAGCTCCCACTATCATGCAGCACTATGGCTATACTGGCTCGGCTTGTATCCCTATGGCCTTCCATGAGGCGATGGAAACGGGCCGGATAAAAGCAGGCGACCTGGCTTTCTTTATCGGATCTGGAGGAGGTCTGGCCTTTGCCAGTGCCGCTTTCAGGATATAAATCGCATCGCCGTGATCGTACAGTACCAAACCGACTGGACGGCAAAATGGGCTCTGTACAGCCCTGAGCAAGTCGCCGTCAAAGAATTTGAAAGCGGTAAAAGGCTCAGCTACCGAGCCCTGAACGCCGTGGCGAACCGCCTCGCCCACTATCTTTGCGGGACGCTGTCGCTGGTGAAAGGCGATCGCATAGCAGTACTGGCCGATAATTGCATAGAATACGTCGCGCTGTTTGCCGCAGCCCAAAAAACCGGCATCATCCTGGTTCCCCTAAACTATCGTCTGACTTCCCCGGAGATAGGGTACATGCTCGAAAATTCAGCCCCGGAGCTGTTGGTTTACGAAGAGAAATACGCATCCCTGCTGGAGCCTTGTGCGCAGTTTCGCATCATCCCCCAACATTGGAGCCTCGAAGCTCTGGGGGATTTCTGCCGTCCGGAACATAGCTTGCCCGAAGACGAGGCCTTCCCCGCCGTGCCTATTGAAGAAGATGCCCCGGTATTTATCCTCTATACATCTGGCACGACCGGCTTTCCAAAAGGGGCGATTTATTCGCATAAAATGTTGTTCTGGAACAGCATCAATACAGCGATGAGCTTAGTGGTCAATGCGGAGAGCCGCACGGTCAACTGTATGCCGCCTTTCCACACAGGGGGCTGGAATGTCCTGACCACTCCCTTCCTGCACCATGGAGGCTATATTTGCCTCCTGAAAAAATTTGATGCCGAAGATCTTCTCCGGGCCTTGCAGGAAGAGCAGCCCACCCTTTTTATGGGCGTTCCAACCATGCTCCGCATGGTGGCAGATTGCCCCGGTTTCGCAGAAGCTGATTTGTCCTCCCTGCTCTACGTCATCGTAGGGGGCGAGCCCATGCCCATACCGCTGATCGAAACCTGGCACGATAAAGGGGTCTTTATCCGCCAGGGGTTTGGTATGACCGAAGTAGGCCCCAACCTGACTTCTCTTCACCACAAGGACGCCGTGCGCAAAAAGGGCTCTATCGGGCGCCCAAACTTCTACGTCCAAATCCGCATCCAGGGACCGGATGGGCAAGAAGCAGCGCCCGACGAACCGGGTGAACTACTCCTGAAAGGTCCTATGGTCACGCCCGGGTATTGGCGCAACCCGGAAGCTACCGCAAGTGCCATTCGCAACGGGTGGTACCACAGCGGGGATATGGTGCGCATGGACGATGAGCAGTACCTGTATGTAGTGGACCGCATCAAAAATATGTTTATCTCCGGTGGGGAAAACGTCTATCCGGCAGAAATAGAGCGCGTACTTGCCGCCCATCCCGATGTTGCCGCTGCCGCCGTCATCGGGGTACCCGATCCCAAATGGGGCGAAGCAGGGAAAGCCTTTGTCGTTCTTAACCCGGATGCAGGGTTGGACCTGCCGCAACTTCTCGAATACTGTGCCGCCCATCTGGCAAAGTATAAAATCCCGAAATCTTTCGTCTTCGTAAGCCATCTTCCGCTAAGTCCTACAGGAAAAATCAACCGTTTGGCCTTGAGAGACGGCTGGGGGTAAACAGTGGTTCCGTCTAAGTATTTTTTTTGCCAAAAAATCCGTAGTCTTGTGTTCGACACCGGGCGACGGATTTTTTGACAAAAAAAGCCCACTGGGCGGTTCGAGGGCATGGAAATACGCTTAGATAAAAAGATTGCATGGGTAACCGGTGGCGGCAGCGGCATCGGTGAAAGTATTTGTCGCGAGTTTGCCCGTGCAGGAGCCTGGGTGTTTGTCCTGGACCGGGATAAGGCAGCCGCCGACCGGGTAGCTGGCAGCATCCAGGAGGAGGGTGCCAAAGCCATGGCGCTGCAGGCCGACGTAAGCCAGCAAAAAGAGATGCAGGCTGCTGCACAAGCCATCCTCGACCTAGCCGGCCGCATAGACATCCTGGTGAACAACGCGGGGATTGCACAGATTGGCAATCTGGAGCAAACGTCGGAAGAAGACTTCGACCGGATTTACCAAATCAACGTAAAAGGAGTGTACAACGGCATGTTCGCCGCCATTGGGGCGATGAAAGCCCAGCGTTCGGGAGTAATCCTCAACATGGCTTCCATCGCTTCCGTCATCGGGCTACCCGACCGATTTGGATATTCCATGAGCAAAGGGGCAGTACTGACGATGACCTACACCGTTGCCCGCGACTATCTGTCGTACAACATCCGCTGCAATTGCCTTGCGCCGGCGCGGGTACACACTCCTTTTGTAGATGGCTTTCTCGCTAAAAATTATCCCGGCCGCGAAGCGGAAATGTTTGAAAAACTGTCTAAAACGCAGCCTATCGGGCGTATGGGTACACCGGAGGAGGTAGCGCAACTTGCCCTTTTCCTGTGTTCGGACGCTGCCGGCTTCATCACCGGCACTAACGTGCCGATTGACGGAGGTTTTATCACCTTAAATACCTGATTAGACCACCTTGAGCAGATGTCTGTACACCCAGGATTTACCGCCATTGACGCCCACCAGCATTTTTGGGAATACGACCCGGTCGAATACGGCTGGATAGACGGCAGCATGTCGCTCTTGAAGCGGGATTTTCTGCCCGGAGACCTCGCTCCCCTACTCGCTGCGGAGGGTATGTCGGGGTGTATTGCAGTGCAAGCCCGGCAAACCGAAGCAGAAACAGATTTCCTTCTGCAACTAGCCCGTGAAAACAGCTTTATCAAAGGGGTAGTCGGCTGGTTGGACCTTTGTGCGGAGCACATCGGGGAGCGCTTAGACGCATACCAGCCTTTCGGGTTACTCAAAGGGGTTCGCCATATCGTACAGGCAGAGCCCGACCCGGATTTTCTGCTCCGGGAAGAATTTATCCGGGGCGTACATGCTGTGGGAGCAGCCGGATTAGCGTACGATATTCTCGTTTTCGAGCGACAGCTCCCGGCAGTACCGCGCTTTCTCGAACGCTGTCCAGACCAGGTGATGGTACTCGACCACATCGCGAAACCCGTAATGGAGGGCGGTCCCAGCGCCAACTGGAAGGCGCATATCCGCGCCGTTGCCGAACACCCCAACGCATATTGCAAGGTATCGGGCATGGTGACCGAGGCAGATTGGCGCCACTGGTCAGCAGAGGATTTTTTTCCCTATCTCGAAGTGGTTGCAGAAGCCTTCGGCCCAGAGCGCCTGATGGTGGGATCGGATTGGCCGGTGTGCCTGTTGGCTGCACCGGACTATAAGACTGTATTGCATATCGTACGCCGTTTTGCAGGCGATTGGTCTGTTCCCGAACAGGAAGCGTTGTTCGGGGGTACGGCTGCCCGGTGTTATAACTTGTGAAGCATGGAACTCGGACTAAAAGACAAGGTATTTCTCGTGACGGGCGGAGCGAGTGGGATAGGAGAAGCAATCAGCAGGGCGCTCGTGGCAGAAGGGGCCATCCCAGTCATCGTTGGCCGGGAAGCAGAGCGGGCGGAAAGGCTACTGGCAGAACTGCACTGTGGCCATGCCCTGACGGAGAACCTAGGCTCTGCCGAAAGTTGCCGCCGAGTGGTGGAGCAGGCTCTGGCCCGCACGGGTAGAATGGACGGACTCATCAACAATGCGGGGGTAAACGACGGAGTCGGACTTGAAAAAGGGGATCCGGAGCGCTTTTTGGCCTCCCTGGAATCCAATCTGCACCACTACTATTTTATGGCGCACTACTTGCTCGATGCCCTCAAAAAATCCCGGGGCAGCATCCTGAACATCAGTTCCAAAACCGCGCTGACCGGGCAGGGAGGTACTTCCGCCTACGCTGCCGCCAAAGGAGCCCAACTGGCGCTGACCCGGGAGTGGGCCGTCGAGTTGCTGCCCTACCGTATCCGCGTCAACGCCATTGTACCCTCGGAGGTACTCACGCCGCTATATCAGACCTGGCTGAATACGTTTCCCAATCCAGAGGCGCAGCTTCAGTCTATCGTTCGCCATATTCCGTTCGAACAGCGGATGACGCAAGCGTCCGAAATTGCAGATATGGCTGTTTTTCTCCTCTCCGACCGCGCTTCCCATATTACCGGGCAGCACATTTTCGTAGATGGGGGTTATGTACACCTCGACCGCGCCCTGGCCGGTCTGGATAAACCGATGTAGTATGAAACGCTACTGTCTCGCCCTGGACCTAAAAGACGATCCGGCTGTCATTGCCGGGTACGAAGCTTATCATCGGGCCGTATGGCCGGAGGTACTCGCCAGCATACGCGGCGCCGGTATCCGGGATATGGAGATTTACCGCATTGGAAACCGGCTGTTCATGATTATGGAAACGGAAGACGGGTTTTCTTTTGCCCACAAAGCAGCACAGGACCTCGCCAATCCAAAGGTACAGGAATGGGAATCCCTGATGTCCGACTACCAGCAACGGCTACCCCAGGCATCGCCCGATGAAAAGTGGGTATTGATGGAAAAGATTTTTTCACTTTGCGAATCCTGACGTATGCATATCGGCTTATTCATTCCCTGTTATATGGACCAGTTTTACCCGCAAGCGGGCAGGGCTACCCTTTCCCTGCTGGAGCGTCTGGGCTGCCGGGTTTCCTACCCGATGGAGCAGACCTGTTGCGGGCAGCCCATGGCCAATTCAGGTTGCGAACGGGATGCCCTGCCGACGTATCGGCATTTTATCAAGACGTTTGCATCCTTCGACTACGTGGTCACGCCGTCGGGTAGTTGTGCCTACCACGTACGAAAGCATTACGACGCCCTTGAACAGAGCCCGGAAGTGGCAAGTGTGCGCCAAAAAACCCTTGAATTGGGTGAATTCCTTCTGGATGTACTGGGAAAAGAGGATTTTTCCGAGGCCTGGTTTCCGCATAGGGTAGGCATACATCAAAGCTGCCACGGGCTGCGCGGCCTTCGCCTGGGCCCTTCCAGCGAGTGTATGGAAGGGCGGCGCAACAATATCGAAGCACTGCTGCAAAGGGTCGGGGGCCTCGAGTTGGCGACGCTGGAGCGCCGGGACGAATGCTGTGGTTTCGGGGGCACCTTTGCAGTGCATGAAGCCGCCGTTTCCGTGAAAATGGGGCAAGACCGGTTGGCCGACCATTTGCGGCAGGGGGTGGAAGTAATCACCGCGGGGGATATGTCTTGCCTCATGCACCTGGAAGGAATTATCCAGCGCCAGAAACTCCCTTTGCGCGTCATGCACTATGCAGAAATTTTAAACCAGGTGAAACTATGAGCCAACACGCACGAAAAGCAGAACTCTTTATCCGCAACACGGAGCGCACCGACTGGCAC
>VFQS010003867.1_pt1 | contig 11180 bp, 13 predicted proteins | sample 3512361 | NCBI WGS metagenome assembly VFQS01 (sample SAMN10412375, study PRJNA504923) | tailings metagenome | isolation source: Relicate 1 Philex TSF3 active mining | place: Philippines | reverse complement strand
TTCATTGGAATTTTTAAACATTCCCAGGTATTCAAACGTTGAACTCTCATTATTTGATTTACAGGGGAAGCAGTGGTTGCGGGAATTGCATTCGGGCTCCGAAACAGTCAAACGCATTGCTTCTAAAAATTTAAGTGCTGGTACTTATTTACTGCGGGTCCAAATAATTGGTTCAAATGAATTTCAGTCACAGCTTATTCAAAAACAGTAAATATGTTAACTTTAGAAACCATTGTAAAAGTAGTCATCGCATTATCTATCCTATTTGTCTGGGTATTTAGATTTGATAATATTGTTAAGGAATTCAAACAATATGAATTAAGTGATTTGATGAGAACCATAGTGGGCACATCAAAGATCGTATTGGCTACTTTATTGGTAGTTAGCATCTGGCATGAAGAATACGTTGTTCTTTCAGCTGCAGCTATGGGTTTTCTAATGATTGTTGCCCAATATTTTCATTTTAAGGTCAAAAATCCGTGGCAAAAACATCTTCCCTCTTTATTTCTTTTGACCTTATGTATTTATCTTATTTACCAAAATGCTTAATCATTGAGTTTATATAACTTTTTGGTAGCACTAAGTGGTCTTTCTTTTCTTATTTACGGTATTACCTATTTCATGTCTAACAAAATGAAATTGGAGTTCAGCCGTTTTGGATTAGCAAAGTTCGGAACCTTAGTAGCTACCCTCGAAATTTTAGGTGCGATAGGTTTATTTGTAGGCTACTTCGCAAAACCCATTTTTCTGTTATCTGCCGGTGGGCTTTCGCTCCTCATGTTATTGGGAGTCCTTACCCGTGTGAAAATCAGGGATGATTTCAAATTAATCATCCCCGCGTTCTTTTTCATGTTGCTAAATGGGTATCTGTTTTTTATAAATCTATAATCTTGTCTGCTTCCCTAATTCCACTTAGATAAGCGCCGTGTACGGTACCACGATAGTCACTTTCTGTATGCTCACCTGCAAAAAATAATTTATTACTTACTTCATTTGAAAGGGTTTCGAAATTGAGTGCTCCCGCTCCATTCGTTGCAAAAGAGTAAGAGCCAAAAGAGTTAATATTAGATCCCCATTTGGTTCTTAAAAATTGAATGGGATTGCTAATATTATTTCCATATATAGATTTTAAATGGCTCATTATTTCAGTGGTAATCTGTGCGTCAGACATAGATTCTGTTTGGGATGCGTATTTACCAAAGGCAAAAGTCATTAAAGCATTGGAGGAAGGCAAAAACTTATTCACATTCATGAAGTAGTTGAATTTTCCTTTTGTCTCGGGTGTATAACCTATATATTGAGTGTTTGCATCCCAAAAGGAAGATTTCCATACCAGCAGGAACTTATTAACATTACCCATTTGGGTGTTTTCAATAGCTTTAGTTTTTTCACTCGGTAATGCAGGAGAAAAAGCAATCGATTTATTTTTTAGAACACCTAAAGGTACCGTAACCAGTATATAATCGGCTTCAAAGGTAGTTCCATTGGCTTTAACGAAAGGTCTTGCCGCCCCATAATTGATTTCAGTAACGCGAGAATTTAATTTTATATCTAATCCCTTCCCCAAGAACTCTGCTACTTTGTCATACCCATTAGTAATAATCACATCTGCACCTGGAAATTCCTCATCATCATAAAAATACTTTGACGATAAATTTGAAATATCCCCGCCCGAATCAAATTCCAAATAGGCAGAAAGCATATATTTCCATAATCTTTCCTTTCCTTTTTCGGGATATAAGGAGTTGAAAATAGCTTCAAAGGACTGGTTTTCAGATCCTGCTTTTCTTACAGCTGTTAACGCAGCTTCAAATAAATCATATTCAGTGTCCAACAAATCAGTGTTATATTCTTTACCGCTTTGGTCATAAATTCTAAGACTTTCATCGTCCGTCAAATAGGTAGAAGCACCTGCTTGTGCGGCAAGAGCGGTAATTGGATTACCTCCTTTGGGGCCATGTATCCAGCTTGCACCTTCATCAAAAGCAATGCCAATAGATCGGTCAGTCCTTAATCGTCCGCCTATTTTCTCCTGTGACTCCAGCACTAAAACAGTAAAACCATTTTCTTTTAGTTTTTTCGCAGCAGCCAGACCAGCGATACCTGCACCAATGACAATTATTTTTTTATCGGTAAGTACCGGAGTTTCCGTTTCCAACAGGGAACAAGCACTTGTCAAAGAGGATTGGAATAAGAAAAAGGGACTTGCTTTTATGGCAGATAATACAAATTTGCGACGTAACATAGGTAAGTATTTATTTAACGGGCTGAAAATAGCTATATTTATTTAACAAAATACTAATTACGTAAAAACATGAATTTTAGAAACAAAATTGTTTGGATAACGGGCGCTTCCTCTGGATTGGGAGAAGCTATGGCAAAATTATTTAACGAACAAGGCGCCCAACTAATTTTGTCTTCACGGAATGTTGCAGCCTTAGAAAGAGTACAACAATCGTTTCTAAATAAAGAAGCATCATCAGTTATCATCCCATTAGATTTACGCGAATATGATACCTTTGAAGAGCTTACAAAAAAAGCAATAAATGCTTTTGGTAAAATCGATATTTTAATAAATAATGGGGGCATTAGTCAGCGAAGTTTTGCTGTAGATACCCCATTTTCAGAGGAATTGCGATTACTTGAGACCGATTTAATAGGTACCATTGCCCTTACGAAAGCTGCCTTACCCCAATTATTGCTCCAAAAGGGACAGATAGTAGTGATTAGTAGCGTTATGGGTAAAATAAATACTAAATACAGAACTTCGTATGCTGCGGCAAAACATGGCCTGGTGGGTTATTTTGAGTCTTTAAGACTGGAACTCGCCGATGAGGGTGTCAATGTTTGCAACATCATGCCAGGATTTATTGCGACAAATATCACAAAAAACTCATTGGGAACAACGCCGGAACTGGTAAAGACGAGTCAAAATAACAAAGGATTATCAGCGGAAAAATTTGCCGTAAAGGCACTTGACGCTATTTATCGCAGAAAAGGAAATGTGTATATTGGTGGTTTTAAAGAAGGGGCGGCTATGATTATTAAACGAATTTCTCCGGCTATTTTCGACTATTTCATTAAAAATCAAAAAGTTACTTAAGGCATTGTTTATAAAATCCGTATAAAGATAACTTAAAACAATGAAATATAATTTATATCAGATTGATGCATTTACGGATACCATATTTGGGGGTAATCCCGCTTGTGTTGTACCCCTCGACCATTGGCTGCCAGATGATGTCCTACTGAAAATTGCAAAGGAGAATGCCGTTGCCGAAACGGCTTTTTTTGTAGATAAAGGAGATACTTTTCATTTGAGATGGTTCACTCCCGAAATTGAAATGGATTTGTGCGGACACGCTACGCTGGCCTCTGCACATTGCCTGGCAACAATTCTCAACTACCCCAAACAAGAAATTGTCTTTGAATCCCTGAGCGGCAACCTGATAGTTAACGTTGAGGATGGCGTATATAAGTTGAACTTTCCATCAAGAATGCCTGTAGAAGCCGATTTACCTCTCATCATTTCAAATTCCCTGAATATTCAACCTAAAGAAATTCTGAAATCAAGAGACTATGTCCTGGTTTACGATAACGAAACTGATATCAGAAATATAAAAATAGACCGGCAGTCATTTGACCAGATAAATCTTGCTCCCGGAGGAATGATTGTAACAGCAAAAGGGGATAACTGCGATTTCGTGTCAAGATTTTTCACGCCTCAAACCTCTATTCTGGAAGATCCTGTAACGGGTTCTGCGCACTGTTCCCTCATCCCATTTTGGGCAAAAAGACTTGACAAAAAGGTGCTTTACGCTCAACAAGTGTCAGAAAGGATGGGCAAATTGTATTGTGAAGACCTGGGAGAACGGGTCATAATTAGTGGTCAGGCAAAAACGTATTCCATAGGACATTTTTGGATAAATTAATCACCTGCCTTGCTTAATATAAATAGTCAAAACCTTTTAAGCATGAAACATATATTATTATTGTTAATGTGTTGGTTGTTTTTTTCTGACTTATTCGGACAAAATCTAAGAGATACCACTTATACAGATCAACGTCAGGGTTTTGAAAGGGAACATTTTGTTTTTCAGGGAAGAAAAGCATGGTTGATAAAACCTGCCAAAGGATTGTCTGGAAAACCCTGGGTTTGGCGTGCCCATTTTCCTGAATGGCATACGGAAGTGGATTCCATACTGCTTTCAGAGGGCTTTCATATTGTTTACCTGAATACCAATGATATGTTTGGTTCCAATGCTGCTATGCAAATATGGGATGCTTTTTATGAATATATGGTTCGTCAGCGAGGTTTTTCTCCTATTGTGGCGCTGGAAGGAGTAAGCAGAGGTGGCCTTTATATCTATCAATGGGCAAAACGAAATCCTTTAAAAGTATCCTGTATTTATGCGGAAGCACCCGTTTGCGATATAAAAAGCTGGCCCGGAGGAAAGGGAAAAGGGAAGGGTTCTCCTCAGGATTGGAATAAATTATTGACAGAATTCCATTTTACCGAAGAGGATGCGTTAGGCTTTACAGATAATCCAATAGATAATTTACAAGGATTAGCTGCCTGTAAAGTACCTATTCTGCATAGTGTCAGTTTAAAGGATAGCATAGTTCCTTATCTTGAAAATACCTTTCCATTGGTTCAGCGATATATAAATCTGGGTGGACCTGCGACCATTATGCCTATGACGAAGGGCAAACAGACCCTGGAAGGACATCATTTCCCTATTGAAAATCCGGAAAGAATAGCCCATTTTATTAAGTTTCATACGTTGCAAAAAGGATTTCCCTTACCTGCCTCTGATTTTCATGTCTTACGATCAGATTTTCAGCATAGCTTTTTAAAATTTAAAAATGAAAAAAAAGGTGTCGTTGCTTTTATGGGTGGATCAATTACAGAAAGTGACGGTTGGCGAAATAAAGTCTGCCAGTATTTAAAAGATAAATTCCCAAAAACCAATTTTGAATTTATTAATGCGGGTATTGCTTCAACAGGTTCAACACCAGGTGCTTTCCGACTCCCATCGGAGGTTCTGGCAAAAGGTAAAATTGATTTGTTATTTGAAGAAGCAGCGGTAAATGACAGGACAAATGGGTTTGATAGCCTGGCACAAATCAGGGGAATGGAAGGTATTGTCAGGCAAGCAAAACGATCTAATCCTCAAATGGATATTGTGCTCATGCATTTTGTGGATCCTGATAAATTAGCGGACTATAAGAATGGGGTGATTCCCTCTGAAATACAAAATCATGAGCGTGTTGCTGAACATTATCAGGTAAATAGTATTCATTTGGCGAAAGAAGTATATGAACGGATTAAAAATAAGGAATTTACCTGGGCAGATGATTTTAAAGATTTACATCCTTCTCCATTTGGACAGGAGGTCTATTTCCAATCCATTAAGACTTTTTTAAATAATGCTTTTAATACTGTTCCAAAAAATGGTTTAAATAAAGCATATACATTACCTAATATATTAAACGATGGAAGTTATGATAAGGCAAGGTATCTTTCAATTAAAAAAGCTGAAATAAAAAGTGATTTTATGTCTGTTGATTCCTGGAAACCACAAGATGGTGCAGGTACCCGAAAACAATATGTAAATATTCCAGCGTTGATAGGAGAGAAACCCGATGCAGCATTCCAATTAGAATTTACGGGAAATACGATAGGAATTTGTGTGGCCTCCGGGCCTGATGCGGGTATCATTTCTTATAGTATCGATGGTAAACCATTTAAGAATTTAGATTTATTCACAAGATGGAGTGAAAATCTTCATCTGCCCTGGTATTTGATGTTAGGTCAATCATTAAATGAAAAAAAACATACTCTCAGAGTACGTATTTTGTCTGAAAAAAATCAAAAGAGCAAGGGAAATGCCTGTCGGATCCTGCACTTTTTAGTGAATGACGGTGGCTAAAAAAATTCCTTTAAAAAGGAACCAGGGTATTTAATCTTAATCAGGTAATCACTCCTCTCGTTAACTGCATCTGCGGTTTACTACCATTAATTATCGTACCTTACCTAAAAAAAACTAAACAATGATTATAGCAAATCCTATGTATGATGTAGTGTTTAAAAGGTTGATGGAGAATGATAAATTAATTGAGGAACTAAAAAATAAATTAATAAATCGTATTAAAATATGATCGTTTTTATTCAACAACTGAAAGACCGGAATGAAACCCTATTCTATTATGGTTTACTATGCCTTGTGCTATCCGTTATTTTTATGATTCTTACAAAAGTTACCAATACACAAGTTTATAATGTAAATGCGTGGTATAAACCTGTCAAATTTGCGTTTTCAACCTTTTTATTTGCCTGGGCTATGGCTTGGTATTGCCATTATTTGCCAAATTTCAATATTAAGTTATTCAACTGGGCCGTTATCATTTTATTGGGTTTTGAAATATTCTATATTGCATTTCAAGCAAGTAAAGGAGAACTTTCCCACTACAATGTAAGCTCGCCAGTTTATGCATTTTTGTATTCAATGATGGCACTGGCAGCATCGTTAGTTACACTTTATACCGCTTATATTGGGCTGTTATTTTTCATATACTCCTTTCCAGACTTATCTAATTACTATGTTTGGGCGATACGTTTGGGAATAATTATTTTCGTTATTTTTTCATTCGAGGGTTTTGCCATGGGTTCAAGATTAAACCATAGTGTAGGTGCATTAAACGACAACTCAAATTTGTTCCTAATTGGTTGGAGCAAAACCGTTGGCGATTTAAGGGTTTCACATTTTATTGGAATGCATGCCTTACAAATATTGCCATTAGTTTCATATTACGGTTTAAAAAGCACAAAATTGACCATTGGACTGTCCGTTATTTATGGGTTATTGGCTTTGCTGACACTCATTCAAGCGCTTCAAGGAAGACCGTTTATCAAGACAAATAATGCCCAAATCGAAAGGATGAATAAAGGGTAATGAGAATTATAGACTACTTTTTTATTAGTGTAACCGAGGGTGTGATTTGTAAGATAAAAATGAAAACATTTGGATCGGAACGAGAAATACAGGATTATACCAATTTGATGGAAAATCGTTTACCAATTTTTCGGAATAATTAAACTTAGACAGACACAAACAATGAACTAAAATATGAATTTTTCAAAATTAGTACCCAGTGTGTTCTATATTGATATTTCAGACGGACTAAAATTATTTGTTGATTGCCTGCAATTTTCAATGGAACATCAAGATTTAGTTGCATCCCAACCTTATTGTGTATTAGAAAAAAATGGAATAAGGATTATGATTTTTCAAGACGAGCAATTAGCGAAAGAACATTACCCTGAGCTAAGGCTTGAAACGGATAATATTGAAGAAGTATATGCAACAATATCTGTTTCTCATCCTCATCTATTACACCCAAATCTAAATAAAATTACTTTAAGACCATGGGGAGCCAGAGAATTTGCGATTGCAGACAAACAACTTGGGATAAGATTCCAGCAATGGTAAAAACGGTTTTTTATTGGAAAAGGGCTAGTCAACCTTTTTTCCTGCTGTGATAAACCCTTTTTGGCATGCAAACGGAATGAATTGATCCAACCCATGTTTTATTTTTTTAATCGTTTTATTTCCTTATCAAAATCACTTTCGGCATGTGCTCTTGCTATTTCGGCACTTACTTTTCCCGCGTTTTGTAAAATAGTTCTATCGGTTGCTTCTATAAATTTATTTAACCGACTTTCCCAATCTTCCATAGTCAAGGGTATTTGTCTTAAAGCCATACTTTCGGCAATATCTAAATAAGCCGAAACCAACCGTTGTAATTGTTGTATTTCATATTCAGTTAAATAATTTTTGGCTACTGACACATTAAATTTTTGAATTTTACCATTTGGTGCATCTTTCCAGCTAGATAAACCCATATTTTCTTTCTGTTGGTTAGCTCTTTCTTGGATAACCTCTGCTGCTGTTTGGCCATGAATAGCCCAATGCAATTTGTTTTGAACCGTTGAAAAAAATCGTTTTGTGCTTTCGGCTGTCAAATCATAACCTAGGGACGTTGAATAAATATCGGTGATTTTTTGATAAAATTTTCGTTCACTCAGTCGTATTTCTCTGATGCGTTGTAATTGCTCTTCAAAATATTTTTTGCCTAGAATAGTGCCATCATTTTTCAAACGTTCATCATCCATAGCAAAACCTTTAATGGTAAATTCTTGAAGAATTTGGGTTGCCCATTTTCTAAATTGAACGGCTCTCTCTGAGTTAACTTTATACCCGACTGCTATTATTGCCGAAACATTATAATGCTGTGTGTCATAGTTTTTGCCATCTGAAGCAGTTATCCGAAAATTTCGGACAACTGAATCTTTTTGTAATTCGCTGTCGCTAAATATTTTTTGAAGATGATCGTTAATGGTTCTAACATTTACATTATAGAGCATGCCCATCATTTTTTGCGAAAGCCATATATTTTCGTCCTGATAAACGGCATTTACACCACCATCGCCGGTAGCGGCAATGAATGTTAAATATTCTGCTGATGAGGAACGAAGTAAACTATTTTTTTTAATTTCTTCTTTCATATCGACTAAGATATAAATTTATTACGCCACGGGTTTTATCATGCTTTCTATAAACCCAATTTTACAATCATAAATCATTATTGTCTATCAATTCTTTAGGCATGTCTAAATTTTTAAAATTTTGTTTCTTTACAATTTTTGCTCCCGATTTTTTTTCTAATTCTTTTCTTGCATTTCCGGCAACATTTCCTCCCGCTTTGGCAGCTTTTTGATTTTCTATGAAACCTTGTGCATTCTTGTTTTTTGCAATTTCTGTAGTAGAAGCTTCACCAAGCATAGTGAATATTAATTCCAAATCTGTCGTATGGTCACGTAGATTTTCTGATGGTTTGGTTAAACCCTTTAAACTTTTGTATTCACTCGGAATAATACCAAAAGTAGCTTTGCTAATTTCGGCTGTGAGTATTGAATACTCTTTTCCCTCTTTTACACCACGGTTTTTCCATTCGTTGGTTAGTTCATCACGAGCTTGTATGCCTCTAATTCTTTTTTCTATCCATGCATCGCTATATCCCTTGGCCTTGTATGTTGTTCTAATGCGTGCTTGTGCCAATTCTGGGTTTTCAATTTCGGCAATGCGCTCGGCACCTACTAGTGCCAACCATTGTTTAAAAGGTTCGGCTTTGGGCGAGGGTATGGATTGAATGAGACGTAAAATATGCTCAGTGTGCGCTGCCTGTATTTTACGTGTTTTACCATCGGCAGCTTTCATTTCTACTAGGGTACAAATTGTACCCCAGTTGTTTTTAAGTTGCTCATCACGAGTTAGCATTTTTTTTATGTATTGCTTTACATCATTGCTATTGGTAAGTATTTGTACAACATCTTGTACAGAAAAATACCATTTCTCGTCTTGTTCGTTATATACAGAACGGACATGTTTTTCTTCAAATAATTTTATGTTGCTCATTATTCTTATTTTGACCCATCATTGTATTTTTATCAAATAGGTTTTATTCCTTATCTTTTTGAACCAAATAATCTTCTCGTATGTCAATACTTTGAAGGAATTCATTTACATTCATCAGTTACTATTTTAATCCATAGGCTGAACCTTTTCTTCAATAAATGAGATTTCCTCCTTGCTAAGCTGGTATTTTTTATCACTGTTGTCCAGTAAACATTTTAAAAAACCGGGGGACAATTATTGAATTGCCCCCCAGTAATGTCTACTTTTGAGTTACCACACAAAAAAGAAAGACATAGGTAAAAGTAAGATTTTTAGCGGACAGCCGATATTTTATCAGCTTTTAAATTTTATTGACAAGAACGAAATCAAACAAATAGCCAAAAAACATGAGGTAGAGCGGTATGTTAAAAAAATTACCACCTATCATCACTTAGTGGTTATGCTTTATGCAAGTATTGAAATGCTCAACGAATTTTTGAACGGTCATAAACGTTGGCGCTTGTGGCTTAAAAATGCTAACCCGACAGATTTAAAAGAAGCAAAATTTGTAACGGAAAAAGTTGAAAATATTAGAAAACTAAGAGCTGAAAGTAATAGACAAGCAACACAAAAACTTGCATCTTTTCCCACTCTTTTCGGGGAAGATAGACAACCCAATAGCGATTATGTTTTAATACCTCTGCATTCTTCTGAGAATAGGAAGTATATTCCAATGGGCTTTTTTGATAAAAATTCAATTGCAAATAATAGCTGTTCTTTTATTCCAAATGCAAAACTTTATCACTGTGGAATTTTAATGTCAGCCATTCATATGACTTGGGTTAAAAATATGTGTGGTAGAATTAAAAGTGACTATCGTTATTCAAACGAGTTGGTCTATAACAACTATCCATTTCCAGACAATCCAAACGACAAACAAGTTAAAGGCATTGAAACAGCAGCACAAAAAGTATTGGATGCAAGACTGCAATTTCCTAATAGTTCACTTGCCGACCTTTACAACCCATTGACAATGCCGCCAATATTAGTAAAAGCACATAACGAGTTAGACAAAGCAGTGGATTTGGCTTATAGACCGCAAGCGTTTACAAGTGAAGCCAACAGAATGATATTTTTATTTGACCTTTACGAAAAATATACTGCAGACCTTTTTACAAAAGAAAAACCGAAAACTAAAAATAAAATATAATCGTAATATTTTTTGAGTAAATTTACACATTGTAATAGAAATGAATAGGACACAATATTTTGATTATATAGAAGAGAAATTAAATCTTCTTGCATTGAGAATCAATGAAAGAGGTAGATTTAATATTCTTAATCTTCACATTCATTCAGAAAACTTTTACCTTCATTTTTTTAATGACTTGTTTGGCTGGAAACTTGAAAACTTAAATAAAAGTCAACAAAATGTCGAGGCTATTGATTTAATTGACCATACTAACAAGTTTATAATTCAAATTTCAGCAACAAACACAAAAGCTAAGATTGAATCAGCACTAAGCAAAAATATTCTAACAAAATACCCAACTTATCGTTTCAAGTTCATTTCAATTACTAAAGACGCAACGGATTTAAGAAAATCAACCTTTTCTAACCCTCACAATTTAGCATTTGTTCCCAAGGATGATATTTACGATACGGCATCAATTCTAAACCATATAATTTCCCTGTCCGTTGAAAAACAGAAACAGGTTTATG
>VFQS010003865.1_pt1 | contig 11186 bp, 5 predicted proteins | sample 3512361 | NCBI WGS metagenome assembly VFQS01 (sample SAMN10412375, study PRJNA504923) | tailings metagenome | isolation source: Relicate 1 Philex TSF3 active mining | place: Philippines | reverse complement strand
ATTATTAAAATTGATCATATTAAAAAAGTTGATATAATTAATATGAAAAATGTAACAGTAAAAACTATTATTTTAGTTTAGTTTATTTATTTTTATTTAAACAGTATTAGTAATAAAATATCCTGGATATTTATCAAAAGTGGATCTTCTATAGTAATAAGTTTTTTTGGTTAAAACACCTGCAGCATCAGTTGAATTAGGAAAAGTAACAGTTCTAAGTTCTCCGGATGCATCTACTGCAATTTTAAGAATATTACCAGCTTTGTTATTAGCGCCTAATAAATTGGTTGAAAATTCAAAAGTTTTTCCTGCTTCAAAGTAAACACTATTTGATGCACCTGCATTTTTATATTCAACACAAATATCTCCTAAAGATAAGAAACCATTTTCAACTACTGTCATTTTGGAACCAATTGTTAAATATGTACCAAAAAATGCAATAAAAGCACCATCGACTTCTTGAGTACATGCTGGATCAGAAAATAAAGGTATCATAGTATTATCAATTACATTAGTACCAGATAATCCTAATGAGCCTTTGAGTAAAGAGACATCTTGAGCTTTATCTTTGTTTGCAAAAACGTTAGAAACAGATTTAAACGACATATATATACTATAATTTATATATTTTTTTTGACTGGTTGAAAAAATTAATATTTATTACTCATATTCTTAATTTCTAATACCATTGTTTAACACAAAAATTAAATATATGTTTATAATTATATCTGGATGTTTTATCTTGTTTAATTAAATTAGTTATTAAGTTTTTATATTTAGGAGGTATTTTGTTAGAATTATATTTAGAACCAGTTATTTTTAAAACTAATGCTAATATATTTAATGCTTCAAATGGTTTATCTAATGTAACTAGTTGATAGTAAACACAACCTAGTCCCCAATAATCTGTAGAATATGAATAAGGATATCCGTGTAATATTTCTGGACTCATGTAATAAGGTGTTCCAATTTGAGTATAAGCATTTGGTGAACCATCAAACATAGGTTTACTTACACCAAAATCAGCGAATTTGATGTTATTGTCCTCAAAAATTAATATATTAGATGGTTTAACATCTCTATGAATTATTTTATAATCGTGTAAATCTTTAATACCACATGCTGTTTGATATATTATTTTTTCAATAACATCATCACTTAGTTGTTTATTTTCTTCTTTGTGTTTTTTTAATAATTGTTCAAGATCACCATTTGGTGCCCATTCCATAATAATTTTAATTTCATCTTCTAAAATTTCATAATCAAATATTTTAATCAAATATTTAGAATTTAATTGCTTCATAATATTAATTTCATTTAATAACTGCGAGCTTGTTTCTTTATTATAACAATTTATTGTTTTTAATGCAAATTTCTCTTTGGTTTCTTTATGTTCGATTAACTCAACGAAACCATAAGAGCCTCTTCCTAATATTTTAATAATATTATAGTTGTTCAATAATTTACTAGTATTGAAAACCATATACTATATTAATTTAGAAAATATTTATAAGAATAATTTATAAAAAGCGTTTAAAGATTTTATAATATATAAATAGTAAATATAAAATGAATACAAACAAATTTACTCTACTTAAAAATTGGTGTATTGCAAATGGTTCTTATATTAATGATAAAATTAGTTTTAATGATCAAGATAATATTTTTTATACAACTGAAACAATAAATTCTAATGAAAAAATTTTTGAAATAAATCAAAAATGTATTTTATCAAATGATAAAATATTAGAATTACCTTTTATAAATACTGAAAATGCAGAACTATTTGATAATCATGAAAAATTAGTTTTGGTTTTAGTTTATAATATGTTCATCAAAGAAGAATCGTTTTTTAAGGAATATATTGATATGCTTCCAAAATTTGATTCATTTAAATCACATCCAATTTATGTTTTAAAAACAATGATTAATAATTCTTTTGATTTTAATGAAGAAATTAAAACTTTACTTGGATCATATTTAAAGACAATTAATGATATTAATGAAAAAATAAATTTTTTATATGAAAAAATTACAAATATCAATTCAATTTACAAAAAAATAATTGACAAAGACAGTTTATTATATGGGTTTTTAATTGTTAAAACAAAATCCTTAGATAATAAAACACTAGTCCCTGTTATTGATCATATTCCATATTCCGATAAATCTACAACAATTTTAGAAACAGATAATAGTTTGTTTATTTTTAAATCATTAGAAGAATATCAACCAAATACAATAATAAACTTTAATTATGGAAAAAAATCAAACCTAGAATTCTATTTTCATTATAATTTTATTCCAGAAAACAACATTCATAAATTATCAATTAATATTACAAATGAAAAAATTAAAGACCTATTAAAAGATAAAATGCAACATCTAGGTATAAACTTTAATGGTATAAATCCAGACTTATTAGCACTATGTAGAATACAATCTTTGTCAGAAACTGAATTAAACAAAATTTATGAGTCAAAAAAAATAGATGTTGTTTATAGTTTTATAAATTTAGAGAATGAATTGACAGCTTTAAAACTTCTACTTGGTGTTTTTTCAAATTGTAGAAAAGATATAGATAAAAAAGTAAAAATATCTTTATTATATAAAGAAAGTGATAATGTTGTTTTACAAAATTTTTCAAAAATATTTTTAAATTTAAATGATGCAATTAATAAATCAATTTTAACAATTTTATTTTTATGGAATAATATGTTGGACTCTCCTATTAAATATAACATTAAGTTAGAATAAAATATAATATTAAGAAATAGTGTAATTATAAATTTCTATTTAATTTATAATGTCTCTAATTAAAAATGATTTTCATAAGAATATAAATATAAATAAAAGTGCAATATATCATTTTTTGGATGGTTATTTAGATCCAAATATTGGGAATACAAAACAAATTTCAATCAATTATTTAAAAAATATATTAAATGATCAAGAACAAAATATAGAAATATTAGACATAAATTTAGTTAATTATATGACAATGGAATGTGAATTAATTTTTCATAATTCAAAATCCACTTCCATAATTAAATATACAGGATTCAATTTGTGCAAAATTTTAGAATCATTATCAAATCTATCAAGTAATGAATCTTTTATAACCAATATAGATTTAGACCATGAAAATAAAAGTTTAAAATTATTAAATCATTTTAAATATTGTATTGTACCTGTGTATCATGATAAGCATGCAACATCTATTTTATTTTTTCAACATTCAAATAAACAATATATGATGACAATTAATTCAGGACTAGGATTAGAAATACATGACAACATAATTAATGGTAATTCTGATAGGTTTTATGAACCATTTAAAGGTTATCAAATTTATGATAATTTTATAACAGATACTGTATCATGTCTTTCAACAATATTTAAAATAATTAGTATAGGTGATTTTTACGATATACTTAAAATGAACTATCATTTAAAATATGAATTAATTACTGATAATTCAGTTGATAAAGTAATTTTATTGGACTCATTATTATTATTGTATAATAATATTATTAGTATTCTTCCAAATAAAAGTACTTTAAATTCAGATTTGTTTGATATTAATATTGAAATAATAAAAAAAAAAGATACGACTAATATTACAAATATTAACAATATAACAAAAATAAAAAAGCAATTAGAAAAATTTGATAGTAAAATAGATAAATTTGTAGTTACAACTAAAAAATTACCAGAATATTACATAATTAAAGGTGATGATATTAAAATAACATTTCCTTACTTATATTACGATTTTTTTAAAAATGTTATGGAAGAGTTAAATTTTGTAAAATTTGATTACAAGCAAATTGGTTTAGATGATTTGTCGATTTTTGGTATTAATAACTATAGTTTATTTAAAAATCCAGAAGATAAAATTAATGATAATATAATTAAAAAACTAATATTACATTACCATAAACCATCAAATAAATTATATATATTACCACAACAAAGCGGATCTTGTACTTGGTTTTCAAAATATTGGCCGGTAGTGTTATATAATGTATTAATCTCAAAAAATAGTGAACAATATATTGAAACAATTAAACAAATAAATTCTAAATCTTACCAAATAGTTAAATCCTTATTTTCAAAAGAATCATTTATAAATGAATATTTAAAAAATAAAAGTTTGTTTGTGACAATGAAAAATTGTTGTAATAAATTGTGTGATCTTGGTGTTTTAGATATAGATATTTTAAAAGAACAAATTGATTTTATTTATAATATTGAAATACCAATTAATTATACTGAACAAACGTTATCTTTAAAAAATAATAATTTGTTAACAAACATTATTGACTTCAAAAATATTTATTTACCAAATCCAAAAAAAATTATTGAGTTTATTATAACTAATTTTAATAAAAACAAAACTAAATATCAAAATTCATTTTTATTGTTTGTGTTTATAGTATATGTAAGTAAAAAATTATTATTTAAATCTAATTTAATAGGTTTTTCTTCAAAAAGTATTTATGATTTTATTAACGGTTTATCATTTGGAAAATCAAAAAGTTCAGGAAAATCAGTAGTATTAAAAAATATAAAAATTGATCCAGAATTAGAAACTCTTGATAATTATATTTTACAATGGAATAGTGTTAATTCATTCAAAATTCCTTTAGATTCCATTTCAATTAAGCCAAGTTATTATTTAGATTATATTGATGTAGTTTTATATTTTTTTAATTTTATTAAAAATATTAATTTAAATTCAGCACTAAATCTTAAAAATGAAGAAATTAATTTTGATATAAATAGTATTGACATAGATGGTTTTATAAAATATCTTCATCAATTCAAGTTACTTGCATGTATATTAACTCAAATTTATAAAACTTTAAACAATAGCAATTACATAAATAAATCAATCAAATTAACAGAAAATCTTGGTCAATTCATATATCAAAATTTAATTTCAAATATGATAAATTCTATTCATCCCATTAATTATATTAGCTCAACAAATGAGAATTTTACAATAATTGATTTATGTAAATTTACAAAATTTATAAATCCTTGTATATTTGATTTATCATCATCTTCTAATAAAAAAGTTGATTCAACAAATACAAATTATAAATCACAATTGAATGTTTATACAATAAATATTGATAATTATTTTAACATCAAAAAATTAATACTTGACAATCCCATTTATTTAACAAAACTGTTTACAAATATTAATCAAACAATGTTTATAAAATTAAATATTGATGAGATATTTAATAATGAAATTATTAGAAATAATTTTTTAAAAATATATGGAAAAATCTTTTGGGAAAAAATTAATAATGATTTAAACAAAACATTTGATAATTTACGTGATATTATACCAATATTGCAATTATTATTCAATAAACGAATTGCAACTTATGATGTTAAAGATAGTGATAGTGATTTATTATTTTTAAATTTTAAAACAAATATTTATTCATTTTTAGATAGTTATAATATTTTAAAGGAAATTGCTTTAACTAAGAATTTAGATTTATTTATTTCTGAAATAATAAAAAACAAGGATGTTTTATTCGATCCTTTAACAAAATTAAAAACATTATTAATAGAAAAAATTGGAAATATTGAAATTAAAAATGATGTAATAACAATTGAACAAAAATCATTTAATTTAATTAATTTAGAAAACAAAGATACTTATTGTTTAATTTCTAATTTATTTGTTCATGATAATGAATATACATATTTTTTATTAGAAAAAAATGATGTTACACATAAAATTTTATATATTGTTAATGATAAAGAACAACTTAAGTTTTTAGTAAATTTTGTTGATTATGATTCAAAAGAAAAAAAAATTAAAATAGATAAAATATTTTATAATAACTATCCTGTGATTAAGTATAATGAAATAAATTTACCTTTTAAAAATATAATTCCATTTAATTGTCCTCATTTAATTTGGAATAATAAAACAAATTATATGGTAACTTTTTTTGCAAATAATAATTTTAGTTATAAAAATATTAATGATCCAGAATCAGATCTTAATTTATTAGGACCAGTTACCATTGATACAAAATCATATACTTTTGAAATAAGCAATATTAGTAACTTGTTGTCCGATAATTCAGATTTAGATTTGTTTCAAAATATATTGCTAAACTATGGATCAAATAATTGGAATATTTTATATATAAATAAATTTGAATCAACTTCAGAAGAATCAAATGAAAATAATGGTTATTATTATAACTATAAAACTTATCAATTATACTTTAATAAAAAAGAATTATTTAAAAATAAAATAAGAGTAAACGAAGCGTATTCATTTGATAATATTCAATTAATGAATACTGTTTCTGAAAACAATATTATAAAAATTAAATATATAAACACTGACCTAAAATTGAATGGAGAAACTAAAGTAATTAAATCCATTGAAAAATTACTTTATAAGATCAGTAATTGTGAAATCAATGTGTTAAATAAAAATAGTTTTAAATCTAAAATTACAAGAATAATAAGTGTCTTAGATGAAAATATTAAAGATTATACATTACAATTAGTTCAAACAGATAATTTGAATAAACTTTTTAATGATAATCAAAACTTATATTTTAATTATATCAATTGTAACAAATATAAAAATATTTGTATTAAATTACTTGAATTAGTTGATAAAAATGATGATGCATTATTTTGTTCTCAAATAAAAATTTATTCAGACATTTTAAATTCCAGACAATATGAATACAAATATATATTTGAAGTTATTTTTGAAATTTTATCTGGAATTACAATAACAAAAGAACAGTTTGAAAGATATCAAGAAATAATAAATAATTTTATCAAATGGAATGATTTAATTTTTAGGAAAAAATATGATGAATATGACACCCCTATTTTAAAAACAAATAATATTGATAACCTTATTGATGTTAAATTTGATAATTTAAAAGGAGGTGGATGTAAAGAACAAACATTTATTAATTATTTTGAAGAAACAAAACCAAAATTATCTTATCCTCTTCACCATTTTATGATGGGAAAAGGGAAATCAGCAGTAATTACTCCATTATTAGCGTTACATTTTAGCATAATATATGGAAAAATTGTTTATATAATTGTTCCTACTCATTTATTAAAACAAACTAAAGAAACAATTAATAAATATGTCAAAATATTCAATATACAAAATAATATTAAAATTGTATCAGATATAGAAATTAAGAAATTATTCTTAGCAGGTGAATTTGAAAATCGTATAAACAATAATAATATAATATTTTTAATTGATGAATTTGATTCAATTATTAATCCTCTTAAAAGTAATTATAATGAAATAATTGATAAAAACATATCAGTATCAAATTTATATAAAATTCTAAAAGAAATTGTAATAAAAATAAAAAATCAAGGAATTCGTTGTGTCACAATGAGTGATATCGATGAAACCAATTATAAGTTATTAGGATTTTCTGAATCTAATTTAAAATTAATAATTCAAGATGTTAATAACATCATTGAACAAATAAAAAATAACACATTTAAAGAAAATATTAATTGGGGTATTCATGTGGAAAATTGTTATGCTATACCATATTTAAATAAAGATAAACCATTACTTGATTCTAATTTTTCTTCTTCAGTGTTAACAGTATTTTTAACCCTATATTATTTCATAATTTTAAAGAATTATACAGCAGATAAATTTATTGTTAATTTTTTAATTAAATATGATTTAATGAATAAAATTTTTAACATAGATGTTTTACCTTTTAACATAAATGAAGAATTAATAAATGAATTACTAAAATCAAATCCAATAATTAAGTTTGACGATATATTTGATAATATTTTTAATAACATATTACTTGCTGAATTTCAATATAATTGTTCCTTTATTGATTTAATTAATATAAATAATATTTATAAAATAGGGTATTCAGGAACGATGAATGTCAATTTGCCAAAATTAAATTCATTAACTGTTTTTAATAATATAAATGTTGATTATGATGAAAAAGTTAATATAAATTATGCTATTGAAAATGCTACAATAATTACAAATAATGAAGTAAATAGATCACTAGCCACTATAAAATTATATGAAAACTTTTTTAAAATAAATATACTAAACTATAATGCAATAATTGATATAGTTGGATTGTTTAAAAACATACCAAATATAGATTTTGCTATAGAATTATATAAATATTTCAAACCAAAGAAAGAAACAACAATAATATTTTTAGATGAAAAAGATAATAAATTTACTATTATAGATGGTAAAGTTGAACCATATAATTCTAATATTAATTATACAAATCCATTTTTTTATTATAGTCAAACACATATTGTTGGTGTTGATATTAAGCAAGATAATTATCCTGTGTTAAAAGGTTTATGTATAGTTGATAATTTATCATCATATTCAGAAACAGCACAGGCAATGTTTAGATTAAGAAAGTTAAATATGGGACATTCTATAGATTTTTTTGTTATTGAAAATCATCCAATATCTTCTTCTGAGTTATTGTATATTTTTAATAAAAATGAGGAAAATCATTTCAATCAAAAGAAAGATCACATGATATATCAAACAATTAAATCTGAAATTAGAAAATATAGAACAACCGATAAATGTTTTAATGATATTTATAAAGAAAAAGTAAAACATTATTATTTATTTGAAATACCAAATTCGTCAAATACAGACGAGTTTTTTGAAGGTATTTTAACACTTGATGAAATTAAAAAATTAAAACTTGAAGATGAATTTTTAAAAATAAATACAAATAATAAATTATTGTCATTAGTTTATAATGTTAATTCATTTATTTATGAACAACAGTTTCAACAAGAAACAGAAAAAATTAAAAAAGTAAATGTTATTATTCAAAACGAAATTCAATCAAGTATAACTATTGGTCAATTAAATTTTGGATTTGAAAATATTGACTTTACATATGAAAACATATTAAAATTATCTATTGAAATTGACAAAGATTTTAGATTTTTACCTAACTTATTTTGCAATCCAAACTATTATAATTATTATCAAAATGAAACAGGTATATATTTTGTTTGGATTGAAGAAAACAATTTTATTTTAATAATACCTGGATATATGTTGGGATATTTTATAAATATAAGACCAATATTTGATCATTATTTGACAATTATTAATTATAATATATTTAAATCAATAGAATTTTTAGAAACAATTAAAACAATTTCATTTTTTGGAATCTTTAACAAAAATATAAAAACAACAATTGACTGTGCAATAATTCATCCAGTATTACTTTTGATATCAACAATAATTATAAATAAAATTAAAAATAAAAATGAAAAAATTCAAGCTATATATGATTGTTTTATAAACATGTATGTTGAAAAATCAAAACCAGGTAAAAGTGGTGACATAGTTATATATAAAACAAACAATAACTATAACAAAATGATTGATTCTTATATTAAATCTAAAATTACTAAATCAATGTATGACCAATCAATTAAAAGATTAATTTCAGATTATGAATATAATATTAATGATTTAGATAATAACAAACGTTTATATTTGAAATATCTTAAATATAAAAACAAATATCTTCAACTTAAAAAATTAGCTTTGTAAAATTCTATTAATTTGATTAATATTCATTCCAATCCATAATTCATTTAAATCATAATATTTTAATTTACAATTCATACAAGGTGATGATATAATAATACTATTATTTGATTTTATTAAAGGTAATATTTCACATATTGTTTCGCATGTTGTTGATGTTTCTACATTATTTGAATTAATTTTTAAATCAGAATATTTTGTCATCATTTTATAAGCTTGTTCATAATTAGTTATGAAAATATTAAAATCAATTTGATTAATAAAATTATTTTTAATATACCAATTAGTTGGTGCTATTAATATATATTTATTGTTTCCAATAATTCTATTAAAGTGATAAAATAACTTATTTAATGTTCTAAATGATAAATATTTTCTTTCATTTGGTATTTGCATTTTTCTCCAACCTTTTAAAAAGTGATCATGACCACATTTTGTAAAATCATCTATATGATAAATTTCGTTGGTTTCTTGTATAAATGTGCTTTTGATCACTTCGCAAAATTGTAGGTTTTTTTGAAGGTTTAACTTGATGTTTGTTTTTTTTATTATTTCAAATACATCTATTTCATCTTTTAAAAACATTATACTGATTGATTTTCTAATGTCAAACATTTTTAAAAATTTTTCTAATTGTGACAATTCAGATGTTTCATATGAAACAAAATTTTCATATATATTGTCCCATATTATGAAAAATAAAACAAAAACAAAAAACACTATTCGTGGATCTAAATCTGGCATATAATATATAATATATTTTTTTTAAAATTTTTATATATTATTATTCAAAAACTTAATTCAATAAAAACAGGTTTGTGATCAGACAACCATTTTTTGTTATTAAAGATTTTAACCATTTCATTAGTTAGGCCTTTTTTCTCTATTAAATTTTTTTTGTACTCAATTAATTTTTGTGTTATTTGTTTAACATCATAATAAATTTCGTAACCATTAATTTCATTAGATGTTTGTGTTGGTTCTAATATTTTAAAACCAAAAGTAAATATATGATCAATCCATCCATATGTATTTTTTGTTTTAGTATCAAAAGATGTAAACTCATTTAAATATTTTGAATTATTTGTTTTTATTTTATATTCTTTTTTTATTGTATCAATAAATTTTTCAATATATGGATGTGTTATAGTTCCATTAAAATCACCACAAATTATAAAAGGTAAATTATAGTTTTTGATATTATTTAAAATTAGTTTTGCAAATTTTTCATAATCATTTTCTTGAGCCTTCCAATAAATATGTAAATTAAATATTAAAAAATTATTCAATTTATTGTCAGATATTTGTGTTAGTAAACAATCTTTTCTTTTTAATCCTGGTTGATCAAATATTAGTGATTCATATTTTATAATTGAATAATTATTTGGAACAATACAGACTCTATTATCATTTGTATTAATATTATCTGTCCAACATATTTGATTTATATACACATTTTTTAAAATATTTAGCAAATCATCAGATACTTCTTGTAAACAAATTATGTAGTTGTTATTAATAAAATAATCAATTAAATCCAGTATTTTGTTTTTTCTATGTA
>VFQS010003864.1_pt1 | contig 11186 bp, 14 predicted proteins | sample 3512361 | NCBI WGS metagenome assembly VFQS01 (sample SAMN10412375, study PRJNA504923) | tailings metagenome | isolation source: Relicate 1 Philex TSF3 active mining | place: Philippines | reverse complement strand
GCCGTGCGGCGCCGGCCCTACGCCGTGATCCTGTTCGACGAGGTGGAGAAGGCCCACCCCGATGTGTTCAACGTGATGCTGCAGATCCTCGATGACGGCCGCGTCACCGATGGCCAGGGCCGCACGGTGGATTTCACCAACACGGTGCTGATCCTCACCAGCAACATCGGCAGCCAGTCGATCCTCGATCTGGCCGGCGATCCGGCCCGCCACAGCGAGATGGAGGCGCGGGTGAACGAGGCGCTGCGGGGCCACTTCCGGCCTGAGTTCCTCAACCGCCTGGATGAATCGATCATCTTCCACAGCCTCAAGCAGGAGGAACTTCGGCAGATCGTGGAACTGCAGGTGCAGCGCCTGGCCAAGCGCCTCGAAGATAAGAAACTGGGCCTGCAGCTCAATGCCGATGCGCTCGACTGGCTGGCCGGCGTGGGTTACGACCCGGTGTATGGCGCCCGGCCGCTCAAGCGCGCCATCCAGCGCGAGCTGGAAACACCGATCGCCAAGGGCATCCTCGGCGGCCAGTTCCTGGGCGGCCAGAGCGTGCGGGTGGCGGTGCAGAACGAGCGGCTGCACTTCGAGGCGGTGGAAGCCGCCCGCCTGCCGGCGCTGGTGTGAGCCTCAGCCAGCGGCCTGGCCCAGCATCGCGTCGATGCGGCGGGCCAGGGCCACATCCAGGCCGGTGAGGCCGCCGCTGTCGTGGGTGGTGAGCTCGATCACCACCCGGTTCCACACGTTGCTCCACTCCGGGTGGTGGCCCATCGCCTCGGCGGCCAGGGCCACCCGGGCCATGAAGCCGAAGGCCTCGCTGAAATCCGCGAAGCGGAGCTCTCGCCGGAGCTTGCCGTTGTGCAGGCTCCAGGCCGGCAGCTCGCGCCCCAGCGCGTTGATCTGTTCAGGCGTGAGCGGAGGGGCGGCCATGGCGGGGCTCAGGGGAGCACCGGCATCATGCCCAGATCGGGATCGAGGCGGCGCGCGGCCTGCAACGGCCGCTTCTGGAGCGCCACCACATCGTGGTGCTGGTCCCAGAGGCGCTCGCCGTAGCTGAGCAGGGTGCAGCCGGGCAGCTCCTGCAGGCGGCTGGCGATCCAGGCCAGGCCGGTGAGCGTGAAGCCCTGCTCCTCGTTGCCGCCGGGGTAGGGGCGGTAGCCGTAGCCGAGAGCCTCGGCCTCCGCCTGCAGCTCGGCCCACACGGCGGGATCGAGGCCGTAGTAGCCGGCCGCTTCGCCGTTGCCGGCCACGTGGCGGCCATGCAGGGTGGTGAGCAGCACCCCCTCGGGCTCCAGCCAGCCATAGAGCCGCTCCAGCAGCTGCAGGGCGGGTGCCTCGGCCCGATGGCAGAGCAGGGCGCCGGCCCAGATCAGATCAAAGCCCGCCGGGGCCGCCAGCTCGCCGGGGCCGCCGGCGCTGGTGAACACGCGGGCACCCAGGTAGTCGCGGCAGAAGGCGATGGCCGCGGGGTTGCTGTCGCAGGCGTACACCTCGGCATCGGGCCAGAAGGCCCGCAGCCAGCGGGTGACGCGGCCGCCGCCGCTGCCGAAATCGAGGATGCGGCGGGGCTCCAGGGCGGCGAGGCGGGCGGCGGCGGCGGCCAGCTCCAGGGCCGAGGCCCCCACCGTGAAGTAGTGGCCGGGGTTCTCGGCGAGCCAGCCATCCACCGCCCCGATCCGGCGGCTCACGAAGGGCCGGGCCTGCTCCAGCGGGCCGGGCGCGGTGGGCGGCGAAGACACGGTCACAGAAGACAAGGGAATCAGGCCCCGATCAGGTGCAGGCTCAGGCGGCGGCGTTGGCGGCCGCTGCGATGCTCCCACAGATACACGGCCTGCCAGGTGCCGAGCAGCAACCGGCCGTGCTCGAACGACTGGCTGAGGCTGCTGCAGGTGAGGGCGGTGCGGATGTGGGCCGGCATGTCGTCGGGACCTTCGTCGTCGTGCAGGTAGGGGCGCAGCTCGCCGCGGCCGCTGAGGGGCTTCACCCCCTCCTGGGGCACCAGGGCCTGCAGGAAGGCGGCCAGATCGGCCAGCACGCGCGGATCGGCATTTTCGTTGATGGTGAGGCTGCAGCTGGTGTGCAGGCAGGCGATCACCGCCACGCCGGTGCGCAGGCCGCTGGCGGCGATCTCGCCGTTGAGGGCGGCGGTGATGTCGGTGAACCCCTCACCGTTGGTGGCGAGGCTGAGGTGGCGCAGGCTCTGCTGCAGCATCGGCGGGTGCCCGGGGCGCTGGGCCCAGCATCGCCCGCCGGCAGAGATGGCCCTAGCGAATGGGCCGCCAAGCATCGGCATCAGACCAGCTGGAACGCGAAGGAAGACGGGAGTCCCCTGGGCCTACAGACAGCGCTCCACCTCTCTCACATGACACCCGACAAACCGTCCATTACCCTCCGGCCATTGAACTACCTGAGGGATTCTTACCAAAATGCGATTCTGGTTGGCCATGAAGCCCTCCTTCAAAGCTTCTGCCACCGCAGCCGCCAGCCTCACGGTGCTTGCCTGCCTCGGGGCGCCCGAGGCCAAGGCAATCCAGGTGGTCGTGGGCGGCAACAGCTACGACGTGACCACGTTCACCGGCGACTACAGCTCCAATACCGCGAAGTTCAACATCACCGACATGCCCTGGTGGTCATCATCTTCACTGGCACAGCAGTTTGCGGTAGCGGCGGGGGCAGGCTTCGGATCGGTCAACTCTTCTGTGGTCGGCCAGCTCGGCCCCTTGTTCGCATTTGAGTTCAACCCCGCATTTGGCGTCAATTACTACGCGTTCGACAATCAGAACTCACTTTCTGTGCAATATTTCAGCGCTTCAGCAGCCGCCGATACCTATGCAATCCTCTCGCCATCCCTGCCTCCCTCAAGCAGTTCCGTTCCTGCCCCCCTGGCGCTCTTCGGCGCCGCTGCCGCCTTTGGCTGGTCGCGTCAGCTGCGCAGCCGCCTGGGCGCCGGCCCCAGCTCAGGGGTGAACTGAGGCGCAGGCCAGGGGCGAAGGGCCTCTGGGAATGGGGCTCTACGGGTTTGCCTGCAATCTGCATGCAGAATGCAGGCAAAGGCCTACAGGCCGGATCGCCCTGGCGACCAGCCTTAGGCCAGTGCGAACAGGTTCCTGCCGCCACCCCCGGCCTTAACCACCCAGCCCTTCCGCAGCCACCCAGGCCGTCCGCAGCCCCAAGCCGTCCGTCACCCCAGTCGCCCCTCCCCCCTAACGCCGCCTGCGGGCGCCCTGCCTAGGATCGCCGGGCTTGACACCACGCATGTCTGCCACCGGCCTCACCCTGCTCTTCGACGGCGGGTGCCCCCTCTGCCTGCGGGAGGTGCGCTTCCTTGAAGCCCGGGATCGGGCCCGCCACCCCGGCGAACCCCGCATCGCCTTCGTGGACATCAATGCGGCGGGCTACGACCCGGCCGCCCACGCCGGCATCACCTACGCCGAAGCCATGGGCCGCATCCATGCCATCGCCGCCGATGGCAGCGTGCTGCGGGATGTGGCCGTGTTTCGCCGCGCCTATGAGCTGATCGGCCTGGGCTGGCTCTACGCCCCCACCGGCTGGCCCCTGATCGGCCCCCTGGCCGACGCCGCCTACGGCCTCTGGGCCCGCTGGCGGCTGCGGCTCACCGGGCGGCCGTCCCTGGAGGAGCTTTGCCGCCAGCGCGGTGGACGCTGCGCCCTGCCCACCGCAGCGCAGCCCGCCAAAGCCCGCGCTCAGTAGAGCGCCAGGCCGCGCCCACCCAGCTGCACCTCCCGCAGCAGCAGCAGCACCGCCGCCATCAGCGACAGCATCGCCAGCACGAACAGCGGCGCCACCAACGGGCTCAGGTCGACCATCGGCGCCGAGCTGATGAACAGCAGCACCACCACCAGGGCCACCAGCAGATAACAGAAGCTGGTGAGCGCGATCGCCCGCGACACCAGCCGCATCCGCCGCCGCAGCAGGCCCTGCTCGAGCCGGTGCTCGCGCCGCTCCACCAGGGAGCCGGCGCCCTGGCCCTGCTTCAGCCAGCGGGCCCGGTCCACGATGCGGCCCATGCGGGCGGTGAGCACCCCCAGCAGGCCGCTGATGCCGGCCAGCAAGAACACCGGCGTGACCGCCAGGCGGATCGCCTCGGTGTGCGCCAGCAGGGTGGGTGTGGCCATGGCGGGCACGCTAGGGGCCGCCGCTGGCAGGCTGAACACCGCGCCACACACCGATGCGATGACCCGGATCTCCTGCCGCTACGACGGCCAGCTGCGCTGCCTCTCCAGCCACGGCCCCTCCGGCGCCCTGCTGCCCACCGATGCCCCCACCGACAACCAGGGCCGCGGCGAGGCCTTCTCCCCCACCGATCTGGTGGCCACCGCCCTGGCCACCTGCATCCTCACGATCCTGGGCATCACCGCCGATCGCCACGGCCTCCCGCTCGAGGGCACCACCGCCGAGGTGGAAAAAACGATGACCAGCAGCGGCAGCCGCCGCATCGCCGGCCTGGAGGTGTGGATCACGCTGCCGGCCGGGCTCGACGAGCGCCAGCGCGAGCTGCTGCGCCGCGCCGGCGAGAACTGTCCGGTGAAGCTCAGCCTCGAGGGCGCCGTACCGATGACCCTGCACTGGGCCTGAGCTCGGCCGGCAGAAAGGTGGCGCAGTTGCGCCGGAACAGCTCCAGCACCACCGGCGGCGGCTGCAGCTCCATCCAGAAGGCTTCCGCCTCCAGCCGCCGGTCGGCCGGCGGATAGCTGGTTTCGATCAGCTTGGCGTAGTGGGGCGCCAGCGTGTTGAGCTCCCGCAGGGTGGTGCCCAGATGGGCATCGGCGATGGCGCCGGCACCGGTGCAGGCCTGCATGATGTGGGTGGCCTCGTGGGCCATCACCTCCCACACCGCCTCCACATCGCCCAGGTCCACGCTGCGCTGGCAGATCACCAGCCGGTCGCGGCCGCGGCCGTCGTTCTCGTAGTAGCCGGCGTGGTTGGCGGGGCAGTCGCCAGCCACCACCGTTTCGGTGCCGGCGGCATTGATCAGATTCTCCAGCTGGCGCAGATCCTCCAGGCTCACCGCCCGGGCCGGCGGCGCCCGCAGGGCACCCAGGCAGGTGAGCCAGGCCGCCACGGCCAGGCCACCGGCGGCAAGGCGCCAGGCCGGGTTGACCCCGCGGAGCCAGGGGGGAGCGACGGCCATGCCGGCACCGAGGGACTCTTCCCAGACTGGCCACGGCCCGCACCGCCGCCCACGGCGTGAAGCGCTGTGAAGTGGCCTGCAGCAGAGGCGCCACCGCCGCGGCGCGATCGGGCGGCAGCCACGCCGGAACGCCAGGCACAACCGGCAGCGGCACCTACGGTCCCGCTGGACGCCCCCACCGCCCCCATCCACCGATGTCGCTCTCGGAAACCGAGCTGCAGCAGCTGCTGCTGCGCAAGCAGGACCAGGTGCTGGCCCTCACCCTGCGCCTGCGCGAGCGCGAGGAGCTCGTGCGCTGCTGCGAGGCGCTGCGCCGCGAGCTGAGCGACCAGGAGCAGCGCATCCAGGAGTGGCTGGCCCTGGCCGCCGGTGAGCTGCGCAGCCGGCTGGACCAGCAGCTCCAGCGCGACACCCTCGTGCTGCAGATCCAGCTCAACGAATTCCGCCGCCGGCTGGAGGCCAGCGAGGCGCGGGCGGATGGCTCGCCGAAGGCGCAGGTCGATCAAGCCCGCCGCTGAACGCAGCGCGATCCGCCAGCCTGGGGCCACGCTGACCCCTCCCCATGCCGGCTCCGGCCCTTGAACGCCTGCAGGCCCACCTGCACCACACCCGCCTGCTCGGCTCGATCAGCAGCGTGCTCTATCAGGACCAGAACACGGTGATGCCGGCCGCGGGTGCGACCTGGCGCGGCGAACAGCTGGCCCTGCTGGCGGGCCAGCTGCACGAACGGCAGAGCAGTCCCCAGTACGCCGAGCTGCTGGCCGCCGCCGAGGCGGAGCTGGAACAGGGGATCCGCAGCGGCGCCAGCGCCGGCCCGGCCGCGGCGGCGGCGCGCCGCAACCTGGCCCTGCTGCGGCTGGAGCTGGAGCGGCAGCAGCGCCTCGATCCGGCCCTGGTGGCGGCCCTGGCCCGGGCCCGCTCCCGCGGCAACGCCGTGTGGCAGGAGGCCCGCCGCGCCGACGACTTCAGCCTCTTCGCGCCGGCCCTCGAGGAGCTGATCGCCCTCAGTTTGCACAAGGCGGCCCAGCTGGCGGAGGCCGAGCCGGTGGCCAGCAGCCCCTGGGAGGTGCTGGCCCAGCCCTTCGAACCCGACATCACGCGGGCCCGGCTCGATGCCCTGTTCGCCCCCCTGGCGGAACGGTTGCCCCAGCTGATCGAGCGGTTGGCGGGCGCCCCCGAGCGGCCGGAGCCGGCGGCGATCCCCGAGCCGGTGCAGGAGGCCCTCTGCCAGGAGTTGCTGGAGAGCTGGGGCTACGACCCGCAGCGCTGCGGCCGGGCCCGCTCCGCCCATCCCTTCTCCTGCACCCTGGGCCCCGCCGATTTCCGCATCACCACCCGGGTGGTGCCGGGAGAACCCTTCGCGGCCCTGCTGGCCGCGGCCCACGAATGGGGCCACTCCCTCTACGAGCAGGGCCTGCCCCGCGCCGGCGACCACTACTTCCCCTGGCCCCTCGGCGATGCCACCTCGATGGGGGTGCACGAAAGCCAGTCGCTCTTCTGGGAATGCCGCGTGGCCCGCAGCCGCCCCTTCGCCGGCCGCTGGCTGCCGCGGCTGGAGGCCAGCCTCGGCAGCGATCCCTGGGGCGGCCCCGAGGGGCTCTGGCGCGCCCTCAACCCGATGCGGCCCGGCCTGATCCGGGTGGAGGCCGGTGAGCTGAGCTACTGCCTGCACATCCTGCTGCGCTACGAGCTGGAGCTCGCCCTGCTCGAGGGCGGCATGCCGGTGGCGGAGCTACCGGAGGCCTGGAACCGGCGCCACGGCGAGCTGCTCGGGCTGCAGCCCCCCAGCGACGCCGACGGCTGCCTGCAGGACATCCACTGGGCCGAGGGCCTGTTCGGCTACTTCCCCTCCTATGCCCTGGGCCACCTGATCAGCGCCCAGCTGGGCGAGGCGATGGAGCGCGATCTGGGCAGCCTCGACGCCCGCATCGGCGCCGGCGACGAGGCCGCCCTGCGCGGCTGGCTGGCGGAGCGGGTGTGGCCCCTGGGCCGCAGCGTGAACGGCGAGGAGCTGGTGCAGCGGGTGAGCGGCGCGCCGCTGGCCGCCGAGCCGTTCCTGCGCCACCTGGAGGGTCGGCTCGAGGCCTGGCTGGCGGCCTGAGGCTGGCGGCCTTCCAGCCGCGCGCCACTGCCTAAGATGCCGCCGCGCTTCTCCTGCCCATGGCGAACATCGACCACGCTCCCAGCCGCACGATGCTGAACCTGCTGCACGTGCTGCCGGCCTTCGCGGATGAGGCGGAGCTGCGGCTCAACGCGATCGTGGAACTCAACAGCGGCACGATCAACAAATACGAGCTGATCACCGAAACGGGCCAACTCAAGCTCGATCGGGTGGGCTACTCCTCCCTGGCCTACCCGTTCGCCTACGGCTGCATCCCCCGCACCTGGGACGAGGACGGCGATCCGCTCGACATCGAGATCGTGGGCGTGACCGAGCCCCTGGTGCCCGGCTCCCTGGTGGAAGCCCGCATCATCGGCATCATGAAGTTCGACGACGGCGGTGAAGTCGACGACAAGGTGATCGCCGTGCTCGCCGATGACAAGCGCATGGATCACATCACCAGCTACACCCAGCTGGGTGACCACTGGCTCAAGGAAACCCAGTACTACTGGGAGCACTACAAGGACCTCAAGAAGCCCGGCACCTGCAAGGTGAACGGGTTCCTGGATGTGGCCGAGGCGGTGCGGATCGTGAAGGAGTGCGAAAAGCGCTACCTCGAAACGATCGACGCCAAACTGGTGAACTGAGGCCCAGCGCCCTTCCCCCCTCATGCTCCACCACCAGCTCCACGCCATCGGTCGCACCGTGGCCGTCGGCACCGTGGCCGTCGGCGCCGCCACCGCCGCCCTGCTGGGCCTCGGCCTGCCGGGCCGGGGGGTGACGCCGCCGGCGCCGCCCTCGCTCCCCGCCCTCGCGGCCCCGGCCAGGGTGGCAACCCCAACCCCAGCCCCGGCAGCGGTGGGGGCACCGGCTCCCGCCGACAGCACGGCAGCGGTGATGGCCACCCGCGAGATCGTGCTCGATCTCACCCGCCGCTCGATCAGCCTGGTGGAGGGGGGCAAGGTGGTGCGCAGCTGGCCGGTGGCCATCGGCGATCCCTCCACCCCCACGCCCCTGGGCCGCTTCAAGGTGGAGAACAAGGTGGTGAACCCCCAATACCAGAGCACCAAGAGCGGCAAGATCAACAACACCATCGGCCCCCAGGGCCCCCTGGGCGACCGCTGGCTCGGCTTCAACCAGAGCGGCCTCAACCAGTACGGCATCCACGGCACGCCCAGCGCCTGGTCGTGGACGGTGACCTCCCGCGCCGCCGTGACCAACGGCTGCGTGCGCATGCTCACGCCCCACGTGCGTGAACTGTTCGAAAAGGTTCAGGTGGGAACACCCGTGCTGGTGAAACGCTGAACCGGGTGGAAGAGAATCTGCAGATCCTGCTGCCAACGCAGGCGTAGGCACTTCTACTGCTTAGGGTGCGGTTTCCGTACTTCAGCGGCGGAGATCGCTTCCGCCGCCCTCCATGGCCGAATCCCGCTCCTGCCTCCAACCCCCCTGCGCCAGCACCGAGACCCCGGCGGCGCGGGTGTCGAGCACCACACTGAAGTGGAGCAGCGATGGAGAGCTCACCCGGCAGGATCTCGATTCAATCCTTTCGCTGCTCACTCAGGCCGATCCGGTGGCCGAGGCGCTGCTCGGCCCTGGCGATGGGGAGCTGAGGATCGGCGGCTGAGGCTGCTGCAGCTGGCGGGCCACCGCCCGCGCCATGCCATCACGGCTGGCCAGGCCCTGCAGGCTGGTGATCGGCAGGCCGCCGGCCGGCAAGCCGCTGGGCAGATGATCGGCCAGGCCCGCCGGCACATCGAACACCGGCAGCTGACGCAAACCGTTGGGAGTGAGCTGATCCTCCAGCTGGTCGAGCCGGGCCGCGAGGGGCAGCCAGAGCAGGTCGCTGCGGCGGCAGTCGATCAGGCGCACCGCCTCCGCCGGGTCAGCAGCGGCACGGGCACCGGGGGCGCCGGCGGCATCGGCACGGGCGGAGATGGCGCGCTGCAGGTCGGAGAGGGTCACCAGGCCCACCGCCAGGCCCTCCTCGGCCACGATCAGGCAGTGGCCGTGGCTGGCCACCAGCTGGCTGAGGGCCTCCACGGCCGGGGTGTCGCCCGGCAGCAGCAGCGGCGCCTCCGGCTCGAAGGCCTCGCTCACGGCCAGGGCGGCGAGCTGGCCGCGGCGCTTCTCCTCGATCGGATCGGGGCCGAGCAGCCCCGGCTCCACGAAGCCCTGCCAGCGCTCCACCAGGGCGGCGCTGAGGCCGGCGGCCGCCATCAGCGGCAGCACGATGCGGATGTCACGGGTGAGTTCGAACAGCAGCAGCAGGGCCGTGAGGGGAGCCCGCGCACTGCCGCCCAGCACCGCCGCCATCCCCACCATGGCGTAGGCCGGCGGTTCGGCCACGGGCAGGTGCAGGCCGCCCTCGCCCAGCAGCTGGCCGTAGCAGTTGCCGAGCACGGCCCCGAGGAACAGGGCCGGCGCGAAGCCGCCCCCCACGAAACCGCAGGCATTGCTGAGCCCCGTGGCCAGCAGCTTCACGCCGATCAGGGCCACCAGGGTGAGCAGGGGGATGCCGCCGTCGCTGCCGAGCAGGGCTTCCACCGTGTCGTAGCCCACGCCCAGCACCTGGGGGAAGGCCAGGGCGAGCCCCCCCAGGGCGGCGCCGCCCAGGGCCGTGGGCAGGCCGGGGGGCAGCTGGGCCAGCCAGCGCTGCAGCCGCTCGTTGCGGCCGGCGGCCATCACATTGATCAGCAGCCACGACATCACGCTGGCCAGCAACCCCAGGCCCAGATACAGGGGCAGCTCCCAGAGGTTGCGCACCTCATAGGCCGGCAGGCGCAGGATCGGGTCGTCGCCCAGGCACAGCTGGGTGACCAGGGAGGAGGCCACCGCCGCCACCAGCACCGCCCGCAGGCTGGGCCGGCCCTGGATGGCGCTGAAGCTGCCCTCAAGGGCGAAGAACACCCCGGCGATCGGCGCCTTGAAGCCCGCCGCCAGGCCGGCGGCCACGCCGGCGGAGATCAGCGCCTTCTGCGACTGGGGTGAGAGCCGGGCGCGCTGGGCCAGCCAGAGGCCCAGGTTGCCGCCGCTCTCCACGCTGGGTCCCTCCGGCCCGAGCGAGGCGCCGCTGCCGAGGCTGAGGGAGGCGGCCACGAGCCGCAGCAAGGGGAGCCGGGCCGCTCCGCCCATGGAGCCCTCGGCCATCGCCATGAGGCTGGGCAGGCCGGGGCCGATGCTGCCGGCCAGCCGGCGCAGCAGCCCCACCGCCAGGCCGCCGATGGTGGGCACCACCACCACCGGCCAGAGCTCCAGCCAGTCGGGCACCTGGTGCAGCGGCGGCGGCGGCGCCGAGGGCACCGGCGGCGGTGGCGGCGGCGGTGGCAGGAAGCCGATGCCGCCCAGGCCCAGCTCCAGCAGGGCCTTCAGCGGCGTGGCGTGCTCACTGGCCGGCAGGGCCGGCAGCTCCAGGTTCGAGAGCTCCGCCGGCGCCGTGGTGCCGGAGCGGCCGATCACCAGCAGGCCCTCCACGAAGGGGCCGAACGCGAAGTTGTTGATGAAGCCGAAGAGAAAGTGGAAGGCCACGATCGCCAGGCCGGTGAGGGTGCCCACCAGGGCGGCCCAGGCCAGCAGATTCCACTGGAAGGAGCGGCGGCGGGCATCGCCGCCGCCGCTGCCTGCCGGTTCAGGCCTCGGGGCGGACACTCGCAAAGATCTCCTGCAGGATCTCGCCGGCCCCCTGGGCCCGCAGCCGTTCGGCCAGGGCGATGCCGAGGGCCTCGGGATCCTCCTGGGGGCCGCGCACCTCATCGCGGATCAGGCGCAGGCCATCGAGGCTCGCCACCATGCCGGTGAGCACCAGCTCACCGCCGTTGTCGGGCTCGCTGAAGCGGGTGTTCACGCCGATTGGCACCTGACAGCCGCCCTCAAGCTGGCGCAGGAAGGCCCGCTCCGCCAGGCAGCGGCGGGCGGTGGGCAGGTGCTCGAGCACCTTGATCTGCT
>VFQS010003863.1_pt1 | contig 11187 bp, 8 predicted proteins | sample 3512361 | NCBI WGS metagenome assembly VFQS01 (sample SAMN10412375, study PRJNA504923) | tailings metagenome | isolation source: Relicate 1 Philex TSF3 active mining | place: Philippines | reverse complement strand
TTCGCAGAGTCAAGCCCCGAGGGGCAACGCTATGTCGCATTGTCCAATGAAATTGAGCGTGCCCTCACATTTATGCGCGCATGCGGCGTTGACACCGAAAACTATTCAGCACTTCACGAAGTCGACGTGTTCACTAGCCACGAAGCGCTCATCTTGGGATACGAAGAAGCCTTAACACGTCACGATTCACTGAGCGGTCAGTGGTATGACACCTCTGCACATATGTTGTGGATCGGTGAACGCACACGTCAGCTTGATGGCGCACACGTGGAATTCCTTCGTGGCGTTGCGAACCCCATCGGCTGCAAAGTGGGAGCAACCACCACACCTGAATGGGTGATCGAGCTGTGCGAGAAAGTCAACCCATCACGCATTCCTGGTCGCCTCACACTGATTACCCGCATGGGTGCCGAGAAAATTGAAGAAGGTCTTCGTCCTCTGTTGCGCGCCGTGAAAGAGTCTGGACATCCTGTGGTGTGGGCATGTGATCCCATGCATGGAAACACCATCACCGCTCCCAACGGTCGCAAGACACGCCAGTTCGAAGACATTGTGAGCGAGATTGCTGGTTTCGTGCGCGCACACAAGGCCGAAGGAACCTGGCCAGGCGGAATTCACGTGGAACTCACAGGCGACAATGTCACCGAATGCACTGGTGGTGCAGACGATCTCACCAACGATGATCTTGACTATCGCTATCAAACTGTGTGCGACCCTCGCTTGAACGGACGCCAAGGTGTCGACCTTGCGTTCCGTGTTGCAGAACTCATTCGCGCAACTCACTGACATGTCAACACTCGACCCTGCGTGGGCATTGGTTGACTCATGGCCAGTGTCAGCTGCGGTGGCAGTAATTCATCGACATGGCATTGATATTCATGGCGACGTTCACCGCCAGCAGCGCATTGCATCGGTGAGCAAACCACTCAGTTCATACGCAGCGTTGATTGCATGTGAAGAGGGAAGCATTTCGCTGGGCGATGAACTGGGTCAACCCGGATGTACGGTGCGCCACTTGTTGTCGCACGCTGGCGGATACCCGTTTGAAGGTCGCCAGCCCGTGGGAAAACCAGGAGTCAAGCGCATCTATTCAAACACTGGCTTCGACATGTTGGCCGAACACATAGAGCAATCAACGGGAATTGCGTTTGTTGAATACTTGGACGATGCAGTATTTGCACCCCTCGGCATGCATCATTCACAGTTACGCGGATCATGTGCAAAAGATGTGCACTCCACCGTGAACGATCTTGTGCAGTTTGTGACCGAACTTCGCTCTCCCACCTTGATCACTCGTTCAACTGTGACCGACGCGGTTGTGCCTGTGTTTCCCGAATTGTCAGGCATTGTTCCTGGTGTTGGACCGTTCGATCCGTGTCCATGGGGCTTGGGCTTCGAAATTCGTGGACAAAAATCTCCGCATTGGACGGGCTCGCGAAATTCTTCGGCAACGTTCGGCCACTTCGGTGGCATTGGAACATTTATGTGGATAGACCCAGTTGCTGATTGCGCATGTGTGATGTTGGCGGAAAAAGAATTTGATGAATGGGGCATGCAGTACTGGCCCGTCTTCAATGATGCAGTTCTGAAAGCAATTGGTCGCTAAGACGTTTTGCTGGTCTATTAGGTTGGTCATTTATGACTGAGGAACGCGGACTAGCAAAATTCACATTGGGCATTGGTCCGCTTTTGCTGTGCGGATTCAGCGTTCCCTTGTCTGTGAGCATGATCTTTCCAGCCCTCAGCGATCTGCAGGACACATATAACTTCTCTGATGCAGGGCTCGGCTTCATTGCCGCAGCAGGATTTATTGCATCACTGCTTGTGTCTCTCTTTGTTGCACCGTTTGCAGATCGCGGAAAACCCAAGCGACTGGTATTGGCTGCTCTGTTGCTTGCATCTCTTGGTTCAGTGCTCTTTGCCGTGGGTGACACGTTGTGGATGTTCATCACTGCTCGTGCAATATCTGGCGCCGCACTAGGGACAAGTGGCCCCGCTGTGAAGGCAATTGCAGCAAATGTTGACAAGTCGCGCGCTGCCGAACGCCTTGGTCGATTGCGCGGCGTTGAGTTAGCCGGTTTTACGGGCGGGCCGTTGGTTGGCGCGGCACTCATTTCACCACTGGGCCTTCAAGGGGCATTCATCACATTTGGCGTGTTCGCCGTGATTGCATTCTTCATCATCGCTCCGCGAGAACTACCCACACTTCCCTCTACTGAGGAATCACACCGTCTCAGCATTGAGTTATTGGCACTTCGGCCCGTACGCGCTGCAGCACTTGCATCGCTCACACTCTTTTTGCCAGTGGGTATCTACGACTCATTGTGGGATCGATACATCACAGACAGAGGCGGAAATAATTTCATGGTGGGAATGACATTTTTGTTGTACACAATCCCGTTCATTCTGTTGGGCGCCAAAGGTGGCCGAATTGCAGATCAGAGAGGCGCTGCTCGCATGACGGTGATTGGAATTTTCCTCACTGCCCCGCTTGTTGCACTGTATGGCTTCCTACCAAGCCCGTTCTTGTTGGTCAGTTTTAGCCTTGTGGAAGGTGTTGTTGGTGCGTTGTCAATTCCAGCAACTCAATCGTTAATGGCACAAGTTGCTCCACACGGGCGAGCAAGTGCAGCACAAGGTCTGAACGGGACAGGCGACCTCATTGCAGGATCTCTCATGGCCCTCATTGCACCCATCATTTATGGGTCACACGGCCCTGGCTGGACCTTTAGCTTTGCCGCAATATTGATGGTGATATGCGGAACGGCGGTGGCCCTCATGTTGAGACCCACCGCCGATTCGCGAGCTGCAACTACCTCGTAGCTGCCTTTAGTTTTTGTAGTGCTATTAGCTAAGGCGCTCGACAATCATTGCCATGCCCTGGCCACCGCCAACACACATGGACTCCATGCCATACTGCTTGTCTTCCCACTGCAGACCATTGATCAGCGTGGTCATGATGCGTGCACCGGTCATACCGAATGGGTGACCAAGTGCGATACCGCCACCATGGATGTTCAACTTTTCCATCGGGATGCCGAGGTGCTTTGCCGATGGCAACACCTGTGCAGCAAATGCTTCGTTGATCTCGACGAGGTCAATTTGATCGATGGTCATGCCCGCGCGCTTCAGAGCTTGACGGCATGCTTCGATGGGTCCGAGGCCCATGATTTCTGGGTTCAAACCAGAGACACCAGAAGACACGATGCGTGCAAGTGGTGTCAGTCCCAACTGCTTTGCCTTGGTGTCGCTCATGACCATCACTGCGGCTGCACCGTCGTTCAATGGACATGCATTTCCTGCCGTGACTTTTCCGTCAGGGCGGAACACTGGCTTCAACTGTGATGTTGCTTCGTAGGTTGTGCCGGCGCGTGGGCCATCGTCCTTGCTGACCACAGTTCCGTCTGGGAGTACGAGCGGAGTAATTTCGCGCTCGAAGAATCCGTTCTCTTGGTGTGCAACTGCGAGGTTGTGTGAACGAACACCGAAGTGGTCCATCTCTTCGCGGCTGACGTTCTCGAGTTCCACCACGTTCTCTGCGGTTTGACCCATTGCGATGTATGCGTCGGGCAATCCAACTGGTGGTGCCCATGTTCCCTGACCACCTTCGGCACGTGCCTTGGTGCGTGCACCTGGCTCTTTGAAGATGGGGTTTGGTGCAGAGTCACTTGCACCTGATGCGTAACGGCTGACCGTCTCAACACCAGCTGCGATAAAGCAGTCGCCTTCTCCGGCGCGAATGGCGTGCGCGGCCATACGGATTGTCTGTAGTGACGACGAGCAATAACGGTTGACGGTCACGCCGGGTGCATTATCGAGACCAGCAAGAATGGCCACCATACGACCGATGTTGAAGCCACCTTCTCCGGCGGGCTGTCCAATTCCCATGATGAGGTCTTCGATGTCATCAGGCTTCACCTGAGGAACCTTGGCCATGAGAGCCTTCACAATCTGAGCCGACATATCGTCGGGGCGAAGGTCAACGAGCGAACCCTTATTGGCACGACCAATAGGGCTGCGGGCTGTGGCGACAATTACTGCTTCGGGCATGTGCTTCTCCGTGTGTGGGTGGCTCGCTGATCGAACCGACCCTCAGACAGTAGTCAAGATGTGACGAAAGTGCCTCCTCGTGAGGAAGTTTGGGGCTCTGTGGACCTAATCTGCTCGTATGAATTTGCCCACAGTGCCCCTCTCCGAGATTGACCTGTCAGACCCAGAGTTCTGGACCAAACCTCGCGAATGGCGGTTTGGCGCATTCAAGACCCTCCGAGACGAGTCCCCATTTCAGTTCTTTGCTGAGCGAATGGTGGAGAACTCCCCCATTCCCCCAGGTCCCGGTTACCGCGCACTCGTTCGCCACGACGACATCTGGCATGTCAGCCGCAACCCACAAGTGTTCTGCAGTGGACAGGGTTCCAACATCGGCGACTTGCCTGTTGAGATCAACGAATTCTTTGGATCGATGATCAACATGGACGACCCAAAGCATTTCCGCTTGCGATCAATTGTGTCGAAGGGTTTCACACCAAAAGAAATCACAGCATTAGAGGAGTCAGTTCGAATTCGTTCGGCATCGGTGATTGATCGCATGTTCGAGCGCTTCCCAGAACGCGAATGCGACTTCGTTCGCGAAGTAGCTGCACTCATGCCACTTCAGATCATCTGCGACATGATGGGAATCCCTGAAAGCGACGAAGAGATGATCTTCAACTGGACGAACACCATTCTTGGTGTTGGCGATCCGGAATACGTGGGAACCTTTGAGGACTTAGTGCGTGTTGGTGGAGAGATTTTCGCGTATGCCTTGGCGCTAGGTGAAGACCGACTGAAGAATCCACGCAACGACATTGCGTCCATCATGATGAATGCCGAAGTGGACGGTCAGCGTTTGTCTGCTCAAGAGTTTGGTTCGTTCTTCATTCTGTTGGTTGTGGCCGGCAATGAAACCACACGTACCGCTATTGCGCATGGCATGCGTGAGTTAACTCTGAATCGTGACCAACGCGATCTCTGGTTCAATGATTTTGAGACACACACCAAGACCGCTGTTGAGGAAATTGTTCGGTACGCGACACCAGTCATCCACTTCCGTCGCACAGCTACCGAAGACACGGAAATCAATGGCCAGAAAATCTCTGCCGGCGAAAAAGTTGTGATGTTCTATCAATCAGGAAATCGCGATGAGCGCATTTTTGACAATCCATATGAATTTAATATTCGACGACCACTAGCACCTGCACAAGTGGGCTTCGGTGCAGGCGGACCACACTTCTGTTTAGGAGCAAACTTGGCACGTCGCGAAATTGCCGTGATGTTTGATGAAATTCGTCGTCGAGTGCCGACTTTGGAAATCACGTCTGAGCCCGATTACCTGCAGAGCTCATTTATTAACGGCATCAAGCGCATGCGCTGTGCGTGGTAACCCCTGCCGCAGGAACGATTTCGACACATCGATAATCTCTTTGTGCAGTGGATGCCGTGTATTGAGTTTGAAAAACTTGTAACCACCGTCTTGAAAAGTTGAGACGATTTCCGTTGATGCGAGGTAGTTGAGAACAACCCTCACTTCACTACGGGAGCGTCCGCACTCTCTCGCGATTGCTGTTGCCGTCTGAAAGTGTGGTTCTTCACAGAGCGCCCAGAGGACATTGGCTTCCACGCCTCGAATGATGTTTGAAAATGGATTGTCAAGCTTGATTGGCATGTCACTGATGTGTGCGAGACTCGTGCACATTGTGACGGCAACGATTGCGATGGCGTCAGCGTCTGCCATGACGGAATCCCGCCACTCCAGCGGAGACACCCACTCAAAATCTGTCGGTATCCCACCATGTTTGCGACGCATTACCGACTAGACGGCATGCCGTCTCTCCCGCATGCCGTCTCTCCCGCATTCCATCGCTGATCTGGTCGTCTGAACCTGACGGAATGACGCACCGACGGTATGACGGCATAGGTGACGGCATGACGCATTGCTTGTTTGCCGTTGCGAAAGTGACGGGAATGCGGCACCCAGTTGAGAAGGCAATGCCCCCACCGATGGTGGAATACCGACACACCTCAACAACACGAAGCTGCCTGCAGCTCCATGGCGGAATACCGCCACATCTCAACAACAGAGTGCTACTCGTCAAGCGAGAAACAAATATCTGCAACCACTGCAGCATGATCACTGGGCTGCACTCCCCCAATGGAATCGCAACCCGCAAGCCACATCCCGGTGGGATTTCCAATCGGTCGGGGCCGCGGCCACGACACGAATACATAATCAAGTCGTCGATTTGGCCATGCCGAATCTGCAATGTACGGATTATCGCGCCGCCACGTAAACCCAGACCCGTCACCAGCGACTTCCCACAAGTCCGTAAACACCAAACCCTCAACAGCTGGCTCGCGTCGACCGGTCAACATTCGAATCTCATCAGAGTCAGGAACCGCATTGAAATCACCCGCCATCAACACCGGCAATTCATTCTCGGGGTCTACGCGTAACTGATCCACAATTCCGCACAACGCTTCACATTGCGCTTGTCGTGTCCCCGATGCATCAAAGCGATGATCTAAGTGAGTGCACACCGTCCAAAGTCGACCAAAGGGTGAATCCAACTGCGCCACTACTGCGCGTCGATAACTAGGTGCGCCTGTGACATCAGGAAGACGATGAATCTCCCACGACACCACTGGCCACCTCGACAAAATCGCGTTACCAAGACTGACGCCATCGTCATACCAAGGGCCTTCAGTCCGCACGACAAACATATTCAGTTCATCCGCTAACCACTGCGCCTGATCAAGTCCACCTTCTTGCGCCCACACTTCCTGCAAGAACACAACATCGGCGTCCTCTGAGCGAAGCACAGACAAAATTGCGTCCTGTCGCTCGCGCCACGGCCCAAACTGCCACCACAGATTCCATGTCAATACCCGGGCTTCCACACCTATTACGGTACTCCCGAAAACTGCCGAACTCAGGGGGTTTCGTTCGAACTACTGAACTGCGAGGCTCGCGCGAAACTCAGCGTCGTCAATAAGTGCTTTCACTTCGGGCGAGGGCTCACTCAACCGTTCCAAAGTAACGCCTGAGATCTTTCCCGTGAATCGATAGATGTGAGGATAAAAACCCACTGCTGCGCCTGAGTCCAAGCCAACATCAAAAGTCTCACCACTAATGGAAAAAATCACGGGCACCGTTTGCTCAACGCGGACATGACTAACCGCTTCCCCATCAATTGACAGCACTGCATCGCCTCCAGCACCAAAGCCGCCGTCATAGGCGAAATCGACTGTCAGCACATGTGACCCAGGCGTCAATTGTTGACGAGACCGAGCAACGTAATGATCTTTGCCAAACCTGTTGTAGTGATACACCGGAAATCCCGCAGAGTCCACATACAAACTCCAGCCCGCCATGTTTCCACCTTGAGCCACGATGACACCTTCACAGCCGTCATTTCCAACTACAACTGATGCAGTCACGCGGAACGAACAATTCTTTAAATTCACCACAGAACGTTCTGGCATTCGCCAGTGATCAGTGGTGTATGTCATTTTCGTGACATGTCCTAGCGCTTCAGGAACGCCAATCTTTAAGCCAAAACCTTGACCCGGCTCCTTCAATGGGAACACGTTGTTTCGTCGAGCTTCCTGATCAAACAGCGATTGCAACTCAGCCAACTTCTCCGGAAATTTCGAAGACAAGTCCACACCCTGCGAGAAGTCCTCTGTGATGTTGTACAACTCCCACTTCTCATGTTCATCGTCGAATGGAACAGAATCAAATCTCTTCCACGGCAAGCGGCCATGGAAACAGGAGGCGATCCAACCATCGTGATACAACGCGCGATTACCAAACATCTCGAAATATTGAGTCACATGCGTGGATGGCGCAGCATCGTCGTTCAACGCATACAACATGGACACACCATCAATGTCCATCTGTTCAATGCCGTTCACGAATTCAGGTGCCTCCACCCCAGCGGCTTCTAACAACGTGGGGAAGATGTCCACCACATGATGGAACTGCGACCGCAGTCCACCTGGTGATGCAATTCGTGCCGGCCACTGAATAGCCATGGCATTGCGCGTTCCACCAAAGTGTGAGGCAACTTGTTTCATCCACTGAAACGGAGAATCTAAAGCCCATGCCCACGCAAGGTTGTAGTGGTTCTCACACTTAGCGGAGCCGAAGTCAGCCATGTTCTGCAACAACCACTCCGGGTCTTCTGGAAATCCGTTCTGAAAACTTGGCGCGGCCCACGCACCATTCACGGTTCCCTCAGCTGACGCTCCATTGTCGCCAGTGATGTAAATGAACAAGGTGTTGTCGGTCTCGCCCATCTCATCAAGTGCGGTCAACAACTTGCCGACTTGTTCATCGGTGTGTGCCATAAAGCCTGCGAACACTTCCATGAGACGAGATGCCACCGGCTTGTATTTGTCGGGATAGGACTCCCAACTGGGAACTGCATCTGGGCGTGGCGTCAATGTGGTGTTCGGCGGAATCACTCCTAATTCCAACTGGCGCACAAACACTTGCTCACGCAAGACATCCCACCCCTGGTCAAATTGACCCTTAAACCGATCGATGTATTCAGGCCATACATGATGCGGACAATGCATTGCACCAGTGGCGAAATAGGTGAAGAAGGGGCGTCGCGGATTACTCGCTCGCTGCAACTTCATCCATGCAATTGCCTTCTCTGCCAAGTCTTCACTCATGTGGTAGTCGTCGCGACCTTCATACGGCATGACTGGCGTTGTCTGGTCGAACATCGGTGGCTCGTACTGCGATGCTTCTGCACTCAAAATTCCATAGAAACGCTCAAAGCCCATTCCTGTTGGCCAGTGATCAAATGGACCAGTAAGAGTTTGTTCATGTGCCGGCGTGACGTGCCATTTGCCAAAGGCGCCAGTTGAATACCCACTCTGTTTCAAGATCTCTGCAACAGTCGCTGCTTCTTTCGGAATGATGCAGTCATACCCAGGGAATGCCGATGCACCCTCTGGGATGTTGCCCATGTGCACGGCATGGTGATTACGCCCCGTCAACATTGCAGCACGTGTTGGTGAACACAATGCGGTGGTATGAAATTGATTGAACTTCAATCCGTTTGCCGCAACCCGATCAAGTGCCGGCGTTGGCACGGGACCACCAAAAGTTCCGCATGTTCCAAAGCCCACATCGTCAAGAAGAATCAACACAATGTTCGGAGCGTCCGAGGACGGAAAGTTTGCATCAAGAGGTGCGGGTTCAGAATCTGCAATTAATCGACCCAGTTGTCCAGCAAACGGCTGAGAGGGACGCGGCAAAGATGGTCCAGTGGGCTTCGCCATAATCAGCCTGCGAATCCTTTGTTCTCGAACGCACGACGAATTTGATCCACAGTGCCGATATCGCCAGACACCACGACCGATCCACTCGCAACTTCCTCGCTCCACAACGCACGGCCAGACATCATGCCCAACAACGTTGCACGCGACATCTTCACCATGCTGTGTGCACCCCATCCGTCAGTGGGGACAGCGACACCATTGCGCACATGCAGGCCTGCCGTTTCTTCTCCCACAACAAACGCCACATGGTGGTTCACACCATCGACCGAAGACGGATCAAGAACAACGCGCAACGTGTGAATGAGACCCACTGCCGACGCTTCTCCCAAGAATTTCGGGTTGAAGCTGTGCTGCATGAAGCGATCCATAGGGAACGAACCATCGAGATGGCGTGCCCGAGTGATAGCCCAGTTTCGAATGTTTGCCGCTGGTGTGCGTTCTGCAATCACTCGCAAACACGACGCCAACAATTGGCGATCCTCGGGCGTGGCATCAATAGAACGAGCCAGCCATGTGGCCATCTCTGTTGCCCATCGAACGTCATTCGACAACAATGCGTCTGCCGCCTGCTTGCGCACCACGTCTCGACCACCAAAACCAGCAATGAGTTTTTCATAGCGCTGCTCTGGGGCGTCAGGAAACAACTTCTCTTCATTTCCATCAAACCATCCACGCAAGCCCATATAGATCTGGCGCACGTGATGCTCGGTCACGCCGTAACGCTCACTGGTGAGGTAATCCACGTCGTACAAGTCGGGCAAAGTGACGCGCGATGCAATTTCATCTGCGGTCCACCCTTTGTTGATTCCACGAACCGTTTGATCCCACATGAACTGGATGGAGTCTCGATACCGCGTGGACTTATCGCGAATGTTGTCTTTGCCCACCAATGCAGGACCATGCGTAGCCACCAAGTACTCCGGTGCCCACTTGATGATGTTGTCTATTCCAGGAATCAGAACACGCGGGTCGCGATATTCCTCACCACGAATTGCAAACACATTGAACAACACGGGCCACACCGAGTTGTGAATACATGTGCCAATGGATGGAAAATAGAAGTTGATGGAGTCATCTGAGTCACTCGGTGAATGTTGGTACTCCACTGGGAGCCCCGCAACAGTGATGGAGTCGTTCTCCCCTAATGACTCGGTCACGGGAACATATCCAGGCGTGAACGGCGCATGTGATGGATTGCGATAATAAAACCCAAGACCTACGTTCACTGTTGCATCAGGACCCTCGGTGGGCATCACAATGGCGAACTGCTCCACTAGACCGCGTGAGTATGCGGGTGAAATCTCACCCACGGTTCGCGACTTATTGAACGCAATTTTTTCGTGGCCATAGATGGGCAATGGCGACACATGGTTGCCTTCTTCAAGGATTGCCTTAGTTCCCTCCACGTAATGGAAGTGTGTGTAGATAACTGCGGCAATTGGCGCATTGGTTACCTTGCGTAAGTGCTGCAGTGCCACGCGCATTTCTTCAATTGATTCACCAGTGTCAACTGCAATGATGCCCTCTGGCGCATCAATGAATGTTTGGTTGGACAAACCGTTGCCCACCAAGCACCACACACCGGCGCGCACTTCATAGAAGTCGGCTTTGATGACGTCACTTTGCGCAAGATGTCCTGCGTGAACCCTCTGACCTCCCGGGGTGGTGACCACGTTGATATCTGTTGCGTCAAAACTTCTGGTCATTGCGTCCCCCTTGAATCGTGATGCGACTGATCCGCACGCACGTGCCGAATCCTAAGCGAACGCTGCGCGATGAACTCACTCCAAGAAACGACAAAGGCCCGGAGCTCTCGCCCCGGACCTTCATCAATTTCATTTAGCGACCATTTCG
>VFQS010003862.1_pt1 | contig 11188 bp, 10 predicted proteins | sample 3512361 | NCBI WGS metagenome assembly VFQS01 (sample SAMN10412375, study PRJNA504923) | tailings metagenome | isolation source: Relicate 1 Philex TSF3 active mining | place: Philippines | reverse complement strand
CCACGTAGCGGCCACGTCGATAGGCCTGGAAGTCACGCTCGCGTTCGCCATAGGGTGTGTCGCGACGCCGCTGGGCAATGGGCAGGTAGGCTTTCACCACCGAGTCGCCGACGGCCTGGGTCATGGCGAAGCTCTGCTCAAAGCCCAGTTCTGCGAAGTCATCAAAGAAGACGCCGCCGATGCCGCGTGCCTCGCCCCGATGCTTCAGATAGAAGTACTCGTCACACCACTTCTTGAATCTCGGATAAAGCCGATCCCCAAAGGGAGCGAGCGCTTGTTGGCAGGTCTGGTGGAAATGCACCGCATCTTCATCGAAGGGGTAGTAGGGCGTGAGGTCCATGCCTCCGCCGAACCACCAGATGTCCTCTTCACCAGCCTTTGTGGCCTTGGCCACCAGCACACGAACGTTTGCGTGGACTGTGGGCACGTAAGGATTGCGAGGGTGAAAGACCAAAGAGACACCAATGGCCTCAAAGCCCCTGCCGGAGAGTTCGGGTCGGGCTGCGGTGGCAGACGGTGGCAGGCGATCGCCGCGGACATGCGAGAAACCCACGCCGGCACGCTCCATCAGGTTGCCTTCTTCTAGGATGCGTGAGCGGCCATTGCCACGCAGGGGAGAGTGCTCTTCTTTGGTCCAGGCATCTTCTACAAAGGGCTTGCCGTCTTCCTGGCTGATGGCGCTTGTGATCCGGTCCTGCAGACCCATGAAGTAGTCGCGCAGCCGGTTGATGTCGATGGACATGGTCTCTCCCTGATGATTTTTTTATTGTGCCTGGAACTGCCACTGGCCATTGACCAGTGAGCGACTGACGCGGCCTGCGTGCCAGAGGTAATTCATGTGGGCAATGGTCTCGCCCATGGCGAAGGTGAACTGGTGAAAGTCCAACTCGCGAGGAAACAAGACGGGCAGCACCTGGGCGCAGGTCTTGGGCGATTGGCAGGCCTGCAGGGCATCAGCCATGCGGGCGTCGTGGTGATCGATGAGCTGTTGCACACGGGTGTGAATGCCACCCAGATCGCTGGGCATACTGGGCCCACCGAAGGGACGTCCGTGGCTGGGTAGTACCAAGGTTTTGGTGGGCAGGTCCCGAAAGAGTTTGATCGAGGACAGGTAGTTGCCCAGAGGGTCGCCGTCTGGCTCGTGGGCCCAGACCGACATGTTGGTGGAGATGCGCGGCAGCAGCATGTCACCGGAGATTAATAGGTTCTTGTCGGCGCAGTAGAGCGAGGCATGCTCGGGAGAGTGCCCATAGCCCGGGATCACCCGCCAGTCACACCCGCCCATCTGAAAGGTCTGGCCACCGAGCAGACGCTTGTAGCGCTGAGGTACCCGAGGCACCAGTCCCGTGAAATAGTCTTTGCGCTGAAGCGTCTTTTGGTAGTCCTCTTCGCTGGTCATGCCGTGACGTTTGAAATGTTCGGCCATGGTGGCGCGCGGCCCGTCTGGGGCGGCCTCGGTCTCGTTGGCCATGCCCCTGGAGGCAAAGATGCGACCGGTGCTGTACTCGCCCAAGGTCATCCACAGGGGCGCCTCCCAGGCGCCTTCTGGGTGGGGGCCGGTATTGGCGGCTGGGGTGTCTTCACCCTGCCACATGCCTTCGGTGAGCCAGTAGGCCAGGCCCATGTGGTCGGGGTGCATGTGGGTGCAGATCACGCGAACGATTGGCTTGCCGTCGAAGTACTGGTCTTTGATCTGACGCCAGAGGGCCTTGGTCTGGGCGGTGGAGACGCCTGTGTCGATTACGGTGAAGCCGTCGACCCCTTCAAATTGGTCTTCGATCAGCCAGAGGTTGATGTGGTCCAGGGCAAAGGGCAGCGGCATGCGCAGCCACCAGACGCCCGGCGCAATGGCCGTGCGCTGGCCGGGCTGGGGGATGTCGAGGACTGGGTAGTGGATCTGGGCTTCAGCGGGGTTCATGCCCAGATTTTAGGCTGATCAGGTCAACACAGCCTGCAGGGGCCGAATTTCCTTTTTAATCTCCGCCGATAGAGCAGTCTCAGCGACCTTCAGGTCATACGCCAACTGAAGGTTTAACCAAGACCGGGGGTCCCCTCCGAAGTAACGCGATAGACGTAAAGCGGTGTCAGGGGTGACGCCTCGCTTTTCTCTAACAATCTCATTGATACGAGCAGGCGTGACATGCAAGGCCTTCGCCAGTGCATTAGGAGTCATTTCAAGGGGAACCAGATACTCCTCGCGGAGTACTTCTCCGGGGTGTACAGGTCTCATTCCGTCTTTTCTGGTCATCCCCTATTTTATCGTTTATCGATAAACGTCACCACCGAGGGGTAGGCCTCCGGTCACATTCCCCCGCTAGAATCGGGGTTATCTCTTTTATTCAAATAGGTTGTTGCGGTTATGAAGATCTCAATTGTTGGCACGGGCTATGTTGGACTGGTTACCGGAGCCTGTCTGGCCGATGCGGGCAACGACGTGCTCTGCCTGGATCTGGATGAATCCAAGATCAAGATCCTGAAGGACGGCGGCATCCCTATTCATGAGCCAGGCCTGCTCGACATCGTCCGCAAGAACGTTGCTGCCGGCCGCCTGCGCTTTACCACCAGCGTGGAAGAGTCCGTGGCCTTTGGACTGGTCCAGTTCATTGCTGTTGGCACACCTCCCGATGAGGACGGCTCCGCAGACCTCAAATACGTACTGGCGGCTGCTCGCAACATTGGCCGCCACATGACCAGCGAGAAGGTGGTGGTCGACAAGAGCACGGTGCCTGTGGGAACAGCCGACAAGGTACGAGCGGCTATTGCCGACGAACTGGCTCAACGCAAATCTGATCTGCCCTTCCACGTTGTGTCTAACCCAGAGTTCTTGAAGGAGGGTGCTGCGGTTGAGGACTTCCAGCGGCCCGACCGCATCGTGGTGGGTGTGGACTCTGCCAGAGCCACCGACGTCATGCGTCAGATCTATGCGCCCTTCCAACGCAATCACGACAAACTCATGGTCATGGATGTTCGCTCCGCCGAGCTCACCAAGTACGCTGCCAACGCCATGTTGGCCACGCGTATTTCTTTTATGAATGAGCTGGCCAATCTGGCAGAGACTCTGGGCGCAGACATTGAACAGGTGCGCATGGGCATTGGCTCCGACTCGCGCATTGGCTACTCTTTCCTTTACGCCGGTTGCGGCTATGGCGGATCATGCTTCCCGAAAGACGTGAAGGCCCTCATCAAGACAGCCTCTGAAAACGGCCATACACTGCAAGTGCTCACAGCCGTCGAGGATGCAAATGAGGCACAAAAGTCGGTCCTGGTGAACAAGGTCACCAAGGCCTTTGGCAATGACCTCAAAGGCAAGCGGTTTGCACTCTGGGGCCTGGCCTTTAAGCCCAACACAGATGACATGCGCGAAGCCCCCAGCCGCGTCATCATCGACGCGTTGCTGGCCCGCGGCGCGACCGTCTGCGCCTACGATCCAGTGGCCATTGACGAGGCCAAGCGTGTTTTGGGAACGAGCATTGACTATGCCAATCGTGCGGTGGATGCCATCGAAGGGGCCGACGCACTGGTGATCGTCACGGAGTGGAAGGAATTTAGAAGCCCAAGCTTTGACCTACTGGCCGAGAAGCTCAAGACCAAGCGGATCTTTGATGGTCGCAATCTATACGACCCGGCGATGCCAGCTCAATACGGACTCATTTACGAGGCAATTGGCCGGAAGATTTGAGTCCCGCGGTCGCGCCGGTGATGACTGCCTCCCGCATCTTTTGCACGGAGACCGGATCAGCGGGCGGTTTTATGCGCCCTTTCAGATTTTTAATCGAATAAGTTGCATCCCTTCTGGGTTGCATCTTTTCTGGAATAATTTTCTGTTTCATCTTTGCCTCCCAATTTGATCTGCAAAGAAATCAAATTCAGCCTAAACCGAGAGCGCCGCACGGAAGGGCAGGTTTTTTTGGGCCAGCTTTTTTGAGCCGCCCAAGAACGCAATCTCGAGGAGAGTCAGCGCACCGCAGACACTGGCCCCGGCCATCTCAATGAGTTGCTTGCTGGCCAGCAGTGTGCCGCCAGTGGCCAGCACATCGTCGACGATCAAGACCCGGTCGGTGGGCTCAAGAAGCCCCTTCCGGATTTCCAGGTGGTCGCTGCCGTATTCCAACTCGTAGCTCACCCGCAGAGTCTCAGGTGGCAGCTTGTTGGCCTTGCGAATCATGACAAAAGGCTTACCTGTCAGGCGGGCCAAGGCTGTCCCGAAGATGAACCCGCGTGAATCAATACCGGCGATGACGTCATAGTCCGACTGCCCGAACTGGTCATTGAGGAGGTCCATAGCCTTGGAAAAGGCAGCTGGGTTGGCCAGTAGCGGGGAGACATCCCGAAAGCCCACACCGGGCTTTGGAAAGTCTTGGACAATGGGAATGTAATCAAGCAAATTCATGGAGGTCACCCGATGTCTGGTTCGATTCTGATCGTGACGGCCTTGCCGCAGGAACTGGATGACAGTCTGCCACCGAATGACCTGCCTGTTGTGTTCACAGGGGTGGGCAAGGTCAATGCAGCGCTGGCGGTCTTGGATGCGATCGCTGTCTATCGGCCCCAGTTAATTGTGAACTTTGGTACGGCCGGTCGGGTATCGGATCGGGTGCATGGCCTGGTTGAGGTCGCTCGGGTGATTCAGCGAGACATGAATGCAGAGCCGCTTGCGCCCCGGGGCCAGACGCCTTTTCAGGATGATCGCCACGGGTTTCACTCGGGTCAGTCTGGCGTGATCTGTGCAACCGGCGATAGTTTCGTGACGAGCCGAGACCCCTGGCTGGTGGAGCAGGGTGTTGACCTGGTGGACATGGAACTCTTTGCGATTGCAGCGGCCTGTGAGCGTGCGGGTGTGTCCTGGCGCTCCTTCAAATACATCACCGATGATGCCAACGAGGACTCTGGTGACCATTGGGAGACCAATGTCCACCTGGGCCGTGATTTGTTTTTTGAGAAGCTCGCGACGCTCTAAGGTTTAAAGCAGCGTGATGTCGTACCCACCTGGTGGGTACTCGCCCTCGACGGACAGGGTGATGGGCTTGCCCACCTCATCGATCAGGGCGTTCAGGAACGCGGCCTCTTCTTCCAGGAAGCGCTCGATGATCTCCGGTCCCGCCAGAATCCGAAACTCCTTGGGATTGAACTGGTGGGCCATGCGGGCGATCTCGCGAAGGATTTCGTAGCAAGTGGTCTGCGCCGTCTTGATGCGACCCTGACCATCACAGGTCGGACAGGTCTGCATAAGCTGCTGGGCCAAAGAATCCCGAGTTCGCTTGCGGGTGAGCTCCACCAGGCCCAATGAGGTAAAGCCACTGATGCGCACCTTGGTGCGGTCGTCTTCTAGAGCGTGGGCGAGTTCCTGGTGGACCTGTATACGGTGGTCCTCGTCCTGCATATCGATGAAGTCGACCAGAATAATGCCGCCGATGTTGCGCAGTCGAAGCTGCCGGGCGATGGCCTGGGCTGCTTCCAGATTGGTCTTGAAGATGGTGTCCGAGAAGCTGCGGCCCGATACATAGCCACCCGTGTTCACATCAATGGTGGTCATGGCCTCGGTGTGGTCGATGATGAGGTACCCACCGCTCTTGAGGTCCACCCGGCGTTTCAAGGCCGACGTGATCTCTTGCTCGATGTTGTGCAACTCGAACAACGGTCGCTCGCCGACAAAGTTCTCAATGCGCGGCATGACACTGGGCATGTACTGCTGGGCAAAGCTGCGCAGGCCGTCAATGCGATAAGGGTCATCGACCAGCACCCGCGTGGTTCGGTCGCCGACCCAGTCCCGCAGGACGCGTTGGGCCAGGTTGAGCTCTCGATAGAGGACGGTGCCAGGTGTAGCCGATTTGCTGGCGGCCAGAATCTCATTCCAGCGCTGCTTAAGATACTGAATGTCATTGGCCAGGGCCTCTTGGCTGGCGTCTTCTGCCTGGGTGCGGGCAATGAAGCTGCCATGCTCGTCGCTGGGGATTAGCGCCAGCAGTCGGGCCTTAAGGGCGTCTCTGGCCTCAGGATCCTCGATGCGCTGACTGATGCCAACCCGCGGTTCGTTGCTGGTGGGGTCGGGTTTGGTGTCGTAGGGCAGGTAGACCAGGTAGCGGCCGGCAATGGATAACTGTGTGGAGAGCCGCGCACCTTTACTGCCCACCGGGTCTTTGAGCACCTGGACCAGGAACTGCTGACTGTCGTAGAGGACCTTTTCAATGGGGCGAGGGGTCTCGAGCCGCTCGCCGTCGAGCAGCTTGGCCTGCCAGACATCGGCGACGTGCAGAAAGCCTGTCCGCGCAAAGCCTGCATCGATAAAAGCGGCCTGCATGCCTGGTAGGACCCGGCTGACTTTGCCCATGACGATGTTGCCCACCGCACCACGCTGCAGGGTGCGCTCGACCTCGATCTCTTGGACCACACCTTGAATCAGGCGAACCGCCCGCGCCTCGAAGGGTGTGGCCTGAAGGAAGATCTCTTCGGGGTGTGGGGTGAGTTGGGTCATGACTGGAATCTTATGTGTCTGGCTCCAGTTTGGATGGCCTTTAAGTCGATTTTTAAGAATTAACTTTACAAAAAGTCGCGACTAATTAAATTTATTGTTTAAAATAGTCGACATGAAGCGTTATCTAGACGATCTCATCGAAAAAGATCTATCCACCAAGATGGTGCTGGTCTCTGGTCCCCGCCAGGTGGGCAAGACCACGCTATGCCGACAGTTGATGGCTGGATTTGAGCCTCACCAATACCTCAATTGGGATGTCGCGCTGGATCGTTCGATTATTCAGGGGCATCGTTGGAGTCGAGATACACAGCTGCTCGTGTTCGATGAGATTCACAAGAAGCCAGATTGGAAGTCATGGCTCAAGGGTGTCTACGATGGCCGGTCCAAGGGTCAATCGGTTCTGGTCACGGGTAGTGCCCGAATGGACACCTTTCGCCAGAGCGGTGAATCGCTGGCTGGTCGCTATTTTGCTTATCGCTTGCATCCGGTCTCCGTCAAAGAGTGGGTGGCCCACAGTGGGCAGACACCTCAGCAGGCCTTGGATCGACTGATGGCGCGAGGAGGGTTTCCAGAGCCTTGCCTGGCAGAGGATTCTGTGATGGCAGATCGTTGGCGTCGTCAGTACGCCACCGATTTGATTCGCGAGGATGTCCTGGAGTTTTCTCGACTGCAGGAGGTCAAGGTCATGCAACTCTTGGTGGAAATGCTCAGAGAGCGAGTCGGATCGCCACTGTCTTACGCTTCTTTGGCCCGGGATTTGGCTGTGTCTCCGGCGACGATCAAACGTTACGTGGATATTCTGCAGGCCCTGTTCATTGTCTTTTTGCTGCCGCCTTGGCATCGCAACGTGGCGCGTGCGCTGATTTCTGCGCCCAAGCTTTATTTCTATGACACCGGGATGGTGGTGGACGACCCAGCCAAACGATTTGAGAACGCGATGGCCTGCATGCTGCTCAAGCATGTTCACTTTCAGCAAGACACCCAAGGCCAGGATTTGGATCTTTATTACCTGAGGACCAAAGATGGCAGCGAGGTGGACTTTGTTCTGGCGACCAAAGATGCGCCGACCCACCTCCTGGAGTGCAAGCTAACCGATGGGTCAGCCCACCGTGCACTGACTCAGCAGGCCCAGCGTTTCCCCGATGCACAGGCGATACAGCTTGTGAAAGACTGCTACCAAGAGCAGACCAAGGGCTTGATCGAGATTCGACGAGCGTCTGATTGGCTGGCTCGCTTGGCAGCTTAGTGTCGATAACGTGAGAGTGTCACCCATGAACGAGCGTAGGCTTTTCGACGGCAAGACCATCCTGGTGACTGGTGCTTCCAGTGGCCTGGGCGCTCATTTCTGCGCTTATTTGAAATCGCAGGGCGCTCGGGTGATTGGACTGGCCCGGCGGGATGTCAGTGCCAATCGAAACATCGATCTGGCGATCACGGCCGATGTCAGCGACGCCCAGTCGGTTGCTCAGGCGATCAAGGCCGCACTCGGAGAGCCCGGTGCGGGTCAAGCGGTTTATGGATTGATCAACAACGCCGGTGTCGCGGTCACGGCCGCCTTACATGAGACGACACCCGAAGATGAGGCCAGAGTCTTGTCCACCAACTTAGTGGGCACAACCAACATGACCCGTGCATTGGTGCCCTACCTGCGGGCCGCAGCGGCTGGATCCAAGGATGGTGCCGTGATGGTGAATGTAGCCTCGGTGCTCGGCCTGCGTCCTTTGAAGAATGTGGCCACCTATGCCGCGACCAAGGCTGCGGTTATTCAGATGACCCGATCAAGTGCGATTGAACTGGCCCGAGATGGTATTCGCGTGAATGCACTCGCACCGGGCTATGTGCGCACCGACCTGAATGCTGAGCTGTTGGATGGACCTGCGGGCGATGCCCTTAAAAAGAAGACCCCGTTGCGCCGCTTCGCAGAGTTAAACGAATTAGATGCCCCCTTGCGCTGCCTGCTGGATCCCGCCAACAGCTACATGACCGGCTCGGTCCTGTTGGTGGATGGCGGCATGAGCGCAGGCCTTTAAAGGAAAGACATGGACTTCAATGTATCTGCCGAACACCAGAGGCTGATGGCCCAGGTCGATGCCTTTGTGGCCGATCGACTGCTGCCACTGGAGCAAGACCCCGCGAGCTTCGATGAACACGAGAACATTCGGGAGGATCTGCTGGATGTCTTGCGAGGTGAGGTGAAGGCGATGGGCCTTTTCTCACCACAGATGCCCCGTGAGCGGGGTGGCCTGGGGCTGGGCCCTGTTGGACAGGCCCTGCTCTACGAGCGGATGAACCGGTCCATCTTTGGGCCGGTCTGCTTCAACTGCGCGGCACCGGATGACGGCAACATGTCGGTGCTCTCTAAAGTGGCCACTGAGGCCCAGAAGGACCGATGGCTGCAGCCGATTGTCGATGGCAAGGTGCGCTCCTCTTTCATCATGACCGAGCCACACCCGGGCGGCGGTTCAGACCCCGGCATGATTCGCACGCGGGCCGAGAAAAAAGGCGACCGCTGGGTGGTTCACGGTCACAAGTGGTACATCACGGGGGCTGGCGTGGCGAGCCACTTCATTCTGATTGCTAAGACTGGAGAGGGCTCGCGAGATGGGCTCACCGCCTTTGTCTTTCACAAGGATGATCCGGGCTGGCAGATTATTCGACGCATCCCCATCATGGGGCCCGAGGAGCACGGTGGTCATTGCGAACTGACCTTCGATGGCCTGGAGATTCCTGATGAGAATCGGTTGATGGAAGTCGGCCAGGGTCTAAAGCTCACCCAGATTCGTCTGGGCTTGGCACGCTTGACCCACTGCATGCGTTGGCTGGGATTGGCGCAGCGGTGTATGGAGATTGCCAATGCCTACGTGGCCAAGCGCGAGGGCTTTGGCATCAAGCTGGCTGATCGCGAGAGCGTGCAGATGCAGCTGGGTCGTGTGGCCATGGCCATTGACACCGGACGACTGCTCACCATGCGGGCGGCCTGGCGTTTGGAGCAGGGCCAAAAGGCTCGGCCCGACATCTCGATGGCCAAAATCCAGGTGGCCGACACCCTGCATCTGGCGGCAGACACAGCCATTCAACTCTGCGGCGCCCTGGGCTACAGCCAAGACACCAAGCTCGAGTGGATCTATCGCTATGCCCGTCAGGCCCGCCTGGTCGATGGCGCCAGTGAGGTCCATCAGATGGTCATCAGCCGGGCCTACCAGGGTGCCCAAACAAAAGGCCAGGATTTCTTTGCCTGGGGCCTGGGGAATGACTGAGCAGCGATGAGCCAGAAAGAGATCGACCCCTCAGTCTGCTCGGCCGTTCAGGCTGCTCTGACAAAGTTGGGATGTGTGGGTTGGCAGCTGATCAGTGCCACACGATTGTCGGGTGGCGCGATTAATCAGAACTTCTTGATTGAATTACAAGACGAACAGTCCCAAGCCATTCGTTGGGTCATGCGTCGGGGCCAGAGTGCCGGCATTCCGGGCACCCATGGTCGTGCAGATGAATACGCTCTCTTTGAATTTGCCCATGCCCTTGGCCTCACGGTGCCCAAGCCGATTGCCTTGGTGCAGACCGACGATGGCCTGGTGGGCTTTTTTGAATTCCGTTCAGGCCAGGCCGATGGCCGAAAACTGGTGCATTGGGTGGGGACTGGGTCTGAGGCGTCCGCGCAGACGGCCAGAGCCATCACCCGTCAACTGGGTGCGGAGCTGGGTCGTCTGCATGGTGTGAGCGCCAGTAAGTTGGCAGCCCAGACGCTGGCCAAGACCCTGGGGGCGCGACCAGCCCATTCCATCGAAGCAGCCATGGTCTTGGTGGAAAAGAGTTTTGCCTGCGTCAGGCAGCCGACGTCCTACTTGACATATGCCACCCAGCAGGTGCTGCAAGAGGGCCGAGCCTTGGCCGCTCAATTGACCGAGTCGACAGCTACTGTCTGTCACAATGATTTTCGTCTGGGCAATCTGATGATGGATTCAGAGTCCGGTCGGCTCACAGCGGTGCTGGATTGGGAGTTCGCCGCCTGGGGTGATGTCATGGCCGACATCGGCTGGCTCACAGCGCCCTGCTGGCGGTTTGGCGGATCTAGGCCAGTGGCTGGGTTTGGTGAGTTGGCTGACTTGGTCAGCGGGCTGTCCTCAACGATGGATGCTACGCAGGCGCATCGCCTGCAGACTCGACTTCAACACGAGCTCGCCTTTTGGCAACGCTATGCCCACCTGCGCTGGGCGGTCATTGCCGCTCAGCAGGGTGAGCGGGCGGTGCCAGGCGATGTGGAGGCCCTGGAATTGGTGATCACCGGCGCCATGTCGGCCAGCCTGGCCGAGCCGGTGGTGTCGCATTACAAAGGTCAGGACATCGCGGGGATGGCCAAGGTGACGGATACAACGACGACCACAATGACAAGCACAACGACGGGTGCGGACGGCTCGGCGGGGGTCTCGTCAGACCGTTCCACAGCAGACCGACTGCTCGCTGAGGCGGCCGCGCATCTGAAACTCCACCTGGCCCCACAACTCTCGGGTGCTCAGAAATACAGCGCCTTGATGGCGGCCAATGCCATTCGACTGGCCCGCGGTGCGCTGGCTTCTGCCAGTCACCGCGCTGCAGCAAAAAATGCAGACCAAGATGCTGTGATGGATGACCTGATTCGCGATCTGCAGGTCTGGTCTTTTAAAGGCTGACCATCGATCAGATAGCTGCTTTTCAACCCACACAGACTCTGCTCTGAAG
>VFQS010003859.1_pt1 | contig 11191 bp, 9 predicted proteins | sample 3512361 | NCBI WGS metagenome assembly VFQS01 (sample SAMN10412375, study PRJNA504923) | tailings metagenome | isolation source: Relicate 1 Philex TSF3 active mining | place: Philippines | reverse complement strand
GCACCCCGAGGGCAGCAACACCTGGTTCCCCTGCCGGAAGCGGCGTGGGTGTCGCTACCCGCCGACCGCACTGGCGCCGGGGCCACTGGCACACCGTGCTGCATGGCAAGAAGCGCCAGAGCCGCCGGATGCAGTGGTTCCAGCCGGTTTTCGTTAGCATTGGTTCAAGGCCTGCAAAATAGATTCACAGCTGCACCGAATCGCAGGCTCAAATGCGAGGTCTCATTTGGCGCGCCTTAATCTTCTGCGCATGACGTCGACCTGTCGATGAATGTCAATTGCCAAGTTGTCACTGCGGGCCACTACTAGCCAGAGTTGCTCGTGGATAGGCGAATGATCGGGCAACGGGGAAAGCCCATGTTTTTTCAACCAGGCTTGACCAGTAAGAGCCGGTGACAAGGGAAGAGCAAGATCTCGGTCACGCATTCGCTTTAACCAGGCGTTTGGAGAGTGTGCAACCCGAGGCTGCGTGGTCAAGTCAATGCCATCCTGCTCCAAAAGATGATGCAAGCCAGGAGAAACCGCACGCCCTGGCACAAGCACACCGCTAACAGCTGCCGCATTGCTCATAAGATAGAGAGGAACCTGTCCCAGTGATAATACCTCGAGATCGTTGACATCCCGAGGCAGTTTAGACAGAGGATTAGCATCCATGCTTAATGAGCTCACAATGGCACCATCAAGCAAACCATGCCGTATGTAGTCGATCCAGCGGCTGCCCTTGTGAAATCGACAGGGTACGCGATCAACGCAATTGAGATAGGATAACAAGGATTGATGGAGTGGATCTGCCCCTATCCGAATAAATCCCTTCATCATCCGGTGCGCTCTAGCCGCAAGACGCAGAAAATCCAAGCAGGGATTGGTGCCGTTACGACAGACACCTGATCGCCCCATGGCTGATTGCAGCTCAAGTTCCTCACGAGCTCTTGAGAGTGACCGGCTAATCGTAGACTGATTGATCTCCAGAAAGGTCGCAGCGGCATGCTGTGATCCACTGAGTTCAAGAATATCCAACAGGAAGATGTCGTCTAGATAAGCTGGTTGTTTATACGTTCGGGAAAGGTCTAACTTGGGCAAGGACACATGCCGAAAGCGGCGTAATTGCATCGCAGGGCTCGGAAGTCCCAGCAACCATGCCAAGGCCTAGACGCCCACAGGGCCTTTTACGTGCGAAAGACAGTTTTAGGTATACTTTAGCCCGAGATCAGGTATACAGTTGGTTCATGATCTAGTGACTTCAAAAGGCAACGGACTCCTTGGACATGTTGCTGACTTAAGCACATCAGCAAGACCGATACCCACTGCAGTGCAGTGTATTTTCGGAAAATGGTAAAGGCGATACGGCTGGCCATCTCCGGCAATTAGCGGCACATGATGAGGGTGAAGCCGTCGCTCACAGCCAGGCTCAATTTGCGTGCTTCTCAAAGGAAGAGCCACACTTGCTATCAGGATTTTAGCAGTTTTCTCTAGATCTAGAAGAAGTCTTACTCTGATTTCCTTGCATTGACATCTCTTCCACTAGAACCTTTGCAGCTGCTGTTGCGGAACCAATGAGGGGTTTGCCTTGGCGTTCAAGAGTTACACAATAGAACAACCATGCAGCAACAGCATCACTATGAAAAAATATTTCAGGCTAGATCACTGGTCACTGAGGCTATAGCCCGCCTGATTACATTGTGGCAAGTCCACAGAGAGGGTGGGCGGACCATGACGCTTTCTAAACAAATGTAGCGTTTGCTACGTTGTGAGGGAAAGTGCCGGCGGTCTGCTACTCTTATTCATACAAGCATTAGCCTATTCTGCATGCAGAGTTATTTGTTAAGCACAGGTCAGCTCGTCGCTGGCATTGCTTTACTATTCTTTGGCGGCGAATTTTTCGTTTCTGGCTCAGTTGCGTTATCTCTGATCTTTGGAATCCCCCAAATCATTATTGGCCTTACGATAGTTGCAATGGGCACAAGCGCACCCGAGCTGTTTGTAAGTCTCTTGTCAACAATTAAAGGCAACATGGGTATTGTCGGAGCAGACAATATTGCGGTTAGCAACGTTGTTGGTAGCAATCTATTCAACATCTTGGTTGTTCTAGCACTCAGTGCCGTTGTATTTCCTTTGAGAGTACAGAGCCGATTGCTCAGAAGAGAACTACCTCTTTTGCTCTGCATCTCAATGGCTGTATGGGGAATGTCCTCTACTGGTCGAGTGACCTGGCAATCGGGTGTTGCTCTGCTGGTTGCATTAATCGTAATAACAGTTTGGCAGATTAGAACGGCAAATGAGAATCCTGATGAAGATGAAGGACTGGACTCTGAAAAATCTTCATTGGTAGTCGCCCTCTTCAAACTAGCCCTCGGTCTCGTTCTCCTGATATTTGGGTCACAACTTCTGATCACAGGTGCATCAACGATTGCACTTTCGCTGGGAGTGAGTACTACTGTGATCGGACTAACAATTGTATCTGCAGGAACGTCAATGCCTGAGTTGGTAACCTCGCTGGTAGCTGCACGCAAAGGAAAATCAGATCTTGCAATTGGGAATGTAATTGGCAGCAATCTCTTGAATCAACTAGTCATCCTTGGGATCTGTGCAACAGTGTCGGGTCAGCGCGGATTGTACGTAGATCCGGTGATGATCGTTCGGGATATGCCTGTGATGCTACTGGCAACGTTTGCCTGCTTGCCCATTTGCTGGAATAAAGGTGTCATTAGCCGCAAAGAGGGCTTCTTTATGGTCATTGCATATCTGGCGTACCTAACAGATCAGGTACTTACAAACGTAGCCCCAGCGCTCACTGATGAATACAAATTGTTTATTACCATTTTCTTTATTCCAGCTGTTCTGGTCTTTCTCGCATGGCAAATTATCTCTTGGAGCAAGATAAGGTACTCCAAAGAGTATGCGCAAGGTAATTCAAGTGTATGAGAATGGCATGTCATAGATTTCTAACAACTATTAGCTGCCTCGGACATTTTGGGTTCGTTTTCGCCAGCGCTAGACGTTCTGTCCCGATTCGCTGTCCCCCGTCATAGATGGTGTACACATGACGTTGCAGAAGCTATTGCAAGCATTCTTGTGAAAGCCATGTAATTCATCCAAGACTTTCAACGAATTCCTTCATCCAACAAACTCCACTCACCATGGCTATCTCTCTCTCCAAAGGGCAGAATGTTTCCCTTTCTAAAACGGATCCGTCAATGACCAAGATCGTAATTGGTCTGGGATGGGATCCTCGCAAAACTGATGGCCAAGACTTCGATCTTGATGCATCTGCTTTTATGTTGTCCGAGACAGGAAAGGTTCGTGGGGACGCAGACTTTATCTTCTATGGTCAGTTAGTATCTGGATGTGGCTCTATCAAGCATACCGGTGACAATCTAACTGGTGAAGGAGATGGCGATGATGAGCAAATCAAAGTAGATCTTACATCTGTTCCCCCATATATCCAGAGAGTCGCCATTACTGTCACCATTCACGAGGCAGATCAGAGAAAACAGTCATTTGGACAAGTTGGCAATGCATTTATAAGGGTCATCAACGAAGATACAAATAGTGAAGTTGTGCGATATGACCTTTCGGAAGACTATTCTACTGAGACGGCAATGATATTTGGAGAAGTCTATCGACGCAATGGCGAGTGGAAGTTTAAAGCAGTCGGACAAGGGTATGCTGGTGGACTAGCTGCAATGTGTAATCAGTTCGGCATCAACGTCTGACACGATGGCCAGCCACTCCAGGCTGGCCTTTTTCTTCAGCCTAGATAACTACATGACAATCCTTCCACCCGGAGGTAACGCAGTATTACCTTCCCGTCAATTCTCTTTGCTAATCTCGTGTGACTCGATCAGTTCAAGACAGATTCGATGCTATTCGGTACTTATATCAAAATCTCAGAGCGCAGAATCGCATGGTGACACAGTCGGATCATATAAGCCAATCTCAAAATACCAAGCCGTACGATTTACACCTAGTGGCCTGGCAGGCTTCGGTAGCTTTGATATCGATCTCGATCAGCTACCCACAGACATAGAAAAGATAATTTTGATTTCTTTCGTCGACGAGGACACTAGGGGCTTTGTAGACTTTGGCTGTCTTAATATCGAAGCAGGCTCAATCTCAGGCAAGATTGATTGCTCTAGATTAGAGGAGAAAGCACTACTAGTGGCGGAAGTATATCAACGTAATAGTCAGTGGAAACTACGTATTAATGGTCAAGGGTATGTTCAGGGCCTAAGAGCATTATCAGATAACCTTGGGGTACCTCTTATGTATCTCAAGGATATCAGTGCACCAGCAGCTCAACCTCAGCAAGATGCAAAGGGCAACTCACGCGTAAGCCTTACAAAGTCAAATAAATCAATTTCACTGACAAAAGCTGGTTCAAGCCATGGTAAGATTCTCGTGAATCTCAATTGGAACAAAAGAACCGAGCGGGCTGGCTTGTTTGGTCGCAAGTCAAGTGGTATTGATCTTGACTTAGGTGCCTTTGTCGAAACAATAGACGATCAGTGTTTTGTCGTTCAGGCATTGGGGAATATGTTCGGAAGCTATGAACATGCACCATTCACAAGGTTGCTCGAAGATGACCGAACTGGAGCGGCAGAGACAGGTGAGTGGATCAATATTAATGGAGACAAGTGGAGCAAGATCCGGAGAGTTCTGGTTTACGCATTTATTTATGAAGGGGTGCCTAATTGGCAAGAGACAGACGGAATAATACGAGTTATCGTTCCAGGCCAACCCGAAATCGAAGTCAAGATGAATGAATTTGGCGATACGCGTGGTACTTGTGTGGTCGCTACATTAGAAAATGTTGGTGGAGACGTGAAGGTGACAAGAGAAGTCACATTTCACAAAAGCCAGAAAGAGATGGATCGAGAGTATAAATGGGGCTTCAATTGGACCGTCGGGAAAAAATAATAATTAATCCACCGCTACTTATCAGAGACGACTTGATCGGCTTCCAACGCTCAACAGTGGCCATGCTCCAGAGATGACTCTTCGCTTTATGACAAAACCCAGTCACGATACGACTCGCCCATTTACTTAGTTCCGGTTCAGCACTACACTAAACACAAGCGCAATCTTACTCATGCTCCGTCGCCTTCCAGTCTATTTGGTTTTAGACGTTTCCGGCTCAATGCATGGGGAACCAATTGCAGCCGTACGCAATGGGATGCAGATGCTGGTCAGCACCCTCAGAACGGACCCCTACGCCTTGGAAACCGCCTACATATCGGTCATTCTGTTTGATGGTTCAGCGCGCCAAGCTATCCCCCTGACTGAGTTAATGGCTTTCCAGCCGCCAACGATCGATGCCGGCTCAACCACCTCGCTTGGAGATGCGCTTAAAGTCACGAAGGAGTGCATCGAACGCGAAGTAAGTAAAACGACCGCTGAATCCAAGGGAGATTGGAAGCCCCTAGTCTTCATCATGACGGACGGTCAACCAACAGATGACTGGGAAAAGGGTCTAGCTGAATTCAAGAAGGTCAATCCAGGAATGGTGATTGCATGCGCTGCTGGACCGCAAGCTGACACGTCCGTACTCAAGAAGATAACAGAAGTTGTGGTTGCGCTGGATACAGCAGACTCATCAACTATTGGAGCTTTCTTTAAATGGGTCTCAGCCTCCATATCCACAAGCTCCAAGAAGATTGACCTTTCAAAGTCGGAGTCGACGCAGCTTAGTGAGCTCCCTCCCCCTCCACCGGAGATCACCCTTGTCTGACTTGGCTCATGACTTTTTACTGAGATTCCCATGAGACGCTTACCAGTGTATCTATTACTGGATACATCGGGCTCGATGCGAGGTGAGCCAATCGAAGCGGTTAATACCGGCATACGAGTGATGATCAGTGCACTTCGTCAAGATCCACACGCACTCGAATCAGTTTATGCGAGTATCATTACTTTTGATAGTGAAGCTCATATCGTCATGCCACTCACGGCATTAGACGAATTGCAGGTCCCAGTGATTACTACACCGCAATCCGGCCCTACACACTTAGGCCTGGCTTTAGAGACACTGGCTCATCAAGTGAATGCAGAGATTAAGCAATCAAGTTCAGAGCAAAAAGGAGACTGGGCTCCATATCTCTTTATCATGACAGATGGCAAGCCATCTGACCGGTTACTTTTTGACCAGCAATGTCCTCAAATCCGCTCTATTGGATTTGCCAACATTATTGGTTGTGTCGCTGGTCCAAAAGCAAGCAAGGATGATCTAAAACCACTCTGCGACCATATAGTAACTCTAGACACTATGGATAGCGCATCTTTCACAAGCCTTTTTAAATGGGTTAGCGCAGCTATTTCAAGTGGAAATAGGAGTATGGGTACTAGTTCCAACATTCCACTGCCTCCACCTCCCCCTGAAATTATTGTGATGGTCTGAGGAGCCTCCATGAGACGACTTCCAATCTTTCTTGTTGTTGATGTGTCAGAGTCTATGGTGGGTGAAAATCATAGACAAATGGAGGCTGGGATCAAAATGATCGTTAAAACCCTACGAACAGATCCCTATGCATTAGAGACTGCCTTTCTATCTGTAATAGCATTTGCTGGTAGGGTTAAGGTTGTAGTACCATTGGTGGAGATTTCGAGCTTTGTGCCACCAAAACTTCCCATAGGTGGTGGTACCTCACTTGGTCTCGCCCTAGGCAAGCTAATGGATGAGATTGATAACAATGTTACAACGTCCAATTATAAGAGTAAAGGCGACTGGAAACCCATCGTATTTCTCTTCACTGATGGAAAACCGACTGATCAGACCTCTTCGTCCATCAAACGCTGGAACGACTCATATCGAACAAAAGCCAACCTGGTTGCGCTTTCAATCGGGCCTGATGCTGACATGGAAGTCCTGAAGAGTCTCACTGACGATGTCTTAATACTCAGCGATACATCGAGTGATGGCTTTGCACGGTTTGTAGACTGGGTATCTAGATCCATCCAAAACCAGAGCCGTAGCGTAAGCACAGGCAAAGACACGAGAATCTCGCTTGACAAGACTGAAAAAGATCTAATAGTAGAAGTCAATGAAGGTAATCTTGCCAAAGTAGCTAGGGTCGACGAAAGATTCGCTGTCTTCACTGGACGTTGTGCCAGAAACAAAAATCCATACTTGCTTAAGTATAAACTCGCCACTGACATGGAGAACAGGTGGTCTATTCACGCTGCCAATTCGAATACTGGCTCGTATTCTTTAGAAGCTGCATTGCCGCTCAACCACAGCTTCTTTGACTTGACATCTGATGATGATCTGTCCGGCACCATCAGCTCTACCCGACTTACTGAAGTCCCAGTTTGTCCACACTGTGAAGCTCTTTCAGCTCTAGCTGTGTGTGGCTGTGGAAAGATACACTGTATAGGTAATACTGATTCAGATGTGTGTCCATGGTGTGGCAACACAGGTTTCTATGCAGTATCTGACCTTGACATTCAACGGGGGTTAGGATGAACATGCAAGATTCATCTGATAAAGTCAAGGAGATTCTGCGAGATCTCTATTCAACAGTGAAGACCTCAGATCTATCCGACAAGATCCCTCTTGTCTACGACTATAATGCACTTTCCACTGAAGCCAAGAGAATAATAAACTTATTGCTCGCTATTGATGCCGAGTCATTTCAGTCGTTAGCAAATACTGCTGCCCAGCCAGTTATATTGCAAGATCCTCGGTCTTCCGAGAGATCGACTTATGTTGCGGACAATGAACAGCCAGCTGATTCTGCGTCAACTAATCAGAGCTCGGACAGTTCCAATGCTGTTTCTGAAACATCGGCCAATCTTACTATCCCATCGACCGAAAATAATCAGGCTGCGCATGGAATAGCAGTAGATGCCAACGATTACTCTAGGACTACTATCTCTAGCGGCCCTAAACTTCCTAATCTTGCTGGCGTAAGTGACTCCTTCTCGGTCGTCTCTCATGACAATCAGCTCGTTATACATGTGCAGAACGACTTGATAACGAGTGAAGGAGACGACCTCGAGAGCGTTAACGAATCTCCACGATCATCAGAGAATATGCAAAGTCAGCTCCCAGTTATTAAGAAGGAATTCTTGCTTCCCAATGCCAAGGTCAATGAGGTGTATGAAGCCTGTTTTGACTGCGATGGTGCAAGGAATCTTACGAGCGACGTCAATCAAGTGCCTGGAATCTGCATTGATTTGGATTCTTGTGTTGTTTCTGGAATCCCCACCGCGAGTGGAGATTTTGTGATTCGCCTAAGGGGAACTTTAGATGGTTACCAATGTGAGATACTGCTTAGTCTGGCTGTGATAGCTGATCCCAAGTCTCTGTGGATTGCAAAGCCAAGTGACCCTACGGCTAAATATGCAAAACCAGATGAACACTCATCTCTTTATCTCTGCGAGGAAATGCTTTTGCTTGGAGCAAGTAAGAGGGGACGCTCACATGCGCAGGTCGGTTCTTTTCGTGATGACGACTATGCGGTTGGGAATATTGAGAATTCTCAGTGGTTTTATGCAGTTGTTGCCGATGGTGCCGGTAGTGCTTCTTACTCACGAAGAGGTTCACAGATAGTGGCGGAAATAGCTAGGGAGTCGATCTCTCAGCTGATCCAAAACAACCTCGGCAATATAGATGAGCTCGTCTCAGCCTACTTGGCAAACGAGCCTTCTGCCGAGAAAGCAATTAGGAACTCACTTTATCATACTTTGGCCGCCGTTGGTCTTAAAGCTGCGAACTGCATCTATGAAGAGGCTAAGCATCACGAGGTATCTGAAGACTTATTTTATACTACTATGATATTGGCTATCGCACGCAGGTGCGCAGATCACTGGTTCGTTGCTGGTTTCGGAATTGGTGACGGTGGCGCCGGAGTCCTTGATCTAAGCACAAATTGCATTGCAATAATCAACAAGCCAGATAGTGGAGACTATGGTGGGCAAACAAGATTCCTTCAGGGCTCGATGTTTAAAGACACTGTTGATATTAGTCAGCGAATCTTCTTTGATATTCGCCAGCATATTGATGCAATTATCTTGATGACTGACGGGATAACGGATCCTAAGTTTCCTACTGACAATGTTCTCAGTAACTTTAGTACTTGGAATGACTTCTGGAGAAATGACTTATCTGCTGGTGTGTCGGTCAACAAACCAGGTCATGAATGCGAACAACAATTGTTAGATTGGCTTGACTTCTGGTCGCCTGGCAACCACGATGACCGTACTATCGTGCTGATGATTCCAGTAGGTGAGACTGATGCAGATCATTAATCTTCAGACAACGGATGGCAGCCCCATTCAATACGTCGACGAGGTGATAGGTCAAGGCGGAATGAAGGATGTATATTTTAGTCCTGATCGAAGTTATGTTGTCGCCTTCTTTCGTGATTCACTTGATCAGCAGGGTGTTGAGAGACTTAAGTCCATTGTAGGGACCTATTCACAAGGTATCTTTGGACAGCAGGGTGGAGACTATTGGAAAGACTTATTCTGTTGGCCAACTGGCATTGTTGAGCATAACGGTCGTTTTGGTGTCGTCGCACCTGTTTATCAATCCCACTTTTTCTTCAGCCATGGATCCATAAATGGAGATATGCTCGGTATTAAGGGGAAAGAAAAAGAGGGGAAGTGGTTTGCGAGTGCTTCAAACCGTTCTCGTTTTCTTGCGCCTGAAGAAAAAGGTACTTGGCTTTCTCACCTTCAAATCAGCCTGTTGATCAGTCGCGCAGTTCGTCGGTTACATGCTGCGGGCCTTGCGCATTCTGACCTCAGCTATAAGAACGTATTGGTTGATCCATCGACAGGTAAAGCTTGCATTATTGATATTGATGGGCTAGTTGTACCTGGTAAATATCCTCCTGATGTTGTGGGTACACCTGACTTTATTGCCCCTGAGGTCATCGCAACACAACATCTTGAGAAGAATGATCCATCTCGAGTTTTGCCATCTGCTCTCACAGATCGCCACGCTCTAGCTGTTCTGATCTATATGTACCTCTTTTATCGCCATCCACTTAGAGGCGGCAAACTTCATGATCAAGATGCCACGAAGGATGAAGATCTGGCGATGGGCAAGCAAGCTTTATTTATCGAAAGTTCAATTGATCCTAGTAATCGTGTAAAGACCGATCAGCTAAAGGACTCCCAGCTGCCTTGGGGAGACCCTGCCAAGATCCCTTATACAATATCAGGCCCATTCCTTTCTGACCTATTCCGGAGAGCATTTATCGATGGGCTTCACTCACCCCAAGATCGCCCTACGCCTTCTGAATGGGAGACTGCACTTGTCAAGACAATCGACATGATCCAGCCCTGTTCTGCTCATTGCGAGATGGGCTGGTATGTCTTTGACAATATGACAGTGCCAAAATGTCCATATTGTGGTGCCCCTTACCACGGGAAACTGCCAATTCTAAATCTCTACTCCAGCCGTCACAGTGGCTCGTATAAGTCTGATAATCACCGCCTAATGGTTTGGGATGGCCAGTCGCTCTTTCCCTGGCATGTCAACCGCAATGTGTTTCCAAACGAGCGTCTTGATCCGCAGCAGAAGAAGCGCGTTGGATATTTCCAGTTGCACAATGGTGATTGGTATTTAGTAAATGAACACATGTCCAGCATGCACGATGTGGCTAAAGACACCGAAATCCCTGTCGGATCAAACGTCAAACTTACAGATGGAGCTCAATATCTTCTGTCCCGTGAGGATGGTGGACGCCTGATACATGTGCAAATAGTTTCTGGGTAAAGCCACGTCATTCGATTCCGACTTCTAAGAGCGTAGTGACATCTTTGCTGCCTAAAAAGCAAATTACTGGCAGCAGATCATATCTGTTATCTATCGCAATCGCCTACATCTTTCGCTTCTTGCTAATCGCTTTGCGAGCTTTTCCTCTGGATATGTCAGCTTTTGTCCGGAGTTTGCTTCAGGGATGGCAATAGCAAGCAGAGTCCTGGACTTTTATGAGCCCCCTGCTGTGGCTGCTTGGAGCGGCCTCCTCCCACGGCCTGCTCGCAGGCCGGATCGTCTTCTCGTCTGCCTTCGTCGGCGCCTGTGAGCTGCCGAACTGGATCCAAGCCCCGCGGCAGGTGAACGCCTGCCTGGCCCACGTCCCCTGCAGTGGTGTAATTCCCCCGGCAACCCCACCCGGCGCCGGATCCTGGGCTCGTCCCAGCGCAGGGAGCGGGGCCCGAAGGCCACGTTGTCCCACACGCT
>VFQS010003857.1_pt1 | contig 11199 bp, 10 predicted proteins | sample 3512361 | NCBI WGS metagenome assembly VFQS01 (sample SAMN10412375, study PRJNA504923) | tailings metagenome | isolation source: Relicate 1 Philex TSF3 active mining | place: Philippines | reverse complement strand
CCCCAAAACCCCAAAACCCCATTGTGACTGCAATATATGAAGAAAGATTAATAATATTAATAATAACAATAATAATAAAGTCATTGAAAACTATGGGATATTAACTGCTTTGAATATTTATCGTAAAAATAACGTGAAACAAAGTATCGTGAAAGATGATCGTTTTATGTAGTTAAATACTTTTCGCTTAGCATTAATTTTTAATACAATCTGTCAATGAAAGAAGAATAATCACTTAGAGTTTCTTTAACTTGCTTCTGGCTTAATTTATAAAAGTGCAGCTTCTATGACGTGTCTATGCTTTGCAAACTTTTCACTCACCTTAAAGAGGTCTATGAGGAAATCATAAGCTTTTTTGCAATCGTATACTGAAGAGTGACGAATTGCTATTGCCAAAATCTGCTTATTAGCCTCAATCATTTTAATGCAGCTATCAGATTCTTCAGCTTTAGTCTCTTCTTTGACTTCTTAAGCCGCAGATTCAGCATTTTTAGTATTTAAAGCAGCTGATATCTAAATATAGATGCGAAGTACATCATAGACTCCTGACACCACTTCTTCATAATCTTCATATTGAATTAGCATTCCCACCATCGTTTCAAACAATTTCCTATAAGTATATATATATTTTTTAAATCCTAAAACTTACTGAGACATTTTGAGAGGTGTCTTGGGCTCAATAATTTCTTCACTCGGCTTCGCATTCGGTCCATATACCTTGAATTAGTCACTGACGACCATTACTAAGTTGGTAGTGAGCATTCTAATGAGTGCGACACACGTAGATTCCCCGCTCTCCTGCAGATCCTTGACCTTAATCTCAGCAGAGTTTTATTTCATGGACCCTGGTACTGTCTCCTGATGATTCAGCTACTTGATGCGCTCGATATACATGTTGTGCGCGATCACATCATTGATCACTGCTTCATCTAGAGTGTCATTAAGAGGCTTCGAGGAGAGCTGACAAATTAGGTGAGACAGAGTCGCATAGATTGAGTCATGCATGTCCTGGTAGATGCCGATCGACTTCGAGAGGACAAGCAATTCAGTCAGAGAGGCTGACACCAAGAAGTTGTAGAAGAAGTATCTCTGGAGAAGGATTTTGTTTTCCGCTATATACTCACTGTTTTGAGACATTGCAGAAGATTAGAGCTGCAAGCTGGATCTAAGGACAATCTCAGCGAAATTTGAAATGGGCGGAAGAAGTCTCTTTGAGGCGAGTTACTGCTGAGTTGCTACTAAGTCGATCTAAATCTGGTTACTGAGAGACTAATATATCATTTGAGCAACCATATGCATATGATTGACGTAATCTGTAGAAAACATAGCATTCCCAGGTAAAGGAGATGTCAATTCAATATTGTGCAAGTTTTCAAGAAGCTCCAATAGTTAAAGTCGATATTTTTCTCTCTCTTTTTCAAGCTTCGGAATTAGACTTTGCTACACTTGCTAATCATATATCGTTTGATCCTTAGTGAAAAGCATTTTCGCTTGGCTATTGAACAGCAAAATAAGAATGCGAAGGGAGACTCTTATTATATTCTGGTTTCTTGTCCTCATGGGCATTTGAATGACTGTCTGTATCACTGGAGTCTTCATCAGACAAACACTCAGCAGAGACAAACTTATTGCGTCAAAAAGAACATCTAAGTTTTGTCCAATCGTGAATTGTGTCAACTTCATTGAAATGGCTCGGCTAAAGGCTGGCCTTACTGAGTTACTGTTTGATTGTTTGTGGGCGAGATTCAAAAATTTGAACAGTGCATAGAGTGCATAGTATTGGTATTCAGAGTCAGCATCCCCTTACTCGTGTGAAAAACTTTGCAAAATGATGTTGATAGACTTCACATAATTTTCCAAGGTCACAAACTTATCTTCACCTGTTGTTTTCTTCACTAATTTTGTCAATACTGGAGGATTGAGCTATAGTAGTATCTCCATTGGTAAGAATGAATAGACTCGGGAAATCAATTTAAGCTCTTCAATATCGAGCTTTGATAGCCCCGAGTGCTTATCTTCCAAAACAATTTGGACTAAGATTTCGAGAAAACTTTGCTCAACAAAAATGATCTACTAGAGTTTCAATGCAGCCTTTTCTAAAACATCGTGCGACTTTAGTGAGTCACAGCAGTCGAGAATGTTAACCAATATATCTGTTGTGAGTATCCTTATCTTTTAGTATGATTACTTCTTCTCTTGTGAGCCTTGTAGATGAAGGGTTAAGTACTTAGTGAATAGAACATTAATGATGTCAGTTCGCTTGACGAAAACACGAAGTGAAGATTCCCTAAAGGCCTTCTGTGGGGATTGGGCAGCTACAGATTGAAGAACGCAGAGGCCTAATTTGTTTACCTCTTAAGAGTACTCAAACTCAATCAACTTCAATATAAGATTTTGCGTTTTGAGGTTGGTGAAGATAAAGGGGTCCATGAAAAGCATCTTATGGATGTGGATATGCAGAAATTAGATGGTTTAATCCATGTGCTATATCTGCTAATGTAGATCGCTTATTATCATCTTTCCATCTGCATCAAATAGTTCAGTTTTTTAAGCCTCCTTATAATCATCGAAATACGTTGTGACAATGTCTAGTCCGATATTGGCTATCGCATATTTTGCATCCGTTGAGGCCTGATCGATAATTTGTCTCAAACATTCCTAGAGGTGAGTCAAAGTTTTGGGTTCCAATGCCTAATTATTCAAGATTATCTGACTTAGGATTCCTTATAGCGACTCTGTCTTTGTGAAATGATCTTAGAAAATAGAGTATCTAGAGTACTTTTGCATAGCATATGCACATGCTTTAACAATGGCTGGATTTTCTTAGACTTGCAAGCAGTCCATGAGACTTTTGATAATGCTAAACTTTTTCAGGTCATCGTGCAAATTCTCAAATGGCTCAAGAAGTATGACTAGCTCAACTAGAAGCAAAATGTTTTCAAGGAACAAACTATCCTCGGTCTTGATAAGACACTGATCGGTGAAATATTTGAGGATCAAGATGATCGTATCTTGCAAGTTTTGTGAGCTCAGGTAAATAAGGTTGATATCAAGCTTGTTCAAGAGGAGAGTAACTAGCTTTAGAAAATAGTGAGAGGCAAGGAGCTCACTGGATTGGTTGGCTTGATTCTGCTAGGACTGGATAATGAAATTAAATACTTTTTCGATTAGCTTGCCTGATGATTTAAGAGTTAGGTAACCGCTTATGTATGGCATCTGTTGCCCAATTTTTAAGCACTTCATCCATGTCAAAGGATCAATTAAGTAACTCTTTGCAGAATCAACTCGGATGAAAGAGTTTAAGATTCCGCTAAATATTAACTTAGTTATTGATTAATCCACTTTATCCTCGTTTTTTGAAGAAAGTATATCAATATTGAAAATTATCTTCTTCAAAAACCAGGAATCTGAATAGTGATCATTGAACGAGTCAATATGCGATTGATTAAAGTTTGAGACAGCTGATTAAAGTTGCTCGATAAAAAAGTTTACCCAAGCTCGCATCTGATCATAACTTATTGTTCCGAAGATGAATGAGTCAGATATTAATATGCCCATTATTTCAACTGCGAAACGGTAATTTTGAACCTTTGAAGTGCTTATCAACAAATTTTTCTTCTCAATTTATACCTTCTCCAGCACTGGAACAAGTGTCTTAGAGCATTTCTGAGCGAAAAGATCTAGAATCTCAGTCCTAACCGACTCTTTAATACCCTGATTCTTCAAAATACTTATTGCAATCTTGATCGCCGATCTTAAGTTGTGCAGTATTCTAATAACTTCAATCTCATTGTTTTCCACCTCTGTTTATCCCTCTTTATTCCCTTACTCCTTGGCTACGTGCAATATCAAGTTAGCATAGCTTTAGTTGCCCACGGCAGTGAATATTAGGAGACACAAGTCACTGTTGATGATAGCCTAATGAGACGTCTCTATTTTTGCAGTACGCTTTACAAATCTAATTATCCCGTCAATGGCATGCTCTAGTTCTGGGATTCTCTAGGTTCGCGTCAGGAAAGCTGTAAAGCAATTCATTAATCGGTTAGAATACTGAGAGGCGAGAGCTTTAGAAACGATTTAGGAAGTAGAGAGACGCTCGATGGTCAGCACGATAAGCTTCATATCTGACTGAGAAACACAGTAGAAGATAAAGAGTTCAAGAATTGGTACAATTTACTCAATATTATGCTCAAGCTTATCTGGAGTCCAATATTTAGTCAATAGGTAGATAAATCTGATGATGTATTGTTGAGACAAAATTTAGAAGTCCTTGTAGAAGAACTGAATAATTTTTAATATTTATAGAGTGATACCATCTCTGTGATTTTCAAATATATCGGGATCACTTATAATCAGATTGTTCAAAACCTTAAATCCAAGCTCGATGATAATGTCACTTTCAATTGTATTATTGGTAACGAATCCTATTCCCCGAATCACGAGATCAACAATGGGCTTGACATTAATGAATTAATGCAAACTCTTATCATTATCAGTTGCATTTACCAGTATTCCGAAAACTCTTCTCCTACAGCTTGCACAATTATGACTCAATTATTATAATGGTTCTTTCGGTTGGTTTTCAGCAGTTATTTATTGTTCAACTCTAAGCTATCTGTCAATCAACATTAATATGAGTTGTAGTGACCTTTCACGGATCAAAGTTTTGTAGTCCTCATATTGACTAACGGCATGAAGATAACTTATCAAGATTTCGTCCAGTTCAATAGCAATGTGATACTAGAAAAAGACTAAAATGATTCCTTGCATCAAACTATCTTAAGCCTGTCTCACGCTCTGATTCAATGCTATCTCTTTGACATTCATCATGTTGGACAGACAAATTACTGCTTCAATATTAGTCTACATTATTTCATTAAGAATTGATATGACCTTACAGCGGGTTGCAAATCTTTTGTCAAACATAAACCTTCTTTGACAAGTTCCAAAATTTAGAGGGACATAGCGATATCTCTCAGCTCCTCACCGTCTGAATTTTAAAGTGCATTTATCATTTGAGAGACAAGACGGAGAGTATTGAGCATTAAATACTGTTTTTAGTCCGTCATACTTAGCATGTTGTTGGTCTTTAGGACAAACTTTACTAAGATTTGAAGGGAGTTAAGAACTTGCTGTTCCTTGAAGAAGAGAGGCTCCAGTCTCAGGTTGAAAAAAATCTTGCACACAGTCGTTTTAACGGCATGATTAAGAACCAGATTGTCAAAGGACTCGAGTTCGGTGAGAGCTTGATCATGCAGAATCTTGGAGTAATCATATTCTTCCTCCAATAACTCACTTAGAAAGGTCAAAAGTAGAGGTACCTTTATGAAAACGTCCAAAAACTAAAACTATTATCCATTATGCGTAGTCTTACCTGTACCAAGCTGAAAGTAGCATCTTATATCGCTTAGAGGAGATATTTCAAATTTTTATAATTATGCATATTCTCTTTGTCCTGATGCATAATTTTGACAATTTAAACAAGCGCATAGACCATTGACTTAACGCTACTCTAGATCATGTCTTGCTGTTTATCTTGAGGTGGTATGGTTTCGCTCTTATTTTTCTTCAACGCTAGACCTTTTAATGAGTTTTCTTTCTGAGTCTGATTTTGCTGAGAGCCACCTTTTAAAGAGGATGCATCTGCAATAAAAGTTGCACATGCTGTGAATAGGTCAACCTTGGTTTTGAAATCCACCACCTCAGTATTTGTTGCAATGAGTTTATAGATCGAATTGAGATCTTCCCAAATGATATGAAGGTATTTGCTGTTAAGCACAATGTTGAGGATTCCATACATCTCATTATCTTTCGAACCCATTTTAACCTTAGGATACTTGCCATTCAAGTTGTTCTTGAACTGTGCATAGAAGCCCTCTTTGATGAGCCACTTGTGATTCTCGGACTTGGTGCTGGCACTTACCGCCAGTCCAATGATCTTCCTCTGCACTATGTTCTTCTGGTTCTCTTACTGCGAGCCCCCTTCCACAATCTGCTACTCGTACTCCTAGTAGGTCTTATATAGCTCGCGGATGAAGTTGCGAGAATAGACGCGTTAGACAGCGATCTTCAGATGCAAGTTGAAGATGATGTTGATCAGAAGGGACTTGTTTACTACAAAGATGCGGTCGTTCAAAATCTCAATGATGCTTTCATACACTATGAAGTTTAAATTAATTCTGTGACTTACCTCGATTACTATCGATGTAATCTTTAGTGAGTTCTGATGTGGTGATGATCTAAAGGAACTGCAGGAATGGTGAGAGTATCTCATTCATCTGTTTCTACTTGTGATGTTCCCTGTCTTCGCCATGTCCCAGATTCTTTATGCTCGACAGCACATGATCCAAGTTCTATATCCCCTTCAGCTTCCGCCTGAATTTTTCGCACGTCTCCACGCTAATGATATTCGCGTAGCCGCAGAGTGCGAGTGAGCTCAGCTTGATAAGACGTGGCTCCGCCACCGTCTTGAAAACTTGCTTCTTCTGCTTTGCGGACTAGTCATCTTAGTTCCGATACTTAATTATTTTTACAAGTGGCTCCTTAAGTTTGCTGAAACAAAAGTCGATGATGATCTCATTGTAGATAATGATAGGTGATATTTCTGGATCTTTGGTGACAAAATGAATGTACTCTAAAAGTGCCGATGAGATCAATTGGTCATCACTGAAATTGAGTATCACATTGGAAGTTAAAAGCTCAGTAAAACCTTTAATGCCTTCATAATTTACTGAAGGATCTAAATCAGAGTTACTCTTTCTAAGGTAAATCAGATTGAAGAAGAGTATAATAGCACTGTATACAAGATTTCTAACCAGCTCCTTGTTCTCCCCTTTAGCCTCATATTACTTCCAATCTTTAATGATACTTAGTGCAAACTGCCTTGTCTCAACACTAACCTAGGGTACTTGCTGTGTTACTACTCTGACATTAGATGAAGTGGTAGTGTAAAGGTTGGAGATGCCCAAAAGGGCGACTTACTTGCAGACCAAATTTAGGTCTTCATGCTTGATGATATTTTCCAGGGCTGGAAGATAACCAAGAAATTCCATCCCTCTGATAATCTATGTCTGGTCACTTGATGTTAGATTCAAAACGGTTATCAAAACTGCTAGTACGGTGTTATCTGAAGGAACTGGATGGTTTTTAAATGGAGAATCAGTCGGGTTGTATACTATTCTCGACAAAGTTTTCATGCACAAGTCCGAAATCATATTATAATTGAATCTGCTTTCCTCACTGCAAGTTACATTAGCTAGGATAGTGGCAACCTGCTCTGAAATGTAGGAAGACTTGGAAGATATGATGTTGAATAGCTTGCATATTCTTTTGGGTCCTGATTCCTAGAGCTTGATATCCTGGGCTTTCCACTTTCTCAGCTCCTTCAGATGACTACTATTTTGTTCCCAGAAATTATCTTCCTGGTTTTCTTCCATCTGCTTATTCTCCAACTCTTAAAAGTCATCATCTGGATTGTAACTTTTTTGGGCCAAGAGTTCCCCGACGAAATCAATACCCGATGAAATGTTTGCAAACAATACCACGATTGCGAGAGTAATCTCATTGTATTTCTCATGTTCGCGAGCTCCCAAAGTCTTCTAACGATGCGGTTACGGGCTATTCTGTATGTCTTTTCTTGTAATGCCCTTTTCGTAATTCTTATTTTTGCCCCATGCTTTGTCATTGAAGGGTGCAATTTTTGTAGTCTTTGCAAATTCTTTCTCATATTTGAGTGTCTTTAGCACGACTTTGATTATCCCTGAGCGCAGTATCTTCCTTATAATCCCTGACTCTCTGATGTGCACGTGATTTTTAGGGTCAAAGCTAAGCATCGCTGCAATTTGCAGATAGCTCAAGTTTAGGTCGTTTGTCTTGCCCTCAGCCAAAACAATGGACTTAGGGATGTCCTGGAAAAATTGAAGAAACTCTTGGTTCGACAAAAAGTACCTCATGGATTCTAGAGTTTCCATGAACAAATGCTGGTAAGACTAAGGTCTTTGAAGGATGTTCACAAAAAGTCTATGACCACCTTCTTTGATGCACTAGATCTTAGCTTCATCGTTGCTAAGAATTCTAGCAAAGATACTATTTGCATAGCAAACCATGCTAGTCTCCATATGAAACCCATTTGCAATTGGGTTCCTCGGATTGCTAAAAATACTATTCTGTGCGCTCGCAGCATGATCCTTAATTAGCTGCTCATGCAAAAAGTACTTATCAATAAGAATTTTAAGCTTTTTAAAGAGAGAAAGCTTGGCCAAATAATCCTTGTTAGCTTCATTTCTTGCCAAATTCAAATAAGTCTACGTGATTAAATTCATCATAAGTTCTTTTTTGTGCTGCTCCGCCAAATTCTAGGCTGTCATATTCATAATCATACTTTAAAAGTAAGCTTGGTGATTCGGCTAACCATTCAAGTCGTATGGATCATAAGAATCCATTATTTGATTGAAACGAGAAAAAAGACCGAATTTCTAAACAGAATTTGAAGGAGTTTCCTCACTAAATTGATCTCTGATGGCAATATGTTGAAATCCCTCTAATTAATTAATTGCATTAACAGTGCTTATCAGATATGGATGAGACTTTTCATTCTCTGACAGTTGCGACAAACAGAAAACACTCATCATGTTGATGTCTGCATCATTTATCATCAAAGCAATGTCGCAAATATAGCAGGCGATGTATATCATATCTTTCCTAATCTTTCGCCAAAGCACAAGATTAATGAATATCTTGAGGATCTCTTTCATGGTGTCAAGGTCAACGACATCCCTCTTCCCTTTGATGCAGTTTACTATAACTATGTTGAGGCACTCATAGTCAATGATAACTTGAAGAAACTCCTAATTCTCAGAGAGAAGAGCAACACATCTACATGATAGCTATTGATACATCTTGTCTCTCTTTCTCAAAAAGTGAAGTAGTGCATCAATACCGCCGTTCTTTATGAATTCACGTTAGAGTTCAAGTCCGTTAAACAGCATCGCTGGAAGAGCAATCATGATAAGCTTCTAGTCAGTCTCAGTGAGCTGATTAAGGGGCTGAAGTATCCTCGGTATGATCTCTTGCTTGATTATTCTGTCTCTGCAGTCCTGCTATACACTCAAATATGCAATTGCAGTCACAATGTTTCCAAAAATTTCTCTCTCACGCTCTTGACCCAACATTTCGAATAGAATTTCAAGGAACCCTTTCTGACTCAAATAAGGCACTATTTACGGATTTTTGGCAAGATTGCAAACAAGCTTGATCATAAACCTGAGCAAGTTCTTGAGCTCTTTACTGTTTTTGAATTTCAAACAACTTTGAAAACAATTTTTCAGAGTTGAAATTTCTGGCTCCTCCACGAAGTGCTGGTGCAAACTAGTTTTAGAAGCCATATTGCACAGTGTGATACAGGCTGATTAGATCACATTAATTTAGCCTTGATGAGCACTATCCAAAAGATGGATTAAAGGCTTGATTTTGCCACGATCCACCTTGGACATCTGCGTATTTTCACCTCCTTTGGCAGCTCTCATTGTATCCTTCATAAAATTTGGGTGAGAGCTTAGGTTAGCAAGAGCAATAACTGAATACTTAATTGTGTCTTCATCGTTCATGTGGGTATCAATTTCTATGGCACCAAGCATGTAAGCTGTGATTTTGCTTTCAATCAAGCGGTCAATATAGTTGCTGTAGTAACTCAAATTAGCAAAGTATCGGCATCCTTAACGGTGATTCTTAATATTCTTTTGATCTTTAAGCATTGTCATCATGAATTCGATCGCTTCATTAGTGGCAACTGTTGAGTTGCAATGAAGTACCTCCGTCATATGTGCAAGTGAGGTAGCTGCATTCAGCATAGTTTTGCTGTCTGTAGTAGCCTTCCCTAGTGCAATGATAGTTTCAATGAGTTCATTCTCGCCTACAGCATCAAGTCCCAGGTTGTTCCTTTCCAATGATTGATTAATTGTTCCATCTTGGTTACTGTTTAGCTCATGTTCTTCCATGCTCAATTTCATTAACTTCTTGAGCAAGTCATAGTGAAAGAGAATGTATTGAAAGGTCTTTGAGATCTCTCGATAAATAAGGTCTAACTCAGATACCTTAGCCATCCCAGGAAGGGCCACATTTTCCTAGCCCTTCTCTGGTGTTTCATCTCCCCCTTTCTATGGGCTTACTTCATGATTGAAATTCTCCTCCCAGTTTTTATTATCGAGCCAGCGGAAAGTGAAAATAAGTTAACTTGTTAGTCTCAGTTTTTTACCAGCCTAAAGTTTTTCCAAGTTTTCAAAATCTTTGGCGAGGAGTCTTAGAATTTTTAATGCCTCGAGGGTAACTCTGGGTGACATAGACTTGATATGGGAGATCAAGATATCAATAATGTCGTCATAAGTCACCAATTCTTTACGGTACTAAGGGTACTTGCAAGCTGAAGCAAGGGTTTCAAGGAAGTTGGCCTGACTTAACGGATCTGCCCCTGTTTCGAACTTTTCTCTTAATATCAATAGAAGAGACCCATCTTTCCAAAGCTAATGAATGACATCTTCTCGACACGAAAAGACCTTTAAAGCTTTGGTGGCCTCATTCATTATAAGAGTTGAATCTGTATTGAGGATCTTCTTGGCCAAGATCTTGATAGGATTCTAAGCCTACCTAATTATTTCCTTCATTCTTTGAAGGTATAATTCTTTCTCATGCTAGTTTTGAACATCATTATCAGTCCCCATCAAATTTGCTTCTCGGAGCATTTACTGAAAAATTAGATTATTTTCACTTATGTGCATCGGGTAGCCCATCTACAAAATTTGCTCATGAGTCGCCTCATTTTGTATGAGTGAGTTGAGAAGGCGCAGACCGAACAGCGAGATCTTATTATTGGACTGTTCCTGCACAAAGGAGATGATCATGGGCCAGAATAAGAACTTGATAATTCTTGAATGCTTCTTAGCTATAGCCAAATTCATGTATTCATCTTGTGTTACTTACTGTCTTTGCAATAATAGTACATAGCCTTTAGAAGTTCCTTCTTCTCCTTTATGAGCCCTGGCTCTCTAAAAATCTGAGTCTTCGCTTCATCAAAGGTCATCTTTGGTGGAGTGTCTAACTCCAAATCACTTAAACTGTCGCTATCGTTCATCTCTCTTTTATATTTATGAAATAATAAATCCTTCAATCATTTATGAAACGCAATGGGGTTTTGGGGTTTTGGGG
>VFQS010003856.1_pt1 | contig 11202 bp, 7 predicted proteins | sample 3512361 | NCBI WGS metagenome assembly VFQS01 (sample SAMN10412375, study PRJNA504923) | tailings metagenome | isolation source: Relicate 1 Philex TSF3 active mining | place: Philippines | reverse complement strand
GTTATAACAACAGATCCAGATATACGACCTTCATTAAAATGTTCAATAAAATGTAATATATCTCCAATACTCGGTAATTCATATAAAATACCCACATCTGCCCGTCCACCAGGTTTTGGTGTGGGTGGATGTGTATGAAAGATATATTCATATTCATACATATCATGAATATTATTTGGCATAAATATTTCATTGTCACCTTTATCAACTCTATTGGTATTACCTAATACAACTATTTTTTGTAATTTATTAGAATTAATGTCAAATAGACCTGAATGTTCGGAATATCTAAATATATTTTTACCTTTCAAATCAGCATATTTTTTACTATATCCACCGTGTTCAAGTAATGCATCTAATATTAATAATTGATTTCTATTAATTTTAATATATTTTTTATTATCAGATTCTACAATAATTCTCGATTCTAATTTCAATGTTGAATTATATTTTGAAAAAAATATATAGTCTATAAATTCTTCAGGTGGTTTAATATAATGTTTTTCTATATAATGTGATAATATATCTTCCCATATGTATTTTCCTAATTTAAATGTTCCTGTCGCATATGCTTCGTCGCATAAAAAACATTTTTTTTTATTTTCAAATTTTAAAAATTTTTCTTTTTTTATTAAGGATTCAGTTAATTTTATTTTTTCTACAAATTCATCATAATATAACCATTTATTACCAATAATAGGGACTGGAAATTTATTACCTTTACTATCTTTTGAATTATCATTTTTATCTACCCAACTACATATAAAATATAATTCTTTATTGTTTCGAATAATTGTATTCATAATTATATTATATACGAATAATTTTATTTATTAAATAATAATATATTATATTCTCTTTTGTTTTTTTTATAAATCCTATATAATCATAATCAAAAATTTGTTCCATTATTTGTAAATCAATATCTTTGTCATTTTTTATTTTTTTATCATTTATTTTTATATTTTTATCTATAATTGATGATTCTATTATTATCATATTATTTCCCATTTTAATAAAATTATTATTTTTATCATAACTACATAATAATTTATATTGACACCACATAAATTTTTTATGTATATTTTCTAATATTAAAAATTTTTGGTTATTATCATCATTATAAAAAAATATGTTATATAATTCATTATATTTAGTTATAAAATGTATATCACAATTTTTATCATATTTATTTTTATTATCCTCATAATTCATATATTATAACATAATTTTAAATTTTGCGATAAATAAAAATATTATTTTTATATAATTAATAACATATATATGTATAATAATAAATATTATGTATTAAATAAATTAATCGATAATGATAATGATAATGATAATGATAATTTAGATGATAATGATAATTTAGATGATATTGATAATTATAATAATATAGATGATAATGATAATGATAATGATAATGATAATGATAATGATAATAAATATTATAAACAAAATAATTTAAATAGACATTATGTCTATTATAATATGAATAATAATTTTATGGATAATAATTATATTAATAAAAATAGACAAAATAAATTTAATAATAAGATAAAAAAATATAATCAAAAAAAAATTTTATGTAATAATTTTATTTTAAATGGTAGTTGTATATATGGAAATAAATGTTTATATGCGCATAATTTAGAGGAACAAAATATTGAACCCATACGCAAAAAAACATTAGATTTATTAGAATCAATAAGTGATCTATCATATATCGATTTAAATTCATATACTAACCGAATTTTAATGAAAGAATTAAATAATTATACAAAATTATGTAATAATTGTATTCAAAAAAAATGTACAGGTGGATATAATTGTAAATTTGGAGCTTGTTTAAAAAAATATCATATTTGTTATGATGATTTAAATTATAATAATTGTAATAATAATAATTGTGATAAAATACATTTATCAAAAAGAAAATTAAAACCAATTTATAATAAAATATATTATTCATTAAATAATAAAACAAAACATTTGATAAATAATTCAAATGATAATATAGATAATATAGATAATATAGATAATATAGATAATATAGATAATATTAATAATAATAAGAAATTTCAATATATAGATATAAAATTAGATAAACGTATAAAATATTTAGATAATAATTTAGATAATAATTTAGATAATATTGATAATATAAATAATATAGATAATGGTAATATAGATAATATAAATAATAATTTAAATAAAAATGAAAATGAAAAAAATAATTATATTAAAAAATATGAATTTAAACAAAATCATATACTAGATAGTTTATTAGAAATGATTAATGATAATTATAATAATGATATTAATGATATTAATGACAATAATGTTCATAATGATAATATGTGTGAAAATACATTAAATGATATTTTAGCAGATTTAATTTCTTGCAATGAATATAATGAAATAGACAATTTATCTGACTGTAATTCAGAATTAAATGATTGTGACTGTGATAAATCAATATTTGATTAATTTAATCTTTTTTATTATTAAAAATGAAGAGAAAAAAATATTGAAAAATAAAATCTAATTAAATATTAGATTTTATTAATTATTATAAACTATTAATGGAGATATATAAAGATTATTCAGATGACTTATATTGGAAAACAAAATATATACCAAAAAATATTGAATCATTAGATATTGATGTTGGGACTATTACAAAAATAAAAAAATGGCTAAATGATTATGATAAAAATAAAAAAACATTTTTAAATTACAATGATGGTAAAAAAAATAGAACTAAAAAATGTTTAGAAAATACAATCGATACAACAATTGATACAACAATCGATGATAATAATGATGAGAATATAGATAATGTAGATAATGTAGATAATGTAGAAGATATAATTATAAGTGATAAAATTAATAATGAACCTAATAAAAGTTGTTTATTAGTGACAGGTACATATGGTTCTGGTAAATCATCTACAGTGATATCTATATTAAATTCGTTAAAATATACAATTTATTGTTTAAATTTTAGTAAAGTTTCTAATTTTAAAAATGTCGATGAATTAATAGAAAAAACTATTTTTAATAAAAGTATAACTAATAGATTAAATAATGTTGTTGATAATAAAAAAATATTAATTATTGATAATATTGAATCATTAACATCTAATAATGAAAAAGATTTAATAATTAGTTTAATAAAATATAATGAAACTAAATGGATTTTTCCAATTATATTAATATCAAATAATAAACATAATAAATTATTATATTTAATAAAAAAAATATCATATGAAATAAAATTGCCAATTCCATCTAAAGAAATTATGGAAAATATATTGTGTAAAATCTGTATGGAAGAAAATATAAAATTAAGTGATGAAAAAGTATTATATAAAATAGTTGAATATGCACAAAATGATATTAGAGGATTAATTACGATGTTACAATCAATAAAAAATATTTATGGAAATAAACTTTTTACATTAGATATGTTTGAAGAATTTTGTAAATCTTTTAAAATGAAAGATATTGATTATCATATATATGATGGCACACAAAAATTTTTATTTGGATATGATAATATTAATAATGTCATACGATTATTTGAAATGGAAAAAACAGTCATGCCATTGATGATTCAACAACATTATATTGATTATCTTAAAAATAATAATATAAATGATGTAAATAAAATATCAAAAATGATCGCATATGGTGATATCATAGAAAATTATATATATGATAACAATATTTATGATATTAGCGATATACAATCATTTTTCCAATGTGTATATCCTTCATATATATTAACAAATAAACTTAATCCAAAAAAACAAAATTATACTAATTTTGCAACAAATTTTGTGTATCCTTGTGATTTAAATAAAACATCTATTCGGTTTATAAATTTTACAAAAAATATATCACAATCTAATAAAATATTTAAGAATATGGAAATTAATGATTATTTGTATTTAAATAAAATTGTAAGAGGGCTAATATATTCAAATAAATTGTCAATGTGTAATGATTATTTAGATGGATATAATTGTTCTATACAAATACTCGAATCAGTATTAAAAATAGATAAAATAAATGGAATAAAATATAATATAACTACTAAATTAAAAAAGAAAATATTATCTGAATGTAATACAATTAATATAAAAGCAAAAGAAAAAGAAATTAAAAAATATAAAAAAAATAAAAAAACAAAAAAATCAAAATAGATTATTTCATAATATATAAAATATATAAAAATATAATTTTTTTAAAATATAAAACAAAAAAAAATTATATAATATATAATATATAATGGATAGTCGTTCACGGAATTCATCTCAAGGAGAAGACAACTTTGATTTCTATTTAAAACATGAAATCCCAATTGAGCAAGTTCGTTCAATGCTTCGCCATAAAAAAATGGATGAAGACAAAGTAGAAAGCACAATCAACAAACTTACAGACGCTAGAGAACGTGTTAAAAAATATGCTCGCAAATTCATTGATAAAATTGATCAACATTATGGTCTTCATGATGTTCCATCAATTATCAAAAAAGCAATGAAATATGCTGATAAACACGAATTAACACCAGCTGAACGCGATGCTGTTGTTTCTATGGCTCTTCGTGGTGATGTTGGTAGCAACTTTACTCTTCTTAACCAACTCCGCTACAGTGAAATGTCTAAATTTATGGGCATTCAATCTACTGCTGGTGAAGTATTAAACCTTCAAGCTAAAGACCATAAACCACTTAATGAAATTGTTTCATTATTTGAATCATCAAGAATCCTTCACACTGATATTAAAAATCAACTCGCTTTATATCGTGATTGTGCAATTGAAGCAATTACTGCTGAATATGACAAAAATCGTGCAAACCTTTCTGTACATATTCATCCAGTTGTAGTTGCCCTTTTCCTTCCTAAAATCGAAGCACTTGAACGCCGTATGTTATGCACAAATATGGGTCGTGTAGTAATTCAACGTGCTACCCCATACACCAATCGTCACATCCCATTATGGGATAATACAATTATGGGTGAAATGGAAGCTGAATGGCATCTTACCCTTGATATCGTAAATGATCCCAACAGTTTAGCATATTTCAGCGATGATACACCAATTACCAATATGCACAAACGTTTCCGTATCCAAATTGAATTATGGAAAAACGTTCTTAACCTCCGTCAAGGTAGACTCTTCTCTCTTGCTGGTTATGAAGCTGATGATGGTATTCCCAATCTTCTCCGCGTATTAAGCACATATGATTGGTCATATTTTGATGCTCCAGATATGTATCACATTCAAGATGAAGGTACAGTACTCCGCAAACTTCTTGCAGTATTCTCTCTTCGTCCAACATTTGCCCAAATTACCACTCTTTCTCCACGTGCAGTTCTTGGATATTCTAACTACAATGCTCTCCAACGCACAACATTCCTCAACATTCCAGTTGTAAATGTTCGTTTACCAACAATGGTTCAAAATCCAGTTAACATGAGCCTCGAACGTGCTCTTGCCCAAACTGACTTCTTTATTGAACACAAAACACTCGTTCCTAAATACCGTTCAGTTATGTATACACAAAACTTATTATTCTTCTACGTAAACAGACGTTACCAAGCAATTAACGTTGCTCGTCTTGATTTCCGTGTTGCATACACCTCAACTCCTTACCAATCCTGGAACGTTGGTCAAACCGCTATCAATGATACCCGTGTAGATTTCGGTTATAGCCAAAAAGTCGGTGATAAAGTTCTTAACTTACGCTCTGTTGTAACAGTATACAGACCTCCAATTGCTGAAAACGTTGTTGGTGGTTCTTCTGCTATCATCATTCCAGATGTAAATTCCAACAGAAATCAAAACGAAAACTTCTATTACAATCCACTTCTTGCTAACTACATGTACCAAGATGGTAATGAAGTCAGATCTAACCGTCCAATTACACTCATTGCTCGCAATGCTCCAAGTGCCCCAGACAGTGTTTGTGTAACTGATCTTGCTGGTCAATTCGGCTCTGTCTTCGTATATGCCTGCTAAATTATTTGTAAAAAATAAATAAATTTAAAATAATATAATTTAATTAAAAATTATATTATATATTTTGTATTATAAAAATAATAATTGTACATAAAATACTAAATATTGAAATATCAATATATTTAATATCAATATCATTTTTGTTTATAAGCATATGATTTTGTAAATTATATGTAATAAAAACTGTATAAAAATATATTATCACCAGTGTAAAAAGAAAATCGATTATATTATTATTCATTTTTTTGTATTTTTAAATGTATTTATTATAATATAATTTAATTTAATTTATATTCAATTTTTTTATTTCATATTAGTTGTATATTTGCATTTGTTATTATTTAAATATGATTTATATTTAATATCATTAATAAAACAATTCCATTTTTTAAATATATTAATATTTTTCATAATATTTTTGTTTTTAGAATAATTTTGTTGTTGAGTTGACATCCATTTTCCTAATTGAGAAATTTTAATATCCTGATCGGATGACGAAGGTTTTTTATGATATTCGTCTATATATTTTATAATAGCATCTAAATTTTTATTCCATATTTCTTCATTTGATAGAATTAAATTTATATATTTTTCATCATTAATAAAATCATTCCATTTTTTACGAATGTCATCATTAGACATAATATATTTTTTATCTTCATAATTTTTTTGTTGATTTGATAACCAATTACCTAATTTTTTATTATCATTATTTTTATCATGTGTCGAAGGTTTTTTATTATATTTATCGATATATTTTTTTAAAGATTCTAAAGTATTTTCCCATATTTCTTCATTTGAAAAAAAATATATCTTATATTTTTCATCTGTAATAAATTCAACCCATTTATTACGAATATTTTCATTTTTCAAAATATTTTCATTTTTAATATAATTTTTTCGTTGCGTTGATATCCATTCACCTAAAAATTTAATATCATTATTTTTATTTTTAACAGTTGGTATACTATTATTTTGATCTATATATTTTTTTAATGATTCTAAATTCTTTAGCCATTCATCTGAATTATTTATGAAATATTTTTTATATTTTTCATTTTCTATAAATTCTTTCCAACTTTGTTTTATAATATTATTTTTCATATTTTTAATATTTTTTATATAATTATTTTGTTGATTTGATATCCAAGTACCTAATATTTTAATATCATTATTTTTATCAGATGCTGTAGGTCTTTTATTATTATCATTAATATAATTTTTAATAGTTTCTAATATCTCAAACCATATATATTCCCTATCTATAAAATATTTTTTATATTTATTATCATTAATAAAATTAAACCATAATTTACGTATATTATCATTAACACATGATTTTTTATGTTTTAAATAATTTTGTTGTTGGTGACAAATCCATTGACCTAATCTTTTTATATCTATATTTTGGTCTTCAGAAGATGGTCTTTTATTATTACTATCAATATATTTTTTTATATCTTCTAATTTATTTATATATTCTTGTTCTTGAGATAAAAAATATTTTTTATATTTTTCATCATTTATAAAATTAAACCACTTTTTACGAACTTCTTCATTTTTCATAATTTGTTGTTGTTTTAAATAATTTTCTTTTTGACGTGATAACCATATACCTAATCTTTTAACATCTACATCTTTATCTGATGTCAGTGGTTTTTTATTATTCATATCAATATATTTTTTTAGATTTTCTAATTTTATGTCCCATATTTCTTCGCTATTTTTCAATAAACCCATATTATTATAAATCATTTCATATTTTAGTTCTATATTATTATTCTCATCAAGATTATTATCATAATTAATAATATCAATATATCCTCCTATATATTTATTCATATAACTTTTTCTAATTCTACTATCATTTCGTGCCATAATTTTTAAAAATTTATTAATATTTTCTTCATCTGATTTATTTGAAAATGGTAATATAATATTTGCAATATTTTTTTCTTGATGTAAACGTAATGCACGTCCAATAATTTGTATAAGAGTTGTTTTTGTATGTGGCATATGTATAAAACAAATACCCTTTGTAATTGGTGCATCAAAACCTTCAACTAATATTTTTACATTAACAATAAATGATAAATTTCCTGATTTATATGTATTAATTATTTTATTTCTCACTGATTTTTTTGTATCACAATCAATATACGCAGCACAATTATTTCGTATTTTATTTAATATATTATTTATTTGTTTTCCTTCTTTTTTTGAATTACAATAAATTATAATATTTCTATAATTTTTAATTAAATATTCACATATATTTTTGTTAGTTGGATCATCTGAAAATATAGGAACAGTAATATTATAATCACATAAATATTTTTTATTAATCATTTCTCTTATATCTTTTGTATAATAATCAAAACCATCTATCTTATCAATAGTAGCAGATAGATAGATATTGTTTTTATATTTTTGATATGTTCTAATTAATTGGATATAAGATTTATTATCTTCATTATCTTCATTATCTTCATTATTTTCATTATCTTCATTATCTTCATTATCTTCATTATCAATTGTATAAATTTCTGGTATAGCTATATGATGTGCTTCGTCTATAATAATGTAATCGAAATTTTGACTATAATTATCAATAAATTTAACTGAATTATATACACATATTGTTATATTTTTTTTTGAATCATACACATTGTTACCATTTCCTATTTTTTGTATATATTTTTGATACTCTGGTTTATATTTAATAATTTCTGTTTCTATTTGTTCTAACAATATAATTCTTGGTACTAAGATTAGATAACTAAATTTATTTGGTTTTAATGAATGTACGATAATAAAATTTTTACCAGTACCTGTAGGCAAATTTAATATTAAATTTTGTCTCATATCTTTTATTAATTCAATTGCTTCTTTTTGATAATCTCGTATTTTTATTTTTTCATTATTTATTTTAAATTTTGGGGGACTTTTTATTAAATTATCACAATATTTAATAATATCAGATTTATCATATGTTTTATCCAAGAATATATTATTTTTTTGTTTTAAATTTTCTGACATTTTACAATCATTATTTCTTGTTATTATCATTTTTTTCCATTTGGTTGTCAAATTATTATTTTTATCTATTGTAATATTACTACCGAAAAAAGTGGAACATTCTTTCCATGATAGATTATTATCACGTAATTTGCATTGTACAATAGTATCAAATAAATTACATGCATCAATACCAGTGTCATTTTTAGATAAATTATGTATTTCTTTAAATTCTGAATCTATATCTGAATATTCATAATAATTTTGATTAAATTCTTCTGTTAATTTTATACAACTGTAATATTCAAATATTTTTGCTAAATCATAATTATTTAAATCATTTTTAGATTTACCAGATTTTAATAAATCTTGATATCTTTTATAAATATTATATTTATAGTTATTAATTAAATTAATTTTATTATAGTTCATAAAATTATTATTAATATATATTAATATAATGTTATATACATAATATTTATTCAATTTTTAATGATAATTCAATTAGCGATAGAGCGTTGTCACACTCGGTAATAACCTTCTCCCACTGGAAGAAACGTTCATCGGTCTCATCATTGGTTGTAATGGTTTATTGATATCATTTATATAACCAAAATATTGTTTGATGTTAGATATTAAATCGGGAACAATATAATCAACTGTTTGTTGATTTAATAATTTAACCTGACGGACTGTTTCTCCCGGTAAATTTTTACATTTATCTAAATAAACAGCTCTCATAACGATTGTTAGATCTGATTCATCTTGATCTTCATCTAATTGATATTGACCTTTTGTTCTTCTAATAACTTCTTCTTTAATTTTTTTTTGTATACGTTTCATATTTTCATCAGAAAAAAATACAACTGTAATATGATTTTTTTCAAAAAATCCTTGTGTTGCTTGACGTGCTCTATCATAATTTACAGTAGAACTTTGTTGATATTTTTCATAATATCCATCAGTATTATTGTTTCTATAATCAATATATTTTTGTGATGATTGAAGAGATTCAAAATTTGATGGCATATTTTTTTTATATGTAGGTGTTGGATTTAATTGGGCATAATTTTGATTGTAATCTGCATAATATGCGGCCATTTTATATATATTATATATATATAAAATAATTTAATTAACTTATACAATTAACTTATACAATTAACTTATACAATTATATTATATGATTCTAAAATATTATCTTCATTAAGATTTGATTCATTTATTTTAAAGTTTTGCACAATAGGTTCAGTTAATGAATAATTTGATAAAGTGGTGATATTTACATCTTCTTTTACAATAATTTCTTTATCTTTATCAATAAATTGTGGGTCGTTTTGTGATGTTTGTTTTTTAGTTAAAATAGATGCTTTTCCATTATTTGTATCTAAATATAATACAAATTTATATGTACCAGTTGATTCTTCTTGTACAATAATTTGACCTTTTCTAAATTGTTTAGTATCATCGTGTCTAATATGAACAATTTCTTGTTCTTTTAGATATGTACCAATACGATTATTCATAAATTTATACATATAATTAATAAAATAATCATTAATATCTTTTGATGTATCATTAGACATTGAATCTAATAAATTTAATATAGATTCTTCTGGTTTAATACCACCTTCACGTGTAAAATCATTATCAAAATTATTTCTATTTATAGCATCTTTAAACATTTCAAATATTTTTGTTTTTTCATTGCCATTAATACTATTACCGACATCAAATAATGTACCATCTAATTTATAATCTTTTTGTGTTTTTACAGGTAATGATTTTGATGGAATAATATCAATATCTTTATAATTACTATCAATCAATAATACAAATCCACAATTTGGTATATAATAATCTATACCATTAATTCTATATTTCCAATAATTAACGACAGTACCATCTACTGCAAGATCACGTATAAATACATTATTTCTTAATGAAAAATCCTTAATATAAATATTATGGATAGACATTACATATAATGCGACCATTAATTGAAATATTATAGATCTCCATGTAACTTCATTATGACATCCTGTATTAATCATTTTACGTGTATTACCTTCTTGTTGATATGTTTTAGATGCCCATGAAAATAAATTATATGTAGGTGATTCAGTAATAGCAACTAATACTTCACCAGAA